>Ga0208056_100099_pt1 | contig 27951 bp, 21 predicted proteins | sample DeeseametaMP2052_FD_184178 | JGI IMG/M metagenome (GOLD analysis project Ga0208056, IMG submission 184178) | Marine microbial communities from the Deep Pacific Ocean - MP2052 (SPAdes) | ecosystem: Environmental > Aquatic > Marine > Oceanic | place: West of Cabo San Lucas, Mexico, North Pacific...
CCGCGTCTCAGCTCCAGTGCCGCCGCATCACGGTGGCGACGTCGAACGGGTCGCTCCCCCGCTGGGCCGCCAGGACGCCGGCCCCCTCGGCCGAACCGGTCCACACCGGCTCCCCGCCACCGACCCAGCGGTCGAACGCGGCGGCGTAGGCCTTCGCCCGCTCCGCCCGGACCCCGAGCACGGTCGGCACCGGGTGCCACACCTCGCCGTCGGGGGCGACCGGTCGCCCGAGCGCGGCGCGCACCCGCTCGGCGACCGGCCGCTCACGATCGATGACCACGTGTCGCGGCAGGACGTAGCGCGGCGCCACCACCGGCCCGAGCGCCTCGTCGAGCGCGGTGGCGAAGACGGCGGACTCCTCCTCGGGGACACCGTCGAGCCGGCAGCGGTACTCCCCGCCCGCGTCCACGTCGATCCCCACCGCGGACGCGTCCTGCGCGACCAGGCCGCAGGCGTGCAGCGCGTCGGCGACGGCGCAGGCGACCTGTCCCACCGACGGCGGCTCGGCGGCCTCGGACAGCAGCCGGGCACCGCGCAGCGCCAGCGTCCGCCGGCGCACCAGCACGGCGAGCGCGAGCAGCACCGCACCGGCCGCCACCGACACCGCGGCCGGCGCGAGACCGGCAGCCGGCGGACCGGCCGCGACGACACCGGCCCCGACCACGCCGGCGGCCACCACCCCCCGCATCGGGGTACGCCGCTGGACGGGCGTGCGCGCCTCGAGCACGCCCGGTCGCACCACCACTGTCGCGGGGTCCGACCCGGCGCCCAGGGTGCCGTCACGTCGGGCGCGGACCCGGACCGTACGACCGGCCCGGTCGGCGTACGGCTCGCCCACGCGCCAGCGCTCCCGGATGCCGTCGCGGTCCTCGGCGCGCAGCACCATCCGGGCGTTGGCGGCGTCGAGCTCGTGGTCGGCCGGCGGGGCGTAGGGCGAGAACGCGGGGTCGATGTGGCCGACGCCGTCGACGACCTCCCCGGTCTCGTCGACGCCGAAGAAGCCGGCGTGCTTGCGCACCAGGCGTTGCCAGTCCCGGTCGCCGCGGGGGTGCCGGTCGCTGACGCAGACGACGGACCAGTTGACCGCCACCTTGTCGGGGCGGGCCGGGTCGGTGCGCAGCGCGCGCCCGCGGGTCTGGACGACGGCGGTGGTCGTGGTGACCGAGGTGAGGTCGACCAGGCCGCTGACGGAGCGGGCGTCCCAGCCCTCGCCGAGCAGGCCGCGGGTGCCGACGAGCACCGTGGTGCCGCCGGACTCGAAGAAGCGGGTGACGTGCGGGACCCAGCGGCGGCTGGTCCAGGCGCCCTCGAGCCGGTGGACCGCGCGGGCGTCTGCGCCACCGGCCGGGCGGACCCGCAGCGTGCGCGCCAGCCCGGGGTCGGTCGCGGCGACGTGCTCCACGAGCGCGGTCAGCGTGTTGGCCGACCCGGCGACGGTGGAGCCGGTGACGAGCAGCGCGTCCGCGCCGGCCGGGTCCTCCAGGAGGGCGGCGAGGACCGCGTGCGCGGAGCCGGCCTGCTCGGTCAGCACCCCCACCAGGTCGACGGGCAGCGTGGCGGTCGCGCGCTCGTGGTCGCAGAGCACGAGCAGGCGCCGGCCCTCCCCCAGGGCGAGCTGCTCGACGCGGGCGATCTCGACGGTGGCGGCGGTCTTGGCCTCCGACCGGGCGAGCACCCGGTCGATGGGCGAGCGGCCGCGGCGGACGCCGGCGCGGGTGAGCACGTGCCCCACGGCGGGGAGGGCCCGGCGTACCCCCTCCAGGGCCTCGAGGTCCGCGGGCTCCCGGCTGCGCAGCAGGTGGCCGGTGACCCAGTCGCCGACCAGGGCGACCCAGTCGTCGGCGCCGGGATCGCGCCGGTGCTCCTCGGTCGGTCGGGCCCCGGGCGGCAGGGCCAGCAGGCCGGCGTGGTGCAGGCGCAGGGCGGCGTCGGTGAGCACCGGCTCGGCCGCGGCGAGCGCGGCCCAGGAGACCTCGGCGCCCCCGGCGTCACGGGTCACCAGCCGACGGTCCAACCAGGTCAGGAACGGCACGGACCCGAAGGACGGGTCGGCGAGCGCCGTCACCAGCTCGGCGAACCGGACGGCGCTGCCGTCGACCCACGCCCGCTCGTGCGGGGTCGGGGTGACCAGCCAGACCAGCTCGGCGAACGGCGCCAGGTCGCCCTCGCGCACGACCGCGGGGATGGTCGCCTCGAAGACGGTCCCGCCGAACAGCGTGGCGACCAGCCCGGCCTGGTCGGCGGTCAGCGCGGCGGGCGGGGTGGCGGTCAGCCCCAGCACCATCGCCTGCGGCAGCTCCTCGAGCAGGTCGGCCAGCAGCCGACCCCACACCTCGAGCAGGTGGTGGCACTCGTCGAGCACCAGCAGCAGCGGCCCGGCCGCACGCAGCTCCTCCACCCGGGCGCGGCCGTTCTCGTGCAGCCGCGCCACCGGGGACCGCTCGTCGCCGTCCTCGTCGACCTCGGCGTCGGGGTCGAAGACCGCCACCGACTGGTAGGTCCACGCGGTCATCGCGATCCCGAGGTCGGCCGCCTGCTCCTCCCACTGCCCCACGATCGCGGTGTTGGGGCCCAGCACGACGGCGCGCTCCACCTGACCGGCGGCGAGCAGGCGCTCGGCGGTCTCCAGCCCGACCCGGGTCTTGCCCGCACCGGGCGGCAGCACCGTCCAGGCCCGCGTCCGGCCGCCCGCCCACGCCTCGTCGAGGGCCTCGAGCGCCCGGCGCTGGTGGGTGCGCAGCGGGGGCCGCTCGACGGTCGGCATCAGGACTCCCAGAAGACCCGGTCCACCACGGCGTGCGCGGTGCGCGTGTGGCGCAGGTGGTCGTCGACCATCGCCTCCGACGAGCCGTCGGGGTAGCCCAGGATGCTGGCGATCGCGGCGCGCTCGCGCGGGTCGGAGGGGATGGAGTCGCTCGGCTTGCCGCGCACGAGCGTGACCGCGTTGCGCATCCGGCTCACCCGTCGCCAGGCCTGCTGCAGCATCGCCGCGTCGTCCTCGTCGAGCAGGCCGGCGTCACGCGCGGCACCCAGCGCCTCGAGGGTGCGGGAGGTGCGCAGCGCCGGGACCCGGCCCGCGTGCCGCATCTGGAGCAGCTGGACGGTCCACTCGATGTCCGCCAGCCCTCCGCGGCCCAGCTTGAGGTGGGTCTGCGGGTCGGCCCCGCGCGGCAGCCGCTCCTGGTCGACCCTCGCCTTGATGCGGCGTACCTCCAGGACCTGCTCGGTGGTGATGCCCTCCTCGGGGAAGCGCAGCGGGTCGATGAGCTCGGTGAAGCGGCGACGCAGGTCCTCGTCGCCGACGACCGCGTCGGCGCGCAGCAGCGCCTGCGCCTCCCAGACCTCCGACCAGCCGGCGTAGTAGGCGGCGTAGGACTCCAGCGTGCGCACCAGCGGTCCGGACCGGCCCTCCGGACGCAGGTCGGCGTCGACCACCAGCGCGGGGTCGCCGCCGGGCAGCGAAAGCAGGCGACGCAGCTCGTTGGCCACCGCCTGGGCGTACTGCGCGGCCACCTGCGGCTCGGCGCCCTCGACCGGGTCGTGCACGAACAGCACGTCGGCGTCGGAGCCGTAGGACAGCTCGAACCCGCCGTAGCGGCCCATCGCGATGATCGCGAAGCGGGTGGGCGCCTCCTCGAGCGAGCGGGCGGCGCGCACCGAGGCCTCGACCACCTCGAGCGTCGCCTGCAGGGTCGCGTCGGTGAGCCGCGACAACCCGGCGCCCACGTCGCCGACGTCGGTGAGCCCGAGCAGGTCGCCGGCGGCGATGCGGAACAGCTCACGACGGCGTACGGCGCGGACCGCCCGGACCGCGGCCTCCACGTCGTCGCGGCGTGAGGCCGAGGCGCGCATCTCCTCGGTGAGGACCTCGGCGCTCAGTGGAGCGAGGTCGCGGCCGAGCATCCGCACGCCCTGCGGCTCACGCTCGAGCAGCTCGGTGGCGTAGCGCGAGGTCGCCAGCAGGTGCGCCATCCGCTGCGCGACCTCCCCCTCGTCGCGCAGCGTGGCGAGGTACCACGGCGTGGTGCCCATCGCCTCGCTGATGCGACGGAAGCCGAACAGCCCGGCATCGGGGTCCGGGCCCTCGGCGAACCACTCGAGCATCGCCGGCAGCAGCGTGCGCTGGATGTGCGCGGCGCGGGAGACGCCCGTGGTGAGGAACTCCAGGTGCCGCAGCGCCGCCGACGGGTCGGCGTAGCCGAGCGCGGCGAGCCGGTCGCGCGCCGCCTCGGGGCTCAGCCTGGCCTCCTCGCCGGGGATCCGGGCGACGGCGGAGAGCAGCGGGCGGTAGAAGAGCTTCTGGTGCAGGCGGCGCACCTCGAGGCGGTGCCGACCCCACTGGTCCTTCAGCGACTCCGCCGACCGCTTGAGGAAGCCCATCGAGCGCCCGAGGCGGCGCAGCGCCTCCTCGTCGTCGGGCACCACGTGGGTGCGCTGCAGCCGGTGCAGCTGCATGCGGTGCTCGAGGGTGCGCAGGAAGGAGTAGGAGTCGTGCAGCGCCAGGCCGTCCTCGCGGCCGATGTAGCCGCGCTCGGTGAGGGCGGCCAGCGCCGAGAGCGTGGTCGGCCACCGGATCTGGTCGTCGGCGCGGCCGTGCACCATCTGCAGCAGCTGCACGGCGAACTCCACGTCGCGCAGGCCGCCCGAGCCCAGCTTCAGCTGCCGCTCGGCCTCCTTGGACGGGATGTGCTCGATGACGCGGCGACGCATGGCCTGGGTGTCCTCGACGAACCCCTCGCGCTCGGCCGCGACCCACACCATGGGTTGCACCATCTCGACGTAGGCGCGTCCGAGGTCGAGGTCGCCGGCGACGGGCCGGGCCTTGAGCAGGGCCTGGAACTCCCAGGTGCTGGCCCAGCGCTCGTAGTAGCCGCGGTGGCTCTCCAGGGTCCGCACGAGCGGGCCGTTGCGGCCCTCGGGGCGCAGGTTGGCGTCGACGGGCCAGATGTCGCCCTCACCGGTGTGGTCGGCGCACGCACGCATCAGGTGGGACGCCAGCTGCGTGGCGGCCCGGTTGGCCTGGTTGGCGCGACTCGGGTCGAGGTCCTCGACCGGCTCGTAGACGAAGATGACGTCGACGTCGGAGACGTAGTTGAGCTCGTGCCCCCCGCACTTGCCCATCGCCACGACGGCCAGCCGCACGAGGTGGGCGTCCTCGCCGACCCGCTGCCGGGCGACGGCCAGGCCGGCCTCGAGGGTGCCGGCGGCGAGGTCGCTGAGCTCGGCGGCCGCGTCGTCCACCCCGACGTGGTGCGCCAGGTCGCGGGCCGCCAGCCGCAGCAGGACCCGGCGGTACTCCACCCGCATCGCGTCGAGCGCCTCGTGGTCGGGCAGGGTCGCGACCGGGCGCTCGTCGGCCGGGTCGGCGCCGACCGCGCGCAGCAGCCCGGCGCGCACCGCGTACGCCGCGGGGCGGGTGCACCCCAGGGCGGGGTCGGTCAGCTCGCGCCACTGGTCGGGGTGGCGGCACAGGTGGTCGCCGAGCGCCTCGCTGGCGCCGAGGACGCTGAGCAACCGCATCGCGAAGCCCTCGTCGTCGAGCAGGTCCTCGAGCAGCGCGTCCGCGCCGGCGTCCTTCTCCAGCGCCGAGTCACGCAGCCGGACCAGCTGCTGCAGAGCGAGGTCCGGGTCGGCGGTGCGCGCGAGGATCCACAGCAGCTCCTCACCCTGCTCCCCCAGCTCGCCCACGTCGTCGAAAGCACGCTCGGGGTCGGTGAACCCCAACCGCAGCAGGGTTCCCTTGGTGGTGCGGTCCTCGCGGGTCATGCGCGGGCCCGGACCAGCGCGAGGAACGCCGCGGCCAGCGGACGCCACGAGGCGACCAGCTCGGGGCCGGCCGTCCGCACCTCGTCCAGCGCCCGGGTGGTGCCCGGCCAGCCGGCGACCACGTCGACGTCGGCCTCGGGGTGCCACTGGACGCCCCACACCGAGGGCGCCAGCCGCGCGGCCTGCACCTCGCCGCCCGGCGCCGTGGCCAGGCGTACGGCGCCGGCCGGGAGCTCGACCACCACGTCGTCGTTCCAGTGCACCCCGCGGCGCGGTGTCGCGAGGTCGCCGAGCAGCGCGTCGCGCCCCGCCGCCTCCTCCCAGCCCACCCGCAGCAGCCCGGTCTGTGGACCGGCGGGGTTGGGGGTCACCCGGCCGCCCAGGGCCGAGGCGGCGACCTGGTGGCCCAGGCACACCCCGAGGGCGGGCACGCCGCCTCCGGCCGCGACCCGGAACAGCTGCTTGGTGGTGGTCAACCACGGGTGCGTCGCGTCGTCGTCGGCCCCCATGTGGCCGCCGAGGACGACCAGCGCGTCGTGCTCGGTCAGGTCGTGGGGCAGCGCGTCACCGGCGTACGGGCGCCGGACGTCGAGGCGGCAGCCGTCGTCGGCCCACCACCGGCCGAGCAGCCCCGGAGGGCACTCGTCCTCGTGCTGGACGACGAGCAGCGTGACCATGCGACCGATGAGCTCCTGGCTCCGCGACTCAGATGACCGGGAGCATCTGGTCGCGCTCGAAGGCGGAGACCTGCCCGCGGTACTCGTCCCACTCGGCGCGCTTGTTGCGCAGCAGGAAGTCGAAGACCTGCTCACCCATGGTCTCCGCGAGCAGCTCGGAGTCCTCGGCGATGGAGATGGCGTCGTTGAGGTTGCGCGGCAGCGGCTTGATGCCGAGGCTGCTGCGCTCGCGCTCGGTGAGCGACCACACGTCGTCCTCGGCCTCGCGAGGCAGCTCGTAGCCCTCCTCGATGCCCTTCATGCCGGCGGCGAGCACCGCGGCGTAGGCGAGGTAGGGGTTGCAGGCGGCGTCGAGGGTGCGCAGCTCCACGCGGGTCGACTGGCCCTTGAGCGGCTTGTACATCGGGACACGGATCATCGCGGAGCGGTTGTTGTGGCCCCAGCAGATGTAGGAGGGCGCCTCGCCGCCCATCATCATCCGCTTGTAGGAGTTGACCCACTGGTTGGTGACGACCGAGATCTCCGGCGCGTGGTGCAGGACGCCGGCGATGAAGCGGCGGGCGGTGCTCGAGAGCTGGTACTCGGCGCCGGCCTCGTAGAAGGCGTTCTCGTCGCCCTCGAAGAGGCTGACGTGGGTGTGCATGCCCGAGCCGGGGTGGGTGGTGTAGGGCTTGGGCATGAAGCTGGCCCAGATGCCCTGGCTCAGCGCCACCTCACGGATGACGGTGCGGAAGGTCATGATGTTGTCGGCCGTGGACAGCGCGTCGGCGTAGCGCAGGTCGATCTCCTGCTGGCCCGGGCCGCCCTCGTGGTGGCTGAACTCGACCGAGATGCCCATCGCCTCGAGCATCGTGATCGCCTCGCGGCGGAAGTCCGCGCCCTCGGACTGCGCGGTGTGGTCGAAGAAGCCCGAGCGGTCCACCGGCACCGGCTCCTCGCCGTGGGCCGGGAGGTTCTTGAAGAGGTAGAACTCGATCTCGGGGTGGGTGTAGAAGGTGAAGCCCTGGTCGGCCGCCTTGCTCAGCGTCCGCTTCAGGACGTGGCGCGGGTCGGCGTACGACGGCTCCCCGTTGGGCATCTCGATGTCGCAGAACATCCTGGCCGTGGCCGGGCCGTCACCGCTGCGCCACGGCAGGATCTGGAAGGTCGACGGGTCGGGCTTGAGCAGCATGTCGGACTCGAAGACGCGGGCGAAGCCCTCGATCGCCGAGCCGTCGAACCCGATGCCCTCGGAGAAGGCCCCCTCGAGCTCGGCCGGGGCCACCGCCACCGACTTCAACGAGCCCAGGACGTCGGTGAACCACAATCGGACGAATCGGACGTCGCGCTCCTCGAGCGCCCTGAGGACGAACTCTTCCTGCTTGCCCATGGCGGCAGCCTAGTGGGACCGTCCGACTCCTCCGGCGGTGGACTCACCGGCACACGCGCACGTCCTGCGAGCCCAGCACCCCCTCGACGGTCCGGGCCATCGGCGTGAGCCACGGCAGTGCGCTGGAGGTGAAGGCCAGGGTGCCCGGCACCTCGTCGTGGACGCCGGGGACGTCGACGCGGTGGACCTCGACCGGCAGCACCACCTTCTCGCGCGAGGTGCCCTCGAAGCAGGAGCTGGCTCGGGACTTGTCCCGCGCCCGGTCCGCGGTCATCTCCTCTCCCGCCTGCTCACCGGCGTACCGCAGCACGACGGTGGTGCGGTAGCCGAGGTGCCCCTCCCAGGGGGCGTCGAGGAGGACCTGCATGCCGGCCGTACGGCTGGAGGGCACCGGGAAGGCGACCCTGCCGTCGCGGACCCTCCGCTCCTGGCTCGCCCACAGGCGCGGCTCGTCGGGGTCGTCGGTCGCCAGCGCGCTGACGAGCTGGACGGTGCAGCCCTCACAGTCCGGCATCCGCAGCACGACGCGGGTCGTGCCGTCGGCGGGGCCGCCGGCGGAGGCGGGCACGGGGGTGCCGCCGGTCAGGGTGACGGCGGTGAGCAGGGCGGCCGTGGCCGCGGGGATGGTGCGCATGGAAGGTCTCCTCGTCGATGGTGTCGCGAGGAGTACGCCGGGCCCGGCCCCCCGGTTGCATGGGGATGCGACCTGGGGACCGGGCCGGTGGTGACGGCAGACTGGTGACGACAGGGTGGGCTCAGCAGCCCTTCTTGTTCTTCTTCTTGCCCTTCTTGCCCTTCTTCTTCTTGCAGGGGGCAGGGGCGTCCTGGGTGACGGTGAGGGTCGCGGAGGCCGAGTACGCCGTGCCGGGCGCGGACAGCCAGTTGGCGACCTCGACGGTGTAGACGGCCGGGCCGGTGACCGGGATCGTCACCGACTCGTTCTCGGTGCCGCCCTGGGCCGACGAGGCCACCTCGTTGCCCTCGGCGTCGTAGACGTAGAGGTCCATGTCGTTGGTGCTGCCGCCCTCCCACGTCAGGTCGACGTGGACGGTGGCGGCGCGGGTCTTGAAGTACTTCTCCGGCTTCTTGCCCGGGACCTCGATGGTCAGGGTGTGCTCGTCGGTCGCGCCGACCAGCGGCGCGACGTCGAGGCCGGGGTAGTCGAAGGCCCCGTCCCAGGCCGAGACGACCTGGCCGGACTTCTTGGGCGCCACGAGCGTCGAGGAGTCAGGGGTGGACGCGACGGCAGGAGAGGCGGCGAGCGCGATCGAGGCGGCGGCCACCAGGGCGCCGGCGCGGACGGCGGCGCGGGGACGAGGAGCGGTGGTGGTCATGACGGTGGTGGTCATCGAGGTGGTCCTCACTTGCTGGTGGTGACGGTGGCGGTCGCGTCGTAGGAGACGCCCGGCTCGGCGAGGTAGGAGGTCACCTCGACCACGTAGGTGCCGGCACCGGGCAGCGGCACGGAGACCGACTCGGTCTCGGTGGCGAAGGCGCCGTCGACGGCCAGCTCGTTGCCGTCGGCGTCGAAGACGCGCAGGTCGAGGTCGTTGTAGACCCCGGACCAGGCGATGGTGACGTCGAGGACCGCGGAGTACTTCTTGAAGTACTTCTTCGCCTTCTTCTTCTTGCCCGGCGCCTTGACCGTCAGGGTGTGGGTGTCGGTCGCGCCGACGGCGTCGGCCAGGTCGGCACCGGGGTAGGCGATCGAGCCGGACCAGGTCGAGGTCGCGGTGCCGGGCTTCTTGGAGCCGGTGATCGTGGACTCGCCCGGGTCGGAGGCGATGGCGGGGGCGGCAGCGGCGAGGACGAGGCCGCCTACGAGGCCCGCGGCGACGACGGCGGCGGCCGCGGTGCGGGGGGTGCGGGGGGTGGAGGTACGCATGTGAGGAGAACGCGCCGGTGCAGACCGGGGTTACGCGGTCCGCGGGGTCCGGTCCGGACCACTTCATGACCGGCGTGTGACGCACCGCGGGCCCGTGTGCGCGGTCAGTCCGCGGGGACGTTCTCCTCCAGCTCACGCAGCCAGGCCGCCGCCGAGGCGTCCGAGGGCATTCGCCAGTCGCCGCGGGGCGACATGGTGCCGCCCGCACTGACCTTGGGGCCGTTCGGGAGCGCGGACCGCTTGAACTGGCTGGCGAAGAACCGCTTGACGAAGACCTCGAGCCAGCGGCGTACCTCGGGCAGGGTGTAGGCGGTGCGCTTGGCCTCGGGGAGGCCCGCCGGCCACTCCCCCGCGTCGGCGTCGCGCCAGGCGTGCCAGGCGAGGAAGGCGATCTTGCTGGGCCGGTAGCCCATGCGCAGGACCTTGTGCAGGGTGAAGTCCTGCAGGGCGTAGGGACCCACGAAGTCCTCGGTCGCCTGCGGGCGGTCGTCCTCGCTCGGCACCAGCTCGGGGCTGATCTCCTGGTCGAGGACCTCGCGCAGCAGGTCGCCGGTGGTCGCGTCGACCTCGCCGGAGTCGGCGACCCAGCGGATGAGGTGCTGGACGAGCGTCTTGGGCACCCCGGCGTTGACGTTGTAGTGCGACATCTGGTCGCCGACGCCGTACGTGCACCAGCCCAGCGCGAGCTCGGAGAGGTCGCCGGTGCCGACGACGATGCCGCCGCGGTGGTTGGCCAGCCGGAAGAGGTAGTCGTAGCGCAGACCGGCCTGGACGTTCTCGAAGGTGACGTCGTAGACCGGCTCACCGTCGGCGAAGGGATGGTCGAGGTCGCGCAGCATCTGCTCGCACGCCGGTCGGATGTCGATCTCCTCGAAGGTGACACCGAGCGCCTCGCCGAGGCGGACCGCGAGGGACTTGGAGGTGTCGCCCGTGGCGTAGCCCGGCATCGTGAACGCGTGGACGTCGCTGCGCGGCCGCCCGAGCCGGTCCATGGCACGGCAGGCGACGATCAGGGCGTGGGTGGAGTCGAGCCCGCCGCTGACGCCGATGACGGCGCGGGGCTGGTGCCCCGACGCCTGGCCGATCGCTTCGAGGCGGCGCTCGAGGGCGTAGACCTGGATCTCGTAGGCCTCGTAGCAGTCCTGCGCGAGGCGCTCGGGGTCGTCGGGGACGAACGGGAAGCGGTCGACGCGACGACGCAGGCCCAGGTCACCGGTCGGGGCGACCAGCTCGACCTCGACGGTGCGGAACTCCCCCGTGCGCGCGGCGTGGGTGCGGCGGTTGTCGTCGAAGGTGCCCTGGCGCAGCCGCTCCTGGCGCAACCGGTCGAGGTCGACGTCGGCGACCGTGTGGACCGGGCCGTCGACGAAGCGGTCCCCCTCGGCCAGCAGGTCGCCCACCTCGTGGACCATGGTCTGGCCGTCCCAGGAGAGGTCGGTCGAGGACTCCCCGCGGCCGGCGGCGGCGTACACGTAGGCGGCCGAGCAGCGCTGGCTGGCGCTGCGGGCCAGCAGGCGGCGGTCCTCGGCGCGGGCGATGGTGATCGGGCTGCCCGAGAGGTTGGCCAGCACGGTGGCGCCGGCGAGCGCCGCCTCGGCGCTGGGCGGCACGGGCACCCACATGTCCTCGCAGACCTCGACGTGCAGGACCAGGCCGGGGACGTCGGTGACGTCGAAGAGCAGGTCGGGTCCGAAGGGCACCCGCTGCCCGGCGACGGTGATCGTCTCGCCGCGGCGGTCGTCGCCCGGCGCGAAGTGGCGACGTTCGTAGAACTCGCGGTAGGTCGGGAGGTAGGACTTGGGGGCGACGCCGAGGACGCGACCGCGGTGGACCACGAGCGCGCAGTTGAGGACGCGGCTGCCCTGGGCCAGCGGAGCGCCGACGAGCAGGATCGGCAGCAGGTCGCGGCTCTCCTCGACCAGCACGTCGATCGCGTCGCGGACGGCGTCGAGGAGGGTGTCCTGCAGGAGCAGGTCCTCGATGGCGTAGCCGGACAGGCACAGCTCGGGGAAGACCGCGACCGCGACGCCCTCGTCGTGGCAGGTGCGGGCCTGCTCCAGAACGGTCCGCACGTTGGTCGCCGGGTCGGCGACGGCCACGGGGGCGGTGCACGCCGCGACACGGGCGAACCCCTGGTCGTAGGCGTTGTAGAAGTCCACGGGCCCACTGTGTCAGACCGCGGCTCACCCCTCGGCTAGCGTCTGCTCCATGCGAGTCCTCGTCTCCGGCGGTGCCGGCTACATCGGGTCCCACACGGTCGTCGCGCTGGTGGAGGCGGGCCACGACATCGTGGTCGTCGACGACTTCTCCAACGCCAAGCCCACCGTCATCGGGCGGTTGGAGGCGCTGACCGGGCGGCACATCCCGGTGCACGCCTTCGACCTCACCGACGTGGACAAGACCCAGCACCTCTTCGACCTCGAGGAGATCGACGCGGTCATCCACTTCGCGGGCTACAAGGCCGTCGGCGAGAGCGTGCAGAAGCCCTTGGACTACTACGAGAACAACCTCGGCTCGACGTTCGCGCTGGTGCGCGCGATGCAGAAGCACGGCGTCGACAAGCTGGTGTTCTCCTCCAGCGCCACGGTCTACGGCACCGACCAGGCCGGCGCGACCGAGGACCGCCCCACCTTCGCCACCAACCCCTACGGCTGGACCAAGGTGATGCAGGAGCAGATCCTGCGCGACGTCGCCGTCGCGGACCCCTCGATGCGCATCGCGCTGCTGCGCTACTTCAACCCTGTGGGCGCGCACGTCTCGGGCACGATCGGCGAGGACCCGAGCGACATCCCGAACAACCTGATGCCCTACATCGCCCAGGTCGCCGTGGGGCGCCGGGAGAAGCTGCAGGTCTTCGGTGATGACTACGACACCCCCGACGGCACCGGGGTGCGCGACTACATCCATGTGGTCGACCTGGCCGCTGGCCACGTCGCCGCGCTGGAGAAGCTGGCGGCCACCTCGGAGCCGGTGAACACCTGGAACCTCGGCTCGGGTCGCGGCACCAGCGTGCTGGAGCTGCTGCACGCCTTCGAGAAGGCGGTCGGCCGCGAGCTGCCCCACGAGATCGTCGGGCGACGCGCGGGCGACGTCGCGACGTCGTACGCCGACCCGTCGAAGGCCAACGAGGAGCTCGGCTGGCGCACGCAGAAGAGCGTGGAGGAGATGTGCGCCGACACGTGGCGCTGGCAGTCGCAGAACCCCGAGGGCTACCCGGACTGATCGCGGCGGTGCGCGATGAGTCTGCGCGGTCCGGGCGGTCTGAGCTGACATGACGATCACCAGCGGCTCCTCCATCACCCCGTCGATCACGCCGTGCCTGTGGTTCGACGACCAGCTCGAGGAGGCTGCGCACTTCTACACGGCGCTGTTCCCGAACTCGTCGATCGGCCACCTCTCTCGGTACGGCGAGGCCGGACCGGGTGAGCCGGGCACGGTCATGGCCGGCGAGTTCACGCTCGACGGGATGGCGTTCCGCGCCATCAACGGCGGGCCGATGTTCCGCTTCACCGAGGCGGTGTCGTTCGCGATCTCCTGCGCGGACCAGGCCGAGGTGGACCACTACTGGCACGGCCTGCTCGCCGACGGCGGCGAGGAGTCGATGTGCGGGTGGTTGAAGGACCGGTTCGGTCTGGCGTGGCAGGTGGTGCCGACCCGGCTCTTCGAGCTGTTGTCGGACCCGGACCCCGCGCGCGCCCAGGCCGCCCAGGCGGCGATGCTGCAGATGCGCCGGATCGTGGTGGCCGACCTCGAGGCCGCCGCTGACGCGGCCGGCTCCTAGGCGGCGTCCCAGGTCAGGCCCTCGTCGGGAATGACCATCGGAGCCCACTCGTACCAGGCGACGACGGCGGTGTACGGCCGGTCCCCCACCCGCTGGTCGAGCGCCTCCCGTTGGTCGAGCGCCTCCCGTTGGTCGAGCGCCTCTCGTTGGTCGAGCTTGTCGAGACCCCGAGTGCCGCTGGTGTCGTGGAGGTAGACCTGGCCGTGGGGGTCGCGCCACAGGTTCACCCCGGGCCAGGGCATCGTGGACTGCCAGCCGCCGTGGGTCTTGAGTCGGTGGTGGTAGGTCGAGAGCGGGGTCAGGTTGTGGGTGCCGGTCTGGCCGGGTGGCCCGTTCGGGTCCCAGGGCACGACGTGGTCGATCTGGATGGTGGGGCCGGTGCTGCGGGTGGTGCCCCAGGGGAAGGTCTCGGTCGGGGAGATCTGCTGGACCGCGCGTCGATGTCGTGCGGGGATCTCGTAGGCCTCGACTGGCGCCAAGCCCTCGAGGTCGAGGACGGGGCGGACGTCGAAGCGGGCGTAGCGGCCCAGCACCTCACGCAGCCACGACTCAGTCACCGGTCCCGAGCCGTCGATGCGGGCGACACGGTCGAGCTCGCCGTTCTCGGGTGAGACCTCCCGGGCGCCCCCGTAGAGATGCACGACCAGCTCGACGGCGGGCAGCAGGTCCCGCAGGTCGGTCTCACCGTCGACCGGTGCTTGGTCGGTGATCTGCGGGGACGCGAGCAGGGCGATGGCCTGCACGCGGAGCTGGTCGATGGACGGGGTGTCGTCGTCGGGGCCGGCGGGCTCGGGCAGCTGCTCCTCCAGCCGGTGGGCCAGGGTGCTGACGGCCGTGTCGAGGGCCTCGATCACCGGCAGCGGGCCGCGCACGACGAAGGTCCCCATGCCGTGGGTCTCGTCCCCGGCACGGAGCCGGATGGCGCGGGCGTAGGTGGCGGCCGCGGCGCGTTCCTCCTTCTCCTTGGCCAGCTTGGGTGCGGCAGCGGCGACCTTGCCCGCCACCAGCGCCTCGAAGTGGGTCCACGGGATGCGACCGTCGGCTGCTTCGGCGACCTCTTGGTCCACCCAGGCCGCTTCCTCGACGCTGAGCTCGCGGGTGCGCTCGGCGACGTAGAGGGCGTAGGAGTCACGCACCTCCAGGGCCTGCACCCTCCCCCACAGCAACGGGAGGCGGATCCTGATGTCCAAGGCGCCGGCCATCAGCTTGCGGCCGTGGTGGGAGGTCCGCCCGATCCGCGCCCCGAACTCCGCCGCCGCGAACTCGGTGACCTCCGGTGTCCCGGGCCCGCCCAGGATCGTGGCCCGCTCCCGCCCCGGCTTGCCGGCCTCCTTCGGGTCCAGCCGGTCGACGGGGTGCGCCACCGCCCACTCGTAGGCCAGCACCAACAGCTCGGCCCCCGCCCGCTGCATCCCCCGCGCGCACACCGTCGCCCGCTCGAGGATCTGCTCCTCGCTCAGGTCGGTCGTCGCGACCAAGGGGCTGGTGGTCATGAACCTATTGAAGCCGCGACCACCGACAGTCCCGATCGGCTACGGTCGCTCGCCAGTGGACCGCGCCATTGCGCCCACAATGACGTGCCGTAAGAGTTCATCCGATGGGTGCATTGTCATCACGTCCGGTCGCGACAGCTGAGAAACACGGGTAAAGGCCGTCCCGCGCCCCGGTTCGAACGGACTCACATGCCGCCCGACGGACGGTTATCCGCCCCAAATGCGCCGGCCGCCTCACGTTCCGACAGCTATGGCTTGGACGTTGCGACGCGCGGAACGAGAGGTTCACGCCCAAGGTAACGACAGCTTGCAATAGCCTAGCGACGCACACCCGACCATCCGGATCGATTCGCAGCGAGGGCACCTACGTTGGCACTGGACCAGATCACGAATGCGTTGGTCGAGGAGTTTCTCGAGGAGTCCGGCACTTCCCCTGGCGGCATTGCGACTGACTTCGAGCGATTTTGTGCCCACGTCCTGGTGAGCCCTCAGATCGATGCCCCAATCGACTATGAGAACGTCATGACCGGCGATGGCGGAGATACCGGCTTGGACACGGTGGCGCTAGTGATCAACGGCGAGCTCGTAACAGACACTGATGAGATCGACGCATTGGCCGCCGCAGGAACCACCCTCGACGCCAGCTATATCTTCATCCAGAGCAAGACGGCGACGTCGTTCTCGACGGCGGCCGTGGGCCAGATTGCGTACGGCGTCACGGACTTCTTCTCGGATCAGCCGACCCTGCAACGCAACGACGTAGTGGAGGCAGCAGCTGAAGTATCGCGGCGCACCATTGCCAGTGCCCGGCTCTTCCGCAATGGCAACCCCACCTGCACCGTGTACTACGTGACCGCCGGCCGATGGGCCGACGACAACGACGTGCGCGCGCGAATCGACGCTGCGCGGAGCGACATCGACAACCTGAATTGTTCTCGAAGGTCCACTTCATCCCAATTGACGCTCGCGAGATACAGCGCCGCTATCAGAGCCTGCGGTCGGGAGCCGAGCGCGAGTTCACCTTCCAGAATCGCGTAGCCCTCCCAGACATCCCCGGAGTCACGGAATCCCACCTCGGGTACATCCCGGCCGCTGACCTTCTCAACGTTCTCAGTGATGACGACGGAAACCTTCTTTCGACCGTCTTCTACGAAAATGTTCGCGACTTTCAAGGCGATAGCAATGCCGTCAACGCCGAAATCGGGGCGACGCTTGACGGCGAGCTTCGAGGGCAGTTTCCACTTCTGAATAACGGCGTCACGATCATCGCAAAGGGCGTGCGTCAGACAGGTACTAAGTTTGTCATTCAGAACTTCCAGGTCGTCAATGGCTGCCAAACGAGCAACGTGCTATGGGCAAAGAGATCCTCACTAGACGAGTCGGTACTGGTGCCGCTACGCCTGATCAGCACTGCAGACGAGGACACGATCGTCAGCATCATCCGTGCAACCAACCGTCAGACTGAGGTCAAGCAGGAGCAGTTCTACGCCACAAGCGACTACCTCAAACAACTTGAGATGTTCTTCGAGAGCGCACAGGTTGATCGGCGCCTCTATCTCGAGCGGCGATCAAAGCAGCATGCGAACTCCCCGGTCGAGCGAACCCGCATCGTTCCCTTCAACAGTCTCGTCCGATCGTTCTCGTCCGTCGTACTGAACGACCCCCACCGAGCGACGAGAAACTACAAGCAGGTCCTCGACCGGATACCTGTCGACATCCTCAACCCGAGCCACAAACCGTCCATCTACCTCGCATCGGCATCCGCCCTGTACCGACTGGAATTCCTTTTCAGGAACGGCGCGCTCGACCGTCGATTCTCGCCGGCTAAGTATCACTTGCTTCTCGCAAGTCGATTGATTGCCGCACCGTCGCTTCCCTCGCAACTGAATGGCAGGGCAGCGGATACCTGGGCACGCAAACTTCTCGACAGCTACTGGGACGCGGCAGAGTCAGAGAAGATCTTCAAGCAGGCAGCGAGGGACATCGACCTTCTAGCGGGCGGCGACCTGTCGCGAGACAAGATCCGGACCCTGCCATTTACCGAGCAGGTCTTGGCTTACTACTGAGCCCGTATTCCCTGAAGGATTCGCCGAGTCGGGTCGCAATTCCCCAGTCTCGTGTGGGGCCGCCGCATCGATCGGTGAAACTTCGAGGTACTTCCTTCCGCCGCATATCGCAGGGTCAAGCGGCTGCCACCGCCTATCGCGCAGATCTAGCCTGAGGCCGTGCCAAACGAGATGACCGAGAAACGCATGCGGCTGCGGTACGCCGGAAGGTGTCGGCTGTGCGGGACGACCCTGGAGGCACGCACCGAGGCCGTCTACGAACGCAGCACCAAGACCGTTCGCTGCGTCGCGTGCCCCTCGCCACCGCAAGCCCCGTCGCACGACCTCGACGTCGCGGACCCAGTCGTGGAGACGCTTTCGCCGGCGATGGAGGCCGAGCCGGCCCCGGCACCCGGCACCGCCGGCGCCTCGGCGCGGCGCGAGTTCGAACGTCGACAGGCCCGGCGTGAGGAACGCATCCGCACCAAGCATCCGAGGCTGGGCGGGCTGATCCTCGCCCTCAGCGACGACCCGCAGTCGACGACCGCCTGGAACAGCGGGGCCCTGGGTGAGGAACGGCTCGGCCACGGGCTCGACGGCTGCGCCAGTGACACCGTCCGGCTGCTCCACGACCGTCGAATCCCGGGTACCCGAGCCAACATCGACCACCTCGCGATCACCCCCGCAGGAGTCCTCGTCATCGACGCCAAGCGGTACGTGGGCCAGCGTCCGGCACTGGTGGTGGAGGGCGGACTGCTCCGTCCCCGGATCGAGAAGCTCAAGGTCGGCGCCCGCGACCAGACGAAACTCGTGGACGGCGTCCTCAAGCAGGTCGAGCTTGTCGCCGGCCTCCTGGGCGACGCACTCCCGGTGCAGGGATGCCTCTGCTTCATCGAGGCCGACTGGCCGCTCATCGGCGGGGCCTTCACCGTGCGCGGGGTCGACGTGCTCTGGCCCAAGAAGCTGTACCCCCGGCTAGCCGCAGCCGGGCCGTTCGATGCCTCGGTCGCGGAGGCCCATGCGCTCCTGGCGGCCGCTCTCCCTCCGGCGTGACGCCGCGCCGCCCGCGTCACTGCAAGGGCACGCTCAGCAGCTGATGCTCCCCAACCGCGCCAGCCCCTCGCGGTCGCCGGGTCCGTAGGTGGTGCGGCCCAGGTTGTCGTCGTACATCAGCTCACCGGGGTCGTCGACGTGCCCGAGCCCGACGACGTGGGCGAGCTCGTGGTCGACGATCGCCTGGGCGAAGGGGGCCTCACGGGGACCGAAGTCGGCGAACAGCTCCTGGTCGAGGACGACCCGGCCCGTGACGTAGCGCAGCCGGCCGGGAGGGCCGGTGGCGACGCTGCCGCCGATGCCGGCGACGTCGCCGGCGAGCTCGGGGACCTCGTCGGGCAGTGCCCAGGCGATGAGGACCGGGCGGCGACGGGCGAGCGGGCCGAGGACGACGTCGCGGTCGTCGGTGAGACCGACGCGCTCGAAGACCAGGCCGGTGGCCGCGCCGGTGCGGGCGAGCCCGGTGTCGACGAGCTCGTCGTAGTTGTCGGGCGCGCCCGCCGGGTTGACCACGACCTCGATGACGCGGCACGGGTCGTAGCCGACCGGCTCGTCGCTGCCGCGCTGCACCTGGAGGAACGAGAAGCTGCCCTGGCCGAACTCCGTCTCCGGCAGGACGCCGAGCCGCTCGTCACCGATGCCGACCAGTCGCCGCAACGCCTCCATGTCGTCCGCGGGCGACCAGACGAGAGCGCCACCGAGCAGCAGCGCGGTGATCAGCAGCCCCGGCAGCACCGGGCCGTGGGACTTCCGCTCGCGACGGGGGCGACGGTTCGTGGACATCGGCATCGTGCCCAGGCCGTACTCCCGGTCCAGCCGGTCGAGCTCGGCCATCCGGCGCGCCATGTCGCGTTCGGCGCGGCGTCGCCGTGCGCGCTCCCCCATCAGCCCCCGGTCCTCACCTGCTGCCCCACCTGCAGCCTCACCTGCAGCCCTGTCGGCACCGATCGGCGCCCGTCGTCCCGAGTCTGACACGTGACCACCACCACAGGTGCCGAGAGCGACCTGCGGGCCTAGCCTGGATGGCAGTCCGGGGACTCCAGCAAGGGAGCCTCGAGATGTCACCACGAGGAGCTCGACGATGAGCAACGAAGAGACCGCGCCCTACGGCTCCGGCCCGGCCAAGGCACCGGCCGCCCCTACAGCCCCGCGCAAGCGCATCCGCACCCATCACCTGCGGGAGATGAAGGAGCGTGGCGAGAAGATCACCATGCTCACGGCGTACGACATGTTCACCGCCGCGACCTTCGACGAGGCCGGCATCGACCTGCTGCTGGTGGGCGACTCCGCGTCCAACAACGTGCTCGGCAACGAGACGTCCCTGCCGATCACCGTCGACGAGCTGCTGCCGCTGACCCGCGCCGTGGCACGCGCCGCCACCCGCGCGATGGTCGTGGGCGACCTGCCGTTCGGCTCCTACCAGGCCTCCCCGGAGCAGGCCTACCTCACCGCCGTGCGCTTCCTGAAGGAGGCCGGAGCCCACTGCGTGAAGCTCGAGGGCGGCGCCGAGATGGTGCCGGTCATCGAGAAGCTCACCCAGGGCGGCATCCCGGTGATGGCCCACATCGGCTTCACCCCGCAGTCCGAGCACGCGCTGGGCGGCTACCGCGTCCAGGGCCGCGGCGAGACCGCCGAGCGGGTCAAGCGCGACGCCAAGGCGGTCGAGGCGGCCGGCGCCTTCGCCGTCGTCATGGAGATGGTCCCCGGCGACGTCGCCGGGGAGATCAGCCGCGAGCTGACCATCCCGACCATCGGCATCGGTGCCGGCAACGGCTGCGACGGCCAGGTCCTGGTCTGGCAGGACGCCTTCGGCCTGCGGACCGGCCGGATGGCGCGCTTCGTCAAGCAGTACGCCGACGTGCACCAGGTGCTCCTCGACGGCGCCCGGGCGTACGCCGAGGACGTGAAGGCCGGGACGTTCCCCGGCCCGGAGCACACGTTCTAGGGCACATCCCCGACAACGACGAGAGGCCGTCCGCCGGCGCCCCCATGCGCGGCGGACGGCCTCATCGTTGTCCCCCCGTTCGTCGGGCCGGTGTCCCCACATCCGACCCGCCGTCTGTGTAGCGGTGGTGCATCTCGGTGTCGCTGTCCAGTGACCTGAACGCTACGCGGGCCTTCGCCACGCCCCGACCACGCTCGGTGCACGCCTCGGGCAGGTGAGCACCACGTTTCGGTAACAGACCTACCGTGGACGGCATGTGGCCCACCCGCCGACCGCTCCTGCTCCCCCTCGCCGCGCTGCTCGCGCCGCTGGCCCTGACCGGCGCGGCGTGCTCCACGGCCTCCGAGCCGGGCACGAGCGACGCGACGGCCGGCAGCCGGCCCGAGGGCGGCCGGGCCGTGCCCGGGCTCGACGTCGAGGTGGTCGCCGACGGGCTCGACAACCCCTGGGACGTCCAGCCCATCGGCGGTGGGCGCCTGCTGCTCACCGAGCGCGACCGGGCCACGGTCTCCATCTGGGAGGACGGCGACGTACGCCGTGTGGACTTCCCCTCGGAGTCCGTCTGGGTCTCGGGAGAGACCGGGTTGATGGGCCTCGCGGTGGACCCGAAGGTACGCCGCAACGGCCGCTTCTGGACCTGCCAGGGCGCCACCACCAAGGGCGGCGGGCACGACGTGCGCGTGGTCGCGTGGCGGCTGAACGACAGCGGCACGAAGGCCAAGCGCCGCGGCGTGCTGCTCAAGGGCCTGCCGGCGACCTCTGGCCGTCACGGCGGCTGTCGGCTGCTGGTGGCCCGCGACGGCTCGCTGCTGGTCGGCACCGGCGACGCCGCCGTCGGCACCAACCCCCGTGACCTGACCTCCCTGGGCGGCAAGGTGCTGCGCCTGGACCGCCGCACCGGCGACCCCTGGCCGAGGAACCCCTTCGTGAAGGCGGGCAACAAGAAGCAGCGTTACGTCTTCACCTACGGCCACCGCAACGTGCAGGGGCTCGCCCAGCGCGCCGACGGCTCGCTGTGGTCGGTCGAGCACGGCAGCTACCGCGACGACGAGGTCAACAAGCTGGTCAAGGGCGGCGACTACGGCTGGCACCCCGTGCCCGGCTACGACGAGTCGGTGCCGATGACCGACCAGTCCCTGCCCGGCAAGCAGCGCAAGGCCCGGTGGTCCTCCGGCGACCCGACCGTCGCCCCCGGCGGCGCGTCCTTCGTGGTCGGCAAGAAGTGGGGCGCGCTGCGCGGCACCCTGGCCGTCGCGGTGCTGAAGGACCAGCGCGTGCTCTTCATGAAGTTCGACGACCGGGGCCGGCTCAAGCGGGTCCGCACCCCCGACGCCCTGCGCGAGCACGGGCGCATCCGCCAGGTGGTCGACGGGCCCGGCCACGACCTGCTGGTGCTCACCGACAACGGTGACGGGCAGGACGAGATCCTCCGGGTCAGCCCGCGCTGACCCGGAGCCCGGGCTGGCGCAGGTGTTGGCCGGATCCGGCATCCTGGGGGCTCACATCCCCTTCCCGGAAAGGGCCTGAGCGCCCGCAATGGACACCCAGACCCTGGCCAACCTCGGCCTGGTCCTGCTCTTCGTGCTCGTCGGCGGCGTCTTCGCCGGCACCGAGCTCGCCCTGGTCTCGCTCCGCGAGGGCCAGCTCGACCAGCTCGAGAAGCGCGGCGGACGCGGCGCCCGCGTCGCCGCCGTCGCCCGCGACCCCAACCGCTTCCTCGCCGCGGTGCAGATCGGCGTCACCGTCGCCGGCTTCTTCTCCGCGGCGTACGGCGCCTCCACGCTCGCTCCCGACGTGGCCCCGCTCCTCGCCGGGCTCGGCCTGGCCGACGACCTGGCCGACACCCTGGCGCTGGTCCTGCTCACGCTGCTGATCGCCTACCTGTCGCTGGTGCTCGGCGAGCTGGTGCCGAAGCGGATCGCCCTGCAGCGCGCTGCCGGCATGGCGCTGCTCGTCGGGCCGCCCCTGGACCGCTTCGCCACGCTCATGCGCCCGGTCGTGTGGTTCCTCTCGGTCTCCACCAACGCCGTCGTGAGGCTCCTGGGCGGCGACCCGGACGCGACGTCGGAGGACATGACCGACGAGGAGCTGCGCTACCTCGTCGACCAGCACCAGGGACTCGGCGACTCCGAGCGGGCCATCCTCGTCGACGTCTTCGACGCCGGCGACCGCAGCCTGCGCGAGGTCATGCGCCCGCGCGCCGACGTCGTGACGCTGCCCGGCGACTCCTCGGTCGCCGAGGTCACCGAGCTGGTCCGCACCAGCCCCTACTCCCGCTACCCCGTCGTCGGCGACGGCACCGACGACGTGCTCGGCTTCCTGCACGTGCGCGACCTGCTCGACGCGACCCCGGACGCCCGGGTCTCCGACCTGGCCCGCCCGATCACCTTCCTGCCCGCGACCAACCGGGTGCTGCCGACGCTCGGCGCGATGCGCCGCGAGCGCACCCACATCGCGATCGTCGTCGACGAGTACGGCGGCACCTACGGGATCGTCACCCTCGAGGACCTCGTCGAGGAGCTGATCGGCGAGATCGAGGACGAGTACGACCCGCCCCCGGCGGTCGAGACCGGCGGCATCGCGGCAGGGCTCAGCATCGAGGAGTTCGCCGAGGCGACCGGGGTCGAGCTCGAGGACGGGCCCTACGAGACCGCCGCGGGGTTCGTCCTGCACCGGCTCGGCCGCATCGCCGCGGTCGGCGACCGGGTCGAGGTCGACGACGAGCACACCCTGCTCGTCACCGAGGTCGACGGGCACCGGATCACGCGCCTCGACCTGCGGGCCACTCCGACGGCCGCTCCGCCGGAGCCCGCCTGAGGCCGGCCCGATGCCGGGGTTGAGCACGCCTCTTGGGACACTTGCGCCTCACCACCGTCCCGGGAGTCTCACATGCCCTCGCAGCACCGCCCCCGTCAGCACCGCGCCCTGACGGCCCTGACGGCGACCACCGCCACCGTCGCGCTCGTCCTCGGAGCCGCCGCCGCGGCCACCGCCACCGACGAGCCGACGCCCACCGAGCCGACCCCCACCGAGCCGACCGCCACCGGGCCGACGGTGGTCTTCCCGGAGGTCACCGCCTTCAACCCCGACACCTACGAGTACGCCGTCGACGTCGACGTGCCCGGCTACACCAGCGTGTGGGCCAACGGACTCGGCCTCCGGCAGCTCGAGCCCCAGGGCCGCCAGGTGCTCGACCTCGTCGACGGCCGTGACGCCGTCCAGGTGCTGGGCTGCACCACGGAGCACTACTCCACCTGGGACTGCACGGAGGTCGCTCGGTCGGAGCCCCTCCAGGTCCGCTCGCGTCTCTACCTCTCCGCGTTCGAGACCGTGCACACCAACCTGACCGAGCCGACCGTCACCGTCCGCCTGGCGCGCGACTGGTGGCAGGACCACGCCCACACCGACGGCGACCTGACCTGGTCGCTACGTCCCGTCGGCGCGCCCGAGGGCGAGCCGGTCACCGGCGCCACCACCTACACCGAGGCCTCGGACGGGACAGGCCTGCTGCACGCGGACCTGACCCTGCCCGCCTCCCTGGCCGAGGGCGCCTACACGCTGGACCTGCTCGCCTCGAGCGAGCTGCCCGACTTCGGCCCCCTCGAGCAGGCCTTCACCGCCCTCCTGGTCGTCGACACCACGGCCCCCGAGGTGTGGAAGGTCAAGGTCGCCGAGGACCTCTTCTACCCCGCGAAGGACACCATCCTCGACCACATGCGGCTCTCCGGCCGTGCCGAGAAGGGCGCCGAGGTGACGGTGAGCGTCCTCGACGCCGACGGGGGCCACGTGGCCGCGCTGGACGTCCGTCGCACCCGGGACCAGTGGACCACCGCCTGGAACGGCCGCCTCGACGAGGTCGACCAGGACGCCGACGGTGCCTCGGCCGCCCGCGCCGGACGCAAGGGCCCGATGGCCGAGGAGGGCACCTACTCCTTCTCCATCCGGGCCACCGACGCCGCCGGCAACACCACCACCGTCCCCACCTCCTCCTTCCGGCTTTCGCACGGCAAGGTCCGGCACCGCTGGGTGACGTTGAAGCTGAAGCCGCAGGACGTGCTCCTGGACACCTCGGTGGGCCGGTGCAGCCGGATCGCGAGGAAGTCGACCCACGGTGGTCGCGGCACCATGTCGCTGCAGTCCCAGACCCGGTGCCGCGACCCGCGCCAGAGCCACGCGGTCGCCCTGTTCGGTGCCTACCTCCCCGACAGCTACCCCCCGAGCTCGCGCGGGATCACCCGCCGCTACGAGCGCCCGCAGGTCTCCCTGGTCGGCGGTCCGGCCAAGAACGGCCCGCGCAGCAGCTACGCGGTGATGGGCTACGTCGACTCGAAGGACAGGTTCAAGGGCCGCCGGGTCTTCCGCGGACCGTGGGACACCCACGCCGGTGTCGTCTACAAGAAGCCCTACTGGGTCCAGCTGGACAAGAAGGCGGGCCGCTACTACGTCCTGTGGCAGGTCGGGCTGTCAGAGGGCAGCCGCTACGACCTCAAGGAGTTCCGCGTCCGCGTGAAGGCCTGGGTCATGCGCTGACCCGGCCGGTGGGGCTCACCAGCCCCACCACGCGGCGCCGGCCCAGATCACCACGAACCACACCACCAGGCACACCACCGGCGCCCAGGCGACCCACGTCGGACGCTTCGACCACCAGCCGACCGCGCGCACCGTGGTCACCAGCCAGAAGAGCAGCAGCAACGTCTGCGCCCACCACGGCGTGAACGGTGCCGAGGCGGCGTACAGGAAGAAGCAGGCCGCGAGGCCGACCATGCCGACGAAGGGCCAGGGCGAGACGTCGGTGCGTCGGTAGCGGCGCGTGCGGGTGAAGAACGCCACGGGTGGGTCAGTCCTCCTCGACGGCGTCCCAGTCGTCGTCGGCGGACTCCCACTGCTCGTTGCGCTCCTCGGCGATCTCGAGGGCGCGCGAGGCCTCCTCGCGGGAGTCGTAGGGACCGAGCCGGTGCTTGGCCGGGCACAGGTCGTCGACGGTCTCCACGCGGTGGTGCTTCACGCAGTACCAGTACTGGTCGGGCTTGCCTCCGTCGGCCATGGGGCGACCGTACTCCCCCGCGACCTAGACTTCCCGGACGTGACCACCGCGACCGTGCAGCCCGCCGCCGTCTCCCCCCGGCGACCCGTCCCCGCGCAGATCGTGCGCCCGGAGTACGTCGACAAGCCGGCGCCCGCGCGCTTCGAGGGCTCGGAGGTCAAGGACGCCGAGACGATCGAGCGGATGCGTGCCGCCTGCCGCCTGGCCGCGCAGGCGCGCGAGGAGGTCGGGCGCCACGTGGTCCCCGGCGTGACCACCGACGAGCTGGACCGCATCGGCCACGAGTTCCTCTGCGACCACGGCGCCTACCCCTCCACGCTGGGCTACCGGGGCTTCCCGAAGTCGCTGTGCAGCAGCGTCAACGAGGTCGTGTGCCACGGCATCCCCGACGCCCGCGTCGTGCAGGACGGCGACATCGTCAACATCGACATCACCGCCTACCTCGACGGCGTGCACGGTGACACCAACGCCACCTTCCTCGCCGGCGACGTCGCGCCCGAGACGCGCGCCCTGGTCGAGCACACCCGTGAGGCCCTGGACCGCGGCATCCGCGCGGTCAAGCCGGGTCGCCGCATCAACGTCGTCGGCCGGGTCATCGAGGCCTTCGCCAAGCGGCACGGCTACGGCGTCGTGCGCGAGTTCACCGGCCACGGCATCGGCACCCACTTCCACTCCGGCCTGGTCGTGCCGCACTACGACGACCCCGACTACGACGACCTCATCGAGGTCGGCATGACGTTCACCATCGAGCCGATGCTCAACCTCGGCACCCACGAGTGGGAGATGTGGGACGACGGCTGGACCGCGGTCACCAAGGACGGCCGCCCCTCCGCGCAGTTCGAGCACACGCTCCTGGTGACCCCCGACGGCGCGGAGGTCCTGACTCACCCCTGAACGCAACGTTCACGTAACTCGGACCTGGGTATGGTCCGGGCATGACGGCCATGTTCGAGGGGTACGGGTCGAGCGGCGCGGCGTACGACGAGATGTTCGACGGGCAGGCGCTCCGACCGCCGTACCGCCGACTGCGTCACTCGCTGCGCGAGATGAGCACGCCGGAGCTGGTCAGTCGGGTGGAGGCGCTGCAGGCCTCCTACCTCGACCAGGGCGTCACCTTCGACATCGGCGGCGAGGAGCGGGCCTTCCCGCTCGACATCCTGCCGCGCGTCATCGAGATGGACACCTGGTCCACCATCGAGCGCGGCGTCCAGCAGCGGGTCAAGACGCTGGAGGCCTTCCTCGCCGACGTGTACGACGCCGGGCAGGTCTTCGACGACGGCGTCATCCCCCGGCGGGTGATCACGACGTCGTCGCACTACCACCGGGAGGCCGCCGGGGTGCGCCCGCCCAACGGCGTCCGCGTGCACGTGTCCGGCATCGACCTGATCCGCGACAACGCCGGCGAGTTCCGCGTGCTCGAGGACAACGTGCGCGTCCCCTCGGGCGTCTCCTACGTGATGACCAACCGGCGCGCGATCTCCGCGGCGCTGCCCGAGACCATCGCGCAGCACCGCATCCGCCCGGTCGCGGGCTACCCGCAGCGCCTGCTGGCCGCGCTGCGCGCCGCGGCGCCGGCCGGGGTCACCGACCCGACCGTGGTGGTGCTGACCCCCGGCGTCTACAACGGCGCCTACTTCGAGCACGCGCTGCTCGCCCGCACCATGGGCGTGGAGCTGGTCGAGGGCCGCGACCTCGAGTGCCGCCGCGGCCGGGTCATGATGCGGACCACCAAGGGCCTGGAGCCGGTGCACGTCATCTACCGCCGCGTCGACGACGAGTTCCTCGACCCGGTGCACTTCCGCGCCGACTCGGTGCTCGGCTGCCCCGGCATGATCGACGCGGCCCGCTCGGGCAACGTCACGCTCGCCAACGCCGTGGGCAACGGCGTGGCCGACGACAAGCTCGTCTACACCTACCTCCCCGACCTGATCCGCTACTACCTCGACGAGGAGCCGGTGCTCCGCAACGTCGACACCTGGCGCTGCGGCGACGCCGACGCCCGCGAGGAGGTCCTGGACCGTCTCGACGAGCTGGTGCTCAAGCCGGTCGACGGCTCGGGCGGCAAGGGCATCGTCATCGGTCCACGGGCCACCAAGGAGGAGCTCGACGAGCTGCGCGGCAAGGTGCTGGCCGACCCACGCTCGTGGATCGCCCAGCCGGTCGTCCAGCTCTCCACCGTCCCCACCTTCGTCGACGGCGAGCTCGGTCCGCGCCACGTCGACCTGCGCCCCTTCGCCGTCAACGACGGCAACCGCGTGTGGGTGCTCCCCGGCGGCCTGACCCGCGTCGCGCTCGCCAAGGGCGAGCTGATCGTGAACTCCTCGCGCGGCGGTGGCTCCAAGGACACCTGGGTGCTCGCCGGCCCGCCCAGCCTCGAGGGGCTGCCTCCCGAGCCCGAGCCCGAACCCGAGCCCGAGCCCGAGCCGCAACCCGAGCCCACCCCCGAGCCCGAGCCGGAGCAGCCGGAGGTCCGTGACCCCGGCCCGGCGCCGAGCCAGCTGCCCGACCTCGTCGAGGAGGCCGGCCAGGGCCAGCAGCAACAGCAGCAGCAACAGCAGGCCCGCGACGAGAGAGGGGCGCGCCGATGCTGAGCCGGATCGCGGAGTCGATGTTCTGGATCGGCCGCTACGTCGAGCGCGCCGAGGACACCGCGCGCATCCTCGACGTGCAGACCCAGCTGCTGCTCGAGGACGCCACCATCGACGAGGACACCACCTGCCGGGGGCTGCTCTCGATCATGGGCATCGAGCCGGACGAGGACGAGCCGCTGCCCGACCACGTCGACGTCTCCTTCGTCCTCGACCGCCTCTGCTACGGCACCGGCCACCCCACCTCGATCGCGGCCGCGCTGACCGGAGCGGTGCCAGACAGCGTGATGGTCTGCTCACCGGTC
>Ga0208056_100101_pt1 | contig 27886 bp, 27 predicted proteins | sample DeeseametaMP2052_FD_184178 | JGI IMG/M metagenome (GOLD analysis project Ga0208056, IMG submission 184178) | Marine microbial communities from the Deep Pacific Ocean - MP2052 (SPAdes) | ecosystem: Environmental > Aquatic > Marine > Oceanic | place: West of Cabo San Lucas, Mexico, North Pacific...
AGCGAGCACCTCGTCGCGCCGCAAGGCATGCGAGCGACGCGCAACCAAGTACCTGAAGCAGCGCGGACCGCAACCGTGCTCTCCGAAAATGAAGGGCCTGCTGCAGCGCGAACGTCCAGGCGCCCACCCACCCCGACCACCGAGTCGAAGGGGACCGGAGGGCCTGCCGTGAAAGGGGTTCACGAGGAACCCTCCAGTCGCCCGTGGAGCAGGTTGCTTGGTGGCGTACGGGGTCTCGAGACGGCGCTGGCGCGCCTCCTCGACCGGCGGTGGGACGGCGCTGGCGCTCGCCTGGTCGACCGGCGGAGGGGGCTCGACCAGCAGCGGATCAGAGGTTGCAGCGGGGGCCGAGACCCAGGCGCATGACGACGGCGGTGGTGCCGTCGCGGTAGTAGCGCGGGCGCCGGTCGACCTCGGCGAAGCCGCGGGCGGCGTAGAAGGCGAGGGCGGAGGCGTTGTCCTCGCGGACCTCGAGCAGCATCCGGTCCGCGCGGCCGGAGCGGGCGAGCGAGACGCACTCCTCGAGCAGGGCGGAGGCGACGCCGGAGCGGCGGGCGGAGGTGGAGACGGCGATGCGCTGGAGCTCGGCGACGTCGACCACGACGGAGACCACCGCGTGCCCGACGACCGCACCGGCGAGCTCGGCGACGAGGTAGTGGGCGTGCGGGACCTCGCCACGGACACCGGGCGCGACGAGGGCGGGCGGCCAGGCGTCGGCGCCGAGGTTGTCGATCTCGGAGGCGACGACTGCGGCGAGGTCCGCCTCGGTGGCGGGGCGGACCACGAGGGTCACGAGACCTGCTTGCGGGCGCTCGGCTCGACGGCGTCGGGGCGGCGCAGGTAGAGCGGCTCGGGGTCGACCAGTTCGGCGCGCTCCTCGGTGATCACGCGTGCCAACCAGCCGGCGGACGGCCGGATCGGGCCGGCGGCGGTCGGGAACGCCTCGGGGTAGAGCGCGGCCCCCTCCCCCACGACCGGCGAGGCAGTGGCGGCGTCGGCGGGCTTGAGGACGGCGGGGCCGTCGAGGCGCGCACCGCCGGCGTCGTACGACGCGAGGTAGACCTCCTTGCGCCGCGCATCGGTCGCGACCACGAAGTCCGAGGCCACGGCGCCGGTGTCGACCGCCTCGACCGCGAGCACGTCGAGCGAGCACACGCCGTAGACGGGGATCTCCAGCACGAAGCCCAGGGTCCGGGCGGTGACCAGGCCGACGCGCAGGCCGGTGAACGGTCCCGGGCCGACGCCCACGCCGATGGCGGTGAGGTCCTGGCGGACCGCGCCGACGTCGAGCAGGCAGCGCTCGATGAGGGGGGCGAGCTGCTCGCCGTGCTTCATCGCCCGCTCGGCGACGTGCTCGGCGACGACGTCGTCGCCGTCGTACAGGGCGACGGTGACGAGCGGGGTCGCGGTGTCGAGGGTGAGCAGCACGCCAGCGAGGTTAGCGGGCGGCCCGCTGGGCGTAGGCGGTGGCGGCGGCGTGCACGGCGTCGACGTACTCCTGGGCGTGGTTGTAGCTGTGGATCGCCGAGGCCCAGGTCGAGCCGGAGTCGAGGTCCTGGCCCGAGGCGCAGAGGTAGCGCGCGGCGGTCGCCGCGGCGTCGTCGAGGTCGTGCGGGTCCATCACGCCGTCACCGTCGCCGTCCGCGGCCCACGGCTCCCACGAGGAGCGCAGGAACTGCATCGGCCCCACGGCGTGCTCCCAGGTCGGGTCGCCGTGCCACTGCGCCGACTCCGGCGTCGAGCGGATCGCCGCGACCGGTCCGACGCCGTCCAGCGCCACCCCGATGATCGGCGGCTCCGAGCGGCCGTCGACGGTCAGCGAGCGGCCGTCGATGGTGCCGTGGTGGGACTCGACCCAGCCGATGCCGGCCAGGGTCGTCCAGCCGAGGTCGCAGCCGCCGACCCGCGAGATCTGGGCGTCGGCGTACGCCCGGAGCGCCGGCTGCGGGATGCCGGTACGCCGGGCCGTCCGCTCCAGCCAGTCCTGGTCGACCAGCTGGCCGGACACCGGGGTCGCGGCGGGCAGGTCGGCGGTCACGGGCACCGGCGCGGCGACGTACTCCGGGGGCGGGGTGAGGTCGAGCGTGCGCGGCGTCGCGTAGAGCCGCGACAGGCCGAACGCGGCGGCGGTCGCGAGCACCAGGAGCGTCGCGAACAGCACGATCGCGCGCGGGCCGGAGATCACGAGGAGAGTGTGGGGCATGCCGGCCGGATCATCCGAACCGGCCGTGGACGTAGTCGCTGGTGCGCTCGTCGCGCGGGTTCTCGAACATCGCCCGGGTGTCACCGTGCTCCACGATCACGCCGGGGGTGCCGTGCGCGGCCAGGAAGAACGCGCACCGCGACGAGACCCGCGCCGCCTGCTGCATGTTGTGGGTGACGATGACGATCGTGACCTCGCGGGCCAGCTCGACCATGGTCTCCTCGATGACGCGGGTCGAGGTCGGGTCCAGCGCCGAGCAGGGCTCGTCCATGAGCAGCACGCGCGGCTTCACCGCCAGTGACCGGGCGATGCACAGGCGCTGCTGCTGACCGCCGGACAGACCGCCGCCGGGGGCGTCGAGGCGGTCCTTCACCTCGTTCCACAGACCGCCCTTGGTCAGGCAGGACTCCACGAGGTCGTCGCGCTCGGAGCGCGACGCCTTGGTGCCGGTCAGCTTGAGGCCGGCCAGCACGTTCTCCCGGATCGACATCGCCGGGAACGGGTTGGGCTTCTGGAACACCATCCCGATCGCCCGCCGCGCCTCGATGAGCTTCTTGTCCGGGTGGTAGATGTCCTCGCCGTCCAGCCACACCTCACCGGCCAGCTGAGCGGACGGCACCAGCTCGTGCATCCGGTTGAGGATGCGCAGGAACGTCGACTTGCCGCACCCGGACGGCCCGATGAGCGCGGTGATCGCACCGGCGGGCATCGTCAGCGAGACGCGGTCCAGCACCTTGCGCTCGCCGAACCACGCGGTGATCTCCCGGGCGTCGAGCTCCGCGAGTCGCTGGTCGACAGGCGTCTGGGGGGCCGCCTCGTCGGGTACGGCGGGGATGACGGCCGTGGCGTCGGTACTGCTCGTGGGGCTGGTCATGGGGGCGCTCTCGTTCCTGATTGGTGCGGGGATGGTGCGGGTGGTCGCCCGGGAGCGACCACCCACACCGGTGCTGCTGGGTGCTGCTGGGTGCTACTTCTTCTTGACCTTGACGGTCACCTTGGTGGTCTGCTCGCCGAAGGCCACGGTGTACTTCGTGGTCTTCTTGACCTTCTTCGCGACCAGCGTGGCCTTGCCGCTCTTCAGCATCGAGGAGTCGATCTCCTTCGTGCCCTTGAGCAGCGCGACCTCGCCCTCGGCGCCGGCGATCGTGACCTTGACCTTGGCGTTCTTGCCCTTCTTGACGGTCTTGGCCTTGGCCTTGATGGCCACCTCGTCGGACACGACGACGGTGGCGTCGTCGCTGGAGGCGAGGAAGCCCTCACCGGGGGTGAGCGTGGCGGTGTAGGTGTGCGAGCCGGCCTCGACCCCGGAGAGGGTGACCTTGGCCTGGCCGGCGACGATCGCGACGTCCTCGGCGACGACGTCCTCGCCCTCGGTGAAGGTGACGGTGCCCGAGGGCACGCCGGTGGTCGAGCCGACGGTGGCGGTCAGGGTGACCTTGCCGGCCGACGGGCTGGTGGCGGCCAGGTCGGTGGTGGTCTCGGCGACCTCGTTGGTCTTGAAGTTGCTGGTCGCGGCCTGGGTCGCGACGCCGCAGGCGCCGCCGTTGGCCTCACGGGCCAGCTGCAGGAAGCCCGAGCCCTCGATGAGCGGGGCGGCGGCGTCGGAGCAGAGGAAGCCGGTCGGGCCGAAGACCGCCTGGATGTCGGCGCGGGACAGGTCCGCCCCGCGGACGACGTTGTAGAGCGCACGGTTGGCCTCGAAGCCGCCGGTCAGTGCGATGGCGCTGCCGGCCGACTTGGCGCGACCGGTGGAGAACGGCGCGACCGCGTTGGCGTCGCCCTGGACGGGCGCGGGGTCGTGCTCCTGGACCTCGGTGACCGAGCCGGCCAGCGCCACGTCGACGCCGTTGTTGGCGGTCTTGAGCTGGGCGACGAAGAACGAGCGGGTCCCCGAGCCGGCCTGCGGGATCAGCGGCTTGATGACACCCGGCTTGCCGCCGAGCTCGCTCCAGTCGGTGACGGTGCCGTCGTAGATCTTGACCATGTCCGCGGCCGAGATGGTGGCCGGGGCGTTGGTGGGCACGGCGTTGGAGACGGCGAGCTTGAGGCCGTCCACGGCGAACGGGAAGGCCTGCAGACCAGCGTTGACCTCGTTGGTGTTCAGCGCCGAGGAGGACCGCGCGAAGTCGATCTCGGCCACGTTGTTGTCGCCGTACAGACGGCTCTTGCCGGCACCCGAGCCGTTGGGGCGGTCGATGGTGGTGCCCTGCGGGAAGGTGAGCTGCCCGCCGCCGCCGGCCTGGAAGGAGGCGATGCGGAAGCCGGCGTCGCCGTCGTTGAAGCCGGGGAAGCCGTCGAAGCCCTCGGCGACGTAGTGCATGGAGATCTCGGTGGTGTCCGAGCCGACGCCGATGAGGTCGGCCGCGACCGGGGTGAAGGTCGGGTCGTAGGCCTCCTGGGCCGCCGAGGCGGACGGGACGCCGAGCGCGAGGGTCGACGCGGCCACCGCCGCGACGACCCCGAGGACGGAGCCGCTGAGGGTCTTGCTTGCCTTCATGGTTTCGCTCTCTCTTGATGGGGGTGGAGCTCGCGGCGCGGGTCCGGGTGACCCTCGACGCGGATGGATCGTCAGACGCCGGAAGGCGCCCGGTCAGGTGCGTGCGGTGACGTGGCGGATCGGTTCACGAGCCGGTCACATCACGTTGGGGAGGAGTCGGACGAGCACGTCGGTCGTGACCCAGGCCAGGGCGAGGACGCCGGGGCTGGCGAGCACCCACACGAGCACCGCGGACCAGCGCTGACGTGCCGAGATGATGAGCAGCGTGGCCAGCACCAGCGCGGCCAGGCAGGTCGCGAGGAGCGGCAGCACCGTGACCTCGGAGGCCATCAGCTGCTCGCTCTCCGGGATCGCAGCCGGTCGCCCCGCAGGGGCGGGGAACGCGTCGTCGGCCTCGGCGTCGACGTACACCGCCTCGCCGGGGGTGAGCCCGGCCAGCCGGCCCTGGCCCTCGGCGGTGGCCAGGACGAGCCGGGCCACGCCCGCCTCCCGCGGCTGCGGGAGCGGGTCGCCGGTGCGCCGGACCCCGAGCACCCGGAAGGTGCGGGTGCCCTGAGCGACGACGACCTCGATGCTGTCGCCGGGCGTGAGGTCGGTGAGGTCGGCGAAGGGCCGGCCGTACGTCGCAGCCCGGCCCATCAGGACCGAGGTGCCCTCCTGGCCGGGAAGGACGGTGTTGCGCTGGTGCCCGGGGCCGACGCGCAGATCACCGGACGCGGTGCCCTCCACGACGACCTCCTCGAGGCCGAGCGCGGGGATGCGGACCAGTGCCACCGGCTCCCCGACCGGCACGACCGGCCCCACCGGGGCGGTCGCCGACGCGACCTCGGTGCGGAACTGCGCGTAGAGCAGGTCCTGGGCGCGCTCGTGCTTGAGGTCGCCGAGCAGCAGCAGCTGCACGAAGACCCACAGGCAGACCACCGCGAGCATCGTCGCCGCCGACGAGGTGACGGCCGGGGTGCCGGTCAGCGGGGGCCGCGGGGCGCGTGGCGGCCGCGGCTGCCTGCTCACCTTCGGGGCCCGACGGGTCGGCGCGGTTCGGGACAGGAGCGTCAGGGTCACGGCTCAGCCCTGCCGGGGCGGTCGGACGAGGAAGCGGGTGCCCGCCACGGCCAGGCTGCCGAGCAGCCCGCCGAGGAACAGCAGCGGCAGCAGCAGGCCCGCGGTGCGCGAGGAGATGGCCGTCGTCGCGGGCATCGCGACGGGGGCGGTGTCCTCCTCGACCGGCGCGGGCGCCTCGGTGGGCTCCTCGGCGACCGGCGGCTCCTCGACCGCGGGCGCGTCCGGCACGGTGGTCGGCACCTCGGGTCCGCCGGTCCCCCCGGTGCCGTCGGTCGGCTCGACGGGGTCGGGGAGCGTCGAGGCCGGCGGCGTCTGGGTGCCGATGGCGGTGGCGACGTCCTGCGCGGCGGCGTACAACCCCGCCGTCACGCCCGTACGACGCAGCGGGAGGTAGCCCGCGGGCAGCTGGCCGTTGCCCGGGCCGGGTCGCTGGCCCTCGGACGTCGCGACCCGGATGAACTGGGAGACCTTGGCCGCGTCGGCCTCGTCGAGGTTCTGCATCCGCGCGGCCGTGTAGACGACCATCGTCCCGGGGTAGGCCTTCGAGCTGGTGCGCACCGCGGCCTGGTCGAGGGTGAACGGCAGCGTCTCCTCCCCGGGCTCCATGAGCGAGACCGCGGCCGCCAGCGAGGACTCCGACGGTGCGACGAACTTCCCGGGCGCCGCCTGGAGCGCAGCGGCCTTCAGCCCGTAGCGCTCGACGTCGCCGAGGCTCACCAGCCCGAGCATGAACCGCGAGCCGTAGGACTGCCGACCGATGCGGCCCACCTTGTAGAGACCGGTGTCGGCGTCGAGCTCGCACCGGGTCTGCACGTTCGGGTGGGCGTCGAGGAGCGCCTCGCTGATCTTGCGCAGCGTCGTGACGGGAGCCGCGATCTGGTTGAAGTAGACCGCCGGGTTCTCCTGCCGGCAGGTGTTGCCGGTCTCCGGCACGAAGTCGTCGAGCAGCGGGATCTCCGCCGTCGGGAGCGCCAGGCCCTCGTAGTTGGGGTTGACGACCATCCCCCACTGGTCCGGCTCACCGGCGATGAACTTCCGGGCGGCCGGGTCGTGGGTGACCCAGTCGGTCAGCTGGCGGATGATGTCGGACTGGTTCGACAGCGACAGCAGCGTCGCCCCGACCTCCTGGTTGATCTGGCTCAGACCGGGGTTGAGCCGCACGAACTCCGGGTCCTGCATGATCGAGAGCGGGTTGCCCTCCATGCCGGGGTGGCCGCGGCCGAGGTCGGACCCGAGGTAGGACTGGGTCAGCAGCTTGGCCACCAGCCGCGGGGTGATCCGCAGCGTCGCGAGCTCACCGGCGTTGTCGGGCTTGTCGACGACGTAGCCGATGGCGAACCCGGTGATCGCCGTCGGCGCGTAGCCGACGGGGTCGAGCCCGACCCGGGTCTGCTCGGAGCTGACGAGCGCCGCGGCGCCGCCGCCGTTCTCCATCAGGGTGAAGCCGGCCTCGTCGGACATCTGGTTGTGCTGGAACTTGAAGCGGTCCTTGCGCAGGCAGTACGCCGGCGACCACTGCAGCGCCGCCTGGGCAAGCAGCTCGGTGCCGTAGAAACCGGTCGGTGCGCGCGGGTCGAGGATGTCGCAGGTGTCCGGCGGCAAGCCGAAGGTGATCGGGATGGTGAAGCGGTTCTTCCACTGCGAGGCCGACCACCACAGGGTCGGCGAGACGGCCTGGTCGACGCCCTCGGAGGCGAAGTTGCCGCTGCCCGGCACGAAGCGTCCGGTGCGTCGGCAGGCGTTGTCCGACGCCGTCGGCGGCGACGACGGCTGGTCGCAGGAGAGCCCCACGATCGGGATCACGACGATGGAGCACGCGGTCTCGTGGTTGCAGCCCAGCGACTCGTTCTCCACGTCCGAGCGGACCTCGAACTGCACCTCGCCGCGGCCGTCGAGGTCGGTGAAGGCCGCCAGCTCCGCGGCCGGGAAGGCCGCACCCACCGCAGCCTCGGGGGGCATCTGGTCGGCCTGGCAGGCCGGGAAGACCCTGCCCGAGGCAGCGACGAAGGGCGTGAGCCGGGTGCTGTATCCGGCGATGTCGGCGGTGGGGCACACGTCCGCACCGGGCAGCGGGTCCAGGCCCGAGACGCGCCCCTTGTCCGCCTCGTCCGCGTCGAGGTCGTGGCGCCAGGCGGCCTCGCCGTCGCTGCGGGTGATCTGCGAGCGCTGCGCGAACGACGCGGTCCAGCAGGTCTCGGGTCGCAGCTGCTCCTCGCCCCTGCCCGGGTCCTCGACGCCGCGGCACTGCATGATCACCACCGGGTACTCCTGGGCCAGGCCGCTCTCGCCGAACGGATTGCTGGCCCGGCCGCCGCTGGGCTGGGCGCCCTTCCAGGCGATCCGGATCCGCTGCCGGCCCCGCAGGTCGGTGGTCTGGTCGGCGGTGACCGTCACCGTGTACGCCGGGAACTCCTGGAGGCTGCCGTCGGCCTTGGTGACGACGCGCTGCAGCGTCCTCGTCTCGGAGTACGCCGGAGCGCCGCCGCTCGCGCGGACGGCCGGCTCGGTGGCGCCGGTGCTGCTCGGCCCTGCCAGCACGAGCCCGGAGCCCAGGCCCAGGAGGACTGCGGCGGCGAGTGCGCGCCGACGGACGCGGCCGCTCATGACCGGGCTCCGGCCGGGCCGCGGCGCCGCAGTGCCGAGACGTAGAGACCGGGCAGCACCACGAGGGTGACCAGCAGCAGCCCCGAGAGCCAGGCGAAGGCCCGGGTGTCGCCGGCCCGGTCGGCGACCAGGACGGTGCTGGGGTCGGCGTACACGGCAGCGCCGTCGCTCACCGTGCCGGTGTCTCCCCCGACGACCTCACCGGTCACGGGGTCGACGCTGCCCGGTGCGTCGGTGGTGACCTCTCCCCCCGTGTCGACGTCGGTCCTGCCGCCGCCACCTCCGCCGCCGTCGCCGGAGCCCTCGTCGGGCGCGCCGCCGTCGCCCTCGTCGGTCGAGGGGTCGCCGGTGCCCGTGGAGGTGCCGCAGGGCCCGGCGCCGGCCTTGTCGCAGGCGGCCGGCTGGGGAGCGATCTGGGCCAGCTTGTTGTTGCTGAGGTTCTTGCCGTCGAAGGTCGGGTTGTTGCACGAGCGCACGTCACGGTTGGTGAGGTCGACGTCCTTGTCGGCCTTGCCGAGCTTGGCGATCTGGTCGAAGCCGGCCTGCACCAGGTTCAGCGGCAGCGGCGAGTAGCCGTACGGGCCGGCCTTGGTCTGCCCGGCGCACAGCGAGTAGTACATGAAGTCGGCCAGCGTCTGCCGCTTGGCGGTGGTCATGCGCGGGTCGTCGGCGGCGGTCGGGATGACCATGTAGGAGTAGGACGAGATCGGGTAGGCCCGCGGGTCCGGGTTGCGGTAGACGTCGTCGAGGATCTGGGTGAGGTAGGTGCTCGGGTCGTTCGGGTTCGAGGTGTTGATCCGCGCCTTCGTCAGCGCCACCGCGACGTTGTACTGCGTCGGCTCGACGTAGTAGCCGCCCCTGTTGAGCACCTTCACGACCGGGTAGTTCTTGTTGACCGGGTAGGAGTACTCGACGTACCCGATCGTGCCGTTGCCGTAGGTCGAGGAGATGAAGTTCATGACCTGGTCGGACCCGGCCTGGCTCACGGTGCGCGAGCCCGACTTCTTCGGGTAGTACGACGTCAGGCCGGACTTCCCGAAGTACGGCCGCCAGATCGACGGGTACTCCTTGTCCATCCATGTGGTGAGCTGCGCCGTCGTGCCGGACCCGTCCGAGCGCACGACGGGCGTGATCGGCAGGTTCGGGAACGCGCGACCGTTGTTGTCCTTGGTGATCGCCGGGTCGTTCCAGTTGGTGATCTGGTTGGTGAAGATCTTCGTGAGCGTCTCGCCGGAGAGCCGCAGGTTGCGCACCAGCTCGTCGCCGACCTTGAGCTGGTAGGTGAACGCGGTGCCACCGGCCACGATCGGCAGGTAGGCGAACGAGCGGCCGTTGGAGGTGTCGGCGTTGCCCTGCTCGTCGGTGCCCTGGAAGGGGATCTCGGAGATGGCGAAGTCGTTGGTGTCCTGGGCGAAGTCCTTGCGGCCCTTGGTCGAGCCGCCACCGGTGTAGACGACCTTCATGCCCGCGGCGTCCACGTCGGCGATCCACTGCTGGACGATCACCTCGGACCAGGTCGACCCGGTCCCCTCGATCTGGGCGTAGGTCGCGGCCTGGGCCGCCGCAGGGACGGAGGCCACGCCGGCGACGGCGAGGGTGGTGGCGGTCGCGCAGCGCGCGAGCACGGAGAGCAGGCGGTTCACCGGGGGTCCTGGCTTTCGGGCTGATCGAGGGGCTGGGTCGAGGGGTGCGCGTCCGCCGGGGCGCCGTTGCGCGGGCCCCGTCTCCGGGGCCGGAGGGAGACTCGTGGGCGGCCCCGGGCCTTCGTCCGCGGCGGCCTGGCCAGCAGGCGGGCGACGACGAAGAGCAGCAGCACCAGGACCAGGAGGACGCTGGCGGCGCCGAAGGCGCGGTCGATCGCCTGCTCCTCGCCGGACCGGACGTTGCTGTAGATGAACAGCGGCAGCGAGTTCATCGCTCCGCCGACCGGGTCGGTGACGAGGAATGCCGCGGCGCCGGAGGTGATGAGCACCGGGCTGGTCTCGCCGACACCGCGCGCCGAGCCCAGGATGACGGCCGTCGCCAGGCCGGGTCGGGCCGTGGGGAGCACGACGTGCCACACCGTGCGCCACCGCGAGGCGCCCAGCGCCAGGCTGGCCTCGCGCAGGCCACCGGGCACGACGCGCAGCACCACGTCGGCGGCGCGCGCGATGATCGGCAGCATCATCACCGCGATGGCCAGGCCCGCGGCCAGGCCCGAGCGCGGCTGGCCGAGCATGATGATGAAGACGGTGTAGACGAACAGGCCTGCGACGATCGACGGGAGCGCGGTCATCGCCTCGACGATGGTGCGCACGAGGCGGGCGAACCGGCCACCGACCTCGGTCATGAACACCGCCGTACCGATGCCCAGCGGGAGCGTGATCGCCAGGCCGATGCCCAGCTGGATGAGCGAGCCGACGACGGCGTGCGCGATGCCGCCGCGGTCGAAGGCGTCCTTGGGTCCCACGCCCGACATGTCGTCGGTCAGGAAGTTCAGGTGGGTCAGCGGCTCCCAGCCGCGCAGGAGCACGAATCCGACGGTCGAGACGAGCGCGACGCCCACGCTGAGCGCACCACCGGTGACGACGGCCGCGGCGACGCGGTCCTTCACCTCGATCCAGCCGCCGTGCATCGCGGCGGTGACCGCGGTGACCACCAGACCGAGCAGGAACCAGCTGACGACGAACCACGCCACGCCCGCCAGCGGCAGCAGCTGCTGGGTGACCAGCCAGGCCAGGGCCGCCGAGGACAGCCAGGGACCCCACCGGGTCAGCTGCTCGTCGGGGCTCGGACGACCCAGCGACCGGCGGGGCACCGGCGGCGGCGCGTCGTCGTCGAGGTGCGGGAGGTACGTCGTCGGCGGGGTCGGCGCCGGGTCCACCGCGGCCGGGGTAGTCGGCGTCGTCGTCGTCGGCGTCGTCGGGGGCGTCAGCTCGGGCGTGGTGGTCATCAGGCGTCCGTCCCGGCGCCTGAGCGGCTGCGGTTGACCACGACCGAGGCGAGCGTGTTGACGACGAGCGTGATGAGGAAGAGCACGAAGCCGGCGGCCAGCAGCGCGGAGAGCTGGGCGGCGTTGGCCTCGCCGAAGCGGCCGGCGATCAGCGCCGAGACCGAGTTGCTGCCGATCTCGGTGAGGTTCGGCTTCACCTCGAACGTCGGACTGATGATGAGGACGACCGCGATCGTCTCCCCGAGCGCGCGGCCCAGGCCGAGCATGGTGCCGCCGATGATGCCGCCCCGGCCGAAGGGCAGCACGACGGAGGTGATCATCCCCCACCTCGTGGCGCCCAGCGCGAGCGCGGCCTCCTTCTCCCCCTGCGGGGTCTGGGAGAAGACCTGGCGCATCACGGCGCACGCCATCGGCAGCACCATCATCGCCACCGCGATGCCGGCGCAGAAGCTGCTCGAGACGTAGCGGCTGGCGTCGACGACCGCCGCGTCGGGGTCGGCACCGCGGACGTCGAAGACGGGCAGCCACCCGAGGTTCTTCTGCAGCCAGACCGCGAGGTCCCCGGCGTGCGGCATCACCAGCAGGTAGCCCCACAGGCCGTAGACGATCGAGGGCACCGCGGCCATCAGGTCGACCATTGCGACGAGGGTGGCCTTCGCGCGCTCGGGTGCGTACTCGCTGATGAACAGCGCGGTCAGCAACGAGAGCGGGAAGGCGAAGACCATCGCCACGAAGGCGATCGAGATCGTGCCGGTGAGGACGGCGGCGATCCCGACGACGTCGCTCTCGGGGTTCCAGGCGGACTCGGTGAAGAAGCCGAAGCCGTAGCGGCTCAGCGTCGGGTAGGCCTGCCAGCCCAGGAAGAGCCCGACCCCGCCGGTGATCACCAACACCGAGGCACCGACAGCGCGCGCGGAGTGCTCGAAGACGGCGTCGGCCCCGGTGGCCTTGCGCGAGATGCGGCGCGGACGGACGTCCTGGCCCATGTCTCGGCCCATGTCTCGGCCCATGTCCTGGCCGGCCGCGGCGTCGTACGACGGCAGCGTGGTCACGCGGTCCTCCCCCGGAAACTGTTCTGCTCGGCTTCCGGCAGGCGCCGTAGCAGCAGCATCGTGGAGTGGCTCGGGGGACGGGACAGGGCGTGATGGGTGAACGACCGCCGAACGCTGGGACCGCTTTTCCCGAACGGGTCACCCGCTCCGTCCGGGGGTAGTCACAACGGGCTACCCCGCCTCGGGACGGGTAGCACACGCAGGGTTGAGCGCGGGTGAACGGCTGCGTAACGCCCGGATCGGGCCGCCGAGCGGGTGCGCAGCCCGCGAGTCAGTCGAGCAGCAGACCGTGGCCGGCCAGCAGGTCCTCCAGGACGTCGTGGCCGCGGTCGAGGTGCCAGTGCTCGGCACGGAGACCGACCGTGCGGGCGGCCTCGACGTTGGCCTCCATGTCGTCGACGAAGAGCACCTCGTCGGCGGGGGCGCCGATGCGCTCCAGGGCGATCTCGAAGTAGTCGGGCTCCGGCTTCTTGGTGCCGAGCTCCCAGGAGTAGCAGGAGACGTCGAAGAGCGCGTCGAAGCCCAGCACGGTGCGCATGCGCTCGCCGCGCTGACGGTGCTGGTTGGTGCCGAGGTGGACGCCGAGGCCGGCCCCACGGAGCCGGTCGATGAGCGCGAGGGTCGCCTCGGAGAGGGTGATGTCACCCCACAGCGAGTCGTAGAGCGTGTCCGGGTCGACGTCGGCGTACGCCGGGACGAGGCGGCGCACCGACTCGAGGAAGTCGCCCTCGCCGCGCAGGGGGCCGCGCTCGGCCGTCCACAGCGCGCGGCCGAGCTCCTCGGCCCGGTCGCCGGCCCACCGGCGCAGCAGCCCGAACGGGTCGCGCACGCCGTGCTGCACGACGCCGTCGGCGTCGAGCAGGACGTGGCGGACGGTCACCGGGTCGGCGCTCTACGTGGGTCGGGGTCAGTCGGTGCCGTGCTCGGCGATGAACGCCAGGATCTGCTCGGAGAGCTCCGGACGGCACACGATCAGGTCGGGCAGGTAGACGTCGTCCTGGTTGTAGACGAGCTCGTCGCCGTTGACCCGGCTGGTGAACAGACCGGCAGCACGGGCGACGGCCACCGGGGCGGCGGAGTCCCACTCGTACTGGCCACCGGCGTGGACGTAGGCGTCGGCCACGTCGCGCACGACGGACATCATCTTCACGCCGGCCGAGCCCATCGGGACCAGCTCGGCGTCCATCTGCTCGGCGAGGGCCTGCACGAAGGCCGGCGGGCGGCTGCGGGAGACGGCGATGCGCGGCTTCGCCGACGTGCGCGGGGGCACGACCGGGGCGTCACCGGTGTTGAAGGTCTCGCCGAGGGCGGGCTGCGCGACCGCACCGGCGATCAGCGTGCCACCGGACCACAGGGCGACGTGGACGGCCCAGTCGTCGCGCGGCGGCTCGGAGAACTCCCGGGTGCCGTCGAGCGGGTCGATGATCCAGACCCGGTCGGCGGTGAGGCGGGCCTTGTCGTCCTTGCCCTCCTCCGAGAGCACGGCGTCGGCCGGGCGGTGCTCAGCGACCAGGGACATCAGCAGCTCGTGGGCCGCGGCGTCGCCGGCGTCCTTGAGCTCCTTGCCCTCCAGGCCCTCGCCGCGCACCTCCAGGAGGCGGCGGCCGGCGGTCTCGGCCAGCCAGGTGGCCAGCACGTGGTCGTCAGCGTCGGCAGGGGGCGTTCCAGGCTCGAAGGTCACGGGACGCAGGCTATCGGCCGATCAGCTGTTGAAGCGCTGCTGGGTCTTCTCCAGCCCCTCGGCGACCAACGTCTCTACCGCGTCGGCGGCGGTGTCGACCACGAAGGGCAACACCTTGCGCTCGGCCGAGGAGTAGTCCGACAGCACGAAGTCGGCGACCTCCTGGCGCCCCGGGGGGCGGCCGATGCCGACCCGCACCCGGTGGAAGTCGCCGGTGCCGAACGAGGAGCGCATCGATTTCAGGCCGTTGTGGCCGTTGTCGCCGCCGCCCAGCTTGACCCGCATCGTGTCGAAGGGGATGTCGAGCTCGTCGTGGATCGCCACGACCTGCGCGGGGGCGACCTTGTAGAAGGTGGCCAGCGCCTTGACCGGGCCGCCGACCTCGTTCATGTAGCAGCGCGGGCGGGCCAGCACGACCCGCGGGCCGGGGACGCCCGGGGGCGTCAGCCGGCCCTCGACGACGTCGGCGCGACCGGACTTGTGGGCGCGGAACCCCGAGCCCATCCGGCGGGCCAGCTCGTCGGTGACCATGTAGCCGATGTTGTGCCGGTGACCGGCGTACGAAGGGCCCGGGTTCCCCAGGCCGACGACCAGCCACACGTCGGTGCTGGCGTCGCTCATGGGGTACCCGGGCCCGTTCTCGTACGGCTCGTGCAGGAAGTGCGGAGTCTTACTCGTCGCCCTCGGCGGCCTCGGCGTCCTCGGACTCGTCCTTCTCGATGCCCAGCTCGTCCTCGGTGGACTCGAGCTCGGCCTCGAGGGCCTCCTCGCTCTGCTGCTGGGTCACGTTGACGATCAGCGTCTCGGGGTCGGTGAGCAGCTCCGAGCCCTTGGGCAGGACCAGGTCGGAGGCGTAGATCAGGGTGCCGGCCTCGGCGCCCTCGATCGAGACCTCGATCCACTCGGGGATGTGGGTGGCCTCGGCCTCGAGGGAGACGGTGGCGTTCTCGGTGACGACCAGCGTCTCCTTGGCGGCCTCGCCGTTGAGGTGGACCGGGACGTCGACGGTGACCTTCTCGCCGCGCTTGACCGCGATGAAGTCGACGTGCTCGAGGAAGCGCTTGATCGGGTCGACCTGGACCTGCTTGGTCAGCGCGAGCTGCAGCTCACCCTCGATCTCGAGCTCGACGAGCGCGTTGGCGCCGCCGTGCTTGAGGGCCATCATCGTGTCGTGGCCGGGCAGGGTGAGGTGCTTGGGCTCCTCGCCGTGGGTGTAGACGACGGCGGGGACCTTGTCCGCGCGGCGGATGCGGCGGGCGGCGCCCTTGCCGAACTCGGTGCGGACCTCGGCGACGATCTTCTCGCTGGACATGCTTCTCCTCGTACGTGCTGCTGCTGACGTGTGGGGGCTGCTGCGTGGGGGGTGCCTGGCGCAGCGGGGGCCGGACGCAACAGCGCCGCGCTCCCGAGGGTGAACAGGCAGCGCGGCGCGGGGTCCGCCCTGTCGATCACGGAGCCCCGCGTCCCGGTCAGTGGCTGATCGGGTCGCGCGCTCCCTCGCCGAGGCAACCGCAGCAGTCTAGGGGCAGCCCGTGGGCGATGGCGAATCACAGCGCAGCCCTACGGTGGGGCCATGTCGCTGACGCTCGCCGAGGCCCGCCACCGGGCCACTGCCATCGAGGTGGAGTCCTACGGGATCGACCTCGACCTGACCGGCTGGGAGCGTGGTCGTTTCGCGTGCGTGACGACCGTGCGCTTCACCTCCGCGGACCCCTCGACGTCCCTGGAGCTGACCGCGGCCCAGGACGTGTCGCTGGAGTCCGACGTCGAGGCCCTCGGCTGGGAGTACGACGGTCGCCGCATCCGGCTCGAGGGCCTGCCGACCGGGCGGCCGGTCGAGGTGGTCGTCCGCGCCGAGGTCCCCTACGTGACCGACGGCGACGGCATGCACCTGATGACCGACCCCGAGGACGGCGAGACCTACGCCTCGGCGTACCTCTCCCTCGACGTCGCCCAGCGGGTCTTCGCCTGCTTCGACCAGCCGGACCTCAAGGCGACCTTCGACGTGGCGGTGACCGCCGACCCGCGGTGGACGGTGCTGGGCAACGGCCGGGTCACCGAGCACGACGAGCGAGAGGGGCGATGGGTCTTCGCCACCACCCCGCGGCTGTGCCCCTCGCTCTTCGTCGTCTGCGCCGGACCGTGGCACTCGGTGACGTGGGAGCACGCGGGACTGCCGTTCGGCTGGCACGCGCGGGCCTCGTTGGCCGCCGAGCTCGAGCGCGACGCCGAGGAGCTGAAGCAGACGACGACCGACTGCTTCGACCACTACGCCACGCTGTTCGACGAGGCCTACCCCTTCGACTCCTACGACCAGCTCTTCGGGCCGGGGCACAACTGGGGCGCGATGGAGACGCCGGGCTGCGTGACCTACCGCGACGAGCTGCTGCCCCGCGGACGCGTCACCGACGACCACCGCAAGCGCCGGGCGGCGATCATCGCCCACGAGATGGCGCACATGTGGTTCGGCAACCTGGTCACGATGCGCTGGTGGGAGGACACCTGGCTCAACGAGAGCTTCGCCGACTACATGGGCTACCGCGTGGCCGACGCCGGGGCCGGCTTCACGGGCACGCTGGTGCTCCACGAGGCCGCCCGCAAGCCGGGCGCCCACGTCGCCGACGAGCGCCGCTCGACCCACCCGGTGGCCCCGGCGCCCGAGGACGTGCCGGACGTCGACAGCGCCTTCTCCAACTTCGACGCGATCTCCTACTCCAAGGGCAACTCCTGCCTGCGCCAGCTCGTCACCTGGCTCGGCGACGAGGACTTCCTGGCGGGCGTCAACGCGCACCTGACCCGGCACGCCTTCGACAACGCGACGCTCGACGACCTGGTCTCCGCTCTCGACGAGGCCTCGGAGCGCGACGTGCGTGCCTGGGCGGACGCCTGGCTGCGCACCCCCGGCTTCGACACCGTGGTCGTCGGCCGCGACGACGCCGGGGTGCCGGTGCTGCGCCGCGAGGGCTCGCGGCCGCACCGCTTCTCCGTCACCGCGTTCGCCGCCGACGGCACGATCGCCGGCGAGCGCCCGGTCGACCTCGCCGACGACCCCGTGCCGCTGCCGGAGTGGGCCGGGCTGGTGGTCGTGCCCAACAGCCGCGGCGAGTCCTTCGTGCGGCTGCGGTTGGACGATCAGGGCGACCTGTTCGTCCGCGACCACCTCGGTGACGTCACCGACGACCTGGTCCGCACCGTGCTGTGGGCGCACTGCTTCGACGAGGTGCGCACCGGGGCGATGCGGGTGCCGGCGTACGTCGACGTCGTGCGCGCGCACCTCGCGACCGAGACCTCCTCGACGCTGGTGGCGGCCGTGATCGACCGCACCCTGGGGCCGGTCCGCAGCCGCACCGCCTCCCCTGACGAGGTGGGCGACGTGACCACGGGCGTGGCCGGTGCCTGCCTGGCCGGGCTCGCCCTCTCCCCCGACCCCGAGGTGGCGGTGGCGCTGACCCGCGGCGTGGTCGCGACGACCCGCGACGCCGACCTGCTCGAGCGGTGGCTGGCGACCGGGCGCACCGACGGCGGCGTCGACCTCGACCCGTCGCTGCGCTGGTCGGCTCTGGCCCGCCTCGCCACGCTGGGAGCCGTCGACGCCGAGCGGATCGAGGCCGCCCGCGTCGCGGACGGCTCGTACGCGGGCGACCTCGGCGCCGCGCGGGCGCTCGCCGCCCGCCCCACCAGCGCGGCCAAGGCCGAGGCCTGGGCGGCGATGACCGAGCCGGACGTCTCCAACCGGCTCTTCGAGTCGCTGGCCGCCGGGCTGTGGGACGCCGCGCGGCCCGAGCTCTGCGCACCGTACGTCGACGCCTATCTCACCCAGGGGCCCGACATCGCCCGCCGTCGCGGCCAGGGGTTCAGCCTGGTCCTGGGGCGCAACGCCTTCCCCGCCCTGGCCCTCAGCGCCGACCAGCGCTCACGGCTCGCCGACGTGCTGGCCGGCGACGTCCCGACGGTCCTGGCGCGACAGTGGAACGACGCGCTGGACGACCTGGGCTGAGGGGTCGGAGGGGCTCGGGTCAGGCCAGCGCCTCCTTGACCGCCTGGCGCAGGTCGGTGGCAGGGCGGCCGAGCAGCCTCTCGAGGTCGGTCGTCGGCACCAGCAGCTCGCCGGCCGCGATGCCCCGGTCCACGTCGGCGAGCACCGCGTCCATCGGGGCGGGTACGCCGGCGCCGGCGAGGACCTGCTGGAGCTGCTCGACCGGCACGTCGGTGTAGGCGACCTCCTGGCCGATGGTCTCGCCGATGACCGCCGCGACCTCGGCCAGCGTGTGGGCCTCGCCGCCGAGCTCGTAGACCTTCCCGAGATGGCCGTCGGTGGTCAGCACCACGGCCGCCGCCTCGGCGTACTCGCGGCGCGGGGCGAGCGACACCCGCCCCTCGCCGGCGGACCCGACCATCCCGTGAGCCCGGTAGGTCTCGACCTGGCCTGTGTAGTTCTCGACGTACCACGCGTTGCGCAGCACGGTGTGCGGCACGCCTGAGGTCTCGAGCAGCTCCTCGGTGGCGGCGTGGTCGGCCAGCAGCCGCACCGACGAGCCACGCGCGTGCGGGCCCGAGGTGTAGACGAGCTGCTCGACGCCGGCCTCCCGTGCGGCCTCGACGACCCGGCGGTGCTGCTCCACGCGGCCCGGCTCGGTCCCGGAGACGAGCAGCACGGAGGCGGCGCCGCGCACGGCGTCGGCGACGGCTGCCTCGTCGTCCCGGTCGACCCGGAGAACCTGCACGCCACGATCGGCGAGGTCGGCGAGCCGCTCCGTGGCGCGCCCGGTGGCGCGGATGTCGGAGGGGGCGACGCCGCGCTCGAGGAGCGCCTCGACCGCGAGACGGCCGAGGTGGCCGGTGGCGCCGATGACGGTGATGGTGCGGGACATGGGTGGTTCCTCTCGTGGGTGACGCTGACACCCCCACCAACCGGACTCAGCAGCCGTTGCTTCCCTTTCGGAAGTAGGCACCTTGAAGTGCTGTGGTTACCTGCTGGATAGTGAGGGCGTGAGCACGTCGCCGATCGCGGACCCCTACGCCGCCGCCTGCCCGACCCGCACCGTCCTGGACCGGATCGGCGACCGCTGGACGGTCCTGGTCCTGCTGCTCCTGGCCGAGCGGACGTGCCGGTTCACCGAGCTGCAGCGCCGCATCGAGGGCGTGAGCCCGAAGGTGCTGACCCAGGTGCTGCGCGCGCTCGAGCGCGACGGGCTGGTGACCCGCGAGGTGCACGCGGAGGTGCCGCCGCGGGTGGAGTACACCCTCACCCCGCTCGGCGGCACGCTGGTGCAGGCCGTGGCCGGACTCGACGCGTGGGCACGCGCCCACATCGACGAGGTGGAGCGGTCGCGGGCGGCGTACGACGCCCGCGGCTGAACCCTCGACCCGGGTGTCCCCCGGGGTGGCTGGACCTACGCGTGCCCGTCGAACATCGAGGTGACCGAGCCGTCCTCGAAGACCTCGCGGATGGCGCGGGCGACCAGCGGGGCGATCGAGAGGATCGTCAGCTTGTCGAAGACCCGGTCCTCGGCGATCGGGAGCGTGTTGGTCACGATGACCTCGACGGCCGGGGAGTTCTTGAGCCGGTCGACCGCGGGGTCGGAGAGGATCGCGTGGGTGGCGGCGATGATGACGCCGGCCGCGCCGTCGGCCATCAGCGCCTCGGCGGCCTTCACGATGGTGCCGCCGGTGTCGATCATGTCGTCGGTCAGCACGCAGATCTTGCCGGCGACCTCACCGACGACGCGGTTGGCGACGGTCTCGTTGGGCCGGTCGGTGCGCCGGGTCTTGTGGATGAAGGCCAGGGGCGCGCCGCCGAGCTTGGCCGACCAGCGCTCGGCGACCTTGATGCGACCGGCGTCCGGGGACACGACGCACAGCGGCTGGTTGCCGTACTTCTCCATCACGTAGTCGGTGAGGATCGGCAGCGCCATCAGGTGGTCGACGGGGCCGTCGAAGTAGCCCTGGATCTGGTCGGCGTGCAGGTCGACGGAGATCAGCCGGTCGGCGCCGGCGGTCTTGAAGAGGTCGGCCATCAGGCGGGCCGAGATCGGCTCGCGGCCGCGGTGCTTCTTGTCCTGGCGGGCGTAGCCGTAGAACGGCATGACCACGGTGATGCGCTTGGCCGAGGCCCGCTTGAGGGCGTCGACCATGATCAGGTGCTCCATGATCCACTCGTTGATCGGAGCGGTGTGGCTCTGGATCACGAAGGCGTCGCAGCCGCGGACGGACTCCTCGTAGCGGACGTAGATCTCGGAGTTCGCGAACTCGTAGGCCGAGGTCGGCACCAGGTCGGTGCCGAGGATGCCGGCCACCTCCTCGGCCAGCGCGGGATGGGCCCGGCCGCTGAAGACCATCAGGTTCTTCTCGGTGGTCTTCTTGTATCCGGTCACGATGCGCCGCTCCTGCAGGACGGAGGTGGGGTGGGCGGGCAGGATTCTGCCCGGGTGGGAGTGCTCAGCCCAAGTCCCGGGCCGGTGGCTGGGACGAGGGATCGGTCACGTCGTGGTCATCGGGCGTTCGCCGGGCGGCCGCCGCAGCCTCGCCCTGGGCGGTGCCGGCGCGCTTCTCCTCCGCCCACCCGTCGATGACGCGCATCGGGCCGGAGCTGACGGCCAGCGCGCCGGGCGGGACGTCGCCGCGGACGACGGTGCCGCCGCCGGTGCTGGCGCCGTCACCGATGGTGGTCGGGGCGACGAAGGTGTTGTTGGAGCCGGTGCGCGCGTGCCTGCCGACGACCGTGCGGTGCTTGGCGACCCCGTCGTAGTTGGCGGTGATCGTGCCGGCCCCGATGTTGGTGCCCTCGCCGATCTCGGCGTCACCGATGTAGGAGAGGTGAGGGACCTTGGCACCGTCGCCGATGACGGCGTTCTTGGTCTCGACGAAGCCGCCGATCTTGCCGTCGGCGCCGAGGCGGGTGCCGGGGCGGAGGTAGGAGTAGGGGCCGACGGTGGCGCCGTCGCCGATCTCGGCGGACTGGCCGTGCACCCGGGTCAGCGTGGCGCCGCGGCCGACGCGGCAGTCCCGCAGCGTGGAGTCGGGACCGACGACGCTGTCCTCGCCGACCGAGGTCGTGCCGAGGAGCTGGGTGCCGGGCAGGATCGTCACGTCGCGCTCGAGCTCGACACCGACGTCGATCCAGGTGGTGGCGGGGTCCACCACGGTCACGCCCTCGCGCATCCAGCGCTCCACGACCCGGTCGTTGAGGAGCCGTCCGAGCGAGGCCAGCTGTGTGCGGTCGTTGACGCCCTCGGTCTGCACCACGTCGTCGAGCAGGTGCGCCCCGACCATCAGGCCCGCCTCGCGCGCTAGCCCCACCAGGTCGGTCAGGTAGTACTCCCCTTGGGCGTTGTCGTTGCCCAGCCCCGGGAGCGCGTCGAGCAGGAACCCGGCCTCGAAGGCCATGATCCCGGAGTTGATCTCGGTCAGCTCGAGCTGCTCGGGAGAGGCGTCCTTGTGCTCGATGATCGCCAGCACCTCGCCGTCCTCGTCGCGCACGACCCGGCCGTAGCCGGTCGGGTCGGCCACGTCGCCCGACAGCAGGCTGACGGCACGCTGCGCGGCCTCGTGCTCGGCCACGAAGTCGCGCAGGCTGCGCCCGGTGAGCAACGGGGTGTCCCCGAGCGCCACGAGCACAGTGCCCGACGAGATCTTCGCGGCCTCGACGCCGACTCGGAGCGCGTGCCCGGTGCCCTTTTGCTCCTCCTGGACCGCGAGCAGGCAGTCGGGCATCAGCCCCGACACGTGCGGACCCACGAGCTCCCGCTGGTGCCCGACCACCGCGACGACCGAACGCGGACTGGTCTCGGCCACCGCCGCGAGCACGTGCCCAAGCAGACTGCGCCCGCCGAGGGCGTGCAGCATCTTCGGGGTCTTGGACCGCATCCGCGTCCCGCCCCCGGCGGCGAGGACGACGACGGTCAGGTCGTTGAGCACGGGCTCGGCCACAGGTCTCCCTCGACGTCCGTCCGGTTCGTCCCGGCTGACCGCCACACTCTAGAGGTCTCCGGCGAACCCGCCAGTCCCGAGCGTCCCGGTCCCGGCGCCGATAGCCTGCGGGCGTGACCTCCCCGACAGCAGACCGGCTCCTCGACGCGCAGGTGGCCTGGGTGCTGGCCCGCCTCGAGGACGACCTCCCCACCCTGGTCGCCGAGGAGGTCGCCTCGTTGCTCGCGGTCGGTCAGCGGCTGACCGTCGGTGCCCTGGTCGACGCCGACGACGTCTTTGCACTGATCTCCGACGTCCTGGAGCGGGTCCCGCCGAGCACGGCCGCGAGCACCTTCACCGCGGTGCTGGCCGAGGTGCTGCACGCCGGGCCAGCCGACGGCGAGGAGCACACGCTCGGCGACGTCGTCTCCCGCGAGCACGTCGAGGCGCTGACCGACGCCGCCCTGGCCGGCACCGACACGCTCAAGGACGCCCTCGACGACCTCACCCGCAGCCCGGCCGTCGCCGCGGTGGCGGGGCGCTTCATGGCACGGGTGGTCTCCGAGGTGGTGCAGACCAACCGGGCGATGGCCGAGAAGCTGCCCGGCCTCGGCTCCCTGGTGTCCTTCGGCGCCGGTGCGGCCGGGAAGGTCATCGGCGCCACCCAGGTCGACGCGCTGGTCGGAGCCGCGGCAGGGCAGGGCGCGGGCTTCGCCGTGCGTCGGCTCAACGCGATCGTCGTGGACACCCTGCGCGACCCCGGCACGCGCGCCGCGGTCCTCGAGGTCTACGGGCTCTACGCCGACCAGCCGCTCACCGGCCTGCAGCGCGCGATGACCCTCGAGCAGGCCCAGCACCTGGCCGGGCTGGTGCAGGACGTCGTCATCGACGCCGCTCCGTCCGCGCCGGTGCAGGCACTCGTCCGGGCCGTCGCCGAGGGGTTCGTCGCGACCTACGCCGACCACCCCGTCAGCGAGCTGGTCGCCGACCTGGGCGTCGACGCCGAGGCCGTCACCGCCCACGTCACGACGCTGGCCGCGCGGGCGATCACGGCGGCACGCGAGGCAGGCGAGCTCGAACCGATGGTGCGCTCCCGGCTCGCGCCGTTCTGGGAGTCGCCCGAGGTGGCCGCACTGCTCGGGGACTGACGTACGTACGTCTTGATCCTCGTGGGACGTACGTCTACCGTGGAGAGATGTCCGACGACGCCGTCACGCCCTCCCAGCTCCGGGCTGACATCTACCGGCTGATCGACCAGGTCCTCGAGACGGGCGAGCCGCTCTCCATCGACCGGCGCGGACGTCGCCTCCGGCTGGTGCCCGACGTCCCGACGTCCAAGCTCGACCGGCTCACTCCACTCGATGATCTGATCGTCGGCGATCCTGATGACCTCGTCAGCATGGACTGGTCCGGGCACTGGGATCCCGAGACAGCCCTGATGTCGTGATCCATCTCGACACCCACGTCCTCGCCTGGCTGGCCGGGGGGCACCAGTCGAGGATCCCCGCACCGGTCCTGGATCGGATCGAGTCCGAGCAGGTCACCTACTCACCCATGGCACGCCTGGAGCTGAGCTACCTCCACGAGATTGGACGGATCGCCCACCCGGCCGACAGGGTCCTCTCCCACCTGCGGCGGACGATCGGCGCGGGCGAGGACGGCACGGCGTTCCCCGACGTGGTCGAGGAGGCTTGCCGCCTCGAGTGGACGCGTGACCCCTTCGATCGGCTGATCGCGGCCCAGGCGATCGCGGCCGGCTGCCCCCTGGCCACCGGCGACCGCATCCTGCGTGAGGCCCTGCCCGACCACACGGTCTGGGGTCCCACCTCTCAGAAGTAGTCGCGCACGTGCGGCCGGGGGTCGCTGCATCTGTCCGGTACAGCGCCGGCCGCGATCGGTCTGCTCATGTCGCTCGGACCGGCTGACCGGGTGACCGGACTGCGAGACGGTCGCCCTGTTGGCGTGACGCCAACGGCGCCGCGCCGTTGACCGCACATGAGGCTCCCCCGCTCCGTCGCCACCACCCCGCTCATCGCGTTCGCGCTCTCCGCGACGCTGGCACTGCTCAGCGCCCTGCTCGTCGCGGCGCCGGCGGAGGCCAAGCAGCCCCGCCGGATCGGGCAGGTCGTCTCCGAGGACTGCTACAACCTGGCGCTCTTCGTGAGCCTCGACGACGAGCAGGTGGAGCGCGCCGCGGCGATGCTCCCGCGGGAGTTCACGCTCACCTCCGAGCCGACCCTGCTGGTCGAGTCGTCGACCTGTGCGCGGGCGACCGTCAACGGCCGCGCGATCGGGCGCTTCCACCTCTCGGAGGCGGCGCTCTCGATCGAGCAGCCCCGCGAGCTGTCGTCCGCCCAGATGAGCGAGACGGCCCCGGAGAGCATCTTCATGCTGTCGCAGCTCGACACGAACAAGCGGCTCTCACGGTTCAAGAAGCGCGCCGGCTACCGCAGCGAGGTCACACGCATCGAGATCGACCTGGGCAACCCCTTGCTGCCCCGCACCGCCACCGCGAGCGCTGGGGGAAGGATCGCGCCCTCGTCGGTCTCGGTGACCCTCAGCCCCCAGCTGACTCCCACCGGGCTGACCGCTCCCAACCCCGGCATCGTCTACAAGCTGTGGACGGTGGACCGCAGGGGTCGGGTCGTCGGCACCACCAACTCCAACCGCGAGCTGGGGAACGCGGCCGTGGGCTACGGCACGGTCACCGTCGAGAAGGGCACCACCCTGCACCGGCTGCTCGGCAGCACCACCGCCTCCGGCTACTCGATCTCCGGCAGCGCGGCCGGGTTCACCAACGACACCTACCGCTTCCGGGACTGACCGGACGTCAACCGGCGGTCCGGCCCGCGTCGACGGCGTGGATGCTGCCGTTGACGGCGGCAGCGTCGTTCGAGGCGAGGAAGCAGATGGCGGCCGCCACGCTGTCGGCGCTCATCAGCCCGCGGGTGGCGGCGACGCGCATGATCAGGTCCCAGTCGGCGTCGTCGGGCACGCCGATGGTCTGCACCTGCGGGGTGTCCATGCCGCCGGGGCACACGCAGTTCACGCGCAGCGGCTGCTTGAGGTGCTCCACGGCGAGCGCCTTCGTGAGTCCGACGACGCCGTGCTTGGCGGCGGTGTAGGCCGCGGAGTACGCCTCCCCCATCAGCCCCGCCACCGAGGCGACGTTGACGATCGTGCCGCCCCCGTCGGGCGCCTCGAGCAGGTGCGGGATCGCCGCCTGGGCGCAGTAGAACGGGCCGCTCAGGTTGAGCGCGAGGTCGTGCTCCCACTCGGCCTCGGTCACCTCCGTCGTACGCCGGAAGTCGTGCCGCCCCGCGTTGTTGACCAGCACGTCCAGCTGGCCGAACGCCGCCACGGCCTCGGCCACCATCGCGCGGCAGGACGCGGGGTCGGTCTGGTCGAGGTGACCCGCGCGCACCTCCCCGGGCGCGTCCGCGCACTCGGCCGCGAGGTCGGCCAGCAGGTCCTGGCTGCGGGCAGCCGCCCAGACCCGGGCACCACCGGCCGCGAGCCGGCGTACCGTCGCCGCCCCCAACCCGCTCGACGCCCCCGTCACGATCGCGACCCTGCCGCTGAAGTCCTGGACCATGGCCCCGAACCTAGCGGCCAGCTGACCCCGGCGAACCCCCTACGGTGGCGCCATGACCTCCGACCCGACGCCCGTCGGCAGCCCCGGACCCTTCGCCCAGCACCTCGGCTTCCGCGTGGTGCGCGCCGACGCCGACGGCGCCGTGGTCGAGGCCGAGCCGGGGCCCGAGCACCTCAACGGCGGCGGCATCCTGCACGGCGGCTACCTCGGCGCACTGCTCGACAGCGCCACCGGCTGGGCCGTGCACGCGTCGGGTCCCGAGGGGATGATCGCGCCGCACATCCAGCTGAACACCCAGTTCCTCAAGGCCGGCTACGACGGCACGTTGCTCGTCGCCACCGCCCGCTGCACCAGCGTGGGCGGTCGTATCTGCACCACCGAGGCCGAGATCACCCAGGGCGAGCGGGTGCTGGCCCGGGCCACCGCGACCCACGCGGTGATCGGGCGGGGCGACCTCTCGCGCTGAGCCCCCGGACGTCGCCCGACGTCCACCCGTCGCGCGCCCCGCTGGACCACCCGGGCCCGAGGTGGTGGGGTGTGCCCGTGGACCTCACCTACCCCGTCATCGTCGCCGCGGCCAAGACCTGGTTCCGGCTCTCCGCCATGGACATCCACATGAGCGGCACCGAGCACATCCCGACCTCCGGCGGAGCACTGGTCGCGGTCAACCACGTGTCGTACGTCGACTACCTGATGGGCGGCTACCCCGGCGCCCAGCGGGGCCGCTACACGCGGTTCATGGCGAAGAAGGAGATCTTCGCCAATCCCGTCGGCGGGCCGTTCATGCGGTCCTTCGGGCACCTCGAGGTCGACCGCGAGGCCGGCGCCGCCTCCATGCGCACCGCGGTGGACGCCCTGCGGAAGGGCGAGCTGGTCGGGATCTTCCCCGAGGCCACGATCTCCCAGAGCTTCCTCATCAAGGACCTCAAGTCCGGGGCGGTGCGCATCGCCGCGGACGCCGACGTCCCGCTGATCCCGATCGTCGTGTGGGGCACCCAGCGCATCCTCGCCAAGGGCCGCAAGCTCGACCTGTCACGGCACCACCGCATCGACATCGAGGTCGGTGAGCCGATGCACCCCACCGGCGAGGACCCCGCCGCGGAGACCGCCGAGCTCAAGACCCGCATGGAGCAGATGCTCGAGCGCTGCATCCTCGCCGCGCCGGAGTCCGAGCGACCGGCGGGCGCCTGGTGGCTGCCGAAGCAGTACGGCGGCTCGGCGCCCACCATCGAGGAGGCCGCGGCGGCGTACAAGGAGGAGCGGCGGCTGCGCGCGGAGAAGAAGGCGGTCAAGAAGCGCCGCTGAGCGGCCGTCCGACGACCCGCCCCCTCACCACTCGCAGTAGGACGGGACGAACCGCCGCAGCGCCGCCCGGTCGTCGTCGGACAGCGGGAGGTAGGGGCGCACGTCCGTCGCGACCTCGGGGGCCTCGAGCACGATCGGGAAGAGCGTGCCGACCTTGTCCTCGGCCAGCACGTGCGGGTCGCACCGGGCCGGCACCACACGCAGGAGCAGGGTGACGGGCGCCCGTCCCCGGGCGAGCCGGACCCGGGTGCGCCCGTCGGCCGCCGAGGCCGATCCCTGCGCCTGGGCGAAGAGCACGGTGTCCTCGAAGCCGCGGACGACGACGTCGTCCCGGCGACCGGTCGGGGTCAGGACCACCGGGAGCTCGAGCACCCCGTGTTGACCTTCACCGCCGACGACGCGGAGCTCGCCGGTCTCCAGCGTCGCCGCCTCGGCGAGCACCGAGGCCGCGCAGTCGCGGTCGAGGAGCCTGCCGACGGCGCCGTACAGGTCGGTGGCCGGGACGGTCGAGAACCGCTCCGCACCGCCGTCGACGGAGTAGGTCAGCGCGAGCTCGAAGCCCGGGTCGCCACCGCAGTGGCCAGCAGGCAGTTCCACCGTCAGCTGTGCCACCGGGTCGAGGTCCTCCGCGCCGGTCCACACGGCGACGTCGACGCGGGCGGACACGATCTCCACGCGGGTCACCCGCACGCCCTTCGTCGCCCCTGCCTCGAGCCGCACCTCGATCGTGCGACCCAGCCGATGGATGCGGGAGTGGTCGACCGAGGCCGCCAGGTCCACGGGGGCGGTGGTCGCCGATGTCGGGGTCGGGGCAGCAGCGGGACCGCTGCAGCCCGAGAGCAGGAGCACCAGACCTGCGCCCGCCGCGGGCAGCCGCTGCGACCGCGAGGGACGTCGACCCGCCATGGGCTGATCCTGCACCTCGGCGCGCACGTCGTCACCGACGTACGGACCGGCGAGCACGGCTCCCCGGGTAGGAGTCGAACCTACGTCGCTAGTCCTGATTCAAAGTCAGGCGGGCCCTGCCGGCAGACCAACCGGGGAACG
>Ga0208056_100103_pt1 | contig 27678 bp, 22 predicted proteins | sample DeeseametaMP2052_FD_184178 | JGI IMG/M metagenome (GOLD analysis project Ga0208056, IMG submission 184178) | Marine microbial communities from the Deep Pacific Ocean - MP2052 (SPAdes) | ecosystem: Environmental > Aquatic > Marine > Oceanic | place: West of Cabo San Lucas, Mexico, North Pacific...
CGAGCCGTTCACCCACGTCGACCTGCAGCTCGCCGACGGCCGCAGCCTCGACACCATCACCCAGGCCGAGACGCTGACGCCGTTCGCCGGCCGGATGGGCGGCGACTACGAGCGCTACACCGCCGGGACCGTCATGCTGGAGACCGCCGAACGGCTGGTCACCGAGGAGCGCGAGCCCGCCACGCAGCAGTTCCTGCTCCTGGTCGGCGGGCTGCGGGCGATGGCGGCCGGTGAGCTGGGGCCCACCCAGGTGCTCGACTCCTACCTCCTGCGCTCCCTGTCGGTGGCCGGCTACGCCCCCACCTTCGACGGCTGTGCGCGGTGCGGTCTCGAAGGACCGCACCGCTGGTTCAACCCCTCCATGGGCGGGGTGCTCTGCACGACGTGTCGGGTGCCCGGCTCCGCGAGCCCGGCCGAGGGGACCGTCGCGGTCCTGGGTGCGCTGCTCGCCGGGGACTGGGCCACCGTGGGGGCCGCAGAGCAGCGGACCCTCCGTGAGGCCAGCGGGCTGGTCTCGGCGTACCTCGCCTGGCACCTCGAGCGGGGTCTGCGGTCGATGGAGCACGTCCAGCGCTGAGGGCGCCGTCGGCACACGTAGTCTCCGTGCCGTGAAGCGAGCCGTCCGCCTACCGACCCCGCACCCCTCGGGAGCCCGCCCCCCGGCCCTGCCACGCGAGCTGGTCCCCGGGCACGTCGCCATCGTGATGGACGGCAACGGTCGCTGGGCCAAGCAGCGCGGGCTGGCGCGCACCAAGGGGCACGAGGCGGGGGAGCACTCGCTCTTCGACGTCGTCGAGGGAGCGATCGAGATCGGCGTCAAGGCGATCTCCGCCTACGCCTTCTCGACCGAGAACTGGTCGCGGAGCCCCGACGAGGTGCGGTTCCTGATGGGCTTCAACCGCGACGTCATCCGTCGGCGCCGCGACGAGATGCACGAGCTCGGTGTGCGGGTCCGCTGGGCCGGCCGCGCGCCCCGGCTGTGGAGGTCGGTCGTCAAGGAGCTGCAGGTCGCTGAGGAGATGACCCGCGACAACGACGTGCTCACCCTGACGATGTGCGTCAACTACGGCGGACGCGCCGAGCTCGCGGACGCCGCGCGGTCACTCGCGCGCGAGGTGGCGGCCGGTCGGTTGGACCCGGAGAAGATCGACGAGAAGCGGCTCGCTCGTCACCTCTACCTCCCGGACCTGCCCGACGCCGACCTGGTCTGGCGGACCTCGGGGGAGCAGCGGCTCTCGAACTTCATGCTCTGGCAGGCCGCCTACTCCGAGATGGTCTTCACCGACGTGCTCTGGCCCGACGTCGACCGCCGTGCCCTGTGGCGGGCCATCGAGATCTACGCCGAGCGGGACCGACGCTTCGGCGGGGCGCTGCCCAACCCCCTGCCCAACCCGGAGCCGCCCGCTCGGTGAGCCGCCCGGTCACTGAGACGTTCGGCCGGATGCGTGACGGGTCCGGTGTGACGTCGTTCACCAGGGTGTGAAGACGCTCGGAGCCGCACTCGTCCTCTCCTCCCTGCTCGCGGGGGCGGGGCTCGCGCCCACCCAGGCCGCGCACGCGGGCACCTCGCGTGCCGACGACCCGGCGGTCGGGTCGCCTGAGTACGTCGCCCGCGACACCCAGAACATCGCCGACGCGTACGGCCGAGTCACCGACCAGCAGCTCGGCGACCCGGCGTACCTGCCCGCGTTGGTCCAGCAGGGCACCGCGGTCGGCGTGGCCCAGCTGCTCGAGCAGGTCGCCACTCCGGACCGCCCCTCCGTGACACCGGGCGCCTTCGTCCCGGGCTGGAACGTCGGCAACCCCTTCCGCGCCGCCTGGGACGGCACCCGCGGCCGGATGCGCGACGTCTCGTTCACCAACCGCTACGGCGCCCTGCTCCGCGGCACCCTGTACGCACCCCTGCCACGCGCTCGCGACCCCTACACCGGCAAGCGGATCAAGGGTCGGCTCCCGGGCGTGGTCATCACCGAGGGGTCCGTCCAGGGCTCCGAGGGCATGTACCGCTGGCTCGCCCAGGACCTCGCCGAGCGCGGCTACCTGGTGCTCACCTACGACGTGCAGGGGCAGGGCACGAGCGAGACGTTGCCCCACGACGGCACGCTCAACGGAGTGCCGAGCCAGCAGATCGACAACTTCGTCGTCGGCACCGAGGACGCCCTGTCCTTCTTCACCTCCACACCACGCACCCCCTACCCCGACCACGGCGCCGGGGACCTGGTCGACGCCCACAACCCGTGGCACCGCCGCTTCGACCGACGTCCCGACAGGCGCCCCAACGCGGCGGGCAGGACGACGCGCATCGCGATCATCGGCCACTCGCTCGGCGCCGCGGCCGTCACGCAGGTGCAGGGCACCGACGAGCGGGTCTCCACGGTCGTGGCACTGGACAAGCTGGGGCTGAGCACCAGCTCGGGCACCGACGGCGGCGATGCGTTCGAGCCGGTCGTCCCGGCGCTGGCGGTGCAGTCGGAGTACGGCTTCACCGTGGGCCCGTGGTTCGCCGCGGGTGGCTCCTCGATCACCCCGCAGCCCTCGCCCCAGGGGCCCGACCCGCGCCGCGAGCGTGCCACCGGGTACGACGCGTGGCGCGACGCCGGGGTCGACTCGATGCTCGTGGTCCCGCGGGCCTCCACCCACCTGGAGTACACCGACATCCCGCTCGTCCTCCCCGCCAGCCGCTGGGGGCAGGCCCTGACCAGCGCCTACGTCCAGCGGTGGCTCGAGCACTACCTCAAGCACCGCACGTCCGTGCGCACGCTGCTCGCCACGAAGATGCGCTACCTGGAGCCGACGAGCAGCGGCGAGTGGGTGCCGGTCGTGCTGCGACGCGACCCGTTGCTGTCGTTCTACTACTGCTCGGCCATGCACCTGGGGCGCGGGGCGATCGACGACGGGGACCTGACCGACGTCGGCTGCTAGTGCTTCGTGCCGGTCGATCTCGCCCGCGTCGGCGAGCCGCTGCCGGGGCGAGCGGTCAGTGCTCGTCATAGTGCCTGTCGTGCGGAGCGTGACGGTGCCCGTCGTGCAGGTAGTCCACGTGGTCACCGTGCTGGACGGCCGGGTGGCCGCAGTCCTCGCCGTGACGGTGCGGGTGCGTCCCTGTCGTGAGGTGGTCCTCGACCTCGTCCTCGAAGGGCTCGGTCAGGCGGTCACGGCGACGCATCCACGCCCCCACGGGCCAGGTGGCGACGAAGCACGCCAGCGCCACCAGCACGATGGTCGGACCGGGCGCGACGTCCGCGGTGAAGGACAGCTGCGCGGCCAGCAGGAGGCCGCCCACCGCGGCGAGGAGACCCACGACCATCGAGGCGGCCAGGGTGCTGCGGAAGGAACGGGTGAGCTGGGTGGTCGCAGCCACCGGCACGACCATGAGGGCCGAGACCAGGAGCAGGCCCACCGTGCGCATCGCGACGGTGACGCTGACCGCGGCCATCACCGCGACGACGATGTTGTAGACACGGATGTCGAGACCGGAGACCCGTGCGAACTCGGGGTCCTGGGCCACGGCGAAGAGCTGGGGCGCGAGCCCCACCCCGACCAGCAGGACCACGGCCGCCAGGACGATGGTGGCGATGACGTCGGCCTCCGAGATCGTCGTGATCGAGCCGAAGAGGTAGCGCCCGAGGACGGCCGTCGACTGCCCCGCCAGGCCTGAGATCAGGACACCGCCGGCGAGCCCGCCGTACAGCATGATCGCCAGCAGCACGTCGCCACCGGTCTGCCCGCGCTGGCGGATCATCTCGATGACCACGGCACCGACGGTGGCGAGGGCCACGGCGGTCCAGGTCGGGGAGGCCCCGGTCCAGAGACCGATCGCGACGCCGGTCACCGCGACGTGCCCGATGCCGTCGCCCAGCAGGGCGAGCCGCCGTTGCACGAGGTAGGTGCCCACCACCGGGGCCGCCAGGCCGGTGAACACCGCCGCCATCAGCGCCCGCTGCATGAAGTCCAGGGAGAGCAGGTCGAAGACGTTGGTCATCGCGGGTCCTCGGGGCTCGGGAACGACAGCGGTGCCACGGCGTCGGCGCGGTCGTCGATGTCCTCCGGCGGGTGGTGGTGGGAGTGGGTGTCGCCGTACGTCGTGTCGTGGCCCGCGTGGTCGCCCAGCGGCTCACCGTCGTAGGCGATGCGGCCGTGGCGCATCACGACGGCGCGATCCACCAGGGGAGCGAGGGGGCCGAGCTCGTGCGCCACCAGCAGCACGGTGGCGCCGGCGGCCTTGACCCTCCCCAGTGACTCGGCCAACGCGCGCTGGTTGGCGAGGTCGACGCCGGCGGTGGGCTCGTCGAGGAGCAGCAGGTCCGCACCTCCGGCCAGCGCACGGGCGATGAGGACGCGCTGCTGCTGCCCGCCCGAGAGCTGTCCGGACCGGTCCTTGGCGCGGTCGGTCATCCCGACGACCTCGAGGGCCTCGGCGATCGCGCGCCGGTCCTCGCGCGACAGGGGGCGCAGGAGGCGACGACGGGAGAGGCGGCCGGAGGCCACGACCTCGTGCACCGAGGAGGGCACGCCGGACGTGGCGGCGCCACGCTGGGGGACGAACCCGATGCGCGACCAGTCGTCGAAGCGGCGCAGCGGGGTGCCGTAGATGTGGACCGATCCCTGGGCGAGCGGCCACAGTCCCAGCGCGGCACGCACCAGGGTGGACTTGCCCGAGCCGTTGGCACCCATCAGTGCCACGAACTGGCCCTCGGGGACGGTCAGGTCGACATGACGCAGGACGGGGCGTCCGCCGATGGCGACCGCCCCGTCTCGCAGCTCGAGGGCTGCTACTGGCATCCGTTGGCCTCCTGGAGGCTGGCGAGGTTGCTGCGCATGATCGAAAGGTAGTCCTCGTCGGCGGTCTCGTCCGAGAGGCCCTCCAGCGGGTCCAGCACGTCGGTGCCGACGCCGGCGTCCTGGGCGAGCGTCTCGGCGGTCGCGGGCGAGACCAGCGTCTCGCTGAAGACGGTGGTGACGCCCTCGGCGTCGATCAGCTCCTGGAGCTCGGCGATGTCCGCTGGGCCGGGCTCGGCGTCGGGCGAGAGGCCGGCGATGCCGTGGATGTCCAGGCCGTACCGGTCCCCGAGGTAGCCGAAGGCGTCGTGCGAGACCACGACGACGTCGCGCTCGCAGTTGGCCAGTCCCTCGCTGTAGGCCGCGTCGAGCTCGTCGAGCTCCTCCACCAGGGCGGCCGCGTTGGCGTCGTACTCCTCGGCGTGGTCCGGGTCGATGTCACCGAGCTCGGACGCCACCGCCTCCGCGACGGTCGCCATCCGGGCCGGGTCGAGCCAGAAGTGCGGGTCCTCGTCCCCGTGGTCGTGGTCGTGCTCCTCCTCCTCCTCCTCCTCCTCCTCGGCGTGCTCGTCCTCGGCGTGCTCGTCCTCGGCGTGGTCGTGCTCCTCGGCGAACGGGATGAAGTCGATGACCTCCTCGACCTCGAGGGTGGCGCCGTCCGCGGTCTGCTCCACCGCGTCGCCGACGATGGGCTGCATGGAGTCCTGGTAGAGCACCAGGTCGGCCTCGCCGACCAGCGCGGTCTGGGCGACGGTCAGCTCGATGTCGTGGGGCTCGGTCCCCGGCCCGGTCAGGGTCGTGACCTCGACCCGGTCACCGCCCACCCGGGACGCGACGAACTCCAGGGGGTAGAAGGCCGCTGCCACCTGGAGCGTGCCGTCCGCGGCAGCCTCCTCGGAGTCGGTCCCGCAGCCGGTGAGCGCCATGGCGCCGAGCGCGGCGGCGGCGAGCGGGGTGGTCAGTCGGGTGGGGGAGAAGTGCATGAGAACCATTCTCAAGAAGAATGGGAATGAAAGTCAAACGCATGGAGGGCGTGCCCGTCCGTGCGCAGGGGAGTGGTCTAGCCTGCACCGGTGATCGTCGTGACCCGGTTCCGGGTGCCCTCCGAGGAGGTGCAGCAGTTCCGTGACGACCTGGTGACCGCCCACGAGGCCCTCGCCGCCTGCCGTGGCTACCTCGACGGCACGGTGGGTCGCAACGTCGACGAGCCCGACCTGTGGGTGCTGACCACCCGCTGGGAGAACGTCGGCGCCTACCGCCGCGCGCTGTCGTCGTACGACGTCAAGATGCGCGCCGTGCCCGTGCTCTACCGGGCCGTGGACGAGCCCAGCGCCTACGAGGTCCTGGACCCCGGGACCGACCTGAACGTCGCGTCGGCACGCTCGTTAGGCTGAGCGCTCCGTCGGCAGCCAGCCGGCGTCGTCCCGCACCCAGAGAGCGAGCCACCCGTGGCCAAGCCGCCCCCGTCCGCCGTCGACAACGTCGTCTCCCTGGCCAAGCGCCGAGGCTTCGTCTACCCCTGCGGCGAGATCTACGGCGGCACCCGCTCCGCGTGGGACTACGGCCCGCTCGGGGTGGAGCTGAAGGAGAACATCAAGCGCCAGTGGTGGAAGGCGATGGTCCAGCAGCGCGACGACGTCGTGGGCCTGGACTCCTCGATCATCCTGCCGCGCCAGACGTGGGAGGCCAGCGGCCACGTCGACACGTTCACCGACCCGCTCACCGAGTGCCAGTCCTGCCACAAGCGCTTCCGTGCCGACCACCTGCAGGAGGCGGTCGCGGAGAAGAAGGGCATCGACGACCCCGACTCGGTGCCGATGGCCGAGATCGCCTGCACCAACTGCGGCACCCGCGGCGCCTGGACCGAGCCCAAGCAGTTCTCCGGCCTGCTGAAGACCTACCTCGGTGTCATCGAGGACGAGTCGGGCCTGCACTACCTGCGCCCCGAGACCGCGCAGGGCATCTTCCTCAACTTCGCCAACATCGTCACCAGCCAGCGGATGAAGCCCCCGTTCGGCATCGCCCAGATCGGCAAGTCCTTCCGCAACGAGATCACCCCGGGCAACTTCATCTTCCGCACCCGCGAGTTCGAGCAGATGGAGATGGAGTTCTTCGTCAAGCCCGGCGAGGACGAGGAGTGGCACCAGTACTGGATCGACACCCGCACGCAGTGGTACGTCGACCTCGGCATCGATCCCGACAACCTGCGCCACTACGAGCACGCGCAGGAGAAGCTGTCCCACTACTCCAAGCGCACCGTCGACATCGAGTACCGCTTCAAGTTCGCGGGCTCGGAGTGGGGCGAGCTCGAGGGCATCGCCAACCGCACGGACTTCGACCTGTCCACGCACGCCAAGCACTCCGGCAAGGACCTGTCCTACTACGACCAGGCCGGCAACGAGCGCTACACGCCCTACGTCATCGAGCCGGCAGCCGGTCTCTCGCGCAGCCTGATGACCTTCCTGGTCGACGCCTACCACGAGGACGAGGCCCCCAACACCAAGGGCGGCGTCGACAAGCGCACCGTGCTCCGCCTGGACCCGCGCCTGGCCCCGGTCAAGGTCGCGGTGCTGCCGCTCTCCCGCAACGCCGACCTCTCGCCCAAGGCTCGCGACCTGGCGGCCGAGCTGCGCAAGCACTGGTACGTCGACTTCGACGACGCCGGCGCGATCGGCAAGCGCTACCGCCGCCAGGACGAGATCGGCACCCCGTACTGCGTGACCGTCGACTTCGACACCCTCGAGGACGGCGCGGTCACCGTGCGCGAGCGCGACACGATGCAGCAGGAGCGGATCGCCATCGACGGCATCAGCGGCTACTTCGCCCAGCGGTTCCTCGGCGCCTGAGGGCTGAGCACGTGCACAATGGCGTGATGCAGACGAGGCTGGTGGGACTGACCCTGGCGGCGGTGCTGCCCGCCCTGGTGCTGGCGGGCTGCTCGGGCTCCGAGGAGCCCGAGGCCGAGGCGAGCGCGAGCCCATCGGTGACCGAGTCCGCGACCGAGGAGCCGTCGGCCACCCCGAGCATCGACGTGCCCGACGGGGTCGAGCTCACCACCCAGGGCTCGGCGCTGGAGGTCGGTGACACCGCCACGGTCGCCTACGAGGTCGACCAGTCGACCGTCGGCGTGCTGGCCATCACGGTCACCGACATGCGCAGGACGACGTTCAAGCAGTCCTTCCAGGGCTGGAAGCTGGGGAAGCAGCTGAAGAAGGCCAACCCCTACTTCGTCGAGGCGACCTTCAAGAACAAGGGCGAGACCGACCTGGGCGGCCAGCGTCCGCCGCTCTACATCGTCGACGGCAACGACACGCTGGTGGAGTCCTCGACCTTCGTCAGCGACTTCGACGCCTGCCCGTCGAAGGACTTCCCGAAGAAGTTCAAGCCGGGCAAGAAGGTCACCCGGTGCCTGGTCTACCTCGCCCCGGACGCCGGGGAGCTCGTGGCCGTGTCGTTCCGCCCGGCCCAGGAGTTCAACCCGATCACCTGGTCCGGCGACGTGCTCAAGCTCGGCGCGAAGCGGAAGGGCTGAGCGCGAGCAGCACCCCCGCGCGGCGCACCACACGACCGCCGGCCTCGGCGAGCAGCAGCCCACCGGGCAGGTGGTCCCACGGCTTCTTCTTCACGTACGCCGCCCAGCCGGCCTGTCCCACGGCCAACCGGGGGTAGTCCACGCCGCAGCAGGTCCCCGTCGGCCGGAGCGTCCTGGGGTCGGTCGTGGGCTCGATCCGCACACCGTCCGCCCACGCCCCGGCCCCGTGCTCGGCGACGTAGGCGCGGCCGTGCTGGGGCTGCCAGATCCAGCTGCGCACGGTGCGACCGTGGCGCAGCTCGGCGAGCATCGTGGCGTGGTCGGGGGAGCCGGCCACGAAGTGCCGGGTGCCGTCGACGGGGTCGACGACGAAGGCGTGCTCCGCCGTCGAGAGGCCGCGCAGCAGCGTCGGGTCCGAGGACACGGCCTCCTCGCCGACCACGAGGGCTCCCGGGTGGGCGGCGCGCAGGGCGGCGGAGAGGGCCGCCTCGGCGTCGCGGTCGGCGACGGTCACCAGGTCCCCGGGGCGCCGCTTGCTCGACACGTCGTCCCGCTCGAGCGCACCGAAGCGCGGCGTGACGTGCTCGGCCACGACCTCGCGCACGAGGTCGAGCACCGCGTCGGTGTCCATCGGCCGATTCACCCGCACAGCCTGACAGGCGGCACCATGGAGGCATGTCCGCCACTCCCGCGCCGGCAGCCGGTCTCACCCTCGGCACCCTCCACGTGCCGACCCCGGTGGTCCTCGCGCCGATGGCCGGCATCACGAACGCGGCGTACCGCCGGCTCTGCGCCGAGCAGGGCGCCGGCCTCTACGTCTGCGAGATGATCACCAGCCGCGGCCTGGTGGAGGGCGACCAGCACACCAAGGACATGCTGGTCTTCGACGAGCTGGAGACCACGCGCTCGGTCCAGCTCTACGGCACCGACCCCGTCTACGTCGGCAAGGCGGCCGAGATCCTCTGCGCGGAGTACGGCGTCGCCCACATCGACCTGAACTTCGGCTGCCCCGTCCCCAAGGTCACGCGCAAGGGTGGCGGGGGCGCGCTGCCGTGGAAGCGCGGCCTGCTGGCCGACATCCTCGAGCACGCCGTCCGGGCGGCGACGCCCTACGACGTGCCGGTCACGATGAAGACCCGCAAGGGCATCGACGAGGACCACCTGACCTACCTCGACGCCGGCCGGATCGCCCAGGAGAGCGGCTGCGCGGCGATCGCGCTGCACGGGCGCACCGTCGCCCAGGCGTACTCCGGTCGTGCCGACTGGGACACCATCGGCGAGCTGGCCGCGTCGGTGGACATCCCGGTGCTGGGCAACGGCGACATCTGGGAGGCCGCCGACGCGCTGCGGATGGTGGAGGAGACCGGTGCTGCGGGCGTGGTCGTGGGCCGCGGGTGCCTGGGGCGGCCGTGGCTGTTCCGCGACCTGGCCGCCGCCTTCGCCGGCGAGGAGGTCGCGACGCTGCCGACCCTGGGCGAGGTGCGCGACATGATGCGCCGCCACGCGGAGCTGCTGTGCCACCACATGGGGGAGGAGCGCGGCTGCAAGGAGTTCCGCAAGCACGTCTCGTGGTACCTCAAGGGCTTCGCCGCCGGCGGCACGATGCGACGCAGCCTGGGCCTGGTCAGCACGCTGTCCGACCTCGACGCGCTGCTCGCCGACCTCGACCCCGACGAGCCGTTCCCCGTCGCCGAACTCGGCACCCCGCGCGGGCGCCAGGGTTCGCCGCGTGACCGGGTGGTGCTTCCGGAGGGGTGGCTCGACGACGCCGACGGGAGCGGCTGCGCCGTCGAGGAGGACCTGCACTCGGGCGGGTGATGGACGGGGGCTGCGGCCTCGATCGTGACGCCCGTCACACGGGGTGAGCGGGAACACCCGTGAAGAGCAGGTCAAGATTCGGACACGATTGTCGGCCTGTGGTTCAGTGATGGACGCGTACTGGCCGGTATCCCACCGGATGCTCGGCAGTCCACGCACATCCCCCGACCCCGACAGCTAAGGATCAGCGCTGTGGCAGATCGTCGCCACAAGCGGGACACCGATGCCCGCCGGACGCCGCGAGCGACCCTCGTGGCCGGCCCTCTCGCCCTCGTCGCCACCGCCTCGGTGATCTCCCTGGGAGTCGTGCTCAGCGACGCGCCCGCCTCGGAGACCATCACCGCCCGGACCACCGCCGCCGACCTCCAGCAGGCCACCGGTGGGTCCGGCCTCGGGTCGCGCGACTCCGTCCTGAGCCGCTCCTCGGACCGCTCCGGCCTCACCACGGTCGAGGGCGCCACCTTGGAGAAGGCCGAGACCAAGCTCGACCGCGTCCTCGCGAAGAAGGCCGTCGAGAAGGCCATCGCCAAGGCCGACACGAAGCTGTGGACCACGGCGCCGCTGAACCTGTGGACCGAGCCCGGCGAGAAGGCGAAGAAGGTCGGCACCGTGGCCGCTGAGCGCAAGGTGCTCGTCACCGGCCGCGAGCTCTACGGCCGCGACGAGGTCGTCATCGACGGCAAGGCGCGCTGGGTCACCCGGGGCTACCTGCAGGAGGAGAAGCCCGAGACCGGGCCCGCCACCGCGAGCGCCAGCGCCAGCTGCACCAACGGAAGCAGCGTCCCCGCGGGCGTCAGCCCCAACATCGCCGCGGTGCACCGTGCGGTCTGCGCCCAGTTCCCGAGCATCACCAGCTACGGCACGTTCCGCTCCGGCGGCGGCGACCACGGCCGCGGCCTCGCCGTGGACATCATGGTCTCCGGCGAGCTCGGCTGGCAGGTCGCGGAGTTCGTCCGCGCCAACGCCGGCCAGCTCGGCGTCAGCTACGCGATCTACTCCCAGCGCATCTGGTCGGTCGAGCGCGGCGGCGAGGGCTGGCGCCCGATGTCGGACCGCGGGTCGGCCACGGCCAACCACTACGACCACGTGCACGTCTCGACGTTCTGACCAGGAGCCATGGCAGGGCGATCCGAGTGACGGCGCCCTGCCCTAGGCTCGGCGCCGATGGACGCCCTGGAGCTGTACGACGACCTCGCCCGTGAGCGGTTGGTCCCCGAGCCGCCGAAGCGGGTCGACGCGCCCGTGCGGACCCCTTTCGAGCGGGACCGTGCGCGCGTGGTGCACGCCGCGTCCTCACGTCGGCTCGCCGCCAAGACCCAGGTCGTCGGCCCGCAGAGCGACGACTTCGTGCGCAACCGGCTCACCCACAGCCTGGAGGTGGCCCAGGTCGCCCGGGACCTCTCCCGAGCCCTCGGGTCGCACCCCGACATCGCCGAGACCGCGGCGCTGGCCCACGACCTGGGGCACCCGCCCTTCGGTCACAACGGCGAGCGCGTGCTGGCCGACCTGGCGGTGGAGTGCGGCGGCTTCGAGGGCAACGCCCAGACGCTGCGGCTGCTGACCCGACTGGAGTCGAAGACCTTCGACGAGCAGGGACGCTCGGTGGGGCTCAACCTCACCCGGGCCACGCTCGACGCCTGCTCGAAGTACCCCTGGGGCCCCGAGGAGTCCCGCGACGGCAAGTTCGGCGTCTACGCCGACGATGGCCCGGTCTTCGCCTGGCTGCGGCTCGGCGTGCCCGCTGCGCAGCCCCCGCGCCGCTGCCTGGAGGCCCAGGTGATGGACCTCGCCGACGACGTGGCCTACTCCGTCCACGACGTCGAGGACGGCGTGGTCGCCGACCGTGTCGACCTGACCCGCCTCGACAGCGAGGCCGTCTGGGCCACGCTGCGCGAGTGGTACCCCTCAGACCTCGCGGAGGTCACTGACGACGAGCTCGAGGACGTCCTGGCGGACCTGCGCGCCGTCGGCTCCTGGCCGCATGCGCCCTACGACGGCAGCCGGGCCTCGCTGGCGGCGTTGAAGAACCTCACCAGCGACCTGATCGGGCGTTTCTGCGGTGCGGTCCAGCACGCCACCCACGCCGCGGGCCCGGGACCGTTCGTCCGCTACGAGGCCGACCTGGTCGTGCCGCGGCGCACCGGGCTGGAGATGCTGGTGCTCAAGGGGGTCGCCGCCCACTACGTCATGCAGGCCGAGGACCGGTTGGCCGTCATGGCCCGCCAGCGCGGGCTGCTGGGCGAGCTCGTCGCACTGCTGGCCCACCGCGGCCCGGACGCCCTGGACCGCGCCTTCGCCGACGACTGGCACGGGGCCACCGACGACGCCGGCCGGCTGCGCGTCGTGGTCGACCAGGTCGCCTCGCTCACCGACGCCTCGGCCGTCTCGCGCTGGGAGGCGCTGCGTGCTCCCCGGGTAGCGTCGCGGGCGTGAGCGACCCTCTCGTCTGGCTGCCCTTCGACCCCTCCCACCTCGAGGCCGCGGTGGGTGAGCTGCCCCGCGGGCTGCGCTTCGAGGTGGTCGACCCCACCGAGCACGTCCCGGATTCGGTCGAGGACGTGCGCTTCTACGTCGCGCCGTACCAGATGGGGCCGGCCGTGGGAGACGTCCTGCCGCGGATGTCCTCGCTCGAGGTGGTGCAGGTGCTCTCGGCCGGCGTCGACAACGTCCGGGACCGGGTGCCCGACGGCGTGCTCCTCTGCAACGGCCGCGGCATCCACGACACCTCGACGGCCGAGCTGACGCTCGCCCTCGTGCTCGCGTCGCTGCGCGACGTGCCCGGGATGGTGCGCGACCAGGACGCCCGCCGGTGGAACACCCGCTGGCGACCGGCGCTGGCCGACAAGCGCGTCCTCCTCGTCGGGTACGGCGCGATCGGCCGTGCCATCGAGCAGCGCCTGCTCCCGTTCGAGACCGAGGTCGTGCGGGTGGCGCGCACGGCCCGCCAGGAGGACACCGGGCCGGTCCACGGGTTCGACGAGCTGCCCGCCCTGCTGCCCGAGGCCGACGTGGTCGTGCTGATCTGCCCGCTGACCGACGAGACCCGCGGTCTGGTCGACGCCGGTTTCCTCGCGCGGATGAAGGACGGTGCCCTGCTGGTCAACATGGCCCGCGGCGCCGTGGTGGAGACCGACGCGCTCCTCGCGGAGCTGCGCTCCGAGCGACTCACCGCCGCCGTCGACGTGGTCGACACCGAGCCGCTGCCCGCCGAGAGCCCCTGGTGGGACGCCCCCGGCCTGCTGGTCAGCCCGCACGTCGGCGGCGCGTCCTCGGCGATGTGGCCGCGCGCCCACCGCCTGGTCGCCGAGCAGCTGCACCGCTACGCCGCGGGGGAGCCTCTCCACAACCAGATGACGGGCGCCTACTGACCTCCTCGCATCGCCCGTAGGATCGGCCGCGTGGTGGGCCGGATACGAGACGACAGCATCGCCGAGGTGCGTGAGAAGGCCCGGATCGACGAGGTCGTCTCGCAGTACGTCACGCTGCGCAACGCCGGCGGCGGCTCCATGAAGGGCCTGTGCCCCTTCCACGACGAGAAGTCCCCGTCCTTCCACGTCACGCCGAGCCGTGGGTTCTTCCACTGCCTCGCCGGTGAGACCCGCGTGCTCACCGACCAGGGCGTGCGGGAGATCCGGGACCTGGCCGGCGGGACGCACCGCATCCTCGACCGGCACGGCGACTGGCAGGAGGCGCCGTTCGAGTCCTACGGCGTGCAGCGCCTGATGCGGATCACGGTCACCCGGAACCGCCAGCGCAAGGAGATCTTCGCGACGGACGGGCACCGCTGGTTCATCCGCTCCGGCGCCGGAGGACGCTCGCAGAAGGAGGTCCTCACCAGCGACCTGAAGGCGGGCGACCGACTCGTCCCGAAGTTCCCCAGATCACGAATCCGGCGCAGCCGCCCTTCCCCGTTCGGGATCGCGAGGGGCTTCACGTTCGGCGACGGGACCCGCACCTACCGCGGCTCTCGTGCCCTGGTGTGTCCGCCGAAGGACCTCGCCATGCTCAAGTGGTTCCCGCACAGCCACACCAGCTCGGTCGGCGAGAACCTGCTGGTCCACGACCTCCCGGCGTACTTCAAGGATCTGCCGGCGCTCACCGAGTCGGTGTCGTACCTGTACGGCTGGCTGGCGGGTTACTTCGCAGCGGACGGGTGCGTGGCTTCCGACGGGACGGTGATCCTCAATTCCGCTCATCGCGAGAACCTCGAGTTCGTCCGCGACCTGTGCACCACCCTCGGCATCGCCACCTACGGCGTCACGTCCCAGTCGAGGAAGGGCCTGGGCGTCGAGGACAGCGACCTCTTCCGCATCCACCTGGTGAACGAGGACCTGGAGCCTGAGTTCTTCCTCCTCGACGAGCATCGGCGCCGCTTCGAGACACAGCACAAGCAGTTCAGCCGTCGGGGCTGGGTGGTCCAGGAGGTCGAGTGGAGCGACCGCGAGGAGGAGGTGTACTGCGCCGAGGTCCCGGACGGCGCCGCCTTCACGCTGGAGGACAACATCCTCACCGGTAACTGCTTCGGCTGCCAGGAAGGCGGTGACGTCATCACCTTCCTGATGAAGATCGACGCGCTGTCCTTCGGCGAGGCGGTCGAGCGCCTGGCCGACAAGGCCGGCGTGGCGCTGCAGCGCGTCGACGGCGACGAGCGCGACGACCGGCCCAAGGGGCCGCCGCGCAACCGGTTGGTGGAGGCCCACCGGCACGCCCAGGAGTTCTACGCCGACCAGCTCGGGTCTCCCGACGCCCTGGTCGCCCGGCAGTTCCTCGCGGAGCGCGGCTTCGACAAGGCCGCCGCCGAGATGTTCGGCATCGGGTTCGCCCCGCGCGGCGGCGAGGTGCTCTACCGGCACCTGCAGCAGAAGGGCTTCTCGGTCGAGGAGCTGACGGTGGCGGGACTCGTGGCGGTGGGCCGGTCGCCGTACGACAAGTTCCGCGGGCGGCTGCTGTGGCCGATCCGCGAGCCGAGCGGCGAGACGATCGGCTTCGGCGCGCGACGGATCTTCGACGACGACCGGATCGAGGCGAAGTACCTCAACACCGCCGAGACACCGATCTACAAGAAGTCCCAGGTGCTCTACGGCATCGACCTGGCGCGCAAGGAGATCGGTCGCTCCAGCCAGGCGGTGATCGTCGAGGGCTACACCGACGTGATGGCCTGCCACCTCTCCGGCGTCGGCACCGCCGTGGCCACCTGCGGCACCGCGTTCGGCGACGACCACGCGCGGGTGCTGCGCCGCTTCCTCCACGACCACGAGGAGTTCCGCGGCGAGGTCATCTTCACCTTCGACGGCGACGCCGCCGGCCAGAAGGCCGCGCTGCGTGCTTTCGACGGCGACCAGAACTTCGTCTCCCAGACCTACGTCGCGGTCGAGCCCTCGGGCATGGACCCGTGCGACCTGCGGATGTCCACCGACGACCTGCCCACCGGCGAGGCGGCCGTGCGTGAGCTCGTCGCGCGCCGGGTGCCGCTGTACCGGTTCGTCATCGGCAACATCATCGGCAAGTACGACCTGGACCGCGCCGACGGCCGCATCGACGCCATGCGCGAGGCTGCCAAGGTCGTGGCCTCGGTGCGCGACCAGTCCAAGGTGACCGCGTTCGCGCAGGAGATCTCCCGGATGATCGGGGCCGACATCGACCCCAACACGGTGCTGGCCGAGACGCGACGGGTGAAGCAGCGCCCCTCGTCCGCCGCACCAGCCGCCAAGGCACCGCCGGCCGCGCCACGCGCCGCGGGCCCGGACCTGCGTGACCCGCGCTTCCGCCTCGAGCGCGAGCTGCTCAAGCTGGTGGTGCAGCGCCCCATGACGATCGGCCGGCGCAGCAGCGAGATCGGTCCCGACGACTTCACCCACCCCGTCTACCGCTCGATCTGGGAGGTCGTCGCGGGCCTGGGTGGACCGGGCGCCGGCAACGGGGACCCGGCCTGGGCGCAGAGGCTCCGTGACGGGGCCACCGACCCCGAGGTGATCTCGGCGATCTCGGCGCTGGCCGTGGAGCCGTTGCTGACGCCCAAGGAGCCGGACGCGGCGTACGTCAACCACCACATGGTCCGCCTGCTCGAGCTCACCGCGGCCCGCCGCATCGAGGCGGTGAAGTCGCGGCTCCAGCGCACCAACCCCGTCGAGGATCCCGACAGCTACAACCGGATGTTCGGCGAGCTGGCCGCCCTCGAGCAGCACCGGCGGGGGCTGCGCGACCAGCTGGTGGCCGGGGAGGCGGCGCACTGATGGCCGGCCGCAACCCCCTCGCCCGACTCACCACCGAGCGCGACCGGCACGGGCTCTCGCTGCCGCGCGGCGAGCGCGTCCTCGCCTGGGCGCGCGCCACCGACGGCAGCGTCGTGGCCGGCTCCCGCGACGCGCTCCACGCGCGCGACCCCGAGGGCGGCGCCCTGCGCATCGCCTGGGAGCAGGTCGAGGCCGCCGACTGGGACCAGGAGACGAGCGTGCTGCGGGTGAGTGAGGTCGGTGCCTGGGGGAGTGCGCGGCCCGAGCACACCTGGACCTTCGAGGACACCGGACGCCTGCTCGAGCTGGTCCGCGAGCGGGTGACCGCGAGCGTGCTGTTCCAACGACACGTGACCGTCAGCGGTCGTCGTGGACTGCGGGTGATCGCCCGGCGGGCGCCCTCCGGAGGGTCCGACGTGCAGTGGGTCTACGAGTACGACGAGGGCGTCGACCCGTCCGATCCCGAGGTCCGGTCCGTGGCCGCCGCGGCTCTCGCGCAGGCCCGCGAGCAGCTCGGCGAGCTCTGATCGACCGCGATTTCACCGGCGTCTGGGCGCCTTGCTAGTGTGTGCGCGCTGCACCGATCCCCTGTAGCTCAACTGGCAGAGCATTCGGCTGTTAACCGGAGGGTTGTTGGTTCGAGTCCAACCGGGGGAGCAGAGAGAGGGCCGCTGACCACCGGGTCAGCGGCCCTCTGCCGTTCCTGCGGCGCAGACCTGCCCGCCCGCCCGCCCCACCCGAGCCACCACGACGCGGTCGAAGTACGCTCACCGTCGCGTCGTGACCCGGCGCAGGGGGCGGTAGCTCAGTCGGTCAGAGCAGAGGACTCATAATCCTTGGGTCGTGGGTTCGAGCCCCACCCGCCCTACTCGACAGCTCCACGTCGACGGCTCTCACTCCGAGGGCTCGGGCAGGTCCTCGGGGATCTCGCAGTCGACCTTCGGGTTCACGCCCATGTAGTTGAGCGGCCCGGCCACGATCGTCAGGACCGTGTCGCCGACGCTCTTGCAGCTCACCTCGCGGTCATCGCCGAAGTAGCCCCGCTGCAGGGCCGCCACGAAGCCGATCACCAGCCAGATCGCCAGCAGGATCCCGATGATGCTGCTTCCACCACGTCGCATGTTGACCTCCTCGCCGTCCGGTGGACGGCACTCGTCGTGTGCGTTCCTGCGACGTCTACCCCGCGTCCGACGTCCCACCCTCACCCCCTCGTGTCCCTGCGGGGGTATGGCAGCGCAGAATGGTGCGCATGCTGGCCGTCCCCAAGTACGGGTTCGTCGTCCTCGCGGTCCCCAAGTCGGGCTCCACCGCGCTCGAGGCGGCCTTCACCAAGCACGCCCAGCTGGTCACCTCCGGCCCGCCGTCGCTGAAGCACGTCACCGCGCGCGAGTTCGACGAGCGGTTCGTGCCCCTGTTGGAGCAGCACGGCTACGCCCGCGCCGACTACGAGGTCACGGCCCTCGTCCGCGAGCCGGTGTCCTGGCTGGCGTCGTGGTGGCGCTACCGCTCCCGGCCCGGGATCGCGGGCAAGCGCACCTACGTCGGGGACCTCGGCTTCGACGAGTTCGTCGGCCGCGTCGTCACCGGCGAGATCCGGCTGCGGCCGCAGACCGACTACGTCACCTCCCCGGACGGACGCCTGGCCGTGGACCGGTTGTGGCGCTACGACGACCTCGACTCCGCCTTCGAGTGGATGCGCGCGAAGGTCGGCAAGAAGAAGATCAAGCTCCCGCAGCGCAACGTGTCGCCGCCGCGCGAGCACGAGGTCACGGCCGCCACCCGCGACCTCATCGAGGAGGCGTACGCCGCCGACCTCACGCTCTACCGCTCGTTGGGGTGATATTTTCTCGCCGCGAGGCCGACCGGCCCGCCCCGTCCCCCGCGCGCTGAGAGGCTCCCCGTGACCGACCTGGTCGATCCCGCCGCGGAGCCGAGGACACCTCGCACAGGCCGACGCCGGGCCACGACCAGACGCCAGGCCCGCCAGGCCCGACGCGCCGCGCGGAGGACGCCCAGCCCGTCGACATCCAGCCCGTCGACATCCAGCCCGTCGACATCCAGCCCACCGGCACCCAGCCCACCGGCACCCGGCCCATCCCCGAGCCGACCGCCGGGCCACCGCGCCCGTCGCCGGTCCTGGCGCCGGGCCGCCGGCCTGCCCGGCACCCTCGCGGTCACCTTCCTGGGGGCCCTCGTGCCCGGTGGCGGCTTCCTGTGGACGGGGCGGCGACTGCTCGGCGTCCTGGTGCTCCTGCCGACGCTCGCGCTCGCCGGCTTCTCGGTCTGGTACGCCGCCCGCGACCTCGACGCTGCGCTCGACCTCGTCCTGGACCCGACCCGGCTCAAGGTCGCTGCCGGGGTCATCGTCGGCGCACTCTCGGTGTGGGCGCTGATCGTCTACCTCACCTACCGACAGGTCCGACCGGTCCAGCGCCGCGCCTGGACGACCCTGGTCGGTCACGCGTTCGTGCTGGCCCTGGTCGGCGTCGTCGGTGCGCCGTTCGCGGTGGCCGCGCGCTACGCGACCGTGCAGGCAGACCTCGTCGAGACGGTCTTCAGCGACAACGAGACCTCCACGACCCCGCGCGACGTGACCCCCGCCGACCCGTGGGGCGGACGGGAGCGCGTGAACGTGCTGCTGCTGGGCGGCGACGGTGGCGAGGGCCGCGACGGCGTCCGCACCGACACCGTCATCCTCGTCAGCATCGACACCACCTCCGGCAAGACGGTCATGTTCAGCCTGCCGCGCAACATGATGAACGCGCAGTTCCCCGAGGACAGCCCGCTGCACGACCTCTACCCGTACGGCTTCTCGGGCTACGGCGACGACGGGTCGTACATGCTCAACGCGATCTACCGCAACGTCCCCGCCCTCCACCCCGGGGTGCTGGGGGAGAGCACCAACGAGGGCGCTGACGCGATCAAGCAGGCCGTGGGCGGGAGCCTGGGCATCGGCGTCGACTACTACGTGCTGGTCAACCTCAAGGGCTTCCAGGAGATCGTCGACGCGATCGGCGGGATCACGGTGAACGTCAACACCCGCGTCGCCATCAACGGCAACACCGACGCGGGCATCCCGCCCACCGGCTGGATCGAGCCGGGCCCGGACCAGACCCTCGACGGGTTCCACGCCCTGTGGTTCGCCCGTGGCCGCTACGGCAGCGACGACTACCAGCGGATGGACCGCCAGCGGTGCACGGTCGCGGCGATCATCGAGGCGGCGGACCCGGTGACGCTCGTGCGCCGCTACACCGCGCTCGCCGCGGCCGGCAAGGAGGTCGTCTACTCCGACATCCCGCAGAGCCTGCTCCCGGCCTTCGCCGGACTGGCGCTGCGGATGAAGGACGCCAAGGTGCGCTCGGTGGTCTTCAAGACCAGCGCGAGCTTCTTCTCCGGGGACCCCGACTTCAACTACCTGCGCGACACGGTCGCCAAGGCCATCGACCCGCCGGGCACCCGACGCAAGCGGGACGACCCCGCACGGCCCAAGAACACCGCGAACTCCTGCGCCTACGACCCTGCCTGAGCCTGCTTCTCCGCCTGGTAGCCCGCTTGGTACGCCGCCAGGGCCTGCCGCCCGCGCTCGAGCGCCCCGGCCACCTCGTCGAGCAGCTCGGCGGCGCCGTCGGTGGTGCCCTCGTCGGAGATCGCCTCGAGCCGGCGCACGGCCTCGCCCGCATAGGTGACCCCGAGGTTCAGCGCGCCGCCGGCCAGCCGGTGGGAGGACTGGCGCAGCGCCGCGGCGTCCCCGGCCTCGATGGCCTCGCGCATCTGCTCGAGCCCGGCGACGCTGTTGTGCATGAAGTTGCCGATCGCCCGGTCGAGGTAGGCGGTGCTGTCGGGGTCGAGCTCGAGCAGCATCTCCAGCCGCTCGGTGTCGAGCCCGGCGAGCACGTCCGCGGTCGAGTCCTCGTGCGTCACGGGTGCCTCCGGTTCCGGGGTGTCGTCCACTGCAGCAGTCCCTTCCGACCCTTCCAACCAGTGCGACAGCGTAGCCGCGAGAGCAGCCGGGTCGACGGGCTTCGTGAGGTAGTCGTCCATCCCCGAGGCCAGGCAGCGCTCGCGCTCGCCCTCGATGGCGGCGGCGGTCATCGCGATGACGGGCACCCGGTGGTCGGTCTCGCGGTCACGGATCTCGCGGGTGGCGGCGTACCCGTCGAGGACCGGCATCTGCACGTCCATGAGGATCGCGTCCCAGCCGCCCTCGGCCCAGGCGTCCACCCCGGCGCGGCCGTCGTCGACGATGCGGTGCTCGTAGCCCAGGAACTCCAAGATGCCGCCCGCGACCATCTGGTTCACCGGGTTGTCCTCGACGACGAGGATGCGGCGACCGGCGGTCCCGGCGTCGGGGACCAGCTCCTCGTCCACCGGCAGGGCGTCGCCCCCGACGAGGTCGACGACGGCTGAGCGCAGCACGCCCGAGGGGGCGGGCTTGACGAGCAGGTCGTCGATGCCGGCATCGCGGACCTGCTCGTCGGTCAGCTGGGTCATGGAGGTGAGCATGAGCAGGCGCAGCGAGGCCCCGGCCTCCTCCGCGCGGAGCCGGCGGGCCAGCCACATGCCGTCGTGACCGGGCATGGCCATGTCCAGCAGGACCGCCTCGAACGGGTGTCCCCGCTCGGCGGCGGAGGCCACGGCGGCGACCGCCTCGTCCGCGGAGTCGACCGCGACTGCGCGGACGCCCCACCAGCCGAGCTGCTCGGCGAGGATCGTCCGGTTGTGCGGGTTGTCGTCGACGACGAGCATCCGTCGACCGGAGAGGACCTGTCGCGCGTGCGCGTCGGCGGAGTCGTCGATCTCTCCGGCCGACGGCTCGAGCAGGACGCTGAAGGTGAAGACCGCACCGCCGTCGGGGTTGTCGCTGTAGCCGATGGTGCCGCCCATCGCCTGCACGATCTCGCGGCAGATGGCCAGGCCGAGACCGGTGCCGCCGTAGACGCGGGTCGTCGAGGTGTCGGCCTGGGTGAAGGGCTCGAAGAGGCCGGGGACCTTGGCCGGCGGGACGCCGATGCCGGTGTCGCTGACGGTCACGCGCAGGTAGGTCCGCTCGTCGGGCCCCGGCTCCGCGGTCGCGCGGACCAGGACCTCGCCCTCCTCGGTGAACTTGATGGCGTTGGAGACCAGGTTGGTCAGGACCTGGGAGAGGCGCGTGGGGTCGCCGGCGAGCATCTGCGGCACCTCGGGCGCGCAGGACACCACGAGCTCCAGGCCCCGAGACCGCGCGGACTCCCCGAGCACCCCGGCGACCTGCTCGACGACCTCCCGCACCTCGAAGTCCAGGATCTCCAGCTCCAGGCGTCCCGCCTCGATCTTGGAGAAGTCCAGGATGTCGTTGAGCACCCCGAGCAGCGCGCGACTGGCCACCTGCACCCCGGTCGCGAGGCGCTGCTGGTCGTGGTCGAGGGTCGTGCGCATCAGCAGGTCGTTGAGCCCGATGACACCGTTGAGCGGGGTGCGGATCTCGTGGCTCATCGTGGCGAGGAAGTCCGACTTCATCCGCGAGGCCTCCATGGCCGCGTCGCGGGCCTGCTCCAGCTCCGCCGCCGTCTGCTCGCGCCAGGCGACCAACGCCATCTGGGCGGCGACGTGGTCGACCATCTGCTCGATCATGGCGTGCCGGAAGAGCGGGGGAGCGGAGGTGATCGTGATGACCGCGAGGACCTCGCCGCCCAGCACCACCGGGAACGCGATGGTGAGGCGGGCGTCGTCCCAGGTCGGCTCGCGGCTCGCGAGGACCCTCCGGGCGAGCCGAAGCTCCGCGGCGTCGCGCAGGGGCTCGGGCTGCTCACCGGTCACCACGATCGGCACCAGGTCCCCGTCGTCGACCCAGAAGCCGCGGGCGCGCTCCCAGTCGTCGTGGAGCAGCACCAGGTCACGAGCGCGCAGCAGCAGCTCGTCGAGGCTGGACGCGGCGTTCGCGGCGCTCGCGACCGCCTGCATCAAGGTGTTCTGCGCGACCTGGTCCTCCAGGGCGAAGCGCGTCTCCTGCACCTCGTTGACGTCCTGCAGCGTCCCCGACATCAGCAGCCGGCCGTCGCGGTCCACGTGCACGACCCCGCGACCGCGGGTCCACATCCACTGCTCCTGCGCCTGGACGCGGACGATGACGTCGAAGGTGCCCTGCTCGGCGATGGCGGCCTCGACCTGCGACTCGACCAGCGCCTGGTCGTCGGGGTGGACCTGCCCGAGGAACCGCTCGTAGCTCCACGGCTCGTCGGCACTGGAGGAGCCGAACATCGCGTCGACCTCGACGGAGCCGGTGATGGTGTCGGTGGTGAGGTCCCACTCCCAGCTGCCCACCCGCGCGATGCGCTGGGCCTCGGCGAGGTTGCGACGGCTGGTGCGCAGCGCCTCGACCATCTCCCGCCGGGAGGTGTAGTCGCTGAAGGAGAGGCACAGCCCGGGGCGACCGTCCTCGATCTCCAGCAGGGACTCGCGCACCAGGCACCACATGGGCGTGCCGTCGGCGCGGATCATCTGCACCTCGACGTCGCCGGGCTGCAGACCGTTCTCGCGCACCTGGCGCAGGTGCTCGGCCAGCTGGACCTTGCCCAGGTCGTCGAGGGTGTCGTACATCGACACGGCGTCCATGCGGTCCGGCTCCACGCCGTACATCGCCGCCATGGCCGGGTTGGTGTAGGCGGTGGCGCCGTGCAGGTCGATGACCCAGATGCCGTCGGGGGATCCCTCGACGACTCCGCGGTAGAGACCCGACAGGTCCACGTCACTCCCTCCGACCCCGGTGCCGGCCCCGATGCCGCCCGGCAACCCCAGCCTAGGACGAGAGGGGGGTGGCGGTGCGTGAACGACTCAGATCTGCCGCCCCCCGGCGATGAGCAGGGCGCCGTCCTCCTGCTGCTCCAGCGTCAGCTCGATGGTCTCGGTGCGGCGGGTGCCGTTGCGCAGCACGTAGCTGTACTCGTAGGTCACGGTGCCGGCCTGGGGGTCGGCGCCCACGGGGGTGAACGAGGAGACCTCGCGCACCGAGCCCCAGAACCCGGTGTAGCCCTCGAGGCCGGCGCTCTCCTCCTGGAAGGCGGGCGTGAGCAGGGCGAAGCCCGCCTCCGGGTCGTCGACCGCCGTCGTGACGTACGACGCCGCGAACTCCTCCAGCTCCTCCCTGGTCGGCGTGGTGGGTCCGGCGCTGGGCTCCGCGGAGGCGCTGGGCCCGTCGCCGGAGGAGGCGGGCTCCTCGGCCCCAGGGTCACGGACCTGCCCGACCAGGAACGCGGCCAGCACCACGAGCACGCCGAGACCGAGGCCGAGGAGGACCGGCCCCGCACCTCGTCGCGGACGGGTCTCCGCCGAGCGCGGGGTCGGTGCCGGGACGACGGGCTGCGGCCCGGTGTTGACCGGCGGCACGGCAGCCAGCTCCTGGGTGTGCGACCCCGTCCCCGGGTCCGACGCGGCGGCTGCCGGATCGGTCACCAGGGTGATGCCGGCGCCGTCGGGGCCGTGGAGGAGGAAGTCGCGCACGCGCGCCATCGGCCAGCGTGCGTCGGGGTCGCGGTTCATGGTCGCGACCAGGACGGGGCCGAGCCACCCCGGCTCCGGCACGCGCGGCGGCTCCTCGTGCACGATGCGGTAGAGCGCGCCGAGGACGTTGTCGGTGACCTCGTAGGGCGGGTGCCCGGTCAGCGCGTGGAAGAGGGAGGCACCCAGCGACCACACGTCGGCGGTGTCCTGCGCACTGCCACCGGAGGCGACCTCGGGGGCCAGGTAGGCGGGTGAGCCGGTCACCAGCCCGGTCTGGGTGAGGGACGGGTCGGCCTCGGCCCGGGCGATGCCGAAGTCGGACAGCTTGAGCTGTCCGTCCTCGGTGACGAGCATGTTGGAGGGCTTGACGTCGCGGTGGATGATCCCGGCCTCGTGGGCGGAGGCCAACGCGTCGGCGGCCTGCCCGAGCAGCGCCGCCGCGGCGTCGGGGAGCAACGGTCCGCGGGCGCGCAGCAGGCCGGAGAGGTTCGTCCCCTCGACGTACTCCATGACGAGGTACTGCTGGCGCTCCTCCTCGACCAGGTCGTAGACGGCCACGACGTGCGGGTGGCTCAGCCGTGCCGCCAGCCGTGCCTCGCGCTCCGCGCGGGCGTGGTCGGGGCTGTCGGCGCCGGGCGCGAGGCCCAGCCGCTTCACGGCCACCTCGCGTCCGAGCACCTCGTCGCGCCCGAGCCAGACCGCGCCCATGCCGCCACGGCCCAGCTCGCGGTCCAACGAGTACCTGCCTGCGATCACCTACCGGCACCTCCTGACCGGTCAGGATAGGGCTGCACCCGCCACCGGCTGCTCCCACGACGGGGTGGGCTCCTCGGCGTCCTCGCGCATCGATGAGGCAGGCTTGCCCCTGTCACAGCACTGGCGCCGCTCTCGGCGCGACCGCTCACGAAAGGCAGCACGGTGTCCCTCGACCCCACCCTCCTCGACGACCTCGAGTGGCGCGGACTCCTCGCGCACTCGACGGACCTCGACGCCCTGCGCGAGGCGCTGGCGTCCGGGAGCGTGCGGTTCTACGTCGGCTTCGACCCGACGGCACCGAGCCTGCACCTCGGCAACCTCGTCCAGATCCTGACCGCCAAGCGGCTCCAGGACGCCGGCCACACGCCGTACGCCCTGGTCGGCGGCGCCACCGGCATGATCGGCGACCCGCGCGACTCCGGTGAGCGGACCCTCAACGACGCCGACACCGTCTCGGAGTGGGTCGACCGGGTACGCCGACAGATCGAGCCCTTCTTGTCCTTCGAGGGCGAGAACGCCGCGACGATGGTCAACAACCTCGACTGGACCCAGGGCCTGTCGACCATCGACTTCCTGCGCGACATCGGCAAGCACTTCCCGGTCAACCGGATGCTCGCGCGCGAGACGGTGAAGCGCCGTCTCGAGGCGGGCGGGATCTCCTACACCGAGTTCTCCTACGTCCTGCTGCAGTCGATGGACTTCCTGAGCCTCTACCGCGAGCACGGCGTGACGCTGCAGTTCGGCGGCTCGGACCAGTGGGGCAACATCACCGGTGGGGCCGAGCTGATCCGACGGGCGGCCGGGGCCACGGTGCACGCCTTCGCCACGCCGCTGATCACCAAGTCCGACGGCACGAAGTACGGCAAGACCGAGGGCGGCGCCCTGTGGCTGGACCCGAGCATGCTCTCGCCGTACTCCTTCTACCAGTTCTGGCTCAACGTCGAGGACGAGAAGGTCGGTGAGCTGCTGCGGATCTTCACCTTCCTCTCCCGCGCCGAGATCGAGGAGATCGAGGCGACGCACGCCGAGAAGCCCTTCCTGCGCGCCGGCCAGAAGGCCCTGGCCGAGCACGTGACGACCCTGGTCCACGGAGCCGAGGAGACGGCCCGCATCCAGGCAGCCTCCGCCGCGCTGTTCGGGGGTGGGGACATGAGCGCCCTCTCGGCCGACACCCTCGGGGCTGCCCTCGGTGAGGCGGGCGCCATCACCGTGGACCGCGCCCGGATGCCCAGCGTCACCGACCTGCTGGTCGAGGCGGGGCTGGCCAAGAGCAAGGGCGAGGCCCGGCGCACGGTGGGCGAGGGCGGTGCCTACCTCAACAACGTCCGCGTCGAGGACCCCGAGCTGGTGCCCACCGAGGACCACCTGATCGGTGGGCGCTGGATGGTGCTGCGCAAGGGCAAGAAGAGCTTCAAGGGCGTCGAGGTCCGATGACCGAGGCGCGGCCGAGCTGGGCCGGCCCCCGCCGCGGCGGGTGGCAGGCCGAGCTGGCCGCGCGGGCGCGCGAGGTGCTCCCCGCCCCGATGTGGGCCTACCTCGAGGCCGGCGCCCGGGAGGGCATCACCCGGGACGAGGCGACGGAGGCCTGGCGCGCGGTCAGGTTGTGGCCACGGGTGCTCGGTGGCCACGGGGAGCCGGACCTGACGACGCAGGTCCTGGGTGCTGCGCTGAGCACCCCGGTCGGTGTCGCCCCGACCTCGATGCAGCGGGTCGTGCACCCCGACGGGGAGCTGGCGATGGCGGCCGGGGCAGCGGCGGCGGGTGCGCTGCACGTCGTGTCCACCAACGCGGGACACCCCTTCGCCGCGATCGGCGACGCGGCCCGCGCCGTCGATCCCGACGCCGTGTGGTGGGTGCAGGCCTACCTGCCGCCCGACCGGGAGGCGGCGGCCCCGGTCCTCCGTGCCGCCGCGGACGCCGGTGCGCGGGCTGTGGCGCTGACCGTCGACACCCCCTTCCCCGGCACCAAGTACGAGCCGGCCGACGACGCCTGGGTCGGCCACGACCTCTCCTGGCACCGCACCAACTTCGCCGACCCGACCGCCGAGCGGCACCACCGCGGCCTGCGCGCGCACGACCTCGCGTGGATCACCGAGACCTGCGGCCTGCCCACCGTCGTCAAGGGCGTGCTCCGTGCCGACGACGCCCGGCGGTGCGCGGACGCCGGTGCGGCCGGGGTGTGGGTGTCCAACCACGGTGGTCGGCAGCTCGACCGCACGGTCAGCACGGCCGCGGCCCTCCCCAGGGTGGTGGAGGCGGTCGGCGACGACGTGGAGGTGTACGTCGACGGGGGAGTGCGATCGGGCTTGGACGCCCTCACGGCGCTGGCCCTCGGCGCGCGGGCCGTGCTGGTCGGACGACCCACGGTGCACGCCCTCGCGGTCGACGGAGCACCCGGCGTCCGGGCCCTGCTGGACCTGCTCGGACTGGAGCTCGTCGAAGCGCTGGAGCTGGCCGGCTGCAGGCGGCTGGAGGACGCACGCACGGTGGGGGCACCCCCCGATTTGTGAACGTCCGGGGCGTCGTCTAATGTTTTCTCTGTCGCCAGGGAGCGGCGGGGAGCAAGGCCGGTCTGGCCGGGCTCCCGGCCCCGAGGCGGCCACTCCTCCAGCTCCACCGAGCAGGACAAGCGGTGTGTGCGCCACGATGCGGCCACCGTGACCTACTCGGGAGAAGTCTCGGAGAAAGCGGCTCGAAAAGCGCGGATTTGCTCCGCGAAAACAGCGCCGCTAACGTAGGACAAGTCAGCGCGGGAATGCGAGCCGGAAGGCGAGCAGCCCGGTGCGTCTGATTCTTGAGAACTCAACAGTGTGTCATAGTCGACGAATTAGTTTGTTATGCCCCGTCTTCTATGCATGCCCTTTGTGGGTGTGTGTGGTTGATGGATTTCTTTTGACAATGATTCTGACAAGTTCCTGATCCGGTTGATTCGGGTTGGGTGTCAGTGTCTCCTGTCAGGCATCTCTTTTTCTGCCGCATGCCGAGTGTGTGTGGTGGTGTTGTTTTTCAACGGAGAGTTTGATCCTGGCTCAGGACGAACGCTGGCGGCGTGCTTAACACATGCAAGTCGAGCGGAAAGGCCAC
>Ga0208056_100111_pt1 | contig 26226 bp, 23 predicted proteins | sample DeeseametaMP2052_FD_184178 | JGI IMG/M metagenome (GOLD analysis project Ga0208056, IMG submission 184178) | Marine microbial communities from the Deep Pacific Ocean - MP2052 (SPAdes) | ecosystem: Environmental > Aquatic > Marine > Oceanic | place: West of Cabo San Lucas, Mexico, North Pacific...
ATTTATCAAATTTTTCGCTTACCGATCTAGTTAAAGGAATTAAGAAAAAAGATTTTACTTCTTTAGAGATTACCAAAACATTTGTAAACAATTCTGAAAATTCGACTAAGTTAAATACATATATTACCAAATGTTTTGACGAAGCTATAATTTATGCAAAAAATTTTGACAAAAAAAAAGACTATAAGGGTTTATTGCCAGGCATACCTATCGCTGTTAAAGATCTCTTTTGTACAAAAAATGTTAAAACTACCGCGGGTAGTAAGATATTGCACAATTTTGTACCAACCTATGAATCTACAGTAACAAAAAAATTATGGTCTGAAGGAGCTTTTTTATTAGGAAAATTAAATTGTGATGAATTTGCAATGGGATCATCTAATGAAACTAGTTTTTTTGGAAATGTTACAAATCCATTTGGAGATAAATTAGTCCCCGGTGGATCTTCTGGTGGATCTGCTTCAGCATTAGCATCAAGTCTTACGCCCGTTACAGTAGGAACAGATACTGGTGGATCAATTAGACAACCCGCATCATTTACAGGTACCGTAGGTTTAAAGCCAACCTATGGAAGATGTTCTAGATGGGGTATTGTAGCTTTTGCGTCGTCATTGGATCAAGCAGGACCTATGACAAAGACAGTTGAAGACTGCTCTTTGTTACTTCAAGCTATAGCAGGTTATGATCCAAAAGATTCCACATCTGTTGACATTAAAGTTGATAATTACAACTCTAATTTAACTGACAAAGTAAAAGATTTAAAAATTGGAATTCCAAAAGAATATAGAGTTGAAAATATGCCTTCCGAAATAGATGAGCTTTGGAAAAAGGGTATGGACTATTTAAAAGATGCCGGCGCAATTATAAAAAATATTTCTTTGCCTCACACAATGTATGCACTACCAGCATACTATATTGTTGCTCCTGCTGAAGCTTCATCAAACTTGGCTAGATATGATGGAGTTAAGTATGGTCATAGATCTAAAGGCAGCAATTTAATTGAAATGTATGAAAACACCAGATCAGAAGGTTTTGGTGATGAAGTTAAAAGACGAATTTTAATTGGTACCTATGTTTTGTCTTCAGGTTATTATGATGCTTACTATTTGAAGGCACAAAAAGTTAGACAATTGATTAAAAATGATTTTGATAAAGCCTTTAAAGATGTTGACGCCATTTTAACTCCAACAACACCCAGTGCAGCATTTAAAATGGGCGATAAAAAAGATGACCCAGTTTCTATGTATTTAAATGATGTATTTACAGTTCCAGTTAATTTGGCTGGCTTACCAGCAATTTCAGTACCTTCAGGATATGATAAAAATAAATTACCTTTAGGACTTCAATTAATAGGCAAACCTTTTGATGAACAAACTATTTTAAATTTATCTCTAGCAATACAAAAAAGGGCAAATTTTAAAAGAAATATTAAAGTTTGGTGGAAATAATGTCTGAAAAGAAATTTGATTATTTTATACAAGGAAAAAAAGCTAAGTGGGAAGTTATTATTGGTTTAGAAGTACATGCACAAGTTTTATCTAAATCAAAACTTTTTTCATCATCTCCTACTAAATTTGGAGCAGAACCCAACACTCAAGTTAGCCTTGTTGACTGTGCATTTCCAGGTATGCTTCCTGTAATAAATCAATTTTGTATAGAACAGAGTGTAAAAACAGGCTTAGGTTTAAAAGCCAAGATAAATTTAAATTCCATTTTTGATAGAAAAAACTATTTTTATGCAGATCTTCCTCAAGGTTATCAGATCTCACAATACAAAAATCCCATTGTAGGAGAAGGTGAGGTGATTCTTGATATGCCCTATGGCACTAAAAAAGTTCGAATTGAAAGACTTCATCTTGAACAAGATGCAGGCAAAAGTATTCACGATATAGATCCAGATCACTCTTTTGTTGATTTAAATAGATCTGGTATAGCGCTCATGGAAATAGTTAGTAAACCAGATTTAAGATCACCAAATGAAGTGAATGCATATGTCAAGAAATTAAGAGCAATTATGAGATATCTTGGAACCTGTGATGGAAACATGCAAGAGGGTTCGTTAAGAGCCGATGTAAATGTTTCTGTAAGGAAACTTGGAGAAAAAGAATTAGGTACTAGATGTGAAATTAAAAATGTGAACTCAATTAAATTTATGCAAATGGCGATTGAATATGAAGCCAAAAGGCAAGTAGAACTTCTTGAAGACAACAAACAAATAGATCAAGAGACACGATTGTTTGATACTAAAAAGAATACTACAAGATCAATGAGATCTAAAGAAGATGCTCATGATTATAGATATTTTCCAGATCCAGATTTATTGCCACTTAATTTGGAACAAAGTTTAATAGATAAATTAAAAAAAGAATTACCCGAATTGCCTGATGAAAAAAAAGAAAGATTTATTAAACAGCATCATTTGTCAGCTTATGAAGCGAATATTTTAGTTTCTGAAAAAGAAATTTCATATTATTATGAAGAAGTAATTAAAAACTGCGATAAAAAATTAGCGACAAATTGGATTACAGGTGATTTGTTTGCTGTTTTAAATAAAAAAAATATTTCTATTTCAAAATCTCCCGTTAGTGCAAAAAATTTATCAACTTTGATTAAAATGATTTCATTGGGTAAAATTTCTGGTCGAATTGCAAAAGAGGTTTTTGAAATAATGCAATTAAATAATGAAGATCCAGAAAAAATTGTGGAGTCAAAAGGACTAAAACAACAAAGTGATCCTAAGGAACTAGAAAAAATAATTTTAGAAGTCTTATCAAAAAACAAAGACAAGGTTGAGCAATATAAATCTGGTAAAGAAAAGCTTTTTGGTTTTTTTGTTGGTCAAGTTATGAAAATTTCTGGAGGAAAGGCTAATCCTCAACTTGTTAATACAATCCTTAAATCAAAGTTAAAATAAGTATGCTCAAAAATATTGAAGTTACCCAAGACTTATTAGATTACGTTTATGATCATAGCTATCCATTACATCCAGTACAAAAAGATATTTTAAACCACAATAAAACTCTCGGAGATATTCAAAGGATGCAAATTTCAGAAACTCAGGGTCATTTTCTCCAGTTGATTATCAAACTTTATAAGGTTGTAAACTGCTTAGAAATAGGAACTTTTACGGGATTTAGTGCTCTAACTATGGCTCTAGCTTTACCAGACAAGGGTAAAATAATAACTTTAGATCATGATGTAAAAATAAGTGAAGTGGCAAAGACTTTTTTTAAAAAAGCAAATTTGGAAAATAAAATAAATACTGAAATTGCTTCCGCATTAGAAACTTTAAAAATTTTTTCGAAAAATAGAAGAACATTTGATTTAATCTTTGTGGATGCTGATAAAGGTAATTACATAAATTACTTTGATTTATCTCTGAATTTAATTAAAAAAAACGGTCTTATAATTTTCGATAATGTTTTGTGGCATGGTGACGTAGTAAAAAAATCAATAAATGATAAACAAACTCAAATAATGAGAGAGTTTAATAAATATATAAAAAATGATAGAAGAACTGAAAAAACTATTTTAGCATTAGGCGATGGTTTAACAATTTGCAGAAAGTTATAGATGTTTAATATTCAAGGTTTTTATAAAATTAAAAAAATTAATAAATGCGGTCTGTATAAAGAAAAATTGAAGAGATACCTTTTATCAAAATCTGTCAGGGGTACCGTAATTCTATCTCCAGAAGGTGTTAACGGAACTATTGCTGGTAAAAAACTAAATGTTAATAGTTGTATACGTCATATTAAAAATAAATTATCTATAGATTTTTTTGATAGTCAAAACTCTTCAAAGTGTAAGTTTCAACCTTTTTATAGAGCAAAAGTTAAAATAAAAAAAGAAGTTGTTCCTATCGGACTAAAATTGAAAATTAGTGAAAAAAAAATAAGTCAATATGTTAACCCAAATGAATGGAACAATTTAATATCAGACCAAAATGTAACTTTAATTGATATTAGAAAACCATTTGAATATAAAGTTGGAACTTTTAAAGGAGCTGTTAATCCTAAAGTTAATAGCTTTAGAGAATTTCCAAAATACTTTAATAAACTTAAAAAGAATAAAAAAATTGCAATGTTTTGTACTGGTGGAATACGTTGCGAAAAAGCTTCAAATTTTCTTAAACAAAAAGGTTTTAAAAATGTATTTCAACTTAATGGTGGCATTCTTAGTTATTTGAATAAAGTAAATGCCAAAAAAAGCTTATGGGAAGGAGAATGTTTCGTTTTTGATAATAGGGTATCAGTTAAACATAAGCTATCATTAGGTACTTATTCTATGTGCAGAGGATGTAGAATGCCAATTTCTCAATTTGAGAAAAAATCTAAAAAATATAAGGACGGTATTTCGTGTCCGCATTGTTATAATAAACTAACACAATTACAAAAAGATAGATTTGCAATGAGACAGAAACAAATTTTAATTGCAAAACAATTGAATAAACCTCACATCTATCAAAAAGAATTTTAATTCTTTTTTTTATTATCATGAATTCAGCTTTAAGTTTAACTAAAGATCCAATTCCAAGTTTAATTAAAAAAATAGCACTACCGGCCAGCGTTGGTACACTTTTTCAGACTTTGTTTAATGTCGTTGATACATTTTTTGCAGGTAAGATTTCTCCAGAAGCATTATCAGCTCTAGCTAAATCTTTCCCAATTTATTTTATTATAATAGCTGCTTGTGTTGGTGTTACCGTAGGAGGCACGTCTTTAATTGCTAATAGTATCGGAGAAAATAATAAAGAAAAGGTTTTAGGATACTTTGCTAATACTATTATTTATGCTTTTTTAATTTCAATATTAATTACAATTATCGGGTTAGTATTTTCTCCAAGCTTGTTTGCATTGATGGGTTCAGATGATGAAGTAATTTTATTAAGTCTTAAATATACAAATGTAATATTTGCTGGGTCAATTATATTTATCATGGTAGTTGCTTTGAATTCTTTGCTTCATGCTGATGGTGATACAAAAACATTTAGAAATATACTCATTTTGAGTTTTTTTCTGAATATAATTTTAAATCCTCTATTTATTTTTGGCTTCGGTTTTATACCTGCTATGGGAATCGTTGGAATAGGTGTGGCAACAATTGTTGCTCAGTTTGTTGGATTGCTTATTATTTTTAATAAAATAATTAAATCGAGTAGGATTAAAGACATATCGATAAAATATTTTTATCCAAAAGTTTATTTATTAAAAAATTTATTTTTTCAATCAGCACCAATCTCAGCCGCTTTATTATTAATTTCTGTAGGTAATTTTATAATATTTGCATATATCGGAGTTTTCGGTGAATATGCAACGGCAGGATATGGATCAGCTGCTCGTTTTGAACAAATACTTTTATTACCTGTTCTAGGACTCAACACAGCTATTATATCCATCATTGGTCAGAATTTTGGAGCGAAAAATTTTTCAAGAGTTAAAGAATCTTATTTTAAGGCAGTTATGTATGGTTTTACTCTTATGCTAATTTCTGGATTAATAATTTTCTTATCAGCAGACAAAATTGTTAGCATTTTTTCTAATAATCAAGATGTAATCAGCTTTGGAACAACTTATTTAAAAATATCTGCTCTAATTTTTCCTGCGTATCCAATTTTTTTTATAAGTAATGGTTTTTTTATGGCTATAAAGAAATCAACTTACTCAATGTATTTAAATATAATAAGAAATGTTATTTTATTTGTCCCCACAATAATTATGGCTAAAATGTTTGATGGTAGTTTCCAAACTTTTTTTTGGAGTTATTGCTTCTTTAATTGGATTTATGTATTGTGCCTTTTTGCTTTTGTAAGTGCCTATATCAAAAGAAATTTAAATTAAATTAGCGGAATCTTTTAACCAATCCCATAAGTAACCGGCAAACGATCTTCTTACATATAAATCAACATCATTTTCATTTTTTCGATGAATAGTAACATCGACATGATTTAATATTGTTTGAACGACTTTGTTGTCTCCAAAATCTTCTGAGCTAAAATCAAAAGGACATCCTTTGGAAAGTACTTCAAAAATATTTGAGCCTGATAATTTAAAAATTGTGAAGTGATCGGTAACATTTGTTATCGCTCCTAAGTTAGTTTTACTAATATTATCAAACAGCACTTGCTCAAGTTCGTAGGTATTAGTTTCTTTTGGTATTTCGTTATTTGAAACCAAGAGCCATTCATTAGGTCCCAGCCATAACGAAGTAATTTTTTCTTTGTTAGACGTACTACAGGCTTCATTAGGTAGTATCATTCCAAGAATTTTTCCTACCTTGCTTACAAATTCCTTATTTTCCAGATTACCTCGCAGATTAATTTTAGCTATGGGAGTTTTTTCTTTCATAGAAAAATTATTGTAAGATTGACTTTCGGTAACTGATGTAAAGAAATCAAGCATTTAACCGAACTCCCTCTTTATCTAAAAAAACTGTATCTGAAACAGTAACTTCGATAATTTTATTTGGCATAGGTACAAAAAGTTTCTTTCCTTTCAATTTTTTCCCATTTTTTACAACAGCCAAAGCGATTGATTTGTTTAAATTTGGACTGTAGTAGCTAGAAGTCACGTGACCTAACATATCCATTGGAGGTTTACTTTTTACCTCTTCAACAATTTGCGCTCCTTCCTCTAGAATTTCTTTAGGGTCACTTGTAAGAAGTCCAACAAGTTGTTTTCTATTTTCTCTCATAGTATCAGATCGGTACAGTGATCTTTTTCCTATAAAATCATATTTTTTCTTACTTATGATCCAATCCATTTGTAAATCAACTGGAGTAATTGTGCCGTCTGTTTCTTGTCCTGCAATTATAAAACCTTTTTCAGCTCTTAATAAGTGCATAGCTTCAGTACCATAAGGAGTTATTCCGAACTCTTTTCCTGCTTCCATGCATTTTTCCCATGTCGCTTGACCATAATTAGATTGTATGTTTATCTCGTAACTTAATTCACCCGTGAAACTTATTCTCATTACACGACACTTTATGTTATCAATTACACCTTCCTTAAAGCTCATATGAGAAAAATTTTGATCAGAAAAATCTACGTTTTTGACAACTTTTTCTAATATTTTTTTGCTGTGGGGACCACAAACACTCACAGTAGCAAAATGATCAGTTACAGAAGTTAAATACACATTAAGTTCGGGCCATTCTGTTTGTAAAAAATCTTCTAACTTATTCATTACTGAAGCCGCCCCTCCAGTAGTTGTTGTCATTATATAATGGTTATCACCTAATCTTGTGGTTACGCCATCATCGTAAACCATACCATCATCATTAAGCATTAGACCATATCTGCATTTGCCTATTGCTAATTTACTCCAGGCATTGGTGTAAACACGATTTAAAAATTCAGATGTATCGCTACCTTGAATATCAATCTTACCTAATGTTGAAGCATCTAAAATTCCCGCATCGTTTCTTGCTGCCTTTGATTCTCTTTGGACGGCTTCATACATGCTTTCGTTCTTATTTGGGTAATACCAAGCTCTTTTCCATTGTCCGACATCTTCAAATTTTGCTCCATGTTTTTCATGCCATGTATGAATGGGTGTTTTTCTTACAATATCAAAAAATTGTTTTACGTTTCTTCCAACAATAGCTCCAAAAGTTAATGGGGTATATGGTGGTCGAAAAGTTGTAGTTCCTAATTCACTCATTTTTGTATTAGTAATTTCAGATACTATTCCCAGTGCGTGCATATTTCCTATTTTCCCTTGGTCGGTAGCCATTCCTGTTGTCGTATACCGTTTAACATGTTCTATAGATTTATAACCTTCTCTTAAAGCCAACTTAATATCATTTGCAGTTGTGTCATTTTGATAATCTACAAATGGTTTGGTTTTTCCTGAAATTTTATCAGAAGGTAAAAGCCATATGTTTTCAAAATTGCCACTCTTGGATTCAGTAATATTATATTGGTTATTGTGTGTTAAATTTAAAAATTCATTTGTTTTTGTTTGAGTTTCTTCAATAATTTTTTTTAGGCTAAATGTTCCATTACAAGATCCCACAGAAATTTGACTAAGTGATGCTGATTTTGGGTGGAAATAATATTTTTCTTCGTTAAAAATTAGTCTGCCACCTGATTGAGTAAATAAATGAATAGCAGGAGTATAACCACCAGAAACACATAATAAATCACAATTAATTTTCAATTTATTTCTAATTGTACTGCTATTATCGTTTGAAAGTTCCATTACATGAACTTTATTAATTTTTTTGTAACCTTCTGTGTAAACAATAGTATTTTTCCATAATATTTTTATTCCTAGTTCATTACATTTTTTGGGTAAATCTCCGTCTGACCGTGATCTGATATCGACAATCGCTTCTATTTTAACACCTTTATTATGTAAGCTTATTGCTGTTTCATATGCATCATCGTTATTTGTAAAAATAACAACATTATTTCCACATTTTACGCCGTAATAATTAATGTATTGTCTTACTGCTGAGGACAACATTATACCTGGTCTGTCGTTACAATCGAAAACCATTGGTCTTTCGATTGATCCAGTAGCTAAAATTACTTTTTTTGCTCTAACTTTCCATAAACGTTGTCTTATTTTTCCTTTTTTTTCTTTTTCGGATAAGTGGTCGGATAAATTTTGCATCATAATTAAATAATTATAATTATGATAAGCGGCTACACTAGTTCTATTTAGAATCTTAATATTTTTATTATTTTGTAATTCAGAACAAGTTTTTTTTATCCATTCTAAGGGTTTAAGTTCATTTATTTTAGTAAGTTCTTCGTCAGCGAATGAAAGATTTCCACCAGAATGGGATCTTTCGTCAACTAAAAGAACTTTCTTTCCAGCTTTTACAGCAACTGTTGCAGCAGATAAGCCTGCTGGCCCGGTACCTACAATTAGGACGTCACAATGATAATATTTGTGATCATAAATATCCGGATCATTTTCTGTAGGAGATTTACCTAAACCCGCTGCTTTTCTTATAAAATGTTCATATTTTTCCCAAAGATTTGCAGGCCACATAAATGTTTTATAATAAAAACCTGCAGGAATAATAGGAGAGAACAAATTATTAATCGCTCCTACATCAAAATTTACTGTAGGCCAACAGTTTTGACTTTCAGCATTAAATCCTTCAAAAATTTCAATTTGTGTTGCCCTTAGGTTTGGATCTGTTTTTCCTTTATCCTTAATAACTTGAACTAGCGCATTTGTTTCTTCGGCTCCAGAACTAAATATTCCTCTAGGTCGATGATATTTAAAACTTCTACCGACTAAATGCACTCCATTTGCTAAAAGGGCTGAAGCCAATGTATCGCCCTTAAATCCAAAGAAAGTTTTGCCGTTAAATTTAAAAGAAATTCTTTCAGTTCTACTTATTTGTCCTCCAGTTGATAATCTAAATTTATTTGACATTATTTTGCTGGCTTTTCTCCCATTTTATATACAGAGTGAATTTTATCATTTGATGTATCTCTAGCCATATTAAACCAACGTCTACATCCATGGGCATGATTCCATCTTTCATATTGAAGACCTTTTATATTTTTTCTCATAAATAGATATTCGGCCCATTGATCATCAGTTAATTCGGTAGGTTGTTTTGGTCTAACTATATGAGCTTCGCCACCATAGCTAAATTCGCTATGATCTCTGTTACCACAATATGGACATTTAATTATAAACATATTAATGAGCTACTGCAGCAGCGCCATGTTCATCAACAAGATCACCACTAACAAATCTATTAATGTTAAATGCAGCATTTAAAGTATGAGGTTCATCATTCGCTATTGTGTGAGCAAACAGATGGCCTGATCCTGGAGTAGCTTTAAATCCTCCAGTTCCCCAACCACAGTTAAAATAAAGTCCTTTTATAGAAGTTTTGCTGATTATTGGACTTGCGTCAGGACAAATATCAACAACACCTCCCCATTGTCTAAGCATTCTAAGCCTGCTAAAAATTGGATAGAGTTCTAAAATTGCATTAAGAGTTCCTTCAACAATTTCATGAGTGCCTTTTTGAGTGTATGAAACATAAGAGTCTGTTCCAGCTCCTATGACGAGTTCGCCTTTGTCAGATTGACTTACATAAGCATGAACAGCATTAGACATAACAACTGTATCGATTATTGGTTTAATTGGTTCAGAGACCAGAGCTTGAAGAGGTTTACTTTCGATGGGAAGTTTTAAACCTGCCATATTAGCAATAACGCTAGAATGACCAGCAGCAGCAACACCAATTTTTGATGTTTTAATAAAACCTTTTGTTGTTTCTAAACCTTCTATAACTTCTCTCTTTCTTTTAATTCCTTTTACTTCACAATTTTGAATAATATCGACTCCCATTGAATCAGCACCTCTAGCATAACCCCATGCGACAGCATCATGTCTCGCTGTACCGGCTCGTCTTTGTAATGTACTACCCATTACTGGATAACGGATATTAGGTGAACAATTAATAATAGGACAAAATTCTTTTACCTGTTCTGTGTTTAGCCATTCACAGTCTATGCCATTTAATCTATTAGCGTGCGTTCTTCGTTTTAATTCTCTCACATCATGTTGATTATGAGCTAAATTCATAACTCCTCTTTGACTAAACATGACGTTGTAATTTAATTCTTGGGATAAGTTTTCCCAAAGTTTTAAAGCATGATCGTAAAGACCAGCACTTGCATCCCATAAATAGTTTGATCTTATAATAGTGGTATTTCTTCCAGTGTTACCACCACCAATCCATCCTTTTTCTACTACAGCAATATTTTTTAAATTATGCTCTTTTGCTAGATAGTAAGCAGTTGCTAATCCATGACCACCGCCACCAACGATCACTATATCGTAACTAGGTTTTGGCTCAGGGTCTCTCCAAGCTCTTTGCCAATTTTCATGATAACTGAGAGAGTTTTTGATTATTGAGAATATTGAATACTTATTCTTCATTGCTATAAATTATACCAATTTTATTGATTTTCAATACGGCAGTATGGCAGACGACTGGTTTAAACCGCTCACCCACCTATAATTTACCGTACTTTCTCTCCGTATAGGTCATGTAGATAAATTGTTACCGCAATCCAAATAATAACAAAACTTATTAATTTATTTATATCCAGATATTCACCATAGTAGAAAACACCTAGCAAAAATTGACCTGTTGGTGCTAAGAAAAAAATCATACCAGTTGGTCCTAATCCTGCTAATTCGACACCTTTTAAATATAGATATAAAGGTATTAATGTCATAGCTCCTGCAAGGAATAACCAAAATGAAATTTTTAAATCGTTTGGAGAAAAGAAATTATTTCCATCTTTTGTTAAGAAATAAAACACAATAATAGCAAACGGGGTCATAAAAGCACTTTCAATAAACAAACCTATGTCAGCAGGTACTTTTAATTTTTTTCTAATTAAATTGTAAGTGCTCCAAGTAACAGCAACAATTAATCCCACCCAAGGAATTGACTCAAAATTAAAAAATAAATAAACAACGGAAATAATTACTAGTGATATTGCAAGTAACTTTTGTTTATTGTGCGATTCTTTAAAAAAAATTATACCAAAAAAAACACTTAAAATTGGAAAGATATAATAACCAAAGCTAGCATCCACAAGTCTATTAGTTACAACTGCATATATCCAAGTAAACCAATTGGTAACAATTAGTATGCCACAAATAAATAAGATTAAAGTTTTTTTTGTGTTTTTTAAGACAAGAAGAACATCATTCCATTTAGAATAAATTGATATTGTAAAAAGAAGTAAAAAAGAGGTCCAAACTGTTCTATGAATAATCAATTCTATTGGATCAACAAAAGATACCGACTTAAAGTATAAAACACCTATAATTCCCCACCATAATGAACCAGCACCACCAGATAAAATTCCATTCAAAGTATTTTTATTCATAAATTATTGATACCAATAAATTGAAAATCAATTAAAATAAAGATAAATAGAGTACTGTATTGAAACACACAGCAATTCGGTTTATAGTTTTGGTAGCTATTAATTATAGTTCTGGAGAGTTGGGTGAGCGGTTGAAACCAGCAGTTTGCTAAATTGCCGTAGCTTTACGGCTACCGAGAGTTCGAATCTCTCACTCTCCGCCAGTTATCAAAGTTTTTTTATTGGAGGATATTCAAGTATAACTTCAGGTATCCAATTTTTCAGAGATTGAATTCTTTTTGTATTTGATGGGTGTGTACTCATCCATTCTGGTATTTCCTGCCCTTTATATGCCTCTTTCATCCTTTCCCAAATTTTTACAGATTCTCTAATATCATATCCAGCTAGAGATGAAAAAATTAAACCTAAATAATCAGCTTCAGTTTCTTGTTTTCTACCAAAAGGATTATCAATACCAAAAGTCCTTAACATTCCAGCAACATCAACTCCTGTAGCCCTTTGAGTTCTTGATATTGCTCCTCCAGAAAAGATGTCTACAGCAGTTGTTCCAATATTCAAAAGCAGACTTCTACTAGCCCTTTCAATTGAATGTTTAGCTACTGCATGCGCAATTTCATGACCCATAACAGCTGCTAAACCATCAGTGTTTTTTGTAACTTCAAGAATTCCTGTATATACCGCAATCTTTCCTCCTGGCAAACACCAGGCATTTTTTATTTTTTCATTATCAATCAAGATATATTCCCATTGGAAATTAAAAGTTGGATCTGGCTTATCTATTGAATCAAAATATGCACTCACCGATTCTTCTATATTTCTCCCAATTTCCCTAATTTCTGATAATGTTTTTTTATCATTACTTATTTTTATGTCCTTAGAATTTTTTACTCTTTGATACATTTGAAAAGCTTGTCTATTAATATAACTTTCAGGTAATATTTTAAGTTGTCTTCTTTGGGTTATTGGTGCAGTAGTACAGGATGGAATTATTAATCCACAAGTACAACACCCAATAAGCCCAAGAAATTTACGTCTGTTTATGTTATAATTATACATAATTTTTTTTATAAAATTATGAATTTAAGTAATAAATTACTAATTCCTGTATTAATTTTCACTTTAATCATTATTGTATATTTAGATTACACTTAATCAATGGCAAAATCGCAAAAAAAAAGAAGCATTTTTATAAAATTTAGAAACTATTTTATTACTGGGGTGGTTGTTTTAATCCCTATAGGCATAACTATATACTTGACGTTATTCATTGTTAAAATCTCATCAAAAATTTTACCTAAAGAGTTGAATCCAAATTATTATCTACCATACTACATTCCTGGGGTTGAAATAATTATTTCAATTATTTTAATAACATTTATCGGATGGTTGTCCTTATCTATTCTTGGAAGAAGGTTGTTGAAAATTTTTGAAGATATTTTAAAAAGAATTCCTATTTTAAGAACGATTTATTCAGCAATTACTCAGATGATTGAAACATTCACTAAAAGTGAAGGAAATGCGAAAAATGTTGTTTTGGTCGAATATCCACGTAAAGGCTCTTGGGCAGTAGGGTTTGCAACAAAGGAAAACACTACCGGTATAGGTGATAAAATAAAGCAGAATTTGGTTAATGTTTTTATACCTACGACTCCTAACCCAACTAGCGGTTTTTTATTAATGTTTCCTAAAGAAGATGTAATTTACTTGGATATAACTTTCGAGCAAGCATCAAAATTTATTGTATCTGCGGGAACTTCAGACCCTAAATGATTTTTTATGATTGAATCTCATTAATAATATCGGCTTTATCATATAACTTAAGCAGAGGTTCAAATTTTTTAAAATCTTTTTCATTATTTTCAATTTTCTTAATATTCATCTCCGCTAGCCTGAATAATTCTTCGTGATGAATTGGGTCAGCTAATTTAAAATCTTTAATTCCACTTTGTTGATAGCCTAATACGTCGCCATACCCTCTAATCCTCATATCTTCTTCAGCTATTTCAAAACCATCATTTGTTGATTTTAAAATTTTAATTCTTTTTTTTGCATTTTCACTTAAGTTTTTTTTAAACAATAAAATACATGTACCTTGGTTTACTCCACGACCAACCCGTCCTCGTAATTGGTGAAGTTGAGACAAACCAAATTTGTTAGAATTTTCAATGACAATCGCATTAGCATTTGGAAAATCAATTCCTACTTCAATTACGGTTGTTGAGACTAATACATCTATTGATTTATTTAAAAACTTTTTAAGAACAGTTTCCTTTTCATCTTTTGTCAGATTCCCATGTATCAAACCAACTTTTTTTGAGAATTTTGTAGTTAAAAGCTCGTATTTTTTTACAGCGGCTGTGTAATCAAAATTTTTAGATTCTTCAATTAATGGACACACCCAAAATACTTGATTACCCATTGATATTTGTTTTTTTAAAAAAGTCAAAACTTCACTTATTTTTTCTTCGGGTTTACTGAGTGTAATAATTTTTTTTCTATTAGCTGGTTTTTCTATTAATCTAGAAACATCCATATCACCATAAAGTGTTAAAATAAGTGTTCTGGGTATTGGAGTAGCTGACATTAAAAGTATGTCGCAATCATTACCACCTTTGTATGCAAGTTCTAATCTTTGTTTAACTCCAAATTTGTGTTGCTCATCAATAATTACCAAGCCCAAATTTCTGAAAAAAACCTTTTTTTGAAACAGAGCATGTGTTCCGATTAGTAGATTAATTTTTCCGTTAGATAATTTGTCAATAATTATCTTTTTATCCGAAATTTTTGTCTTTCCAGTCAAAAATCCAATTTTTATATTTGTTCCCTTAAAAATAGTTTTAGCTAAATTATAATGTTGTATTGCCAGAATTTCAGTAGGCGCCATAAAAGCAGTTTGAAAATTTGACTCAATTACATTTGACGCAGCTATAAGAGAAACAATAGTTTTTCCAGACCCAACGTCACCCTGTAATAGTCTAAACATTTTGTTTCCTGATTTTAGATCTTTATTTATTTCCTCAATTATTCTTTCTTGATTTTGTGTAAGCTTAAAGTTGAAATTATTGATTAAACTATTTGATAAAGCATTTTCAAAAAATTTATTTTTTTTCTTGATTTTTTTAATTCTTTTTCTAATTCGGGACATTACAAGGAGGCTAGCTAAAATTTCATCATAAGCTAACCTCTTATAATAACTTGAATTTAAGTCTTGGGTATTTTTTGAATTATGTAAATTTAATATAGAATCTTTCCATTTTTTGTTGTCTAGTTTTTTTAAAATTTCTAAACTATGCCATTCATCTAATTCAGGTATATTTTTAAGAACTTGTTCTATTAATTTTCTGTATATTTTTTCAGTTATTCCTTCGGTCAATGAATATTTTGGTATTATTTTCTTTACATAATCTTCTTTATGTAAAGGTACTACATATGAGGGATTTGTTATTTGGTATTTTTTTTTAAAAAAACTAATTTTACCACTTATTATTATCCAGGAATCAAGGGGAAGTATTTTTCTAATATAACCCTCTCTACTGTTAAAAAAAACAATATCTATTTTACCTTTTTCATCTTCACAAAGGACTTTATTTGGCAAATTTCTAATTCTTGGGAAATTATATTTAACAGCTTTTACCTTAATTGTTGTAATTTTTCCAATTTCTAAAATATCTAAATTTTTTAAATTAGATCTATCAGTAAAAGCTTGTGGCAAATTCCAAAGTAAGTCTGAAATTTTTTCTATTTGTTTCCTTTTTAATAATTGTTTAGTCTTTATACCTACGCCTTTTAGACTTGATATATTCTGAACAAGGAATTTGTAGTCTTTTGATTTATTCATTACTTTATATTATATAATTATTTAAATTTAACCATAATGAATATAGACAATTTAAAAAAAAAAATTCTTTATCGTTCTGAACATAGAGGAACAAAAGAAATGGATTTACTACTTAGTAATTTTGTAAAAAAATATATTAACTCTTTAAATGAACGTGAACTTTGTGAATTAGAATTATTATTAAATATAGATGATGAAGTTTTGTATAAATGGTATTTAAACAATGAGAGAACGACATTGATTCCAGAAAATAGCATAACAAAAAAATTAAAAGAATTTAAATTACAGGATTATGGCGGAGAGGGTGGGATTTGAACCCACGAATGAGTTGCCCCATTGCTGGTTTTCAAGACCAGTGCTTTCAACCGCTCAGCCACCTCTCCGAAGTGTAGTTATATGGGGACTTTAATATATTTTTTAAGAATTTTACACAACCTCAATATTAATTTATCTCGCTTCGTTCATGTTTATTACATGTTTGTCCTATGAAATCCTATAATTAGACTAGACTGATTTACTCTAATAATTTTGCTAGGATTATTTGAAATGCAGAAACTATCTCTATACGTGTTTTTAGTTTTATTTTTTTTCAATATAAATTTTGTTAATGCTGGAAATATAAGGCATGCATATTTTGCTGGAGGGTGTTTCTGGTGTATGGAGGAATCTTTTGAAAAGGCAAGTGGTGTACGGGAAGTTATTTCAGGCTATTCTGGAGGAAACCTACCTAATCCAACCTATAAAGAAGTCACTTATAAAAATACTGGCCATTTTGAAACAGTGAAAATAATCTATGACCAAAGCAAGATTAGTTTTGAACGCTTACTAAATTTATATTGGATGAACATAGATCCTTTTGATGACGCGGGTCAATTTTGTGATAAAGGACTTAGCTATAGAACAGTTGTATTTTATCAAAATAATTTGCAGAAACAGTTAACAGAAAAATCCATCAAGAACATTGAAAAAAAATTTAATGGAAAGAAAGTCGTGACGTTTGTAAGAAAATTTGAAAAGTTTTATCCAGCGGAGAACTACCACCAAGACTATTATCAGGAAAGTTTTATTAATTATTTAATGTACAAAAAGGCTTGCGGTAGAGAAATACAATTAAAAAGAATATGGCAATAATGAAAAAACTATTTCTATACGTGTTTTGGTTTTATTATTATTGGCTTAATTACAATAAAATTTAACCTTTATATAAAAATCATAATTTTTTTGAAATTTCCATTCTATCCGCACTCCAAATAACTAAAGCTATAATTGCTAAAAAAGGTAGGCATACTAAGTTTATAGTTTGCCAACTTATCATATTAAGGAAGTATCCTGCTGAAAGTGCTCCCACTGCTTGTGTGCTAAATACGGTAAAATCATTAAATGCTTGAGCTTTATATTTTTCTTCTGATCTGTAACTAATAACAAGTAAGCTTGTTCCTGAAATAAACAAGAAATTCCAACCTATGCCAAGAAATATTAATGCAAATAAGTAATTTAAAAATGTTTGATCAAGATAACTTACGAAAATACAAATTGCAAAAAAAGATACTCCGAAATACATAATTATAGTATGTCCGTACTTTTGAATTAAACGTCCCGTAATTAACGAAGGTAGAAACATGCCAACGATATGCCATTGGATTACAATTCCTGTTTCATTTAAACTAAACTTATTAATAATATTCATACTTATGGGTGTTGCGGTCATTAAAAAAGCCATAATTGCATAAGCAAAAGCGGAGACGATAATTGCTTGTAAAAATCTTGGTTGTAAAATTAATTCTTTATAACTTCTTCCTTGAAAGGATTTATTTTCTTCAGCTTTATTTACATTTTTGAAGAAAGTTAAAAATATTGCTGGCAATATAGTCAAACACGCCAGAGATAGATATGACCCCACATAAAGTTTATCAAAAATTAAATCTTTAGTTAAATTTGCAACATTGGGTCCTATAAAAGCAGATAAAATTCCAGCTAATAAAATCATTGAAATTGCTCTTGGTATCTTCTCTTTGTCAACACTTTCGCTAGCGGCAAATCGATATTGGTGAACAAAAGCTGACCCCATTCCCGTTAACAAGCAAGAAATACAAAAAAGCACAAAACTTCCAATACTGATTGAATAAGCTGCAAGAAGAGAAAAAAGAGAACTAGCTATTGATGCGCTTATAAAACCAAATTTACGACCGAACTTACTCATTATATAAGATGCAAAAACAGTGAAAATTGCAGTTCCAATAATAAATAATGTGGGAGGTAATGTTGAAAGGGTTTTTATTGAAATAAGTTGAGAACCGATAATTCCACCTAATAAAACATTAACAGTAGCGGCGGTAAAACCAAATACTTGGCTTAAAGTTAACAGCCATAAATTGCGGTTATTCATAAAATTGATAAATCACTTTTATTCTAGTTTTATGTTCATTTAAATATAAAATAGTAAATTAATGTATATCTATTTTGTTTGTTCTGTTTGATTCTAGATAAATTAAAGTTATAACTTCAAAAAGTCTTAGAATGATAATTTCAAAAACACCATACAGAATATCTTTTTTTGGTGGCGGATCGGATTACCCTTCATGGTATATTAGGAATGGTGGAGCCGTATTATCAACAACAATTGATAAATATATATATATTTCATGTAGATATCTTCCACCTTTTTTTGAGCACAAGTATCGTATTGTTTGGTCTCAAATGGAAAATGTAAAAGCAATAAATGAAATAAAACATAGAGCAGTAAAAGAAATGTTAAAATATTTTAAAATTAAAAGTGGTTTAGAAATTCACTATGATGGCGATCTTCCAGCAACAAGTGGAATGGGTTCCAGTTCTGTTTTTGTAGTTGGATTAATGAATTTACTTAATAATTTTCAAGGAAAAAAAATTAAAAAAAAAATACTGGCACAAAAAAGTATTTATTTTGAACAAAAAATTTTAAAAGATGTTGTGGGCTCACAAGATCAAGTAGCAGCTACTTATGGAGGATTTAATAAAATAACTTTTAAAACCGGAGGAGGATTTAATGTACATCCAATCTCTATTAAAAAAAAAACGCTTGATAAACTTAATAGAAATTTATTGTTAGTTTATACCGGTATTAGAAGAACAGCCCATGATATAGCAAAAGGTTACATCAACAAATTACATAAATCCAAAAAGTCTCATATTTTACAAATAATAAGTCTCGTTGGAGAGGCAGAAAAAACTTTAAGAAAAGGAGATGTTAATAATTTTGGAAAATTATTACATGAGTCTTGGTTAGAAAAAAAAAGCCTTAGTTCATCCATTACTAATTCTTCTATAGATGAAATTTATAATAATGCAATTAATAAAGGTGCTTTAGGAGGAAAATTGCTTGGAGCAGGAGGCGGGGGGTTTTTTTTATTTTATGTTCCTTATTTTAAACAAAAAAACTTTATTAAGCACTTTAGAAAATTAATAACTATTCCTTTTAAATTTTCATCAGAGGGAAGTACAATATTGTATAAAAATATTGATAAAAAAATAATTTAGTAATTAATAATTTAAATTTAAATTTAAATGCAATTTTCTCACCCATTAATGCACAATAATTTTACAAAAGCAGACATGAACGCTGCAATAAAATTGTTTAAGCAGAAAAATATAATTTTAACTCAATCCAAATATGTTAAAAAGTTTGAAAAAAAATGGTCAAAATGGCTCGGAGTTAAATATAGCGTATTTGTAAATTCAGGATCTTCAGCAAATCTTTTAACAATGACAGTATTAAAGATACTATATGGTAAAGGGGAAATTATATTACCACCCTTAACATGGGTTTCAGATATAAATTCAGTAATTCAAAATAATTTCAAGCCAGTTTTTGTGGATATAAACCCCAAGAATTTGTGTATGTCAGAAGAAGAAATAGTTAAAAAAGTAAATAAAAATACTTTAGCTGTTTTTATGACTCACGCTCAAGGATTTAATGGCTTAACGTCAAAATTAATTTCTTTTTTAAAAAAAAGAAAAGTCCTATTAATTGAAGATGTAAGCGAATCTCATGGGGCAACTTTCAATAAAAGAAAATTAGGTACATTTGGTAAAATTTCTAATTTTTCATTTTATTATGCTCATCATATGTCAACTATTGAAGGGGGCATGATATGCACAAATGATAAAAAAATTTACGAAATTGTAAAAATTTTGCGATCACATGGAATGGCAAGGGAATCAAACAATTCTGTTTTTGAAAAAAAAATGATTAAAACATATCCAAAACTGTCTCCAAAATTTATTTTTTTGTACTCAGGTTATAATTTCAGAAATAATGAAGTGGGTGGAGTTATTGGCTTAAATCAATTGAATTCATTAGATAAAAATAACAAAAAGAGAAAAGAAAACTTTAAATTTTTTTTAAAATTGCTTGATCAATCAAAATATAGAACAGATTTTCAACTTGAAGGGAGTTGTAATTACGCTTTTCCAGTTATTTTAAAAAGAAAAAGTTTAAAATCCAGAAATGTTTTTGAAAAAAAACTTTTGGAAAATAAAATTGAGTTTAGAAGAGGTAACGCAGGTGGAGGTAATCAATTAAGACAGCCTTATTTGCAAAAATTTGTTGAGAATGTAAACTTAAGTAATTTTAAAGAAGTTGATCACGTTCATTTTTTTGGATATTACATAGGAAATTATCCTTCCCTCTCAAAGGTAAAAATAAAAAAAATTTGCAATATATTAAATTGTATAAAGATATGACAAAAAAAATTTTAATTACCGGGGGAGCTGGATATATAGGCTCAATGTTAGTATCACAATTAGTCAATCTTGGTTATGAAGTTACAGTTATTGATTTATTAAAATTTTCATCAAATTCATTGAATCATCTTCATTTTTTTAAAAATTTTAAGTTAATAGTAGGAGATGTTAGAAGTAAAAGTTTAATTAGAAAAGAGTTAAAAAAAAACGAATATATAATTCCCTTGGCAGCTTTAGTAGGCGCTCCATTGTGTGAAAAAAACAAAAAAGAGGCAATTTCTGTTAATTTAGATTCAATTAAATTATTAATGAAATATATAAGTAAAAAAAATAAAATAATCTATTTAACATCTAATTCTGGGTATGGGGTTGGAAAGAAAAACAAATTTTGTGACGAGAAATCTCCATTAAATCCTATTTCTCTATATGGTAGAACTAAAGTAGAAGCAGAAAAAATAGTTATGAGATCTAAAAATGTAATCTGTTTTAGGCTGGCAACTGTTTTTGGGTATTCATACCGAATGAGGACAGACCTTTTAGTAAACAATTTTGTCTTTAACTCAATTAAAAAAAAAGAATTAAAACTCTTTGAACCTCATTTTAGAAGAAATTTTATACATATTAAAGATGTAGTTGATGGTATCTTATACTCGATAAAAAATTTTGAACGTTTGAAATCCAATGTATATAATTTAGGCTTGTCATCTGCAAATCTAAGTAAGTATATGTTAGCAAAAAAAATTAAACAAAAATTAAAATATTTAAAAATTAAAATTATAAAAAATATAAAAGACCCCGATCAAAGAGATTATTATGTCAGCAATAAAAAAATAGAAAAAAGAGGTTTTAAAGCAAAAATTAAAATCGAAAGTGGAATTGATGAATTAATAAATGTGTTCAATAATACCAAAGAAAATATTATTAATAATTATTAACAATTTCTTTATCTATGCTTTTAATCTGATCATATATTATGTCATTAAAATTAAATGAGATTTCGGTTAAAGGTTATGAAAAAGTATTACATGCAACTAACGAAACTACAAAGTTGGATTGTATAATATCAATTCATAACACTAAACTTGGGCCAGCATTAGGAGGTGTTCGATCATGGAGTTATAATAGTTTTGATGAACAAAAGGCAGATGCTTTAAAACTTTCAGAAGCCATGACACTTAAAAATAGCATTTGTGGAATAAATTTTGGAGGTGGAAAAGCAGTACTTAATCTTAAGAACACAAAGAAAACACCTGGACTTTATCAAAGTTACGCTGAAGTAGTTGAGGCCTTACAAGGTGATTATTTTACAGCAGGTGACGTAAATACATTTAAAGAGGATCTAATCGAGTGTTCCAAAGTAACGAAGTATGTTTACGGAATTAATGTTGAAACTTCTGCCCCAACTTCGATAGGTATATTTAATGCTATTAGATCCACAAATAATTTTATTAATGGTAACAATGATATAAAAGGCATTCATGTTGCAATTAGTGGAGTTGGAAAAGTTGGCGGTAAGTTGGCAAAATTACTTGTTGAATCTGGAGCCAGAATCACAGCAGCAAGTATTAATCTAGAATTAATTAAGGAATTAAAAAAAGAAATTAAGATAATGGAAGTAAGTCCTGAAAATTTATATAAAACTAATTGTGATATAATTTCACCGTGTGCTTTAGGTGGAGTAATTAACACATCAAATAGAAATCAACTCAAATGTAAAGGTATAGTTGGTGCTGCAAATAACCAGCTTGATAATTCTGAAACAGGCGAATGGTTATTGAAAAATAATATTGTATATTCACCTGATTATCTTGTTAATTCTGGTGGTGTTATTGCAATTGCTTCTGAAATTAATGAGACAGAAAACTTGTTAGAAAAACAATTAGAGAAAATTGGTGATCGTCTTAAACTTGTTCTTACAGAAAGTAAGAAAAATAATGAATCAACCGATTCAGTTGCAAAGCGTATTGCTTGGGAACGTATAAACAGTTCTGAAGTAAACAAAATCTAAAAAAAATAGTTAAATCAAATCTCTTGTGATAATAAAAACTTATGTCATTTTTTTCCAAAATTATAACCTTATTGTTTTTGTTTAAAGTTTTAATTTTTAATTCAGTTTTTGCAGCTACTTTAGATACTGATTTTGAAACTTGGCTAATTTCATATAAAAAAATTGCTTTAAAAAAAGGTATTTCGCAAAAAACTATAGATGTTGCTTTTAAAAACGTAAAATTTCTAGAGCAAGTTATTAAGTATGATCGTAAACAACCTGAATTTTTTGAAGATACAGTTACATATGTTAGCAAAAGAGCTACTGATTCTAAAGCCAAAAAAGCTGAGAAATTATTAAAAAAAAATACACATTTATTTAGTGAAGTAGAAAATAAGTTTAAGGTAGAAAAAGAAATTTTATTAGCCTTGTGGGGGATAGAAACACATTTTGGAAAACATGTTGGTAAGATGGACATTATCTCTTCACTAGCTACTTTAAGTTATGATAAGCGTAGAAGAGATTTTTTTTCTTCGCAATTACTCACTTTATTAAGATTGATTGATAAAAAATTAATTGATCCAAGTAAACTTTATGGGTCCTGGGCAGGCGCCTATGGTAATTTTCAATTTATGCCATCTACCATTAGCAGGTATGCTATTGATTATGATGGAAATAATAAAATTGAATTAAAGATATCACTTGCAGACTCTTTGGCTTCAGCCGCAAACTATATTAATAAAATTGGTTGGGAAAAAGGACAACCTTGTTTTTATAGGGTAAAATTAACAAAAAAAGTGAAAAAGAAATATATAAATTTATCGGCTAGAAAGATCTCTCATAAATTAAAAATTTCAAAATGGAAAAGTAAAGGTGTTGTTAACTTTGATGGATCTGAATTAAAAACTAATCTTAAAGCTGCTTTAATTTTGCCTGATGGAAAACCAGAAACGCCAACATATTTAGTTTTCGATAATTATGAAAAAATTTTAAAATGGAACAGGTCTCTAAGATTTGGAATTAGCGTTTGCACATTAGCAGGGATGATAAAAACATGAACTTGACAAAAAAAATTATATTATTTTGCGCCATCTTGTTGTTGAGTGCTTGTGCCGAATATAAAACTGATAAACCCAAAGAAGCAAAAGAAAGAAAATTTTATTCATCAAAAGGATTCGCGCTGATCTATAGTGATAGTCTCTTTGAACAAGGTGGTATTGATAAAGAATTAAATAATAATGAAATAATCGACAATAAATTAAATAATGAACAAATATTAGCTCTGCACTCATCATTAAAAAAAAATACTCTTATTAAAATTATTAATCCCGATACTTCAATAGTTGTTGAGACAAAAATTTTTAGAAGGGCCGATTATCCAAATATATTTAATATAGTTCTGAGTAAAAAAATTGCCACAATTTTAGAATTAAATTTAGACAATCCTTACGTTGAAGTTTTTGAAGTCAAAAAAAATAAAACTTTTATTGCTAAAGAAGGTAATATTTTTGAAGAAGAAAAACAGGTTGCAGAATCTGCTCCAATCGACGAAATTAGAATGGATGATTTATCTGAAGAACAAATTGATATAAAAAAAAAAATTGATAAAAAAAATAATTTTGTCTTAGTTATATCTGATTTTTATTATTATGATTCTGCTCAAAATTTAAAAGAAGAATTAATAAAAAAAACACAAATAAACAATTTTTCGGTAAAAAAAATTAACGATACAAAATACAGGCTTTCAGTTGGTCCTTTTAAAAATTTTAACGCTTTAAAATCAATTTATATTAGTTTAAATAATTTAGGTTTCGAAGGTATAAATATATATAGAGTGCAGGAATGAAATATTCTAAAATTTTTTTATTTTTTTTTATTTTTTTACTTTTTCATCAAAAAGCCTATTCAAAAATTGAAGTAGATGCCAGCTATATAATATTACAAGATCATCTTTCTGGTGAAATTCTTTATGAAAAAGATGCAGATGCTCAAATCTATCCGGCATCAATGACCAAAATAATGACAACGATTGTTACTTTTGACTTACTTAAAAAGGGAGAAACTTCTTTAGATGAAATGATCACTATTTCCGAAAAAGCTTGGAGAATGTCACAAAGCGGTTATTCATCAATGTTTATAATGTTAAACGACCAAGTATCAGTTGAAGATTTACTTAAAGGAATAATTATAGTTTCGGGTAATGATGCGTGCGTTGCTTTGGCCGAAGGTTTATCCGGAACAGAAAAAGAATTTGTTATCCTGATGAATGAAAAAGCAGAAGAAATTGGATTGGAAAATACAAATTTCAACAATTCTTCAGGAATAAATGATGTAAATAATTATTCTACCGTTCGAGATATTTTAAAGATGTCTAGATATATGATTCAAAATTATCCTGAATATTATTCATATTATAAGGATACTTCTTTTACGTGGGATCGCACTGGTGGTGATCCTATTACCCAAGGAAATAGAAATCCTTTGTTGTATAAAAATATTGGTGCAGATGGAATAAAAACTGGATTTTTGACTGTAGAAAAATATTCTCTAGCATCATCGATCAAACATGGCGATAGAAGAATTAATGCAGTAGCAAGTGGATTTAAAACTAAAAATTCCAGATCAAGAGAGTCTGTAAAAATATTGACTTGGGCATTAAGAAGTTTTGATACTATTCAAGTTGCTAAAAAAAATGAAGTAATTGCTAGTTTAGATGTTTGGTTAGGTAAAAAAAATAAAGTTGAAGCGCTTGTCCTAGAAGATATTTACATGACAGTTCCAAAAAGAAAAAAAAAAATAATTAAAGCTGTTATTGAATATAATACACCTATAGAAGCCCCGATAGCAAAAGGTGATAAACTTGGATCATTGAATATATATGTATCTGGAGAATTAAAAAAAAAAATTGATGTTTTGTCTGGAGAAGAAATAAAGAAAGCGAATATTTTTTCAAGATTATTGAAATCTTTTAATTTCCTAGTATGGGGAAATGTCTAAAAAAAAATCTCTTTTTGTGACATTTGAAGGAATAGAAGGCTCAGGAAAATCTTATCAAAGTAAAAAGTTATTTAAAAAAATTAAAAGTATGGGACTTCCTACAATTTATACAAGAGAGCCCGGAGGTACAAAAGCTGCGGAAAAAATAAGAGAAGTTATACTTGAAGATTATTTTCATCCAGATTTTAAAGAAAAATTTAACAAATATACAGATACTTTACTTTATCTAGCAGCAAGAAATGAACATATAGAAAAAAAATTAAAACCAGCAATTTTTAAAAAGAAAATTATTATATGTGATCGATTTATCGATTCTACGTTAGCTTATCAAGTTTATGGGAAAGGAGTGAATAAAAGTTTGGTTGATTCTGTTCATAAATATATTTTGGGAAGTATAAAACCTGATCTGACTTTTATACTAAAAGCTAATATATCAAAAGCTATGCAAAGATTAAAAAAAAGAAAAAAGAAAAATAGGTATGATAAATTTTCCAAAAACTTTTATGATAAAGTTCAGAAAGCTTTTTTAAAAATAGCTAAGACAGATAAAAAAAAATATATAATTATAGATAATTCTCTTGATACACCAGAAACAGAAAAAATAATATTTAGAAAATTTATTAAAGTTTTGAATAAATGAAGACAACATATGAAGATATAGAAATTGTAGCTCCAAAAAACCAACTACGCTTATTTGGTTATGAAGATCATTTTAATTCCTTTATTAAACTTTTTGAAAAAAAAGAAATGCCTAATAGTATGTTATTAAGTGGACCAAAAGGTTTAGGTAAATC
>Ga0208056_100112_pt1 | contig 25713 bp, 18 predicted proteins | sample DeeseametaMP2052_FD_184178 | JGI IMG/M metagenome (GOLD analysis project Ga0208056, IMG submission 184178) | Marine microbial communities from the Deep Pacific Ocean - MP2052 (SPAdes) | ecosystem: Environmental > Aquatic > Marine > Oceanic | place: West of Cabo San Lucas, Mexico, North Pacific...
ACCCCGCCGAGCTCGCCGATGCCCTCGACCGGCTCCGCGCCGGAGGCGACGAGCGCGCCGACCTCAAGCTGGTCGTCAAGCACGTGCTGGCTGTGCTGGAGCAGAAGGCGCCGGGCCACTCGGTGGAGGTGCGCGTCCCGCCGTACGCCGCCGTGCAGTGCATCCCAGGCGTGCGCCACACCCGGGGCACCCCGCCGGCCGTGGTGGAGACCGACGCCCGGACGATGATCGCCCTGGCGGCCGGCGAGCTGTCCTGGGCCGACGCCGTGGCCGAGGGCCGGGTCAGCGCGTCCGGGGAGCGGACCGACCTGACGCCCCACCTGCCCCTGCTGTAGGCGCACGCGGCGACTACCGTGCTCGCCATGAGTGAGGATCTCCGCGCCCGCGTCCAGTCCGTCCTGCCCGGCATCCGGTCCGACCTCGAGGACCTGGTGCGCATCGAGTCGGTCAGCGCCGACCCGGAGCGGGCCGGCGAGGTCCAGCGCAGCGCCGAGGCCGTGAAGGCGCTCTTCGACGCCGAGGGCTTCACCTCCTCGATCGTCAGCGCCGACGGCGGCGCCCCGGCCGTCATCGCGCACAAGGCCGGGCCCGAGGGCGCACCCACCGTCCTGCTCTACGCCCACCACGACGTGCAGCCGGAGAACGACCACGCCGACTGGGACTCCCCGCCCTTCGAGCCCACCGAGCGCGGCGACCGTCTCTACGCGCGCGGTGCCGCCGACGACAAGGCCGGCATCGCCGCCCACCTCGGCGCGGTCCGCGTCTTCGGCGACGACCTGCCGGTCAACGTCGTGATGTTCATCGAGGGCGAGGAGGAGGTCGGCTCCGAGACGCTGCCGGCGCTGCTCGCGGAGCACCAGGAGTCGCTGCGCGCCGACGTCATCGTCATCGCCGACTCCGGCAACTGGGACATCGGCGTCCCCGCGCTCACCACGAGCCTGCGTGGCCTGGTCCGCATGGACATCGAGGTCCGCACCCTGACCCACGCCGTGCACTCGGGCATGTGGGGCGGCCTCGTGCCCGACTCGCTGATGGCGCTGAGCCGGGTGATCGCGAGCCTGCACGACGACGAGGGCAACGTGGCGATCAAGGGACTGCACAGCGGGCCCGCCGCGGACGTGGAGTACCCCGAGGAGCGGCTCCGTGCCGAGTCCGGCGCGGCCCCCGGCCTCGAGTGGATCGGCTCCGGCTCGGCCGTCGAGCGGCTGTGGACCAAGCCCGCCCTCTCGATCACCGGCCTCGACGCCCCCAAGGTCGCCGGCGCCTCCAACACCCTCGTGCCCGCCGCCCGGGCCCGCATCTCGATGCGCATCGCCCCCGGCGACACCGCCGAGAACGCCGTCGCCCGCCTCGTCGAGCACCTCGAGGCGCACACGCCGTGGGGCGCGACGCTCACCCACACCGTCGTCGACACCGGCGAGGCGACCCAGATCGATGCCACCGGTCCGGCGTACGACGCCGCCCGCTCGGCCTTCACCGAGGCCTGGGACGGCACCGAGCCGATCGACATGGGCGTCGGCGGGTCGATCCCGTTCATCGCCGAGTTCCTCGAGGCCTTCCCGCAGGCCAGCGTGCTCGTCACCGGTGTCGAGGACCCCGACACCCGAGCCCACGGCGCCAACGAGGGCCTGCACCTCGCCGAGTTCGAGCGCGTCGTCCTCGCCGAGACCCTCCTCCTCGCCACGCTCGGCGCCCAGTAGACGCCCTCTCGCGGACCCCGTGCGGGTCGAGCCGGCGTGTCAACACGCCGGTTCGACCAATCCGGAAGCCCGTCCTGTCCGAATCCCGGCCGGGGGAGTGACGACCGTCACCGCCCCGTCTAGGTTCGCGACACGGGCAGGAGCCCCCGCTCCTGCGCGTCGCACCCGTCCGGGGTGCCCATGGGGAAGGGGTAGGGATGCACGAGTCCGACACGTCCGCACGCAGCACGACCGAGCGCTCGCACGGTGACGGGGGAGAGGTGGTGGCGGTCGGACCGGCGGGCCTGGACCGCCGACGGTTCGTCGGCTACGTCCTCGGCGGCGCCACCCTCGTCACCGCCGCCGACCTGACGCTGGGCCGGGCACCGGCGCGCGGCGCGGTGCCGTCGCTGCCGCAGATCCCGGAGATCTACGACCTCGAGGACCTGCAGACCGACGCCGCGCTGCCGACCAGCCAGCTGATCACCGTGACGATCCGCGAGGACGGCACGGCCGCCTTCGAGCTGCCCCGCATGGAGGTCGGGCAGGGCATCGTCACCTCCACCGCGATGATCCTCGCCGAGGAGCTCGACCTGCCCATGCGCAAGGTCGAGGTCACCCTGGCCCCGGCGCGCCCCGAGCTGGTCTTCAACCAGCTCACCGGCGGCTCCAACACGACCGTCTCGACCTTCACGCCGATCCGGGTCGCCGCCGCCGTGGCGCGCCAGCAGCTGCTCGAGGCGGCCGCCGCCCGGCTCGGCACCGACGCCGACCGGCTCAGCACGATCTCCGGCACGGTCGTCGACGCGGCCGGCAACGCCATCCCGTACGGCGAGCTGGCGACCGACGCCGCCAGCCAGGTCGTCAAGCAGGTCGGCGTGACGCTGCGTCCGCGCGAGGAGTACCGCGTCATCGGCACCGGTCGCAAGCGCACCGACGCCCGCGCGGCCGTGACCGGCCAGAAGGACTTCGCGACGGACCTGGACGTCAAGGGGGCCAAGCCGACGATGGTCTGCCGCCCGCCGACGCACCGTGGCCGCCCGGTCCGGCTGCGCAACCGCAAGAAGATCCTGAAGATGAAGGGCGTCACCCACGTGGCGCAGGTCCCCACCGGCATCGCCGTGCGGGCCAAGACCTTCGGGCAGTGCATCGACGCGATCCGCAAGATGGACGTCGAGTGGGACCTCGGCGACCTCGCCGGCGAGAACGACGAGTCGATCCTCGAGGGGCTGCGCGCGGCGGAGCTGCCGATGGCCGTGCCCGACGTGCCGATCCTGGCCGAGCAGGTCGACCTCGGCTTCGAGTTCATGTTCCGCAGCAGCGCCGCGCTGGAGCCGTTCGCCGCGATCGCCGACGTGCGCGAGGACCGTGCCGAGATCTGGGCCGGCCTGAAGGTGCCGATCCTGGCCCAGCAGAACATCGCGCAGGCCCTGGGCATGTCCCAGGACCAGGTGAAGGTCAACGTCGTCACCGGTGGCGGGTCGTTCGGGCACAAGCTCTTCAGCGACCACGCGATCGAGGCCGCGCAGATCTCCCAGGCGATGGGCAAGCCGGTCAAGCTGATGTGGCACCGCGCCGACGAGCCGCGGCAGGGGCGGATGCACCCCATGTGCACCTCCCGGGTGCGCGCGACGATGCTGGCGGGCCAGGTGCTCTCCTTCGAGCAGCGCCACACCAGCGTCGTCACCGACTTCAGCCACGGCCTCGGCGAGATCATCACCTCGACGATCGACGAGGCCCCGACCGAGGTGGGTCGCTACCTCGGCGGGCTGGGCTTCTCCCAGACGATCTTCACCCTCACCCAGGAGCTGCCCTACAACCTCGGGGCGGTCACCCAGCTGCTCAACGAGACCGACCAGCGCTTCAGCACCGGCAGCATGCGCAACATCTACAGCCCCGACGTGTGCGTCGCCGCCGAGCTGACCATGGACGAGCTGGCCCGTCGGATGGGCAAGGACCCGCTCGAGCTGCGGTTGGAGCTGTGTCGCAACGACCGGGTCCGTGCCGCGATCGAGGCCGTCGCCGAGCGTGGGAACTGGGGCCGGAAGATGCCCGAGGGCACGGCCCAGGGCATCGCGGTCCACAAGGAGTACAAGGGCTGCACGGCCGTCCTGGTCGAGATCGACTGCCGGCCGCGGACGGTCGACAGGAAGGTCCGCAACGCCGTCACCGGCCCGCGGGTCACCAAGGCGGTCATCGCGGTCGACGCCGGACTGGTGATCAACCCGATAGGCCTGGAGGCGCAGATGCAGGGCGGCTTCATGGACGGTCTCGCGCTGACGCTGACCAGCAGCTGCCACCTCGAGGACGGCCGCTTCCTGGAGGCCAGCTGGGACAACTACTTCTACACCCGGCAGTGGAACGTCCCGCAGGACATGGAGGTCATCGTCATGGACCCCGACGTCGACCAGCCCGGTGGCGCGGGGGAGGCGGCCGTCGGCTCCTCAGCCGCCGCGGTGGCCTGTGCCTACGCCCGCGCGACCGGTGAGGTGCCGACCCGGTTCCCGATCAACCACGACACGATCTCGTTCCGACCCAAGTCCTTCATCCCGCCCGTCCCCAAGTCGCCGACCAACGGCCTGAAGCTCACCTACTGAGGAGAAGACAGATGCCCAAGCAGACCTTCGTCCTCAACGGCGAGCGCGTGACCGTCAAGGTGGCCAACAGCGAGCGCGTCCTGTGGGTCCTTCGCGACCTGCTCGGCGTGACCGGCCCGAAGTACGGCTGCGGGATCAACGTGTGCAAGGCGTGCACGTCCCACATCAACGGCAAGGCCTTCAACCCCTGCTCGGTGAAGGTGGGTGACCTGGAGCCGGACGACGAGATCACCACCATCGAGGGCCTCGCCGACACGGTGAAGGGTGACCTGCACCCGATGCAGGAGGCGTGGATCGACCGCGACGTGCCGCAGTGCGGCTACTGCCAGCCCGGCCAGATCATGGCCGCGGTGGCGCTGGTGCGGAAGGTGCAGCGCGAGGGCGGCACGATCACCGAGTCCGACCTGGACGGCATCCGCAACATCTGCCGCTGCGGCACCTACACGCGCATCCGTGAGGCGGTGCGGCAGGGAGCCCGCAAGATGTGAGGACCGGCGTACGCCGTCCTGCCGCAGCCGACACCGCAGCCGACCCCGCAGCCGACCCCGCCGCCGACCCGGCTCAGGTGTCGGCGCGGGGCAGCCGCACCGTGAAGGTGCTGCCCCGGCCCGGGGCCGAGCGCACGGTGATGCTGCCGCGGTGGCGGTCCACGACCCGCTTCACGATCGCCAGGCCCAGGCCCGTGCCCGGCTGGCGGACCGCCTCGGGGTCCTCGCTGCGGAAGAACTCCTCGAACAGGTGCTCCTGGTCGGCCGCGGAGATCCCGATGCCCTGGTCGGTGACCTCCAGGACCACCTCGCCGTGCGTCCCGGGGGCCGGGTCCTCGCCGACGGTGACCCGCACGTCCGTGCCGTCGGGGGAGTACTTCACCGCGTTCCCGACCAGGTTCGACACGACCCGCTCCAGGTCCCCGGCCTCCCCGCGCACCGTGAGCGGCCGGTCCGGCACCTCCGCCGTGAGCCGGATGCTGCGGGGCGTCGCCTGCACCGCCACCAGCTCCACGCAGTCGCGCACGACCTCGGTGACGTCGACGGGATCGCAGTCGAGGGGGTCGACCTCCTCGGTCGCCCGGGCCAGCGCCAGCAGGTCGGTGACGATGTCGACCAGCCGCCCGCTGGCACGTTCGAGACCGCGCAGGCTCTTCACGGCGTCCGGGTCGTCGACGCCGAGGTCGTCGAGGACGTCCTCGAGGATCGAGGCGTACCCGCGCGCGGCCGCCAGCGGGTTCTGCAGCTCGTGGGCCATCGTCGCGATCAGCTGTTGGGTGTAGACCGCGGCGTGCTGCTCGCGGGCGAAGCTGCGGGCGTTCAGCACCGCGCGTCCCAGGTCGTGACCCATGTCGAGGGCGGTGTCGGCCTCCTCGTCGGACCAGTCGGCCCGGTCGCGGCGGAACATCAGCATCCGGCCCAGGCACTCCGGGCCCGCACCCAGCGGCACGAGCAGCAGGGAAGTGTCGCCCTTCTCCCGCAGCCCGTCGAGCAGCGCGGCGTGCTCCTGCGCCGAGAGCAGTCCCGGCGCGGTGCGCTGCGGCGAGACCACCAGGGCGCGCTGGCGTGCCCAGCAACCGTGCGCGAGCGAGCGGGCCAGGGCCGACAGTCCGTCGAGGGCGTCGACGTCCTCGTTCTCGTCGAGCAGCACGCGGACGTCGTCGACGCCGAAGCCGTCGCGCGCGGCCCCGACCGTCGCCTCCAGCAGGTGGTCGAGGTCCAGCTGCGCCGTCGCATCGCGTACGACGCGGCGCGCGGCCGCCGCGAGCCGCACCTGCTCGGAGAGCCGGCTGCGCTCGATGGCGACGAGCACCGCCTCGCTGGCCTGCCGCGCGTACGTCTCGATCCGGCGGCGCTTGTCCGGCCCCGGCCGCAGACCGTCCAGGGGCAGGTCCACCCACAAGATGCCCTGCAGCTGCCCGTCGCGGTCGTGCAGCGGCGCGAAGAGCATGTCGTAGGGCTGCCACGCCTCCGGGTGGTCGACCACGGAGTCCTCGCCGACCCACACGTGCTCGGCGAGCCGGAGCGTCCGCTCGTGCGGGAGGAACCGCAGCCGGCCCCAGTGCTCGGACTCCTGGATCCACTGGTCGACGATCTCGCGCGGGGTGACGTCGCCGTCGAGCTCGGCCTGGGCGTCCTCGTCGCCGCTGACGACCAGGAACTCCAGCTCGTCGCTGTTGCGGAAGACGCTGACCGCGGCGAGCCGGAAGCCGGCCGCGCTGGCCACCCCGTCGGTGATCGAGCGCAGGGTCGCACGCAGGTCGGAGTGCCGGAACAGGTCGGGCACCAGGTCGGGCGCGGGGGTGAGAGGGGTGCCCGGGCTGCCAGGGGTGCCGGCGCTGCCAGGGGTGCCCGCAGCGCCGGCCCGGGGCGGGGCCGTGGCGTCGGTCGGCACGGTCAGGTGCACGGCGGGTTCTGTCACGCGGACGGTCGTCCGATCGGCAAGGGGCAAGGGCAGCGGCTCAGGCAGGATAGGCAGAATGCGGCGATACGGGAGGGGGTTTGGCGGGGTTCTGCCCGGACGGCGGAGCCCGGGGCGCCCGACCGTGCCGGTCCGTGCTGCCCGAGCGTGCCGGTCCGGTCCGCCCGACCCGTGAGTGGGTGACGAGGGCGAGCGGCCCGTAGAATCCGGCCCGTGCCCTTCCAGAGCAGTGGCCACAGTGCCCGCAGGGGCGGCGACGGACGTCTGACGGACGCGCTGGACCCCCAGGACCAGGGACCCCAGGACGCCTGCGGCGTCTTCGGTGTCTGGGCGCCCGGCGAGGACGTCGCGAAGCTGACCTACTTCGGTCTCTACGCGCTCCAGCACCGCGGCCAGGAGTCGGCCGGGATCGCGGTGAGCAACGGTCGCCAGATCCTGGTCTACAAGGACATGGGACTGGTCTCCCAGGTCTTCGACGAGACCACGCTGGACTCCCTCAAGGGCCACCTGGCGATCGGGCACTCGCGCTACTCCACGACCGGCGCCAGCACCTGGCACAACGCCCAGCCGACCTTCCGGCCGACGCCGGACGGCTCGATCGCGCTGGGCCACAACGGCAACCTCATCAACACCCACGAGCTGCGCGAGGCCGTCGCCGCGCTGCCGGGCCCCGAGGGCGAGCTCGACCTGGCCCAGCGGCCGGGGGAGACCTCGACCAACGACACCAGCCTGGTCACCGCCCTGATGGCCCACCACCCCGACCAGGGGCTGGAGGAGCGCGCGCTGGAGGTGCTGCCGATGCTGCGCGGCGCCTTCTGCTTCGTGTGGATGAACGAGGACACCCTGTACGCCGCCCGCGACCCCCAGGGCATCCGTCCGCTGGTCCTCGGCCGGCTCGACCGCGGCTGGGTCGTGGCGTCCGAGGACGCCGCGCTGAAGACCATCGGCGCCTCGGTCGTGCGCGAGGTCGAGCCCGGGGAGATGCTCGTCATCGACGAGAACGGTCTGCGTTCGCACCACTTCGCCGAGCCGGAGCCCAAGGGCTGCGTCTTCGAGTACGTCTACCTCGCCCGCCCCGACGCCACCATCGCCGCCCGCAGCGTCCACCAGGCCCGCGTGGAGATGGGCCGGCAGCTGGCCCGCGAGTTCCCCGTCGACGCCGACCTGGTGATGCCGGTGCCCGAGTCCGGCACCCCTGCCGCAGCCGGCTACGCCGAGGAGTCGGGCATCCCCTTCGGCCAGGGGTTCGTGAAGAACGCCTACGTCGGGCGCACCTTCATCCAGCCCAGCCAGACCCTGCGCCAGCTCGGCCTGCGGCTCAAGCTCAACGCCCTCGAGCACATGGTGCGCGGCAAGCGGCTGGTCGTCGTCGACGACTCGATCGTGCGCGGCAACACCCAGCGCGCCCAGATCCGGATGCTGCGCGAGGCCGGCGCCCTGGAGGTGCACGTCCGCATCTCCAGCCCACCGGTGAAGTGGCCGTGCTTCTACGGCATCGACTTCGCCACCCGCGCCGAGCTGATCGCCAACGGCCTCGACGTCGAGGAGATCGCGGCCAGCGTCGGCGCCGACAGCCTGGGCTACATCTCCCTGGACGGGATGATCGAGTCGACCGGACAGCAGCGCTCCGCGCTGTGCACCGCCTGCTTCACCGGCGAGTACCCCGTCGAGCTGCCCGACGAGTCCCTGCTCGGCAAGCACCTCCTCGAGGCCACGCTGAGCTCGCCGACGATGGGCCGGGCGCTCCCGGTCCTCAACAACCCCTGACCCCGACGGGAGTCCCGTGAGCGACAGCACCAGCGCCGGCAACGCCTACGCCGAGGCCGGCGTCAGCATCGAGGCGGCCGACAAGGCCATCGAGCTGATGAAGGTCTGGGTCGAGAAGGCCAAGCGCCCCGAGATGATCGGTGGCCTGGGCGGCTTCGCGGGTCTCTTCGACGCCAGCGCGCTCACGGCGTACAAGCGTCCGCTGCTGGCCACCTCCACCGACGGCGTCGGCACGAAGGTCGCCATCGCGCAGGCGATGGACGTCCACGACACCATCGGCTACGACCTGGTCGGCATGGTCGTCGACGACCTCGTGGTGTGCGGTGCCGAGCCGCTGTTCATGACCGACTACATCGCCACCGGCCGGGTCGTCCCGGAGCGGATCGCGGCGATCGTCAAGGGCATCGCCGAGGCGTGCGTCGAGGCCGGCTGCGCGCTGGTCGGCGGCGAGACGGCCGAGCACCCCGGTCTGCTGGCCCCCGACGAGTACGACGTCGCCGGCGCCACCACCGGCGTGGTCGAGGCCGACGACCTGCTCGGCCCGGCGCGGGTGCGTCCCGACGACGTGGTGCTGGCCATGGCGTCCTCGGGCCTGCACTCCAACGGCTACTCCCTGGTGCGCCACGTGCTGCTCAACACCGCCCAGTGGGAGCTGGACCGCCACGTCGACGAGCTCGGCGGCCCCCTCGGCGCGACCCTGCTGACCCCCACCCGGATCTACGCCAAGGCCTGCCTGGACCTCGCGCGCAGCACCACCGTGCACGCCATGTCCCACGTCACCGGTGGCGGCCTGGCGGCCAACCTCGAGCGCGTGATGCCCGAGGAGCTCTCCGCGACGATCGAGCGCGGCACCTGGACCCCCGAGCCGGTCTTCGACCTCGTCCGCCGCGTGGGCGACGTCTCGCAGCCCGACCTGGAGGCCACGCTCAACTGCGGTGTCGGCATGGTCGCCCTGCTGCCCGCCGACCAGGTCGACGCCGCCGTCGCCCTGCTGGCCGGCTACGGCATCCACGCCTGGCCCGCCGGCCGGGTCGCCCCCGCCACCGGCCGCCCCGGCGCCGTCGAGCTGGTGGGACAGCACCCGGGCTGGTGAGGCTCACCCGGCCGGACCGTGCGCGACCCACGCCACGCGGACCAATCCGGGGAGGGGTGTGCGGGAACAGCCACCCAGCAGGTAGCGTTGGGGCCACGAGTATTCGAGAGACAGCCCGGGAGCCTTTAGTGCCCCGGCCAAGTGTGCGAGGGGGCTGGACCCTATGGGCCGCGGCCGTGCAAAAGCCAAGCAGACCAAGGTCGCTCGCGAACTCAAGTACCGGACTCACGAGACGGACTTGGGTGCGCTGGCGCGAGAGCTCCACGGGGGCGATGCCTCCGATGACGTCGCTCAGGACGATCACGACGAGTGGTCGGACTACGCCGACCCTCGCCGCGATTGACCTCTCGCGACTCCTGACGCGCTGACCTGCGTGTGAGCCGCCCCGTGCCCTGAGGCCCGGGACGGCTCACATCGGTCTCGCGTGTCCAGTTCCGTGCGTCCTCGCCGGCGTACGCCGGTCGTCCGGTCGACCCGGGGTGGCTCAGCCGACCCAGATCGACCGCAGCCGGCCCACGCTGCGGATGCGCTCCTCGGCGATGCGGTCCGCGGCCACGGCCGGGGAGATGCGCTCGTCGTCGGCGAGCGCGAGGATGCGTCGCGTCGTCTCCAGGATGCCGCTCGCGCGCTGCTGCGCGCGCTCGAAGGAGAAGCCGCGCGGGTCGAGCTCGTCGGCGACCTGGATGAGGCCGCCGGCGTTGACGACGTAGTCCGGTGCGTAGGTGATGCCGGCGTCCATCAGGTGCTTCTCGACGCCCGGGTGCGCCAGCTGGTTGTTGGCCGCGCCGCAGACGATCTTCGCGCTGAGGGTGTCGACGACCTCGTCGGTGATCGCGCCGCCCATGGCGCAGGGCGCGTAGACGTCGAGCGCCCCCGCGACGAGCGCCTCGGTCGAGGCGACGGCGCGCACGCCCGGGTGCTCGGCGAGCACCGCGTCGACGGCCGGCCCGTGCACGTCGGTGACCACGACGTCGGCGCCGTCATCCACCAGGTGGCCGACCAGGTGACGCCCGACCTTGCCGACGCCGGCGACGCCGACGGTGCGCCCGGCCAGCGACGCCGAGCCCCACACGGACTCGGCCGCGGCGCGCATGCCCTGGAACACGCCGTACGCCGTCAGCACCGAGCTGTCCCCGGCGCCGCCGTGGGCGACCGTGCGGCCGGTGACGAAGTCGCACTCCCGCGCCACGTGGTCCATGTCGGGGCTGAAGGTGCCGATGTCGCAGGCCGTGCGGTAGCGACCGCCGAGGCTCTGCACGAACCGGCCGTAGGCCCGCAGCAGGGCCTCGGTCTTCAGCGTGGCCGGGTCGCCCAGGATGACGGCCTTGCCGCCGCCGAGGTCGAGCCCGGCGACCGCGGCCTTGTAGGTCATGCCGCGGGAGAGGTCCAGGACGTCGCGCACGGCGGCGTCGGTGCTGGCGTACGGGTAGAACCGGGTGCCGCCGAGGGCCGGGCCGAGGGCGGTGGAGTGGATCGCGACGATCGCGCGCAGCCCGGTGGCCTCGTCGGTGCAGAAGACGACCTGCTCGTGCTCGGAGCCGAGCTCGAAGACGTCGACGGGCGTGCTGCCGGGGGCGGTGCTGGATGACGGGCTGGATGAGGTGCTCATGGGTCAGGCTCTCTGTCGGGCCGCGGGGGTGGTGCGACCGGGTGGACGACCCGCAGGGGTGGCGCGGGTCACGTCCCAGCCTAGTGCCGCACCCCGCGCATCACCACGACGTCGCCGTGGGTGCCGTAGCCGCACACCCGCCCGCCCTGCCGGGTGTCGTCGAAGGTGACCAGCAGCCAGTCCTCGCCGTGCGGGACCAGCGTGGGCCACGGGATGTTGGTCGGGTACGCCGCCTCGAGCACGCCCCGGGTGCGCAGGTCGAGGTCGAGCACCGCCCACTGCCCCCGGGCCGCCCGCGGCCCGTCGCGGCCGTCGGAGACCAGCACGATGGCCCGCGGCGACCCGCCGGGGCTGCCTCCGCCGGCCGGGCCGTCTGAGCCGCCTGAGCCGTCTGAGCCGCCTGAGCCGGGTGGCAGCACGAGCAGGGTGGTGCCCTCCGAGGCGCGCCGGAACGGGTCGGCGGCGCGCAGCCGCAGCGAGTCGAGGTCGGGGCCCTGGGCGATCACCGGGTGGAACCGGAAGAACCGGGTGGCGCTGACGTAGCCGACCAGCCACCCGTCGTCGGTGCGCAGCAGGTGGGGGTCCCAGACGCCGACCGACGGGTCGTCGGCGGGCAGCGGGAGCGGCTCGCCGGGGACGACGTGGACGCCGTGCAGCAGGTCGGCCCCGGTCTCCGCGAGGGTCACCGCCACCGACGCGTCGTGGCGATCGGGGTCGAAGTCGCCCCAGGTGCTGGTCGCCAGCAGCCAGGCGTCGTCGTCGCGCAGCAGGTGGCCGGCGTGGTCGCCGAGCACCGCGCTGCTGCCGCGGCGGCGGACGAACAGGTCCGCGGTGTGCGTGAGCGCACCCGACCCGGGCGCTCCCGCCGTGGACCCCAGCCGGGCGGGATCCAGCGCCCACACCGAGGTGTGCGCGGTCCCGAACGGGCCGGGGCCGGCACTGGTGGCGGTCAGGTGGAGCCGACCGCTGCCGTCGGCGTAGGGGCGGCCGTCGGCGTGGGTGACCAGTCGCAGGTCGCGGAGCCCGAGCTGTCCGAAGCCGCCGGCCACCAGGTCGGTCGCGGCCCCGTCGTGACCGACCTGCAGGTCCTCGAGCCAGGTGGGGCTGCGGGTGAGCCGCGCGGCGCGGGGGTGGCTGGTGGCCAGGTCGACGCGGGCGCGACCGGTCCACGGGCCGCCCTCGTGGTCCTGGGTCAGCACGGCGACGTGGGTGCCGGTCAGGCACAGCGCCAGCGCCGTGGCGTCCGCTGCACGGCCGTCGCGCCGGCTGCGCAGCACCACAGGCCCCGTGACGCCGTCGAGCTCGAGGCGGCAGTGCTCGCCGTCGTACGCGGCGCGCAGCAGCAGGTCCGGCCCGGTCAGGGAGAGGGTCAGGGGCTCGCGGTCCGCGAGGCCGGCCCGGACGGCGGCGTAGGGCGCGCGGCGGGGCAGCGGGGTGACCGATGTCCGCCCCGGCCGGGTGCGCGAGACGGGCCGGTCGACCGCGCTGACCGGGTCGACGGGGCGCAGCCGCGCGACCTCCTCGTAGCGCAGGCCGAGGGGATCGCTGGTCAGCGCATCCTCCGCCGCAGCTCGGTGACGGCGGTGGCCACCTCGCGGTCGAGCTCGTCCAGCATCTCCTGCACCCCGCTCAGCGAGCCGGTGTGTGCCTGGGCCTCGATCGCCGCGGCGGCCGCGGAGACCCGGGGCAGGCCGAGGTTGAGCGCGCTGCCCTTGACCAGGTGGGAGCTGGTGAAGGTCTCGTGCGCACTGCCCTTGCGGTGCGCGCTGCGGATGTCGCGGACCTGGCCGTCGATGCGGCCGACGAAGGAGCGGGCGGTCCGGTCGAAGAAGCTCTCGCCGTCCTTGACCAGCTCGGCCAGCAGCTGTCGCCGGTCCTCGTCGATGACGACCAGCTCCGGGTCGACCACACCCGAGGACTGCTCCGGGGCCGCGGGTGACGGGGCGGAGGAGGCGCTCGAGGCCGCCTCGTCGTCCCGGGACCGCTGATCCCCCTGCTCGGGCGGCTGGTCGGACGGCTGGTCGCTCGGGTGGCCGTCGGAGGCGGGCCCCGAGCGCTTGGTCCAGCGCTGGACGACCTCCTCCAGCTGCGTCGGGTCGACCGGCTTGGTGAGGAAGTCGTCCATCCCCGCGTCGAGACAGCGCTCGCGCTCGCCCTCCAGCGCCGAGGCGGTCATCGCGATGATGGGCACCCGCTCGCCGGCCGGCTCGGCGGCACGGATCGCCCGGGTGGCGTCGAAGCCGTCGATGCCCGGCATCCGGCAGTCCATCAGCACCAGCGCGAAGCCGTGGTCGCCCTTGAGCGCCTCGATGGCGGCCTCGCCGTCGTCGGCGACCTCGACCCGGACCCCGAGGGCCTCCAGCAGGCCGGTGGCCACCAGCTGGTTGACCGGGTTGTCCTCCACCACGAGCACCGAGAGGTCGAGCGAGGGCACGACCAGGCGACGCGGCGCCCGGGGTGCGGACTCCTGGGGCTGTCCCACCAGGCGCAGCAGGGCCTCCAGCAGCTCGGAGTGACGGACCGGCTTGGACAGCGTGGTGGCGATGCCGGCCTCGCGGGCGGTGCGTGCGCCGACGCCCTGGTCGGAGGTCAGCAGGACCAGCGTCAGGTCGCGCAGCGAGGGGTCGGCCTTGATGATGCGCGCCAGCTCCAGGCCGTCGATGCGGGGGAGCACGAGGTCGAGCAACGCGACGGTGAAGGGCCGACCGGCCCGCTGTGCCTCGCGCAGCGTGGCGAGGCACTCCGCGGGCGTGGCGACGGCGACGGGCTGCAGCTGCCAGGCCGAGAGCTGCTCGGTCAGGATGAAGCGGTTGGTCTCGTTGTCGTCGACGATCAGCACCCGCTGGCCCTCGAGCGACTCCGCGGGCTCCTGCAGGCGCGGCGCGACCGGGGTGCGCTCCAGGTCGGCGGTGAAGGAGAAGGTCGACCCCTTGCCGGGCGCGGAGTCCACCCAGATCCGGCCGCCCATCGCCTCGACGAGCTGCTGGCAGATCGCCAGGCCCAGGCCGGTGCCACCGTGGCGACGGGTGGTGGCCAGGTCGGCCTGGATGAAGGCGTCGAAGAGGCTGGCCTGCGCGGCGGCGGGGATGCCGATGCCGGTGTCGGTGACGTCAACGCGCAGCCTCACCCGGCCGTCGGCGGCGGACTCGACGTGTGCCTGGACCGACACCTCACCGTGCTCGGTGAACTTCACGGCGTTGGAGCCGAGGTTGGTGAGGATCTGCCCCAGCCGCGTCGGGTCGCCGCGGAGGTAGTCCGGGACGTCGGGGTGGCAGGCGACGACCAGCTCGATCCCCTTCTCGTGGGCGGGGCTGGCCAGCACCGAGGCGGTCTGCTCGAAGACGCTGCGGACCTCGAAGTCGACGTCCTCGAGCTCCAGCTTGCCGGCCTCGATCTTGGAGAGGTCGAGGATGTCGTTGATGATCGCCAGCAGCGACAGGCCCGACTGGTGGACCCCGTCGGCCAGCCGTCGCTGGTGGTCGTCGAGCTCGGTGCGCAGCAGCAGCTCGTTGAGGCCGATCACGCCGTTCATCGGGGTGCGGATCTCGTGGCTCATGGTCGCCAGGAACTCCGACTTCATCCGCGAGGCCTCCATGGCCCGGTCGCGGGCGTCGGCCAGCGCCTCGGCAGCGCGCTCGCGCTCGGCGACGACGCCGAGCTGGGCGGCCACCTGCTGCACGAGGTCGTGGGCCGGCTCGGAGAGCGGCGCCTCGTCGGCGAGCACCTCCAGGACCGCGACGACCTCCTCCTCGACGACGACCGGGAGGGCGACCCGGGAGAAGGTGCGGCCCTCGATCGAGCGGGCGTCCTGGGCGACCTGCCCATCGACGAGGCACTGCTCGGCCAGGTCGGTGGCGGCCGGGTGCGCGGTGGTCGCGGGGTAGACCTGCTCGAGCTCCACGACACGGTCCTGGCGGGGTCCGCCGGCGGCGCTGACCAGCCACCCGGCCACGGGCTGCCAGCCGGTGTGCTCGGGCAGTCGCACCGCGGCGACCTCGATGGCCTCCACGAGGGTCCGGGCGCGGTTGGCGGCGGTCGCCATCTGCTGCATCAGGCGCAGCCTCCGCGAGGCCGCCGAGGCCGAGACCTCGGCACGACGGACCTCGGTGATGTCCTGGTTGGTGCCGTCCATGCGCACCGGACGTCCGGTGGCAGGGTCACGGGTGAGGCGGCAGCGGCCGTGCACCCAGCGGACGTCGCCGTCGGGTCGCAGGACCCGGGCGTCGAACTCGAAGGAGTGCCGCTCGCGCAGGGCGGCCTCGGTGACCAGGCGCACGTGCTCCCGGTCGTCGGGGTGCAGGCAGGCGACGAAGGCCTCGAAGGTGCCGTCGAAGTCCGCGGGCGGCACGCCGTAGAGGCGGTGCAGCTGCTCGGACCAGGTGACCACGCCCGTGTCGAGGTCCCACGTGAAGGAGCCGATGCCGGCGATCTCCTGGGCCTCGCTGAGCTGACGGGCCCGGGCCTCGGCCTCGGGGTCGGCCACCGGGGCCGCTCCGACAGCGCCCGCAGGGGCAGCAGCGGGTGGGGCGGGAGCCGTGACGGCGTACGGGGTGAACCGGTGCAACCACCCGGTGATCCGCCCGTCCTGGCGCACCGGGCTGTAGCTGAGCAGCCCGTCGACCAGGCTGGCGTCGGAGCGACGCAGCGTCACCGGCAGGTTGTCGCGGCCGCGGGTGCCGCGCCGCAGCATCGAGACGTGCATGTCCACCCTGGCGCCTTGGTCGGCGGGGAAGACGTCGCGGGCGGGCAGCCCGGTCATCGAGCCGGGCTCACGGCGCAGCAGCGCGGCCATCGCGTCGTTGGCCCACACGGTCGTGCCGTCGCGGTCGAGCACCCACAGGCCGTCGGTCGTCGCGTCGACGACCGCGCCCAGCCAGGCGGAGTGCCCCACACCTGCTCCTTCCGATGGAACCGTCGGACCCATCATGTCCTGTCATCCTCACCCGTGAGGCCAGGAGTGGGGAAGCCATCCGGAAGTCGTGCGGACGGCGGTGCAGGTTCGACGGTCCAGGTTGACGGTCCAGGTTGACGGTGCTGGTCGACGGTGCTGGTCGACGGTCGGGTGGACAGGCGCGGGGCCCCGCCTCGGCCGGCTACTGCAGCGTCATCCGCGGCTCCCCGCCCACCAGGCCGGTGCCGGAGATCGAGCAGGTACCGCCGCGGGGGCTGCCGCCGTTCCACGCCTGCCGTACGCAGCTGCGGGTGGCCATCTGCGCCCAGTAGTTCGGGTGCAGCGACTCCTGGATGTAGTACGGGCTGTTGGAGCAGCAGGTGCTGACGGTGCGGATCTGGTTGATCCACTCGGTCTTGTCGACGGCGGTGGGCTGGGTCCAGGAGGTCAGCCCCTTCTCCTCGTAGAGCCCCACGCCGCTCTCGCACAGGCGCCGGCCGTTGAAGGCCGAGGCCAGGTCGAGGGTGCGGGTGTTGGTCAGCCCCGAGGCGGAGATGGCGCTCTTGACGGTGTTGTTGATCGTGGGCAGGGCGCTGTTGTTGGCCCAGTCGGCGTCCTTGTCCCAGAAGCCGCAGCCGCCCGTGCTCTGCCGGGTGTAGCCGCTCTGGGAGTAGCGGAAGCCCGAGGCCTTCGGGATCGGCGAGGGGTAGGTCTGCACCAGGAGCGTCCAGGCGTTGTCGGCGTACCCGGCGTTGCGCATGGCGGTGCGCAGGTGGGTGAAGGAGGTGGCGATGCGCGAGCGGACGGTGTTGACGTTGGCCGAGGTGAAGTTCGAGGTGACCGAGCTGTCGTCGTAGCAGTAGTCCTTCCACCAGCTCGGGGAGTAGAGGAAGTTCGCGACGCAGGTGGCGACGATGTCGGCGAAGTTGAAGTCGTTGCCGCCGATGGAGACGACGACGAGCTTGACGTTGTGCGAGGACGCGAACTGCTGCAGCGCCTTGGCCTGGCCGATGTTGCCGGCGCCGTCGTCGTAGAAGTCCAACCCGGGCTTGAAGTTGCTGCCGGAGGCGTCGGTGGCGGTCTTCGCACCCGAGCAGGCGAGGTTCTTGCCGAGGGTGCCGGCGCCGATGAACACCTCCGCCGACTTGCTGCGGTGGCAGCGGTTGATCGCCTCGCCGTTCGGGGTGTCCCAGTAGGCCGTGGAGCCCAGCGCGTCGGCGGCGGACGAGCTGCTGTTCGACGACCCGGCCCAGCGGCCGGCCTCACCGGAGATGTAGGAGTCACCGACGGTGACGACGTACGGCGTGCCGACGCCGGGCCCGTCCGCGCGGGCGGTGGGGGCGGGGGTGCCGGGCAGTGCGCCGCTGGTGAGGACGGTCAGCAGGGCCGCCAGGAGCAGCAGCACCACCGCGGGCACCGCGAGCCGGGGCCGCAGCCCGACTGAGGACGCGGGGGACGCGCAGGACGACGTGGACGAGGACATGAGGAGGCCTTTCCCGAGCAGTCAGCGATGGGCCCACGACGCGTCGGTCGATGTGGCCCGCCTCACACCGAGGCGCGCTCGCACGCTAGCGAGGCGCGGCGGGACTGGGAAGGGGCCGCAGGTGAAGTCTCCGGCGTCGGGCGGCCGCTGCTCGCGCGCGGGACCGGGCGTCCTCGTGCACGGCTACGACGCGGCTAGGACCCCCGAGGTGGCCGCACGGACCCGCGGTCCACGAAGCGGTGCCGCACGCGCACCGAGCGGGTGCCCGGCTCGCCGCGGATCAGGCGCACCGCGATCCCCGCGGCCTCCTCGGCCTGGCGCTCGACGTTCTGGTCCAGCGTGCTGAGGCCGAAGAGCTCGGCCATCGGGTGGCCGTCGACGCCGATGACCGAGAGGTCCTCGGGCACGCGCAGACCGTGGCGCTGCGCTCCCACCGCGACCGCGGCGGCGATCTCGTCGGAGTAGCCGAAGACGGCGGTCGGGGGACGGTCCAGGGCGAGCAGCCGCTCGACCGCGCGGGTGCCGGAGTCCACGCCGTAGGGCTCCGTGACCAGCAGCTCGGGCCGCTCCTCGATGCCGGCGGCGGCGAGGGCCTCGCGGTAGCCCGCGACGCGCAGCAGGTCGGCGTCCCACGTGGTGGCGTCGGTGTCGCTGGTGCGCACCATCGCGATGTCGCGGTGCCCCTCGGCGATGAGATGGTCGACCGCGGCGCGCGCCATCGCCCGGTCGTCGACGTCGACGTGGGGGAGCCCGCGCGCCTGGCCGCCGGCGATCACCATCGGGACGCCGAGCAGGTCGAGGCGGTCGCGCTGCTCCGGCGAGAGCGGCAGCGCGGCCAGGATCACCGCGTCGACCTTGCGGCGGGCCGGCAGGTCGCGGACGAAGGCGCCCCGCTCCGACGGTCCGTCGACCTGGTAGACGAGCACGTCGATGCCCTCGCTGCGCAAGGCGCGCTCGAGGCCCGAGAGCATCGTGGAGTAGAACCACACGTCGATGCGCGGCATGACCACCGCGACCCGGCCGGTCTCGCGTCGCGAGAGCGAGCTGGCCTCGGGGGAGATGACGTAGGACAGCTCCTCGGCGACCTTGCGCACCCGGTCGCGGGTGGCGTCGCCGACGCCGGGGACGTCACGCAGGGCGCGCGACACGGTCGCGATGGAGACGCCGGCCACGCGTGCGACGTCGGCCATGTTGGCCGGGGCGCCCGACGGCGGGCGGGGAGCATCCGAGGCCCCGGCGCCCGCGTCGTCGCTGTCGTGCTCCACGGCGTCAGGGTAGGACACTGCGGCGGTTCGCGTGGTGGGACGGGCGCGTGGCGACTACCCCTGGAGGTATGGGAGGTGCCACACTGTGCGTACGGCGTCGGCCGGGACGTCTGCCCCCCAGCGGTCCGGCCGGCGCCTCTCCACGTCCGGCCCGGCCGGGCGTGATCGGGCTCAGCCCAGGACGCCCGGGGCGACCTCGTCGTCGAGCCAGTCCGAGCCGTCGTCGTCGTAGTGCTCGTGGTCCGAGGACCCGTCACGGTCGCGTCGACGCCCCGCGGTGGGGCTGCCTCCGGCACGACCGCCCGCCCCGCGGGTGCCGCTGCGCCCCCCGGCTCCGGCGGCCGTGCCGCGTCCCGTCGGGGTCCGACCGGCGGACGAGGCGGCCCCCACGCCACCTCGTGCCGCCGGCCGTCCCGAGACCGGCGCCCCGACCACGGAGCCGCGGCCGAGGGTGCCGGAGACCGCCGAGCGGCTCAGGCCGCCCAGAGGTCGGGTCTGTGATCGCGCCGTCGCCCGCACCTGCTGGCCACCGACCAGCGCACCGCCGGTGAGGCTGCGCAGCACGCCGCCCTTGGCCAAGCCACCCAGGAGAGCGCCCCCGCCGAGGCCGACGCCCACCGCAGTGCCGCTCGGGCCGCCGGAGCCACCGGTCGTCGCGGTGGTCAGGACGGTGGGCTCGCCGCCCGCGTCCGGGCCGAGCGTGGTGCCGTCGGTGCCTCCGCCCTGGCCGCTGCCCGGGTCGGTGCCCTCGCCGGGGCCCACCGGGTCCGCGACGTACGTCGGGTGCTGACCGCCGCCGACCAGCCCACCGATGCCCGGGATGCCGCCGGCGCCGCGCGGACCGGGCACGGAGCCCCGCCCACCGCCGCCGGCACCACCGTCGCCCGAGACGGTCTCCGGCTCGGGGTCGGGGATGCCGTGGATCTTCTTCATCACCGCGATCGGCTCGTCGTAGCGCCGGTCGAACTCCTCGGCGATCTCACGGGCCCGCTGCTCGCGCAGCGCCTCGCGGTCGGCGAAGGCGCTGGCCGCCGCGGTGTGCCGGCTCTGCTCTCTCAGCCGCTTCTCGTCGTCCCACTCCGGGTCGTCGCGGAACTCGCCGGGGTCGGCGATCGCGGCGGTCTCGGGGTCGGTGTCGAGCCGGTCGCGCTGCTCGCGGACCCGAGAGATCGTGTCGGCGGCCGACCCGAGGGCGGCGCGTCCCTCGTTGAACAGGGCGATCCGCTCGTCGAGGTGGTCGGCCGACCGACGCATCGCCTTGAACATCGCCGGCCCGGTCTGCCCACCGATGCCCAGGCCGGCGTTGGCCGCGACCCGCAGGGCGCGCGACACGTCGCGCAGGCGGTACGTCGCGCTCAGCCACTCGGCCTCGCCGTTGCCCCGCACCACCGCCTCGTCGGCCTCGGCCAGCGCGGCGTCGAGGCGCAGGCGCTCGGGACCGCGCGTCATCGGTCGAGACCTCCGTCGGTCGCGGACCGCACGCTGCCGACCTCGGCGGCGATGCGAGCGAGGTCCTCCTGCGCGTGCTGGTCGGCCACGTTGAAGCCCTTGCGGAACGTGTCGACGCCCTCGCCGTAGTGCTGCAGGTCGTGGACCATCGTCAGGATCGCCTCGCGGACCGCACGTCGGGCGAGCTCGGTGTGGTGGCCCAGCGCGGCGCCGTTGCCCAGGGTGCCGAAGCGCCGCTCGGGGACCTGCGCAGGCTCGTAGCCGTCGACGCGGTCCACGCCGTCGGACAGCGCCGCCATGATGTCAGCGATGACGACGTTGTCGATGCGCAGCTCCTGGAGCAGCTGCGCGATCGCACCCATGTCGACGGGCATGCCGTCCGGCCCGATGGCCACCATCACGTGCCTCCCGAGAGCGTGTGCTGGTCGTGTCCTGAGGAAGTCGTCGAGCCTCGAAGGTAAAGGCCCGACCCAGCGTCTTCCCACGCAGGGCGGACCTCAATCCTCCTGGCAGTGGATCGGGTGCCGGCCCGCCACCGGTGTCGTCCTGTCGTTTGGTCGAGGGCGCGGCGGGGCAGCAGGGGCTGGTGAGCAGACGACTGGCGGGACTCGCCGCCCTGACCCTCCTGGCCGGCAGCACGGCCGCCTGCGGTGACGACGCCACCGACCCGCAGCCCAGTGGTGACGCGACCTCGATCGCCACCACGACGGCGTCCCCGACCCCGACGACCGGGGACGCGGCACCGGTCGACACCTACGCCGACGTGGAGCCGGCACCGCAGGCCCTCGACGCGAGCCTGGTCAAGGGTGTGGAGGCGTTCGCGATCTGGGCCGACGCCGAGCCTGAGGAGACCCCCCAGCAGCTGGGGGGAGGCACCAGGACCGCCGACGGGGAGGCGGTCGCCGTCGCACTCAGCTCCCGGACGGGACTGCTGGCGATGAAGAACGCCAGGGCCGAGATGCGCTACCTCGACAAGCGCAACGGCCTCACCACCGAACCGTTGGAGATGCTCGATCCGGTCGTCGTCGACGGGCTGGAGATGGCCCGCGCCCGCGGCGCCAGCGTCAACGGCCTGGACGCCGACTTCTTCGTCCATGCGACCGGGGAGACGACGATCGAGGTGAACTTCCTGACTCCGTCGTCGCTGAGCGAGGCAGAGCGCGAGGAGTGGATCGGGCAGGTCATGGCGACCCTGGAGTTCTCGTGAGCGGCCGTGGTGCCGGCCGGAGCCGAGCTGGGGGTTTCGGCCGCCGTAGCGTGGGGAATCGCCCGGCCCTGAGCTGGGTCCCACGTCTTCTCGGAGCAGCGGCGTGCGTGGTGCTGACCGCGGCCCTCGCGGGCTGTGCCGGCGGTGGGTCGGGTTCCGACCCTGCCGCCGGGTCGTCATCACAGTCCACCGTGGCTGACCCGTCGTCCCCGCCCACGGAGTCCGTGCCACCGACGCCGGCAGCCGAGATGCCGTTCGGCGAGGGGCCGGTGGCCGACGGGCCCGAGGCGAGGAACCTTCCCCTGATCGAGTCCGTCGCCCTGCCCAGCGGGTGGGTGTCCGGTGACATCGACGGCGACATCGCGGTGAGCGGGGTCTACGAGCAGGACGTGTTCACCGAGATCGTCATCCGCACCTCCATCAACGAGGAAGCGCGCTCCACGAGGCAGGCTGCGAGACGTTTCATCGACGTGCACGGCCCGAACTTCACAGACGTGGAGTACCTCGATCCGGTGGTCGTGGACGGGCGGGAGCTCTTCCACGTCCGAGCCTCGGTGCTCTCCAGCGGGGTGCAGGCTCTCGGCTTCTCGCAGGACGGCTACCTCGTGTTCTTCTCCTTCTACTTCAACTCCGAGCTCCTGCCGGAGGGCTTCGAGGAGGAGACCGTCGCGCAGGTGATGCGGTCGGTGAGCTTCGCGGCGCAGGGGTGAGAAGTGCCACGCCCACCGGTTGGACCAGCTCCGTGGGGCGGTCCCGGTGCGGGCGCCCTGCCGCTACGGTGACCCCCACACGACCGGCGCACCAACCGCGCCGGCCAGGAGGTGCACCGTGGGCGAGGACGAGCGCGTCGTACCTGTCTTCTTCCTCTCCGACAGCACCGGCATCAGCGCCGAGACGATGGGCAACGCGCTGCTGCTGCAGTTCCCGGACCGGACGTTCGAGCGCAGCACCATCCCGTTCATCGCCGGCGTCGAGCAGGCCCGCGAGATCGCGGCCATGCTCGACGAGGTGGCCGCGGGGCCGGTGATGCCGCTGGTGTTCTCCACCGCGGCCGACGACGACGTGCGGCACGAGCTGAACCGCACCGTCGCGCCGGTCATCGACTTCTTCGACATGCACATGAACCGCGTCGAGGGCATCCTCGGCCAGCGCGGCATCCGCCGGGCGGCACGACTGCACGGCGTGGGCGACATCAAGCGCTACAACGCCCGGATGGCGGCGGTGGAGTTCACCATCGAGCACGACGACGGCCAGTCGCTGCGCGCCCTCGACAAGGCCGACGTGATCCTGCTGGCGCCTTCGCGGTGCGGCAAGACGCCGACCAGCATGTACCTCGCGCTCCAGCACGGCCTGTACGTCGCCAACTACCCGCTCGTCGAGGAGGACCTCCACGAGTCCGAGCTGCCGGCCCCGGTGCGGGAGTACGCCGACCGCTGCTTCGGCCTGGTGACGACCGTCGACCGGTTGAGCCGGGTCCGCAACGAGCGCCGGCCCGGCTCGCGCTACTCCTCCCCGGAGCAGTGCCGGTGGGAGCTGCGGCGTACCAAGGAGCTCTTCGAGGCCCACCGGCTCCCGATCGTCGACTCCTCGGCGAAGTCGGTGGAGGAGATCTCCGCCATCATCCTGCAGACCAAGAAGCACCGTGCCCGCAGCGCCGCGGCCGCGAGACTCAGCAGTAGCCAGCAGACCCGCAGCACCAGCAGCAGAGGGGACTCCCCAGCATGACCGGCACCGACAGCACCACCCACAGCAACGTCCGGTGGTTCGCCGACCTCGGACTCGGCGACCTCGAGCAGGTGGGAGGCAAGAACTCCTCGCTCGGCGAGATGGTCTCCCACCTGACCGACCTCGGCGTGCGCGTGCCGAACGGCTTCGCGACCACCGCCGACGCCTTCCACCGCTTCATCGCCGCTGACGTGGATGGGAAGGGCGGGCTGACCGAGCGGATCGCCGACCTGCTGCGGGACCTCGACACCGACGACACGCGTGCGCTGGCCGCGGTGGGCAAGGAGATCCGCGACGCCGTCGTGGGTCAGCCCTTCCCCGAGGACCTCGAGGCCGACATCCGGGCCGCCTACGAGACCTTGGTCGCCGAGGCCGGCGGAGAGGCCTCCTTCGCGGTGCGGTCCTCCGCCACCGCCGAGGACCTCCCCGACGCCTCCTTCGCCGGTCAGCAGGAGACCTTCCTCAACGTGCGCGGGATCGACGCGATCCTCACCGCGATCCGTGAGGTCTACGCCTCTCTCTACAACGACCGCGCCATCGCCTACCGCGTCCACCACGACTTCGCCCACGACGCCGTCGGCATCTCCGCCGGTGTCCAGCGGATGGTGCGCTCGGACATCGGCTCCTCCGGCGTGATGTTCACGATGGACACCGAGTCCGGCTTCACCGACGCGGTGTTCGTGACCTCGGCGTACGGCCTGGGCGAGGGCGTCGTGCAGGGGGCCGTGAACCCCGACGAGTTCTACGTCTACAAGCCGGCGCTCAAGGCCGGTCGCCCGGCCGTGCTCAAGCGCGGCGTCGGCGGCAAGGCCACCAAGATGGTCTACACCGACGACGCCACCGTCGGGCGCACGACCGAGTTCGTCGACGTCGAGCCGGCCGAGTCCCGCCGGCTGTCCCTGACCGACGACGAGGTCACCGAGCTCGCCCAGCACGCGCTGGTCATCGAGGAGCACTACGGGCGCCCGATGGACATCGAGTGGGGCAAGGACGGCCTCGACGGCAAGCTCTACATCCTGCAGGCCCGCCCCGAGACCGTGCAGTCGCGCCGCACCGGCGCGCTCGAGCGGTTCAAGATCGACCCGGCGACCACCAAGGGCGCCCCCGTCCTGGTCGAGGGCCGCGCGATCGGCCAGAAGATCGGCGCCGGCCCGGTCCGGGTGCTGACCTCGCTGGAGGACATGCACACCTTCAACCCCGGCGAGGTGCTCGTCGCCGACATGACCGACCCCGACTGGGAGCCGATCATGAAGCGCGCCTCGGCGATCGTCACCAACCGCGGCGGCCGCACCTGCCACGCCGCGATCATCGCCCGTGAGCTCGGCATCCCCGCCGTCGTCGGCACCGGCGGTGCGACCCGCGACCTCTCCGACGGCACCGAGGTGACCGTCTCCTGCGCCGAGGGCGACACCGGCCTGGTCTACGACGGCCTCCTCGACTTCTCCGTCGAGCGCACCGAGCTGGACTCGATGCCCGAGGTGCCGGTCAAGATCATGATGAACGTCGGCACGCCTGAGCAGGCCTTCGCCTTCTCGCGCCTGCCGCACAAGGGCGTGGGCCTGGCCCGCCTGGAGTTCATCATCAACCGGCAGATCGGCGTGCACCCCAAGGCGCTGCTCGACCTCGAGCGGGACCCCGACGGCTCGAAGGGGTCGCTGGAGCCCGACCTGCGCGCCGAGATCGAGGAGATCATCGCGGCGTACGACGGGCCGCGCGACTTCTTCGTCAAGCGCGTCGCCGAGGGCGTGGCCACGATCGCGGCGGCCTTCGCGCCCGAGCCGGTGATCGTGCGGATGAGCGACTTCAAGTCCAACGAGTACGCCAACCTCGTCGGCGGCCCGGCCTACGAGCCGCACGAGGAGAACCCGATGATCGGGTACCGCGGTGCCTCGCGGTACCTCTCGGAGGACTTCGCGGAGTGCTTCGAGATGGAGTGCGCGGCGCTGCGTCACGTGCGCGACGAGATGGGCCTGACCAACGTCAAGGTGATGATCCCGTTCGTCCGCACCCTCGCCGAGGCCGAGGGCGTCATCGACCTGCTGGCCTCCCACGGGCTCAAGCGCGGCGAGAACGACCTGCAGGTCGTGATGATGTGCGAGCTGCCGTCCAACGCCGTCATCGCCGAGCGGTTCCTCGAGCACTTCGACGGCTTCTCGATCGGCTCCAACGACATGACCCAGCTGACCCTCGGCCTGGACCGCGACTCGGGTCTGGTCGCGGACAAGTTCGACGAGCGCGACCCCGCGGTGCTGCACATGCTCGAGCTGGCCATCAGCGCCTGCAAGAAGCAGGGCAAGTACGTCGGCATCTGTGGCCAGGGCCCCTCCGACCACCCCGACCTCGCCCAGTGGCTGCTGGACCAGGGCATCGAGTCGATGTCGCTCAACCCCGACACCGTCGTCGACACCTGGTTGCGGCTGGGGGGCGTCAGCGTCGGCTGAGGTCGGCGTGGGATAGTCCGCACGACTTCTCACCCCCACCTCGCGCGGATTCATATGGTCTAAGCAACGCTTCCTGAAGGAGTGTTGATGACCAAGCC
>Ga0208056_100116_pt1 | contig 24725 bp, 22 predicted proteins | sample DeeseametaMP2052_FD_184178 | JGI IMG/M metagenome (GOLD analysis project Ga0208056, IMG submission 184178) | Marine microbial communities from the Deep Pacific Ocean - MP2052 (SPAdes) | ecosystem: Environmental > Aquatic > Marine > Oceanic | place: West of Cabo San Lucas, Mexico, North Pacific...
CGGGTGGCCCTTATTAGACCCTTAAGATATCGAATGGTGGGGTCTGACCGTGTTGCCTCAGATGTCGTGGCACCTGATTCAGTCGGCCCCTGTCATTGCCGCTTACGTGCCGGACAGGACTGACTGGCACTTGGCGCTGCGGGTTCGCACGTAGACAGACGCTTTAGCCACGGGGCAAGCCGATCGCGAAATGGCATCTTGCTCAGTAATTCGCGCCGGGATAGCTTATCCAGCAAATATCGAATCGTCCTTTGTTGCGAACGGGACCACCCGTGAGTCCGCCGCCCGAACGGGCATCCCCAGGGGCGTAGCTGAAGTTGAAGACCTGCTGGTCATGCCTCTTTTGCATTTTGCGGAGAAAGTTGCGCGGAAGCGGCCATTCCGGTTGACAGGGTGCCCGGAGTCTGAGAAGCTCTCAGCAACATCAAGGCACCGAACCTTCTTGGGGGGACAATAAAATGAACGCCATCGCGACCAAATTCCAGGTGGGTGCAGCCGCCCTCGCCGTCGGCGCTTCCGCTGCCTTCGTACCGGTCGCTGCAAATGCCGCCCCGGCCATGCCGGCTCCCGCCGCCCCGGTGCACCAGGTCGTGGGTGATCTGGCAGCTGCGCCCGGCGACTTTATCTGGTTCTTCCAGGTCACCTCGGTTCAGCTCGCCGCGACCTTCACCCGGAGCGCCACCTTCTGGACTGACACCACGATCGCCATCTACGAGGCGAAGCTGGCACGGCGCCCAGATTCCATCTTCGCACCGTTCTACGAGAACAGGATTGCTCAACTTCAGCAGCAGCGCGCCGCGTTCGGGCAGCTTTCTCTGAGCGCTTGCCGCGACGGCGAGGGGATCTCGGCGGGCCCTTACGGAACCGTCACGCGGGGTGCCTGCTAACGGATCGATTGAGGTTTGACTCGAATCACCAATTCAATAACGTTGAAGCCTGCACGTCACATTTCTGACGCGCAGGCTTCAACCTTGGGCAGGGAATTGTGAGTGCGATTTTTTCCGCGACGCCAATCAGATGACAACTACGGTGGCGGCGACGACGCCGGAGTAGAAAACGAACAAGGCCGGCGACTACCCAAGACGCTCCGCAGCCGTGGGTTTCTCTGGGCAGCAGCCGCGTTCGTCGTGGTTGTACTGGGGCTGGGATGTTGGGTCGCAATCGGTGCCTTCCAAGCGAAATCGAATTTGGAACAAGCTCGCGATAGTGCCCAAGACGCCAAGAGCGCGCTGCTCGACGGAGACACCGAAGCCGCATCGAAGTCGGCGGACGCCGCGCTTGACCAAGCGCGGGCGGCTCGCGACGCTACGCATTCTTTGGGGTGGAACGTCATGGCGTCTGTCCCGTGGCTAGGCAGTCCTTTGAAGACGGGGCAGCAGGTCACTGATGTTGTCTTTGGGCTCGCGTCGGATGTGCTCAGGCCGGCAGCGGATGTTGGTATCGCGATTGATCCCGATCGCCTCTACCGCGACGGTCGTGTTGACGTCGGTTTACTGCGCAGCCAAGAACCTCAACTAAGCGAGTTATCCGACAGCGCAAGGCGCCTGAACGGTGAAGCCGCCGCGATCACTGATCCTCGCTACGTTTCGCTCATGCGTGATGCCCGCGCACAACTACAAGGCCAGATATCGGGCATTACCTCAGTCATCGAAAACGCTGCCCTGGCGGCACGCTTGGCGCCATCGATGATGGGGGCCGACGGGCCGCGCACTTATTTCATGGGCTTTCAAACCAACGCGGAAGTCCGAGGCACCGGCGGATTGCTCGGGGGTTACGGGATACTTCGGTTCGATGACGGCGTGCCGAGCGTTGACACGTTGGCTCCGAATACCGAACTTACTGATGCTGTAGCCCCTATTGAATTAGGGTTCGAATATGACAGTCAGTACGGATTCGCTCAGCCGTTCACGGACTTTCGCAATAGCAATTTGAGTCCCCACTTTCCGTACGCGGCTCAGATCTGGAAGGCGATGTGGCTCGAGCAAACGGGCTTAGAGGTCGACGGCGTCATAGCCATCGATCCAGTGGCATTGAGCTACATCCTCGGAGCCGTAGGGCCAATTACGATGCCTGACGGGGAGATCGTTTCAAGAGACAATGTCGTTGAGTTGACCGAATCTACGGCGTACAGGCGCTTTCCAGCCGATCAACGGAGTGAACGGAAAGACTACCTCGAGGATATCGCAAGTGCTGTTGTTACGAAGATGACAGGCTCGGTAGAGTCACCTCGTCTCCTGCTTGATGCGCTCGGGAAAGCAATATCAGAACGTCGAATAGCTGTATGGAGCGCACGCGCGGACGAACAGAAACTCCTCGAAGAGACACCCCTTGGGCACGTAATTCCAGAAGAATCTGGTCCGTACGCGGGCGTTGTATTGAACAACCTTGGCGGAAATAAGCTTGACTATTATTTGAATACCGAGATCGAGTATGCCGCTGACAGCTGCGATGGCGATACGAGGTCGTCCACCGTAACTGTCAGATTGACAAACACAGTTCCGGATGACGTACCAGACTACGTCGCCGGCACTGAAGGCCTTTCGCCTGAGCTGCTCATTCAAGTTCCACGAGGCACAAACATCACTTCAGTCCGTCTATTCGCAACCAAAGGCGCGGAACTGTCAAGTGCAATACTGAACGGCGAGAAGGTGCCAGCGCTAATAAATTCTGAACGCGGACACCCCGTGTTTGAGGTTCAGGTAATGATTCCGCCTGGGCAATCCGCGGATATAAAATTTCGAATGTCTGAGCCGACAGTGCCTGGTGAGCCCCAAGCACCTGGTCAGCCTTTGGTCGGGACAGTCACCCCTAAAGTGATGGTTCCTGAGTGCGCGGAATGAGATCTGCGTGCTGCAGCAGGAGTGAGCCACTATTTGAGATCCTTGCAGAGCAGCTGCGATGCAATGCAGTCGTGCCGCGGGCGGTTTCAACTTGGCGGTATGCCGGTCAAATCCAGCTGGGTAGCGAGTCTGGATCGGCAACAGTTGGACCCAGATCTGCGACGCGACAGGTAGCAGGACCCCTCTTCCCTCGTCGGGAACGAGTTTGCTCCATTACTTCCGCGTCGGGGCCGAATGATATTTCCGCGCGTGGCACGGGTAAGCGACGAGATCCTTCCGGACTCTGCGTTAGCCGAATCGGTTATGGCGCAGCGCGTTTCGGCGACCGAGACGGAGCAGCCCACATCGATCGATCGGCAAGGCGCCAAGCGAACGGCTGAGTGACCAGCTCCTGAAGGGGTAACCTATGAATCTGCAAGACGTGGTGAAGCTGCTGCGATCCCGTTGGCTTACGGTCTGCAGTGCGACTGTCATCGGGATTCTGGGATCCGTAGTTGTCACACTCATGACCACGCCCCTCTACCAAGCGACGACGAGACTCTTTGTGTCGACAGCATCAGGTAGTTCGGTTACAGACATATACCAGGGGAACCGCTTCTCTCAGGAGCGCGTAATATCGTACACCGAACTCCTGATGGGCGAGACACTCGCGCAGCGCACCGTGGACAAGCTAGGACTGAGCACCGACGCTGAAGCTCTACAGGAAAGAATCACGGCGTCCTCGAAGCTTGACACGGTTCTGATCGACATTGCCGTGCTAGATGAGTCTCCTGTCCAGGCGCGGGACATAGCCAATACCCTCTCCGATGAATTTGTGGTGTTGGTGCGTGAATTAGAGACACCCGAAAACGGTGCCACCCCCAACGCGCGCGTTGTGGTCGAGCAGCGTGCGTCCATCCCCAACGAACCTGTCGTGCCGCGAACAACACTCAATTTGGTGACCGGGCTGGTTGTCGGGCTCCTCCTTGGAATCGGCCTAGCTGTGGTCCGTGACTTGCTCGACAACACCGTGAAGGACCGGAACGTACTTGAGGAGATAACGGGAGCCGCGATTGTCGGTAGCATACCGCTCGACAAAGAACGCCGTAAGCAGCCAGCTGTGTCCTTCGACATTGACAATTCGCCTACGGCAGAGTCTTTCAGAAAACTTCGAACAAACTTACAATTTTTGTCTGTCGATAATCCACCACGGGTCATCGTCGTCACCAGTTCTTTGCCACACGAAGGCAAGTCCACTACCGCCATTAACATCGCGCTCGCGCTCGCCGAAGCCGAGCACAAAGTAGTGTTGATCGACGGAGACATGCGGCGGCCCATGCTGGCGAAATATCTTGATTTGGTTGGTACGGTTGGCTTCAGCACAGTCCTAAGCGGTCGAGCCTCGCTTTCGGAGGCCCTGCAAAAAACACGCTTCCCAGGCCTAACGGTCCTGACATCTGGATCAGTTCCGCCCAACCCGAGCGAATTGCTTGGTTCGGTCGCTGCGAGAAAGCTGTTGAGTGAGCTGAGAGCCGAATTCGACTATGTAATTGTCGATTCAACACCGCTCCTGGCAGTCACGGATGCGGCTGTGCTTGCGGCTGGCGCCGACGGTGTTTTGGTGATGGCGCGCTTCGGCCAAACGAAACGCGATCAGCTGGCGCATTCGGTAGAGACCCTGCGGGCCGTGGGCGCACCACTACTTGGGTCGGTGTTTACAATGATTCCACCTCGCGGGACTACATCATATAATTACGGATATGGCTACTACGGCGAGGATGCAGGCCGCCGTTCGCCGATGACTGGCACAACCGAGTCATCCGCCAGAGCCACCGAAGCAGAGCCACAATCGACGAAACCGTGGTTGGGCCAAAGTCGCAACGTAGACGGTGTGTCGGACGGGTCGTTCCCGTCGGCAGAGGGCGACACCAGCCAAGCTGGGGTTCGCCGACGCCATCGCGACGCATAGGTACTAAGTTCTCTGTCGCTGGGTACGTACGCATACTTGCACTTGCTTCGCCTGCGAATTTCATTGCCGGAATTCTTTATTCGAGCGGCAACTGCCGATAGTTACAGGTGTTGCGGTATAGTCTCTGCTTAAGTGTGCACGTAGGGCGGGGGCGTTATGTTAAGAAATTATGTTGATGGACCGGCCCTAAGGCGCCGATTTTATCCGGAGTCGAACATCGGTGGCTTCAGTTATGCAGATGCGGGCGTGGCAATGTACATGCAGATTGATAGTACTCTTCGCCCAACGGATAGAGTGCTAGATTTTGGAGCTGGCAGAGGTGAGCAGATACTTGATAACGACGTCGAGTATCGACGCCGTCTTTTTAATCTCCGAGGTCGCTGCGCCCACGTGGAGGGATGTGATATCGATGAAGCGGTTCTCGACAATCCATTTTTGGATCATGCAGAGGTAACCCAGCCTGGGAAATCGCTTCCGTATCCAAATGATTCTTTTGATGTCATATATTGTCGTTTCGTTTTCGAACACGTCCAGGAACCGCATGCGGTTGCCGCAGAATTAATGCGCGTCCTAAGGCCCGGGGGCCTCCTCGCCGCTTTAACGCCGAATAAATACGGTTACATCGCCGTCGCTGGCGCTGTAGTTCCAAACCGACTTCATGTTCGGGCTTTGAAGTACATTCAACCAAAGCGGAAGTCGGTCGACGTCTTTCCGACGGTTTATGGGTTGAACACAAGGAAAGACATACGCAGTGCCTTCGGTGCGGGCGCAGAGACCTTTGTCGTGTATCTATCGGGCGAACCTGCCTACCATTTCGGCAGTCCGGTACTGTTTCGTGTCTTCAAATGGTTGCACAAGCACTTGCCTAGCAGTCTCCAGCCGCTACTAATAGTCTACGTTCGAAAGAAGCGCTGCTAGCCCGGGTTCTTTGATGAAGGACGACTGGCCCACACATCACCCTCGGGTTTCACCGAGGCGGCCGGCTGTCCACTGTCGGTAGGGGCAACCGAGGGTGACCCGACCGAGACCACCACGTTGCGCGGTGATCGACGCCGTTAAGCATCCTCGCTGGATCCGCACCTCAGGTGCGCACTAGGGGTCGGGTCAAACCTGACCACGCGATATTAAGTAGGCGAGGATGCCGGAAAGCCAAGACCCCATCTCGTCGTGGCCCTCCGGTAGCGTGGGGTGTACATAGTCAGCCATGGATTGTGGCGACACAACTCCGAGGAATGAAATTACATACACACGATTCGCTCTGTCCTCTGGCGTATCGAAATATTTGTATAGTCGCTGAGAATGTTCCATCATTCGCTGATTGAATTCCTCGCCGCTGATACCCTTGCCAACCCACATACTCTCATCGGCACCGTTAGGTGAGCCAATCAGGATTATTGGCACATTCGGATTCCATGCACGGATAGACGTAATGAGTGACCTCATGTTAGAGGAGTATTGAGCCCAGCCTTCGTTAGTCAGTTGGGACAGGAAGTCCACGGTTCCCAGCATGATGCTGATGCTCGTTGGAGCTCCTCCTTGAAAAGCCGAGCGATTCTTTTGAATGTACTTCGCAAATGAGAGCTCAACGTCTCGGTTGCTGCTAGGTTGCCATACTGAACCTTCATACTCACGCCACTGCTCAGTGAGTGCTAACCGGGGATCGATTAAAATGTCGCCGCGAGTCGGAGACTTTGGATATCCGTTGGCGTCAAAATCGAACGTACCTTCGTCGCGCCAGCCCCTAGCCACCATTTGAAAGCCGTCGTATTCATACCCGGGCGGCGTGCCGGCGGTGACGTTCTGCCAGAAAGCAGCGTTTCCATAAAACCTGCTTCCCTCCTCGTCACGCGGAAACAAGAAAGGCGAGTCGCCACCTTCCAATTCGCCGATGCGCGACAAGTAATTTTCCAGCGTCCACCCCCCTCTACCCTCGGTCGAAAGGGCTCCGCCGTTATACGTGCGGGTACCTAGCGCCTCGCCGCCTAGCACACATGTCACAGCGAACTCGACATACCCTCCTGCTCGTGTAATCGAGTCTCCGATGCTCAAATGGCGTAGGGGGGCGTCAGATCTCGGATCCACCACTATGACAGGGCGCGACGTCGACTCTCGGGCGATACCTGCGCGGTCCTCAATACTTATTTGCATGGTGTATGAACCAGAAGCCGTTGGAACATACTCCCAGTGGTCTGAGTACAGCTGGGCGTCCTTCCCAAGACCACGAATTTTCACTGCGGTGCTTTGATTGAAACCCTTAACAATACTCGCAAACTCGAGCCGGTACTCTTGCCCTACAACCATGTAGAGGGTCGACGGCAGTACGACACTGGACGGAACGTCCGCTGGAGTTGGCGGGCTCTGTGGCAGTAGACCGGCTAAGCGGCGGAGATCAATTTTACCGCGAGTAGGTGGTTTGCGGGTGTCCGTGTCTTTCTCGTGACTGGCATTGGTAGACAGAGCGGCCGTAGCGGACTCGTTGATTGGCATATGGTCAATGAACGGGGCATTCTTGGTTGCTGCCGACGCATATGTTTCGGCATCGCGCCTACAACTTTCCGGCCGTACAGTATGCGACGCACAGCCACTAATCGTCAGAAAGAAGACAGCCAGTAGGCTGATGAGCGCCTTTGGCATAGGTTGTGAATCGACCTCGGATTCTCCCATAAGCAACTTCCCATTGCGTGTCGATCAGTGCGTTACGTCCATTAAGATGGATATCGCGGCCTGATCGGCTTGGCTGGCACCCCCGCGCAGACGGTGTATGGGGGCAGATCGCCGACCACCACCGATCCTGCCCCGACAATACAGCCTTCCCCGATGCGGCAGCTGCCCACCACGATTGACCCAAATCCTACGAGCACATTGCTGCCTATCTCTATTAGTGCGTCGTCAACACGGGTGGCTTCGTACACCGTTGACTTCGGATCGTCGAAGGGGTGGTCTCGACCGATAAACGCGACATTGCTGGAAATAAGGACATGATTGTCGATCCGCACGTCAACCTCACAAGTGAAGTTCTTGCCGAACGAGATATGGTGACCAATCTCGAAAAAATGTGGCGATCGGATATCAAACCCCTTGGCGAAGCTGATGGCATCGCCGTGGACGAAGAGGGAAGGGCATCTCGTCTTCGCTCGGTACAGCCTCAGAACTCGCACGGTATTGCGTGCTCGTTCGAGTGGCCATGGGTACTTCCGGAACGGGCCTTGGTTTTGGGTCGCCACTTCTTATCTCCGCTTCGATGGCATGAGGTTTCGCTTTGCCGAGCCCGCCCTCGCGATGAATCGCTGCACACGTAGCTCTCTACAGTTCCTTAAGGCATCTATCGCTGGATAATTAATGTCGACGGCAGTATCGAACTCTGGGACTATATTCAACAATGGAGGTCGCTCGACTAGCAGCGATTGCGGATTTAAAGCGCCGCCGTGAGAGCCTCGGTTCAGCCCCAGGTTCTCGATTAGCCGGTTCGGAGGGAAGATCGATAAGCCACGATGTTGAAATATTGTGTAGTACCAGTGGATATACCAACTGTTAACGCGACCCTGAATGGAATTCTCTAATTGCTTTGTGAAGGGGTAAAGACCGCCCATGTCAAACGCGGTTCGAAAGGCCCTCGATTCAAGTACTTCAGGTTGCGGGCTGTTAGAAAGGCTGAAGTGAGTCCAAGCTCGCTCCCAAGTTGCCCAACCCCACGGATGAGTGAACGGCAATATGATTGATTTTGTTGATCCCCTGAGTGGAGGTGCATCGTAGATATAACCGGCAACGCTCCAAACTTGGTCGTTATTTGCGTAGTATTGAAGAGCAGCGTTGAAGTAGTTCAGAGCGGTGCGTGACAGTACGAGGTCGTCCTCCAACACAATCACTCGCCCGTGCCGGCGGATAATTTCTGTGACGCCTGAATAGATGGATGTTCGTAGTCCGCGATTGGTTTCGCTAATCTTGCTCGTGACGTTATCTAAGCCTAAGTTGCTAACCAACGAGCACACTGCCGCTACGTTCTTCGCGTCTCGATCGTCTTTCGGGCCGTCTATAAAGACGGTTATGGATGCGTCGTGAAAGCCCTCGCATCGCATCAAGCTTCTCAACATGGAACGTAGTCGGTCGGGTCTGTTGTAGGCGAATATAGCTATAGGGGCTGGTTCTGGGGAGCGCATATCCCAGACTCAACTTACGAAGTATGATTGGAACTCGGCGACCGCGGGAGAGCTATAAAAGATCCCGATGCGCAGGCAGTCATGGTTAGTTGTCAAATGACTTCCTTGGCGTATTCGCTGACTGAGCGCGTGTCCGCTCACATTGACTACAGGCAAGATCCCCCTTCGAATCCTATGCGGCAGCTATTGGCGATCGTTGAAACAGAACATCTATCTGCGTGGGGCCATACTCGCGAGTGCGCACTTGGTTGTATACGGCTCTGATATAGAACCCACGCAAGGAAAGATATTCCCTCACTTCTTCGAAGAGCGGCTGGTGATCGTATAGCTCGACGTAACTTAACTCAACGTAAATGAAGTCGACTTTCTCTATAGAAGCCAAACCGTCAAACACCCCAAGCTCGCCGCCTTGGACGTCGACCTTCAGGAGAACCGGGTGGGCAAGTGCGTTCATGTCTATACACTCATCGAGGCGCTTTACGGGAACGCGGATGACTTTCGCCGGATGAACGCCGAAAGCCTTGGCTTGGCCGGCTCCTGGGCGCAATAGAGAAGAGCTGTCCGCCCTGTCGGCTACATGGAACTCGGCAGTTCCCTCGCTCCCAGCCAATGCCACGCGTACCAGCCGGGTGTGAGGGTCGGATCGAAATATGCTTTGAAACTTATCGGCGGCTTCAGGAAGCGGTTCGAACGCCACGATGAGCGCACTGGGCCTAAGTCTCCTAAAAACAAGGCTGAACTGCCCCTTGTTTGCCCCTGCGTCGATCAATGTGTTCGCGGCACAGAAGCGGACGGCTTCGATGTGTTCAGATGCAGCGGCTACACGATAGCGCAGGTAGGGGAGCAGGAACCTAGGGCGAATAAGGAGGCCTGCCCCCTTGAGGACGGCGGATGACGACAGCAAGCTCAGGCTCCTCTTGTTAACCTCGATGACGAATGCTACCGGCCCGCCGCCGTTTCCGTGAAGTTCGGCGCTCCCGGGTGTTGCGAAATCTGCAGCCTTGGCTACGCGGCCATCGGGCCTTTCAGGACAGCTGAGCTAGTACCGACAGCAGCAACAGCAGGCAGCGTTCATCGGTCAAGCGGGAGCGCCGTGGGCTACCATAGGTGTCATATTCGACAGGGGAGTGACAAGCTTTACGGGTCCTACCGGATTGAGGGGGTCTTTGTGGGGCCTTATTTGCAGTTGGGAAATATGACAGCTTTCCCAAACTTTGGGAAAGGTCTTCGCTATCTTATTGGAATCGCTTTGAACGGTATAGCTTACGCGGTACTGAACAGCCGCACTGTACGGCTGTTGTTGGCTATGATGCCAACGGATGGTTTGTCGCCATCCACTTCTTCGCCGATTGATGACCGATGAACATTTTTTGGTTTTTTGCAATTCTCAACGCGGTGCCTGTATTGTTGGTTGTCGCGTCGACGCCACTCAAAGGGCTATCTAGATGGGTCAGTCCCGACACTCTCGTTGTGTTGATGCTATTCGCAGTGTTTTCAGTACGGCCGCTTTTCAGCGAACGTTTTCGCCCATCTGCCATCGCTGGTAGCGGCTTTTACGGCCTCGTTCCATCACTCGATGGTCAGGTTGCGGCGTCTATCGTTGGATCAGTATTGCTTTGGAGCATAGCGGTTGGCGCCTTGTGGAAGTCCCGTAGAAGAGGAGTGGCGGAGCATGGGTCCGGCACGCCACTTCATCTGGTGGCGTCGGATGGCTTCCTGCCCGGACGTGCTGTCTTTATCACTGTCTCCTCTTTAGCTGTGTACTCCGCTGCATTGATCTCGTTCATGGGCGTTCAGGGCTTCCTTGCGCTATCCAGAGGTCGAAGCGCTGAAGCTACGATGGATTTCGTACCCGAGTTGATTACTGTGATTCCCCTCGCTGGCTCAATTGCCGGTGCAATGCTGATACTAAATGCTGGCGATAAGGAAATTAAGCCGGCCGGTTGGTTGGCTGTTGTTTTTTGTGTGGCGGCAAGTATATTCGCCGTGTCCCAGCTGGGGACAAGGAGGTACATAATACCGGCGCTCTTGATTGTGCTGACTGCCACGCTGATGCGCAAACCTACGAGAGTTCGATTGTGGCATGTGGCCGCCGGCGGAGTAGCGTTAATCGCGCTCGCAGTTCTGCCATATGTTCGGTCGGCGGGTTCCCGGATAGCTGGCGAAAGCTTGTTCGACGCGTTGGTCCGTTCGTTCGAAGAGGTAGGGCCACTCGGCGCGGCGAAGTCTTTTTTCACCTCTTACGATACCCAGATGTACGACTACATTGCGATACTGGCTACTGAGTATCAAAATGGCCACCTCGAAATGGGTTGGGGCCGAGGCACATTCGTAGAATTCCTTACGAGACCGTTTCCGAGTGGAATGGCTCCTTTCTCTGAACGCTCTAGCGAGCTAAAGATCCATCTGTTCAACTATTCTTGTTTCGGAGCAGACTGCCCGGCTCCGAATCCAGTTCTCTCAGTTGGGGGATTGCTCTTTTTCGACGGCTGGTACTTGGCTGTACTGGTTGGGGGACTGCTACTAGGCGCATTCGTTCGTACCCTCGCCCATCGGTGGGCAGATTCTCGCTGCCTCAGTCCAGCGAACAACTTGGTTACGGCAGTCTGCGCAAGCTACGCAATGATCGCGGTTCGTACAGACACCGTATTCGCCGTCTGGTGGTGCATCTACACACTGGCAGTAGCCGCAGTCGTTGTGCTTGCTATGTCACCGAAATCAACGGGTCCGCCGGGGGGGAGATTTGTCACAAAGCCGCTACTTCAGCAGAGTGGTGGCCATTAATGATGCGTGTGGGTTTTGAGGCGATTGCTCTCGGTGTTTCCAAGCGCTCTAGAGATTGATCGCATGCCAAGTTTTCATTCTGAGTGTGACGTAGTTGATGGCAGCGAGCGGACCAGACGGCCCTGCTGCCGAGTCGTCACGTTCGTCCGTTCTAACGTCGGCTCGGCGACGCTTGCAGTAACTGACTACCGCCGGTGAGGCGATTCGGAAGGGGCAACTAGCCGTGGGGGGATCTCAACCTAGTGGTCGAGCACCTAAGCCGGCCTTCGGGACAGCGCAGCTTATGGGCCGTATCGGCAGGGCTGAGTCGATCCGGCTGGTTCATGCCGCACTTGAGTGCGGTGTAACGCACGTCGACACCGCTCGTGTCTACGGATTCGGAGATGCTGAGCGCATGCTGGGCGCTGCACTGAAGGGCCGATCTGATGTCGAAGTCTATACAAAAGTCGGCCAAGGCCACTCGACCCAGCCGCGCTTGCGTTCCAGTCGTTACGCGCTGGCAAGGCCGGTCGCGCGACTTCGAGCAAGGCTACGAGATGTCGGTTCTGAGGGCGCGAAGCCTGGCGGGAACTTCGTACGGCGTACAGATTTCTCGATAGACCACGTACGGCAGTCTGTCGAGACCAGCCTGAGAATGCTGCGTCGAGAAGCGCTGGATGGCCTGCTACTTCATGAAATTACCGCCGAGGAACTTAGTCCGGAACTCGTAGGCGTGTTGGACGATCTTAGATTGGCGGGAAAGATCCGTCGCTACGGCGTGGCCTCGGAGACAAGGGCGCTGACGGCACTTAGTGCAGTGGGCATGCCCGGTGACATCGTTCAGCAGGCTGGCGGGCCCTTTTTCGATCCCGTAGCAGTTCACCATCCTATGGAGACGATTCTCCACTCGGTCTTCGGCGCTAAGGGTCAGGAGCTCAGACGATTCTATGCTTGGCTCGAAAGCAATACAGAGTCGCGAGAACAGATCAGGGCAGTCGTCCAAGGAGAGGGCCTGCATGGACTTGCCCCTGCATTGCTTAGCTACACCGCTTCGTCTCGGCCTTGCGCTTCACTAATCTTCGCATCCACTTCGTTGGAACACGTTCGACGAAACGCTTTCGCGGTCCAGCACGGTTTGAGCGACGAGAGCATAAAGACCTTTTCAGCCGTTATCGCGGCGTACCGTACTCATCGACAAGAGGGGTAAACGATGCTGCTGGACTTCCAAGTCGCAGATCTTCAACATAAGGCGTTGCCTCGCACCGTCGTAATCGGCTCAGGTCCGGTTGGGCTGGCCGTGGCTATGGGCTTGAGGCGACGAGGTATCGCCGTCACTCTACTTGAGGGTGGGCCCGAAATCGCCAGCGCCAGTGACGAGTTCAATGATGGCGACATCTCGGGGCTACCTTTTACCGGTGTATTCAAGCGAGGACGTGGCCTCGGTGGTGGCACTTCGCAATGGGCTGGCCAGTGCCTTAGATTCCATGCTGCTGACTTTGAGCGTCGCGATTGGGTAGCTGAAAGCGGATGGCCGATTGGATACGACGACCTCGCTCCTTTCTATTCAGAGGCTGAAGAGTTTTTTGATGTGACGGCCGACGGATATCTAGCGCGAGTTTGGCACGATTTTGGGTTGGAGCCGGGGTCCCTCGTTGACCCAGACGTGTACGTTCGATTTAGCGTGTTTGCGCGGAAACCACAGGTCTTCGAGCGTGATCGCGGACGTTGGGAACGCGATCCTGACTGCCTGATCGTCTACAACGGGATGGCAACTCAGCTTCAGCGAGATGGCAGCAGGGTGAAATCAATTACAGTGCGCAGCCGTGGCGGCAAGTCGCTCACAATTCCGGTCGACCTCATGGTCTTGTGCCTAGGAGGCATTGAAACACCCCGGATGCTGCTAGAAGCCACGCCCGATTTTCCACACGGGATCGCTGGGGGCAACCCTCATGTGGGCAAACATCTGCAAGACCACCCGCACATGGTTATAGGGAGAATCGAGTCGTCGGGTTCGCGAGCTGACATCACGCGGTATCTGTCAAGCTTTTATCGTCGCGGTCGCCGTTACTTGCCGCGCCTAGTTCTCAGCGCTTCGCGTCAACAAGAGCTTGAAGTGTTGAATGCATGCGGGATTGCACTCTTTGAATGGCCGGAAGATTCGGTCACCCAGAACCTACGCGAACTCCAGTCGGCAATCTCTGGGCATCGTTTTGACCTCAGCTTGAGTTCTAGGATAGCCCGCACGCTAAAGGAACCTCGTGCCCTTTCACGCACTGCTCGGGCGAGGCTGCGCGGAGATTCCTTCGGAGAGGTACCGACCGCGATCAACTTGGAGGGATACGTCGAACAAGATCCTTCAACCGCAAGTTGTGTCACGCTGAGTGACCGCTTAGACCCGCATGGTCGTCCACTTGCCTCTGTTAAGTGGACGGTTGGAGATTTTGAACGGCGGGCGCTCGTGAATCTTGGAAGCGAAGTCGACTCGTATCTGCGGCGCAACGGCGTTGGTCGGGTCGTCATGTCTGAAACGCTCCGCGACGCCAGCGACGCCTGGCAGGCAGGTCTTGGTGACAATCAGCATCACGTCGGCACGGCAAGGATGGCGAAATCGGTAACGGATGGTGTAGTGGACTCCAACTGCAAATACTTCGGTTTGAATAATTTGTTTCTTTGTGGTGGCGCGGTTATGCCGACTGGGTCCCACGCCAATCCCACTCTTACTATGACAGCTCTAGGTTTTCGGCTGGCTGCTCATCTTGGCAAGGAGCGAAATGTGCTTCGATTACAAGACGGAGCCGTGTGACTTGGTGGTCGCGCGATGCCACTTCTCGCAGCACATGCTCGGTGCTCGTGTTATCGAACCGACCGGCATCAAGGTAATCGATTGTCTGCAGCACGGCTGAATTGGGGCACCAGGTGGGACAAACAATCCTCGGTGAGCCTGAGTAAATACCAAGCGACTACGATCTTTCATGCGGGGTAGCTTCAGGAAAGAGAGTTCGGGGGGTAGGCAGTTGCTTCGGACCTCAAAGGTTGGCATCGAGGAATCGCTGGTTGCGTCCAGCAGTCAGTCTTGGCGCTGCGGTGCGCGATGCGTCGGCCGCGTGTCAACCAGTTTGCATGAATGCTTGATCACGTCAAGGCGATTCGCAGCCACCTGTCTAGAGATTCGAGCCGTCTCGGTAGAGATGCAGACGAACTCAGTGGTGTCTCTTGGAGCTCAGGCATGAAGCGCCGTCGTGTATTTCGCGGCGTCCTATCGATGGGTTACGGCAAGGCTGTTGTCGCGGTCATTCAATTGGCGACGGTACCCGCACTTGCGACTGCGTGGGGGCTTCCTCTATACGGTCAGTGGCTTCTATTATCAACGGTGCCTGTCTTTCTCGCGGCTGGCGATTTCGGCTTTGGGGCGGCTGCAGGGAACCGCCTGATCGGCGAAGTTGCGCGTGGAGACCCTCTTGAAGCGCGGACTACCTTGCAGAGTGCTCAAGTGGTAATTCTTACCTGTAGCACAACGATCCTGATGTCAGCTCTCGCCGTTTGTGTGTTGTTGCCCGACCACTTGTTATCTGTATCCGGCGGAATGGACGCTGGTCGAGCGCGCGTCGTGCTGATGGTGCTTTGTGTGTATGGCGTGGTGGCGATGCAATCGAGCCTGTTTATGGCTGCAATGCGTGCACACGGTGCGTTTGCCCTTTCCACAGCTTTCGAAGCAACTGTTCAGCTCGCAGAAGGCTTAGCGGTCATTCTGGTAGCTCTCTCTGGTGGTTCGCCGTTGGAGGCGGCGGTTGCATACTTATCAGTACGCAGCTTAGGCGTCGTTGGGCACGTCTTTCTTGCGCGCAGTCGAGCGAAGTGGCTTGTCCTGGGCTTTAGGTATGCGGGGCGGGGCCGCATGTCCGAACTCCTACGGCCCGCACTCGCTGCCATGATGCTTCCGCTTGCCCAAGCCGGTTACCTGCAAGGTAGTGCGCTTGCAGTCGGTGCCGCTGGAGGGGCCGCGATCGTGCCAATCTTCACGAGCGTGCGTACTCTCTCCCGGGTAGGGCTTCAATTCCTTATGACGATCACATTGCCAATATTGCCGGAGTTCACTGCCGAGCACGCTCGCGGAAATTTCACGTGGGTGAAGCGGGTGGCCGGCGGGGTCACAACACTTAATGCGATAGTCGGTGCGCTTGCGGCGACTATACTAATCATCGCCGGTCAGTCTCTACTAACATTGTGGACTAGAGGAGAAATTGCAGCTCCACAGGCCATGATTTCGCTTTCAGCTGTGGCGCTCGTAGCTGGCGCTGTCTGGAATCCTCTATCCTATTTCTTGTTAGCGGTCAACCGACACGAAGGCTTTACATATTTTTATGCTGCTGCGGCGATCGGCGCCGTGGTGCTTTCATTCTATTTCGTTCGGCACTGGGGAGTCACCGGGGCGGCCGCCGCTGGGCTTATCTTAGATTCCGCGATGCTCGTCTGTGCATTGCTGCAGATGCGCAGATTGATTGGCGTCTTCCCGTTCGGGCTGAAAGCCCTGCACGTATTAGTCCCAAACCGGCTACTACGTCGCAGGCGGTCGAAAATTTCGCGTAGGATAGCAAAGGAGTAAAGAATCGTGAGAATTAGCACCCAGCCGATCGTTCGCGCGAAGCGTGCTTTACAGTCCGCAATGCGCCGGCGCGGTATCGATGTTAGGAAGGCCCCTGCATCGTTCGACCCCATCCCAGTGTTTCGTCTAGCGGTCGAAGCGCTCATGGCCCGATACGGCGATGAACTCAGCTTTGTTCAGGTGGGTGCGAACGATGGCGTCTTTGGCGATCCTCTTCGTCCCTATGTGTTGAATCGCGGCTGGCGGGGAGTATTAGTGGAACCGCAACTTGAGGTGTTTGAACGCTTAAAGAGGAACTATGAGACATGTGCAGACCGCTTGATTTTTGAGAACATCGCAATATCATCCAGGGATACACTGACGCTATATTTGCCTCCGACGCTCCTTGGTGACAGGGATCCAATTCACGCGCATTCGATAGTATCTAGCGACGCGAGCGTGATCGCGCGTCAAATAAGAATGCCGGTAGGGGACTTACATCGAGTAGATGTTCCGGCCGTAACGCTTGATGCGCTATTCGAACGACATGGAATTTACAATCTCGACCTGCTGCAGATCGACGCCGAGGGTTACGACTGGGAAGTGCTCCAGACGCTTGACCTTGCGAAGGTTTCGCCGAGGCTAATCCAGTTGGAAACTGGACATTTGTCAAGAAGCGCGCTTACAAGCGCTGCCAAGCACCTTAATAGATCCGGCTACCTTGTCTACTATGGCGGTTTGCAAGGTGACACGTTGGCGATGAAACGTGAATTTTTTGAGGATGCTTAGGACGTGGCGTCTAGTTAGCTGGTGATTCCCAAGTGCCCCTCGCCTTAGTAGTGCTTTTTCGCAAAGGTAGTTCATAGCTAGTATCGTTGTATTCGCACCTTGCGGTGGCCTAGCTGGGCTATGTCAACTATAGTATGGAGTTTGTCACGGTTGTTCATGCGAATCCTATCGGCTGGTCGGCGGAAGGAGTAGTGATCTGAACATTCTGTTCATCTGCACAGGCAATATTTGCCGGTCCCCCATTGCGGAGCGGATGGCCGGTTTTTTCGCGTCGAGTTACGGCCTTGCCGACTTAGCTTTTTCAAGCGCCGGGACTCGAGCAGTAGTTGGTCGGCCCATGCATCAAGAGGCAGCGCTGATGGTGAAGCAACTCGGAGGTGATCCGTCGTCCTTTGCCGCCCGCCAGTTTACGCCGAAAATCGCTGCCGAAGCGGATTTGCTTCTTACGATGACTCGGGCGCATCGAGAGTCCGTTCTTGAGCGCCAGCCACGGTTTCTCCATAGGACCTATACCCTAAGCGAAGCTGCTTGCATTTCGGTAGAACCCGGTATTTCAACGATCGCCGAGTTCGCCGAAGTGAGGCCCCGTATGGCAGGCCGTGCATTGGCCGATATCCCCGATCCGATCGGCCAGTCATCCGAAGTCTTTGCCGCGGCCGCTTCCCAGATCGTTGACCGTCTGTTACCGATTGTGGAGCTTCTCCGCCGCACCCATCAGCTGTAGTCGGAGCCGCAAGGCGATGGCCACCGTCGCTGGGTCCGCGGTGCAGAGTCGCGCGAAGATGCGATGGCGTTGTCATTCAAGTGCCATTACTGCGAACTGAGCGGAAAGCCCAACTACACAAGGCGGCGGCAGTCTGCCGAAGCGGACGAGTGAGCACTATTTCAGGCTTGGCCAGGTTTCTGACCTGCCGAGCGAAGTCCTCGTCCGCCCGGAGGCCAGGTAGCCCCAATGGCGGAGGCTTAGCACACTGTCGCGTGAAACTGCAGGTCGCTGTCCTGCGAGTTCGGTTTCGTTAGTGCCCTGCGTGGGGCGCCAAGCGAGTAATTTCGGGAGGTGGAGTACGTGCGGGAGGTGCGCACGCCGCCGCCCGAGTTGGCGGTTCAGGTCGTGCGGCGACATCGAGGTCAGCGAGCCATCCTGGCGCATGTCGGGTGGGCCTGCACTGATGCCCAGTTGGAGATTCTGCTTGAGCCCGCCGGATCCCGGCCGAGGATCAAGGTGTTCTCGACAGCGACGTGCCGCTCGGCCCAGTCCATCGACGGCGTAGAGCCTTAACCGCGTCGGCGTTTGTCGAACATCACTTCAGCTGGCGGTGCGAATCATGTGATGTGTGTGCCGGCGCTCGAGAAACGAGCGCATTGCACAAAGGCGAGGCCGTAGGTGTTGCACTCGCAGTTCGGCGCTGTGCGGGGCATCCGAGCAACGCGAGCCTTCGCTTGCCGACAGTTGCTCGAAAGCTTGCGTGCGTGCACGGTCAACGATATGCGGACCGCTCTGCCGAGCAAACTTTCACTTCCGGTTGAGGTATCGATAACGATTGGGCTAAAGTTCCAGGCCAAGGGGAAAAATTTGTGGGGGGATCGTGACAGCAGTCAATGAGCGGCCGGCGGTCGCAGCCAATATCGTTCCAATGCCGGCGAAGGCGCCGGGATGGCAACGCGGTTACTCGCGTCGTCTAGTCGTAGTGGATCTCGTCGGTATTCTGTTGGCGGTGGGACTCGCCCACTGGGTGCGCTTCGGCGGAATCTCCAGTTCGGTCGCGACCTATCGGTTCATCGACTACACAACCGTCTCGCTAATCATCGCCACCGCGTGGATGGCAGCGCTATCGATCAATAACTCCCGCTCGACCCGCATCGTGGGTTCCGGCGTGGAGGAGTATCGACGTGTCCTCATGGCGACGCTCGGAGTCTTCGGCGGCGTAGCGATCATCTCGATGCTGTTCAAGCTGGAAATCGCCCGGGGATACCTGATGCTCGCCCTGCCGGCAGGCCTCCTGTTCCTCGGGTTGTTTCGTTGGTTGGCCCGACAGGTTATAGCCAAGGTTCGAGAAAAGCACGGCCGCTGCATCACCCGGGTCCTTGTTGTCGGCAGCCCCTCGGCCGTTCGCGACTTGGCGTCTTCGCTCGCCCGCGAGCCAAGGTCCGAGTACCAGGTCGTCGGTGCGTGCATTCCGGGGCCCATTCCGAGGAAGAAGATCGACGTACCTGGGGTTGGCGAGATCCCCTCGTTCGGAGACGAATCGAACGTGGTGGGTGCCGTAACGGCTACAGGCAGTCACGCCGTTGCAGTCACCGCCACCGAGCGATTGAACGGACGGGGCATTCGCGATCTGTCGTGGGAGTTGGAGAAGCTCGACATCGATCTCCTCGTCGCACCCGGAGTAGTGGACGTGGCTGGACCCCGACTCCAAATGCGCCCAGTCTGCGGCCTGCCGCTCATCCACGTCGAGAAGCCTCAGTATCACGGCGCCAAACGCTTCCAAAAGCGCCTCTTCGACGTGATGTTCTCCAGCGCGGTGCTTGTCTGCGGGCTGCCGGTGCTGCTCGCAGTGGCGCTCGCGGTGAAGCTGACCAGCAGGGGGCCTGTCTTCTACCGGCAGGAACGGATCGGGCTGGATGGGAAGGCGTTCGAAATGATCAAGTTCCGCACCATGGTTGATGGGGCGGACAAGATGGTCGATAAGCTCGCCGCTCTGAATGAGAGCGAAGGCGGGGTGCTGTTCAAGATTCGCGAAGACCCGCGTGTCACCCGTGTCGGGAAGATCCTGCGCAAATACAGCATCGACGAACTGCCGCAGTTCATCAATGTCCTCAAACGGGATATGAGCGTCGTCGGGCCACGGCCTCCTCTCGCCAAAGAGGTCCGGACCTACGACGACTACGCCAGGCGGCGCCTGCTCGTAAAGCCCGGCATTACGGGCTTGTGGCAGGTCAGCGGGCGGTCCGATCTTTCCTGGGAAGATTCCGTCCGACTTGACTTGTTCTACGTCGAGAACTGGTCGATGGTGTCGGACTTCCTTATCGCGATCAAAACCGTCAGGGCAATGCTCGGACATTCCGGCGCTTACTAGTCCGTGGCCTACAGAAACTGTCGGTAAGCTAACGCCTCGATGAGATCGGCCGCACCGGCGCGGCTTCGCACACGGTGGGGGACACTACGGCTATGACTAAGCGCGCACTAATTACTGGCATCACTGGCCAGGATGGCTCGTATCTCGCTGAGTTGCTTCTCGGCAAGGGTTACGAAGTTCACGGTCTGATCCGGCGCGCGTCGACGTTCAATACCTCCCGCATCGATCATCTGTACGTCGATCCGCACACGCCAAACGTGAAGCTGTTCCTGCATTACGGTGACCTCAGCGACGGCGCCCGACTGGTTACGTTGTTGGCCGGCATCGACCCGGACGAGGTGTACAACCTGGCCGCGCAATCCCACGTCCGGGTGTCCTTCGACGAGCCTGAGCACACTGCCGATACGACCGGCACTGGAACCATCCGCATGCTCGAGGCAGTTCGGTTGTCGGGCATCAAAACGCGGTTCTACCAAGCCTCGTCGTCGGAGCTGTACGGGGCGACCCCGCCGCCGCAGAACGAGGAAACCCCGTTCTATCCGCGCTCGCCGTACGCAGCAGCCAAGCTGTACAGCTACTGGATCACCAAGAACTACCGCGAGGCCTACGGCATGTTCGCGGTCAACGGCATCCTGTTCAACCACGAATCACCCCGCCGCGGTGAGACTTTCGTGACCCGCAAGATCACCCGCGCCGTTGCGGCCATCCAGGCCGGTGTCCAGGACTACGTGTACATGGGCAATCTCGACGCTGTGCGCGACTGGGGATACGCGCCAGAGTATGTCGAGGGCATGTGGCGCATGCTGCAGGTCGACGAACCCGACGATTACGTCCTTGCCACCGGCGTCGGCATCACCGTTCGGGAATTCCTGCAGATCGCTTTCGCCCGGGTCGGGTTGAACTGGGAGGACCACGTCCGCTTCGACGAGCGCTATCTGCGCCCGACAGAAGTTGACGCGTTGATCGGGGATCCGACGCGTGCGAAGACCAAACTGGGCTGGGTGCCCACCGTCGACGGCCGTGAGCTCGCCCGGCTGATGGTGGATGCCGACGTGGAAGCGCTGGAACACGCGGGGCGTCCGTGGATCGACCGGGTGCAGCTGGACTCCTGGCGGACGCCGACCGCCGAAACACTGGTCACACCGTGACCGACAACGTCGACTTCAGCCCGGGAGAACTCGACCGCGGCGCCACCTTTTACGTCGCCGGCCACCGCGGCCTGGTCGGCTCGGCGATCGTGCGGCGACTGGAATCGGCCGGCTTCGAGAACATCATCGGCAAGACATCAGCCGAACTGGACCTCAAGGACCGCGACTCGGTTTTCCGCTTCTTTGCCGAGTCCACGCCGAAGTATGTGGTCCTTGCGGCGGCGAAGGTCGGCGGGATCATGGCCAACAACACCTACCCAGTCGATTTCCTCAGCGACAACATCCGTATCCAGGTCAACGTGCTGGACGCAGCGCGGGAAGTCGGCGTCGAGCGACTGCTCTTTCTCGGGTCGAGCTGCATTTATCCCAAGTTCGCCGAGCAGCCGATCCGCGAGGATTCCCTGCTCACCGGGCACCTGGAGCCGACGAACGACGCTTATGCGATCGCGAAGATCGCCGGCATCCTGCACGTGCAGGCGGTACGCCGCCAGTACGGACTGCCGTGGATTTCGGCCATGCCGACCAATCTGTACGGACCCAACGACAACTTCTCGCCGACTGGCTCGCATGTCCTGCCCGCGTTGATCCGGCGATACGACGAAGCCGCTGTCTCCGGGGCAGAGTCGGTGATCAACTGGGGATCCGGCACGCCCCGTCGAGAGTTCCTACACTCCGACGACATGGCCGATGCATGCCTCCACCTGCTCGAGCATTACGACGGTCCCCAACAAGTCAACGTGGGAAGCGGCACTGACGTCACCATCCGTGAGATCGCGGAGACCATCGCGTCCGTCGTGGGGTTCGCCGGCGAAACCCGTTGGGACACCTCAAAGCCCGACGGCACCCCGCAGAAGCTCCTTGATGTCTCCAAACTCGCCGATGCGGGCTGGACCGCCAAGATCGGTCTGCAGGAAGGCCTGGAACGTACCGTCGCGTGGTACCGCGACCACGTCACTGCCCTGCGCGGCTGAGCGGCCACGCCGCCACCTGAAAAAACATCGTCAGCGGCGGTGCAAAAAGCGGGCGGCGAACTGTGTGATGCGACTGAGTACGTCGATCTCCGCTTGCACAAATCGCGCGCATTCACAGAGCGCGCAATCCGTCCCGGCCCGGTAGTGCTCGTGCGCTGAGCGGTCGTGCCCGCATCTGCATTCGGCCCCCTGCACGGCACCAAAACTACGCCGCCGCCGAGCGTCACCAACTTCGTTCGGCGGAATGTGAGCCGGGCAGGATCAAGATCGCCATTTCGCGCCGCGCCCGCGCCGCCGCAGTACAGTGCTCCCGTGGGCTACCCGGAGAATGTGCTGGCCAGGGACGAGCACGTCGTCCTGCACCGTCACCCGCACTGGGGGCGGCTGACCGTCCCCGCGCTGCTGCTCATCGTCGCCAGCGCCGCCGCCGCGTTCATCGCCGGCTACGTCAACACCCTGGACTGGGAGTCCAACGCCAAGAACACCGTGCACCTGGTCATCGCCGGCATCTGGCTGATCCTGGTGCTGTGGCTGGCGGTGTGGCCGTTCCTGAACTGGTGGACCACCCACTTCGTCATCACCGACCGCCGCGTCATGTACCGCCACGGGCTCGTTACCCGCCAAGGCATCGACATCCCGCTGGCCCGCATCAACAGCGTCGAGTTCCGGCACAGCCTGATCGACCGGATGCTGCGCACCGGCACGCTGATCATTGAGTCCGCCGCCCAGGACCCGCTCGAGTTCGAGGACATCCCGAACGTTGAACGGGTGCACTCACTGCTCTATCACGAGGTCTTCGACACGCTCGGCTCCGAGGAAGCCCCGAGCTGACGCTTGCGGTGCCGCGTCAGCAGCGTGATCGCCACCAGCAGCAGCCCGAGCACCACCACGCCGGCGATTGCCACCCACACCGGCCAGCCCTGCGCATCCTGCGCGACCGGCGGCTCGGCATCCTCAACGCCGACGGCCAGATTGGTGACGGTGCCGCCCTCGCCGGCGGCCAGCACATTGCCCTGCAGGCTCGACCAGTTGTCCGGCTGCGCATCGATGTAGCCGAACAACGGATCCAGCAGTGACCATGCCCCGCTTGTGCTCACCAGCACCACGGTGCGGTCGCGCGACTCGTCGGCGAACACCTGGATCGACCCCAGCCCGTTGGGAATGTCGGCGCGCAGCGCCTCCGGCAGATCGACCTGCACCGCCGTGCTCTCCCCGCCGACCGGCGGACGCAGCGACGTCTGCTGCAGCGTCGAGGCGTTCGCGACGATCAGCGCCCCGGTCTCGGCGTCGGCGGCGTCGTTGACCGCCACCACCCGCGGCGTCAGCGGCGTGCTGGTCAGCCGTGCGATGTCGGCCACCACCTGCGTGGCGTAATCCAGCTGATCGGGGCTGGTGCCGTCCATCGCCACCAGGAACTCCGGGCTCAGCGCCGAGGGCACGGCGTCGAACCCGCCCGGCGTCGGGCCGCCGCGGCGCACCGTTACCGTCGACTGCGGGTCGAGTTGGAAGGTCAGCGGCGCGATCATCGGGTTGCACAGCTGGCGCGGACTGTAGGTCAACGCGAACTCCATGCCGATCCGCTGCCGCAACACCTCACCCGGCACGTCGAACGTGGCATCCAGCTCTCCGCTCGAGCCCAGCGGCGCGCTGTACACGGCCTGCCCGTTCACGCTGACCATCACCGTCGCGGTGTCCAGGTCGGCGACCGGGGTGTGGGCGGCCTTCAGGTTCACCGTCATTCCATCCACCCGGTCCGCGCCGAGGGCGGCGCGGTCCACCCCGACGGTCAGGTCGGCGGTCCGCAGCACTGACGCCTCACCGCTGAGGTTCAACTCCTCGAAGGTGAACTCGTCGGTCTGCGGGCCGGCCGCTGATCCCGGTTGGTCGACCCGGACGGTGGGCCCCTGCGCCAGCGACTGCAACTGGTTGACCACCAGTGACGCTTGATCGCTGAGCTGCCCGCCCCGGCCGGTGACCCGCAGGAACACGTCGGACTGGTTTCCGTTCACCAGAGCGATTCCCGCGTCACCGCTTTCGACCACCACCGCACGGGTGAACTGCGGCGCCGGCGGGGGAGTCGCGCCGCGGGACTGCTTCACCACGGTGATTGCTGGATTCTGTGTTCCGTACGCGCGTGCCACCGCAGAGGCCAAAGTGAGCACCGCCTGCGCTTCGCTGTCGTCGGCCTCGATCGGCGTGTAGATCGTCAGGCGCTGCAGCACAGGGGGAAAGAACTCGGCGATCGTCGTTGGCGCGGCCTCGGTTCCGGCGAACAGCACCGACAGGTCGCTGATCTCGACCGACTCACCCAGGCCGCAGCGTTGCTCGGCCGCGATGCCTGGCTGACGCACTGTGAACGACAGGCGCAGCGTCGACTGGGTGACCTGGGCGGCGGCGATGTCGACGTCGAAGGGGACGACCGCCTGCTGCGGTGTCACCTCGGGCAGGTC
>Ga0208056_100118_pt1 | contig 24599 bp, 17 predicted proteins | sample DeeseametaMP2052_FD_184178 | JGI IMG/M metagenome (GOLD analysis project Ga0208056, IMG submission 184178) | Marine microbial communities from the Deep Pacific Ocean - MP2052 (SPAdes) | ecosystem: Environmental > Aquatic > Marine > Oceanic | place: West of Cabo San Lucas, Mexico, North Pacific...
CCGCCGCGCCGGGCGCGTTGCCGACGAGCCGCTGCGCCAGGGCGTGCGCCGGAGCGTCCAGCGCGCCCGAGCGCGGCACCCCCAGGTGCGCGTGACCGGGACGACCGAGGTCCTGGACCGTGGCCAGGGCGCCGGTCGCGAGCACGGTGAGCGTGGTGGTCACCGTGCCTCGCGGAAGACGACCCGGGTGCCCGGCGCCAGGAGGGCAGGAGGGGTGCGGCGGTGGTCCCAGAGCGTCAGGTCGGTGCGCCCGAGCAGGCGCCACCCACCCGGCGAGGCCGTCGGGTAGACCGCCGACCAGGTGCCGGCCAGCGCGACCGACCCGGTCGGGACCCGGGTCCGCGGGGAGTCCAGGCGCGGCACCGCCCACTCCTCGGGCAGGCCCGCGAGGTAGGCGAAGCCCGGGGCGAAGCCGCAGAACGCGCTGACCAGCTCCAGCGACGTGTGCCGCTCCACGACCTCCCGCGGGGTGCACCCCCACAGCTCGGCGACGGACGCGAGGTCGGCGCCGTCGTAGACCACGGGCACCTCCACCAGCGGCCCGTCGGGCGGGTCGACGTGCGGGTCCCAGCGGGACAGGGCGGCCTCGAGCGCGGCCGGCGCGGCGCCGTCGACCAGGACCGTGCGCGCACCGGGCACGACGTCGGTCGCGTCGATGGTGGCGCGCAGGTGCTCGGCGAGCGCCAGCGCCGTCACGGCGTCGGCCACCTCCAGCAGCAGCGCGGACGGCCCGCACGCCACCGGGTGGTACGCCGCTGGGCCGGTCATCGCGGTCACCGCAGCCCCTGCAGGGCCCACCCGGCGGCGAGGAGTGCGCGCCGCACCGCGCGGGCGTGATCGACGGCCCCGGGGTGGTCGCCGTGGACGCAGACCGAGTCCACGCGCTCGGCGAGCCCCACGGCGCGCTCGGCGATCCGCGCCCCGTCGGTCAGCACCGCGCCGGGACGGTCACGCGGCAGCAGGCGGCCGTCGTCGGCGTACCCGCGGTCGGGAAAACCCTCGTGCCACACCCGCCGGCCGCGCTCGGCGGCGAGCTCGAGCAGGCGCCCGGGCATCCCGAGCACCGGGAGGTCGCGGGAGCCCTCGAGCACCGCGAGCGCCTGCTCCTCGTCGTCCATGGTCCGGTGGTAGAGCGCCCCGTGCGGCTTGACGTAGCGCACCACCGCGCCCTCCTCCCCCGCGATCACCGAGAGCGTGCCGACCTGGTCTGCCACCTGCTCGCGCAGCACGGCCCGGCGGACGTCGAGCGCGACCCGGCCGAAGCCCGCCCGGTCCGCGTAGGAGACCTGGGCACCCACCGTGACCCCTCGAACCACCGCCTCGGCGCACACCGCACGCATGATCGCGGGGCTGCCCGCGTGGTAGCCGCACGCCACGTTGGCGCTGGTGACCACCGCCAGCAGGGCGGCGTCGTCGGTGACCTCCTCCCCGAGGTCGGCGTTGAGGTCCACGTGGCGCACGACCCCGAACCTAGTGCCCCGCATCGTGTGCCGCATCGGCCCCGGCGCGGGAGGCGTGCGTCACGCGTCTAGTGTCGCCGCATGTCCACGCCGTCCCAGCCAGCGCAGCCCCCGGTCGCCCCGCGCCGTCCCACGAGCCGGGAGATCCACGGCCGCACCCGCACCGACGACTACGAGTGGCTGCGGGAGAAGGAGTCGCCGGAGGTGCTCGCGCACCTCGAGGCCGAGAACGCGTGGACCCGGGCGCGGACCGCCCACCTGGCCGACCTGCGCGCGACGATCTTCGAGGAGATCCGCACGCGCACCCGCGAGACCGACCTGTCGGTGCCGACCCGCAACCGCGGGCACTGGTACTACGGGCGCTCCTTCGCGGGCAAGGAGTACGGCGCCACCTGCCGCGTCCCCGTGGCCGACCCGGACGACTGGACCCCACCGCGCCCAGCCGAGGACTGCGCCCCCGACCAGCCGGCGCTGCCCGGCGAGGAGGTGCTGCTCGACCTCGACGCCCTGGCCGAGGGCCACGACTTCTTCTCCCTCGGCGGCGCGGCCGTCTCCCCCGACGGCACCCTGCTGGCCTACGCGACCGACGTCGTCGGCGACGAGCGCTACACGGTGCGGGTCAAGGACCTGCGCACCGGCGACCTGCTGCCCGACGTCGTGGAGGGCGTGATCGGCGGAGCGACCTGGGACCGCGCCGGGGAGCACCTCTACTACGTGACCGTCGACGAGTCCTGGCGCGCCGACAAGGTCTGGCGGCACGCGCTCGGCACCGACCAGGACGCCGACGAGCTGGTCCACCACGAGACCGACGGCCGCTTCTTCACCAGCGTCGGCCGCACCCGCTCGGACCGCTTCATGGTGGTCGCGTCGGGGTCGAAGACGACGACCGAGTACCGCCTGCTCGACGCCGACGACCCCGACCGCGGGTGGTGGGTCTTCGCCGAGCGCGAGGAGGGCGTGGAGTACTCACTCGACCACGGCGTGCTGGGTGGGCAGGACGCCCTGCTGGTGCTGCACAACGCGACCGGCCCGGACTTCGAGCTCGGCGTCGCGCCGTGCGCACCGACCCCGCGTGCTCAGTGGCGACCGCTGATCGGCCACGACACCGCCGTACGCCTGGAGGACGTGGACGCGTTCGCGACCCACCTGGTGGTGCACCAGCGCAGCGAGGGCCTCACCCAGCTGCGCATCCTCGAGCTCGGCGGCCCCCAGGACGCGCCGGTCACCGACGACTACCTCGTCTCCTTCGACGAGGAGGTCTACACCGTCGGCGCCTCCGGCAACCCCGGCTTCCACCAGCCCACCGTCCGGTTGGGCTACACGACGATGGCCATCCCCTCGAGCATCTACGACTACGACGTGCGCGACCGCTCGCTCACGCTGCTGCGCCGCGCGCCGGTGCTCGGTGGCTACGACCCTGCCGACTACGAGGAGCACCGCCTCTGGGCCACCGCCGAGGACGGCGAGCGGATCCCGATCTCCTGGGTGGCTCGCCGCGGCGCCGTCGCCGACGGGCCCGCGCCCACGCTGCTCTACGCCTACGGCTCCTACGAGGCCTCGATGGACCCGTACTTCTCCATCGCCCGGCTCTCGCTGCTCGACCGCGGCGCCGCCTTCGCGATCGCCCACGTGCGCGGCGGCGGCGAGATGGGCCGGCGCTGGTACGACGACGGGAAGCTGATGCGCAAGCAGCACACCTTCAGCGACTTCGCCGCCTGCGCCGGGCACCTGGTCGACATCGGCTGGGCCAGCCCGGACACGCTGGTCGGCGAGGGCGCGAGCGCCGGCGGCCTGCTCATCGGTGCGGTCGCCAACCAGGCGCCGGAGCTCTTCAGCGGCCTCGTGGCCGGCGTGCCGTTCGTCGACGCCCTCACCACGATGCTCGACTCGAGCCTGCCGCTGACCGTCACCGAGTACGACGAGTGGGGCAACCCCGAGGCGGACCCGGCGGTCTACGACTACATGGCCTCCTACGCGCCGTACGACAACGTCACCGAGCAGGACTACCCGGCGATCCTGGCCGAGACCTCCCTCAACGACACCCGCGTCCTCTACGTCGAGCCGGCCAAGTGGGTGGCCAAGCTGCGCGCGACCGCCCCCGACCACCGGCCCGACGTGCTGCTGCGCACCGAGATGGCGGCCGGTCACGGCGGGGTGTCGGGGCGCTACAAGTCGTGGCACGACCGCTCCTTCACCCTCGCGTGGATGCTCGACCGGATGGGCCTGGCCGGCTCCTGAGCCCGCCTGTTGCGCGTCTCACCCGTTCGGGCACCCATCCGCTGGACACCGGGGTGTCGAACCCCTTGCACGCGTGAGGCCCACGCAGGTGCCCTGAGAAGTGCCTGAGAGTCGGCCGACGAGGCAACTCTCGCCGGGCGTCACACGTCGAGGAGTGTGAAGGCTTCACCGGCCGGGTGGGTTTCCGCCAGGGAATCCCGGGCACCGGTGGGGCGTTGGAGAACGTGAGACGTGACCGGCGTCCACGCGCCGAAGGAGGGTTCCCATGGCCACCGCCACCCGCACCAACCGCGCGAGCACCCGTGAGATCGAGGGACGCGACAGCGTCGGCCTCTACCTCGACGAGATCGCCCGCAACGACCTGCTCGACGCCGCAGCGGAGGTGGAGCTCTCCAAGACCATCGAGGCCGGGCTGATGGCCGAGCACCTCCTCAAGGAGGGCCGGATCGGCCGCCGCAAGGGCGGCGCCCCGATGACCGCCTCCGAGGAGGAGCTCGAGTGGCTCGCCGAGGAGGGTCGCAAGGCCGTCGACACCTTCATCACCGCCAACCTGCGCCTGGTGGTCTCGATCGCCCGCAAGTACGGCCGGGCCCAGATGCCGATGCTCGACCTGATCCAGGAGGGCAACACCGGCCTGATCCGTGCGGTCGAGAAGTTCGACTACACCAAGGGCTACAAGTTCTCGACCTACGCGACCTGGTGGGTCCGCCAGGCCATCACCCGCGGTATCGCGCAGCAGGCCCGCGTGGTCCGGCTCCCCGTCCACGTCGTGGAGGAGCTCAACCAGGTCGGCGGCGCCCGCCGCACCCTCGAGCGCCAGCTCGGCCGCGAGCCGGAGCCGCAGGAGATCGCCGACGAGCTCGGCATGGACGTCGAGCGCGTGCTCGACCTCCTCTCGTGGGGTCGTGAGCACGTCTCGCTCGACACCCCGGTCGACGAGGACGGCGACACCTCGCTGGGTGACCTGATGGCCCAGGAGACCGCGCCCGGCCCGGACCTGACCGTGCTCGACGTGGAGTCCCGCGAGCGGCTCAACAACCTGGTCGGCCAGCTCGACGACCGCGCCGCCGACATCATCCGCTCCCGCTACGGGCTCACCGACGGTCGGCAGCACAAGCTCGCCGACATCGGCGCCAAGCACGGCATCTCCGCCGAGCGCGTGCGCCAGCTCGAGCGCGAGGCCCTGCAGAAGCTGCGTCGCTTCGCCGACCCCGACCTGGCCGCGGGCTCCGCAGCCTGACCACCGCCTCACCCGCGCGCGCTCGACCGGTCACACCCGGGCCCCACGGCCCGGGGATGGCCGGTCGTCGTGCTTCAGCGACCTCTCGGCCGTGCGTGAGTGACCTCTCGGCCGTGCGCCAGCGACCTCTCGGCCGTGCGTGGGTGACGGGTCGGCCGTGCGTGAGTGACGGGTCGGCCGTGCGTGAGTGACGGGTCGGCCGTGCGTGAGTGACCTCTCGGCCGTGCGTGGGTGACGGGTCGGCAGGTCAGTAGCCGTAGGCCGCCTCACGCAGCGCGGCGGAGGCGGCCTCGGCCTTCTCCACCACGCTGTCGTCGACGGGACGGTCCTGCGCGGTGCGGGCCTGCCAGCGCTGCAGGGCGACCACGCGGGCCGCGGCCTCCTCGACGCGAGCACGGTCCAGGGAGCCGTCGTCCAGGGCACGGGTGATCGTCTGGTGGGCGCGGCGCGTGTCGGCGGGCATCAGCAGCAGGTCCGCCCCCGCCTGCAGTGCCTTGACCGCGAGCGCGGGGGTGCCGGCCACGGCACCCATCCCGAGGGAGTCGGTGATGGCGACGCCCTCGAAGCCGAGCTCCTCGCGCAGGTAGGCGTAGGTCTCCGGCGCGAGCGAGGAGGGTACGCCGGGGGCGATCGCCTCCACGTCGAGGTGCCCGATCATCACCGACGGCGCCCCGGCCTCGACCGCGGTCGCGAACGGAGCCAGGTCACGGGCCTCCAGCTCGGCGAGGGTCTCGGTGAGCACCGGCAGCGTGGTGTGGGAGTCCGCGGTCGCGCCGCCGTGACCGGGGAAGTGCTTGGTCGTGGACACGATGCCCGCGCGGTTGTAGCCGGCGACGGCCTGCTTGACCGCCGCACCCGCCAGCGCGGGGTCGTCGGAGGGGGCGCGGGAGCCGATGGTGACGTCGGCGGCGCCGATGGTCACGTCGGCGACCGGCGCGTAGACCCACGTGAAGCCCAGCAGCCGCAGCTCGAGCCCGGTGGCCAGGGCGGCGCCCTTCACCGCGACCCGGCCACGGCGGCCGGAGTCGGCGATCGCCTCCCCCGCGGCGGCGAACGCCGGGAAGTCCGTCGCCACCCCGCGCAGGTGGGCCACCGAGCCACCCTCCTCGTCGACGCCGATCACGGCGGGGAAGTCACGCCCGCTCTCGGCCACCGCACCCTCGACGGCCGCGGTGGTCGCGAGGACCTGCTGCTCGTCGACGACGTTGTCGGCGGTGACGCACACCCCGGCGAGGTGCAGGTCGCGCACGAGCTCGGCCGGCACCGCGGGGTCGGTGCCCGCGTAGCGGCCGACCAGCACCTGGCCGGCCAGCTGCTCGGAGCTCCACCCGGCGACCAACGCCTCCGCGTCCTCGAGCTCACCGACCGTCGGGCCCCAGGAGAGCCGGGTGTCGGGATCGACCGGCTCCTCGGACGCAACGGTCGCACCGGTCGTCGCAGAGGCGCTCGGCGATGCCGGGGAGGCGTCGGCCCCGCTGGTGGTCGGCTCCGGCTCGGCGGGGACCGACGAGCAGCCCACCGCGAGGGTCGAGAGGGCGGCCACGGCCGCCAGCGTCGTACGTCTCATGCGGTGAGCGGCCCGGTGAGCTCGGCGTGGACCTCGGCGACGCGGGACCGGAGGTCCTCCAGCGTGCCGGTGTTCTCGACGACGTGGGTGGCGATGGCGAGCCGCTGCTCGCGGGTGGCCTGGGCGGCGATCCGGGACTCGGCGTCCTCGAGGGTCCAGCCACGGTCCCGGAGCATCCGCTCCACCTGGAGCTCGCGGGGCACGTCGACGACCACGACGGCGTCGAAGTCCTCGGCGCGTCCGGACTCGGCGAGCAGCGGGATGTCGTGCACGACCAGTGCCCCCTCGGGAGCCGACGCCTCCAGCTCGGCGTAGCGCTCGAACACCAGCGGGTGCACGATGCCCTCGAGCCGCCGCCGAGCGTCCTCGTCACCGAAGACCAGGCGCCCCATCGCCGGCCGGTCCAGTTCGCCGTCGACGGTCAGCAGCTCGGTCCCGAACTCCGCCACGACGGCGTCGAGCCCGGGCGTCCCCTTCGCGACCACCTCACGCGCGATGGCGTCGGCATCGATCACCACCGCCCCGAGCTCGGCCAGCATGGCGGCGACGGTGCTCTTGCCCGACGCCACTCCCCCTGTGAGTCCGACCCGCATGCCCGCAGGCTAGTCGGCGTCCCTAGACGAACAGCACCAGGCCCACCAGCGCGGGCAGCAGCCCCAGCAGCAGCCACGGGGTGAGCAGCGGACGCTTGTGGATGGCCAGCCCGGCCGCGACGGCCAGCACACCGAAGGCGCCGGCGATCACCGACAGCCCGACCCGTGGCGCGATCTGGTCCGGGTCGATGTACCAGGCGGCGATCAGCAGGCCCCCAGCCAGGTGCAGGATCGTGGTGACGACCAGCGTGGACATGACCCAGGTCTGCACCCGCGTCGTGCCGACGGAGTTGATGGTGTCGCGCTGCGGTGCGTTCGGGTCCATCAGGTGGCGCGCGCGACGCGGGGCGGCGGGCCTGTCGTCGGTCGTGTCGTTCAACGCAGCATCCCCTTCTCGGGCGGTGGGCACCACCAGCCTAGGGCTGTCCGGACGGCCCTCGCCGATAGGGTCGACGCGTGCTGGAGCTGACCCGTGACGAGGCTCGCCGGGTCGCCGTCCGCGCCCAGCTCCTCTCCCTCCCCCGCCCCGACGACGTGGTCGAGGTCGTCGCCCACCTCGGGGCGCTCCAGCTGGACCCCACGAAGGCCGTAGCGCCCAGCGCGCACCTGGTGCTGTGGAGCAGGATCGGCCCGGGCTACCGGCGCACCGACCTCGACGACGCCCTCACCGACGGCCGCCTGGTGGAGATCGGCGGCATGGCCAGGGTCGTCGAGCAGGCGCCACTGCACCGCGCGGTGATGGCCGCGTGGCCCGGTCCGGGCCCGCACCGGCCCTGGCACGACGAGGTCCTGGCCTGGATCGACGACAACGGCGAGTGCCATCGCGAGATCCTCGAGATGCTGCGCCAGGAGGGCCCGCTGACGGCTCCTGAGCTGCCGAGCTCGATCGTGCGTCCGTGGCGCTCGTCGGGCTGGACCGACGACAAGTCGGTGCTCAAGCTGCTCGACATGCTGGCGGCGCGCGGGGAGGTCGTGGTGGTCGGGCGTGCAGGGGCGCACCGCCTGTGGGACCTCGCGGAGCGCGTCCTGCCCGACGAGCCCGTGCCCCCGCTGGAGGAGGCCCTCGCCGAGCTCGGTAGTCGGCGTCTCCGCGCCCTCGGTGTCGCCAAGGAGCGCGCCGCGGTCTCCCCCGGTGAGCCGAACGACGTCGGCGACGCCGGCGTGCCTGCGCGGATCGAAGGGGTGCGCGGCACGTGGCGGGTCGATGAGCAGCAGCTCGAGGAGATCCGCTCCGACGGCGGCTGGGCGCCGCGGACGGCCCTGCTCTCGCCCCTGGACCGTCTGGTGTTCGACCGCTCGCGGATGGCGGCGCTCTTCGACTTCGACTACCAGCTGGAGATGTACAAGCCGGCCGCCCAGCGGCGCTTCGGCTACTGGGCGCTCCCCGTCCTGCACGGCGATCGGCTGGTCGGCAAGGTCGACTGCACGACCGAGCCCGCTGAGGGCGTGCTGCGCGTCGACGCCGTCCACGAGGACCACGAGTGGTCGACGGCGGTCCGCGACGCCGTCCACGCCGAGCTCGAGGACCTCGCCGGGTGGCTCGGCGTGGAGCCGCTCCTCATGCCGGGGGTACGCAGGTGAGCCCCGTCGCCCCGCACGCACGGCTGCACCCGGGCGACCGGGTCGCGCTCCTGGTGCCGGCGACGGCGGCGTACGTCGAGACCGCACTGGCCCTCCTCACGCGCGGCGTCGTGCCGATCCCGCTCGACCCGCGGCTGACCGAGCACGAGCGCCGACGCATCCTCGACGGGCTGGAGCCGACCGTCGTCGTCACCGACGAGGACGACCTGGCCGACCTGCTGGCCGCGCACCGGCCCGACGGCCCGATCACCGACTGGCTGCCGAGGGCCCGGCCGATGCACTGCACGAGCGGGACCACCGGCACGCCCAAGGGCGTGTGGAGCGGCCTGCTCGACGACGAGGACGCTCGCGCGCTGCTGACCGAGGAGCGCGAACTGTGGGGCTTCAGCGACGGTGACGTGAACCTCGTCCTCAGCCCGCTCTACCACTCCGCTCCGCTGCGCTTCGCGATGGGGACGCTGCTCGCCGGCGGACGTCTGGTGGTGCCCGGCCCCTTCGAGGTCGGGGCAGTCACCGCTGCGATCGCCCGGGAACGGCCCACCACCGCCTTCTGCGTGCCCACCCACCTGCAGCGGCTCTTCGCCCACTGGGACGAGGTGGGCACGCCGGACCTGTCGTCGTTCCGGCTGCTGGCCCATGCCGGCGCTCCGTGCCCCGACGGGGTCAAGCGGCGGCTGGTCTCGACGTTCCCGGCGGGCACCACCTGGGAGTTCTACGGCTCGACCGAGGGACAGTTCACCGCCTGCCGCTCCGAGGAGTGGCTCGAGCGGCCCGGGACCGTGGGAGGCGCCCGGCCCGGCCGGGTGCTGAGCACCGACGAGGACGGGACGATCTGGTGCGTGGTGCCGCCGCACGCGCGCTTCAGCTACTACGGGGCGCCGCAGAAGACGGCCGCCGCCTGGCGCGACACCGCCGACGGGCCGGCGTTCACGGTCGGGGACCTGGGCCGCCTCGACGACGACGGCTACCTCTACCTCGACGGGCGACGCGAGGACCTCATCATCACCGGCGGCGTCAACGTCTACCCGCTCGAGGTCGAGCAGGTGCTCCGCGGGCACCCGGCCGTCGCCGACGTCGCGGTGTACGGCGTCGACGACCCCACCTGGGGGCGGCGGGTCTGCGCGGCCGTGGTCGGCGACGTCGGCGAACCCGACCTGGACGCGTGGTGCCGCGAGCACCTCGCCCCGCCGAAGCGTCCCAAGACCTGGCTGCTGGTCGACGACCTGCCGCGGACCCTCACGGGCAAGGTGCGCCGAGACCTGCTGGCCGACCGGACCGACGCCTGACCGGCCACCGCGGGTCGCAGGCCCCGGAGACGGCAGAAGGCCCGCCAGGTCGAGCCTGGCGGGCCTTCTGTGTGCTGGAGCTAGCGGGTCACTGACCGCCGGTCAGCTTCTCGCGGAGCGCCTGCAGCGCCTCGTCGGAGGCCAGCGAGCCGCTGTCGCCGGTCTCGCCCTCGTTGGAGGAGGAGTACGAGGTGGCCTCGCCGGCCTCGACCTCGGCCTTGGCGGCCTCCTGCTTCTGCTTGACGTGGGCCTCCCAGCGCTCGTGGGCCTTGGCGTAGTCCGCCTCCCACTTCGCACGCTGCTCGTCGAAGCCCTCGAGCCACTCGCCCGTCTCGGGGTCGAAGCCCTCGGGGTAGACGTAGTTGCCCTGCTCGTCGTAGGTCGCGGTCATGCCGTAGAGGGTCGGGTCGAACTCCTCCACGTCGGCGGCCGCGGCGGTGTCGTTGGCCTGCTTCAGCGACAGCGAGATCCGGCGACGCTCGAGGTCGATGTCGATGATCTTGACCATGACGTCGTCGTTGACCTGGACGACCTGCTCGGGGATCTCCACGTGGCGCTCGGCCAGCTCGGAGATGTGCACCAGGCCCTCGATGCCCTCCTCGACGCGGACGAACGAACCGAAGGGCACCAGCTTGGTGACCTTGCCCGGGACGATCTGACCGATCTGGTGGGTGCGGGCGAAGTGCTGCCAGGGGTCCTCCTGCGTCGCCTTGAGCGACAGCGACACGCGCTCGCGCTCCATGTCGACGTCGAGCACCTCGACGGTGACCTCGTCGCCGACCGCGACGACCTCGGAGGGGTGGTCGATGTGCTTCCAGGACAGCTCCGAGACGTGCACGAGGCCGTCGACGCCACCGAGGTCCACGAAGGCACCGAAGTTGACGATCGAGGACACGACACCCTTGCGGATCTGGCCCTTCTGGAGCTGGGTGAGGAAGCCGTGGCGGACCTCGGACTGGGTCTGCTCGAGCCAGGCGCGACGCGACAGGACCACGTTGTTGCGGTTCTTGTCGAGCTCGATGATCTTCGCCTCGAGCGTCTGGCCGACGTAGGGCTGCAGGTCGCGGACGCGACGCATCTCCACCAGCGAGGCCGGGAGGAAGCCGCGCAGACCGATGTCGAGGATCAGGCCGCCCTTGACGACCTCGATGACGGTGCCCTCGACGACGCCGTCCTCCTCCTTGACCTGCTCGATGGTGCCCCAGGCGCGCTCGTACTGGGCGCGCTTCTTGGACAGGATCAGGCGACCCTCCTTGTCCTCCTTCTGGAGGACCAGGGCCTCGACCTTGTCGCCGACCTCGACGACCTCGTGCGGGTCGACGTCGTGCTTGATCGACAGCTCGCGCGAGGGGATGACGCCCTCGGTCTTGTAGCCGATGTCGAGCAGGACCTCGTCACGGTCCACCTTGACGATGGTGCCGTCGACGATGTCGCCGTCGTTGAAGTACTTGATGGTCTCGTCGATCGCGGCGAGGAAGTCCGCCTCCGACCCGATGTCGTTGACCGCAACCTGCGGCGCGTCGTAGTCGGGGAGAGCAGAGAGGGTCGTCATAAGGGAAGTGGTTCCTTGGATGGGCAGAAGTCGTTCGGACACGCGTCAGGGTCCGGTTCAGACGTGACGGCGGCTGGGGCGGTGTCCGTGAGGACGTCGCCGGCCACCGAAGCCGAGCCAGGTCCACTCCGTTCGGGACGCAGGCAGACCACAGGCGCGTCTGTCAGGGTACGCCGCGGCTGAGCGGGGAGTCCAACCGGCGTGAGCGGGCTCGTCGGACGAGCTCGCAGGACACCCGGTCTGGACCGGTGGGCCGCCCAGCGCATCGGACCGGGTCGGTCGGGTACGGCCAGCGTACGGCGACGTCGGTTCGACCCCTCCCACAAGGACGGCAGGACCGCCTCTCGCCGCCTCCGCAGCCCCCCGGGTGGTCCAGCTCCCTCCACCTCCGGGTCCTGTCTCCTCCGGTGCGCCGCGGTGCCTCCCCGCCATGAATCCAGGAGACATCCATGTCCACCCAGTCCTCTTCTCCCCCCACCCCCCGGCGTCGCCGCGCTCTCGCCGCGGGAGTCGGTCTCTCGACCGCCGCGTTCTACACGGTGATGACCGTCCCGTTCGCCCCCGCGGCGAGCGCGGCGCCGCTCCCCCTGACCACCGCGGCCACAGCCTCGAGCTCGGTGGACCTGCTGCGCGCGAAGGTGCTCAGCGTCCCGCTGCTCGGTGTGTCCGCTGTCGACGTGTCCGTCGGGCGCGCCTCCGGCTCGCTCAACGCCGACGCCCCCCGCGCGGTGGCCTCGGCCGACAACATCGCGAGCACCAACGACCTGATCGCGATGCTGGGTCTCGAGGAGGTGCTGCTCGACGAGCTCCTCGGCAACGTCAGCCAGTCGGCGCCGCCGGACAACACGGCGCCCGCGACCGACTCCCTCATCCCGACCGACGGCGGTCCGCTCGACGCGCTCGACGCGGTCCTGGACCTCGGCGTCTCCAACGCCACCGCCCACGCACGCTTCTTCGACGACGGCACCTGCCTGCCGACCTTCCCGGCGTTCACGAAGTCGCGCATCTCCACCGCTGACGCCGAGGTCCTCGGCGCCATCGGCGTGCCCGGGGCCGTCAGCGTCTCCCACGAGACCCGCCTGGTCGACAACGGCCTGCCCAACGGCGGTCGCGACGTCGTCACCGAGGTCTCCGGCAGCACCGCGACCGTGAGCATCCTCGGGGAGCCGCTCCTGGAGGTCATCGCTCCCCCGGTGCTGACGGTGACCGCCGACGGCACCCCCGGCGTCGACGACGTGTCCTACACCGCCCCGGTCATCCGGCTCGCCGGCACCGGCGGCGACCTGGCGGAGTTCCCCTTCACCACGCCCGGTGAGCTCGGACAGCTCATCGAGATCTCGGTGGCCGACCCCGTGGTGGAGGTGCTGCCGACCGGGGTGCGCGCCACCGTGGCCGGAGCCATCCACCTCAAGGTCACCCTCGCCGGGCTGATCGACGTGGCCCAGGTCGACATCTTCCCGATGACCGCCGAGGCCACCGCTCCCGCCGGGGGCGTCCAGTGCGGCACCGTGGGCGACTCCGACGGCGACGGCCTGACCGACGACGTGGAGCCGGTGGTCGGCACCGACCCGAACGACCCCGACACCGACGGCGACGGCACCAACGACGGCGACGAGGACTTCGACGGTGACGGCCTGACGAACGTCGAGGAGGTCACCGGCTCGGAGAACGACGGCTACGGCAACGAGCCCACCGACCTCACCGACGCCGACTCCGACGACGACGGCCTCACCGACGGCCAGGAGGTCGATCTCACCGGGACCGACCCGAACAACCCCGACACCGACGGCGACGGCACCTCCGACGCCGACGAGGACCCTGACGCCGACGGACTCACCAACCTCGAGGAGGTCACCGGCTCGGAGAACGACGACTTCGGCAACGAGCCCACCGACCCGCTGGTCGCTGACAGTGACGACGACGGCCTCACCGACGGCGAGGAGACCTCCGGCTCGGAGAACACCGGCTTCGGCAACGAGGCGACCGACCCCAACGAGGCCGACACCGACGGCGGCGGCGTGCCCGACGGCGACGAGGTCACCGCGACCCCGGCGACCGACCCGAACGACGGCTCCGACGACGTCCTGGACCCGGCCGGCGACGCGGACGGTGACGGCGTCACCAACGGCGACGAGCTCTCCGGCGACGAGAACGACCTCTACGGCAACGAGCCTACCGACCCGCGTGACCCGGACTCCGACGGGGACGGCCTCACCGACGGCCAGGAGATCTACGAGACCGGCACCGACCCCAACGAGGCCGACACCGACGGCGACGGCACCCCGGACGGCGACGAGGACCCCGACGGCGACGGACTGACCAACCTCGAGGAGGTCAGCGGCTCGGAGAACGACGACTTCGACAACGAGGGCACCGACCCGCTGGTGGCCGACAGCGACGACGACGGCCTCACCGATGGCGAGGAGACCTCCGGCTCGGAGAACGACGGCTACGGCAACGAGCCGACGAACCCCAACGCCGCGGACACCGACGGTGACCTGCTCACCGACTCCCAGGAGATCGACCTCACCGGGACCGACCCCAACGAGGCCGACACCGACGGCGACGGCACCTCCGACGCCGACGAGGACCCCGACGCCGACGACCTCACCAACCTCGAGGAGGTCACCGGCTCGGAGAACGACGACTTCGGCAACGAGCCCACCGACCCGCTCGACGAGGACTCCGACGACGACGGCCTCACCGACGGCGAGGAGACCTCCTCCACGCCCGCGACCGACCCGAACACCCCCGACAACGAGCAGAACGTCGTGGACTCCGACGACGACGGCCTGACCGACACCGAGGAGGGTGAGCTCGGCACCGACCCGAACGACCCCGACACCGACGGGGACGGCCTGCTCGACGGCGCCGAGGTCAACACCCACGGGACCGACCCGCTGGACCGCGACACCGACGGCGACTCGCTCAGCGACGGCCGCGAGGTCCTCAAGATCGGGTCGAACCCGAAGAAGAAGGACACCGACAAGGACGGCCTCAAGGACGGCCAGGAGGTCAAGCGCTACAAGACCGACCCCCTGAAGAAGGACACCGACGGGGACGGCCTGAAGGACAAGGTCGAGATCAAGGGGACAGCCAACAAGGCCTACGGCAAGTGCCCGACCAACCCCAAGAAGAAGGACTCCGACAAGGACGGTCTCAACGACCGCCAGGAGATCAAGCGCTACGGCACCGACCCGTGCGACAAGGACACGGACAACGGTGGCGCCAGCGACGGCAAGGAGGTCCGGGCGGGCAGCGACCCCCTCGACCCCCGCAGCACCCCGAAGCACCCCTGACGGGCGCTTCCCACCGGGGAGGGAACCCAGACCGCACCATGGCGGGGCGGGGCTCCCCTCGGGTCACCTGTGGCCCGAGGGGAGTCTAGGGAGCGTCGTCCGCCACCGCGTGCAGGTCACCGCGGCGGACCATGGCCACCAGCTGACGGTGCGCCAGGTCCGCCACCGGGTTGTCGCCGCGCCTGGTGGCCAGCTCCATGACGGCCACCAGGTCCGCGGCGCGGGCGCGCTCGACCAGCGTCGCGACGTCGACCCCGCGTCGCTCGGCCACGGTGCCGAGCAGGGCGTCGACGTACGCCGGAGCCCGGTCGAACCGCAGCAGGTTGCCGAGGTCGGCCCACGGTGAGCCGGCGTGCGCGAACTCCCAGTCCAGCACGCCGCTGACGCTCACTCCCCCGCCCGTGGCGTCGGGATCGCGGACGAGCAGCAGGTTCTTGGGGTTCAGGTCCCCGTGCACCAGGCACGCGCCCGACGCCCCGGCCAGCACGTCGTCGGCGTGCCGGCACAGGGCGGAGAGCTCGCGGACCTCGGGATCGTCCAGGCCCAGGCGCGGGGCCAGGACCTCGACGAGCTCCTCGAGCAGCGCCGCGTCCCACGGCGGCTCCCACGCCTCGATCGTCAGGGAGGCGTCGGCGAACCGTCCGGCCCGCAGCTGCACGGTGCCCGCCAGCCGGGCGACGACCTCACCCAGTGCGGCCCCGGCCGCGGCGAGGCCCGGCTCGTCGAGCCCGGGCAGCAGCAGGTCGCCCCGTGTGCCCGGCAGGTGCTCGGTGAGCAGCAGCCCGGGTGCACCCGAGGCGGCGTCACCGTCACGCACCTCCACGACCGACGGCACCGGTGCACACCCGGCCAGCACCGCGGACCCGAGCGCGAGCACGGCCGCGTCGCGTGTGGGACCGTCGTGGTCGTCGGGGTCGTAGACGCGCACCACGGTGCGCTCCCCGCCGGCCTCGGCCAGGAAGGTGCGCCCCGACCAACCGCCCTCCATCGGCTCGAGCCCCGCGAACCCCGTCTGCTGCTGGTCCGACATGGGACGGATCCTCCCATCGCGTGGCGCCGGCCACGTAGCGTGCTCCCATGGCCCGTCCCCCTGCCGCGTTCGCCCTCGACGCCGCACTGCTGCCCTGGCGGCTCGCGGTCGCCGCGACCCAGACGACCCTCCAGCTCGGCACCCTCGTCGCGCCCGACGGGCCGATCCGGCGTCCGGGCGGGTACGCCGACCTGGTGCTGCGCGTCATCGGCGAGCACGGGTACGCCGAGCAGCTGGTCGACCTGCTGACCGACGAGGACGGCCCGATGCGTCTGGCCGCGGTGGTCAACGAGCTCACCGCCCCCGACCGGCCGCTGGGCAGGATGCTGGCGCGCGACGGCGTCCTGGACCGCCTGCTCGCCGACGACGGTCCGCTGACCCGCCTCGTCGTGCGCGACGGCGTGCTCGACCGGCTGCTCGCGGCCGACGGACCGCTGGACCGCCTCCTCGGCGAGGGCGGGGCGCTGGACCGGGTCGTGGCCGAGGAGGGCGTGCTCGAGCGGCTGCTGCAGCCCGGCGGCCCGGTCGACCGCCTCACCCAGCCCGGCGGGCTGCTGGAGCTGGTGCTGCGCCCCGGCGGCCTGGCCGACCGGATGCTCACCGACGACGGGTTCGTCGAGCGCCTGCTCGCCGACGGCGGCACCCTGGACCAGCTGGTGGCCCTGGGCGACACGCTGGAGTCGATCCAGCCGCGGCTGGCCGAGCTGGCCGAGATCGTGCCCACCCTGTCGACCTCCGCGGACGCGCTCCACCGCGCCGTGGGTCCCCTCGGCGACCTCGCCGGCCGACTGCCGCTCAACCGCCGCCGCCCGCTCGCCGCCGGGACCCCCGCCGGGACCCCCGCCGGAACCCAGGCGTGAGCGACCGGCTGCCGCCGGTCACGCCCGACTCCCGCGACCACCCGCCGCTGCCCCCGGTCCGGGCCGAGCGGCGCGACGTCGACGAGGCGGAGTCACGCGCGGCCAACGGGCCGGACTGGGACCGCTACGCGGACGACTACCAGGCCACGCACGGGGAGTTCCTCGGCGACGCCGGCTTCGTGTGGGGTCCCGAGGGACTGAGCGAGGCCGAGGCCGGGGTCCTCGGCGACGTACGTGACCGCGACGTGCTGGAGGTCGGTTCCGGCGCCGGGCAGTGCTCGCGGTGGGTGCGCGCCCAGGGTGGGCGCGGCATCGGCCTGGACCTCTCCCACCGCCAGCTGCAGCACTCGCGACGGCTGGACGAGGTGACCGGGCTGGCCGTCCCGTCGGTGCGCGGCACCGCGACGGCGCTGCCCTTCCGCGACGCCAGCTTCGACGCGGTCTTCTCCTCCTTCGGGGCGCTGCAGTTCGTCGCCGACCTCGACGACGCGGTGGCGGAGGTCGCGCGGGTGCTCAGGCCCGGCGGCCGGTTCGCCTTCTCCATCACCCACCCCACGCGGTGGATGTTCCCCGACGACCCCGGGGACGAGGGTCTGGTCGCGTCCCAGTCCTACTGGGACCGCCGGCCCTACGTCGAGGTCGACGAGGCCAGCGGCGCGGTGTCCTACGTCGAGCACCACCGCACGCTGGGCGACTGGGTGGCGGTCCTGGCCGCCCACGGCTTCCGCCTCACCACCCTGCTCGAGCCGGAGTGGCCCGAGGGCCACGAGCGCGTCTGGGGCGGCTGGTCGGCCGTCCGGGGCCGGCTCACCCCTGGAACAGCAGTGATCGGGTGCGACCTCGGCTGAGGTCGCACCCGATCAGGGGGTGCCGGGGGGAGAGAGGTCAGCGGCCGGCGCCGACGACCTCACGCTCGCGGTGCGCCACGGGGCGGGCGGCCGGGCGACGCATCATCAGGAAGCCGACCACCAGCAGCAGCGGGCCACCGACCAGGCCGACGATCGGCAGCACGACCTCGATCAGCGTCAGCAGGGACAGGTTGTCCTCGGTGTCGGCCACGGAGGTCTCGACCTGCTCGTCGGTGAAGGCCAGCTGCAGGTCCAGCGCCGGGGTGCCGTCGGCGAGCCAGCGCTGCTGGTCCTCGGTCTGGTTGACGATCGAGCCGGTCTTCGGCTCGACGAAGATCTCCTTGGCGGTGGAGTACGTGCCCTGGGTGCCGGCGGCGACCTCGGCCGGGGCCTCGACGACGGAGACCTTGTAGACGTAGGTCTCCAGGCCGCCGACGTCCTCGGTGCGGTCGTAGACGGCGTCGACCGTGCGGCCGAGCGTGCCGTCCCAGTAGGGGTAGGTGGTCTGCTCGGCGTTGAAAGGCCACTTGTTGACCAGGCCCTCGTGCGGCGTGGCGTCGGCCGGCAGGTCCACGCCCTCGTTGACGGCCTCGCCGGTCACGCGGTCGGTGGCGAAGACGTCCACCGACGCGGTGATCATGTCCGCGGACCCGTCGACGCACTCGCGCTCACCGCCGCGGTCGATCATCACGCAGGAGGTGGAGACCCAGGCGACGACGTCGTCGGTCGACACGTCGCTGTCGGTCCGGGTGTCGCTGATCGCGAAGATCGGGTTGCGCACCAGCTCGCCGGTGGAGGCGTCGAGCTTGCCCGCCTCGCCGTCGAGGTAGGTGATGGTCTTGACGTCCACCGGCGTCTTCTCCACCACGCCAGGGGCCCACACGAGACCCAGCAGGCCGGCGACGACCAGGAACCCTCCGAGGCCGAAGACGACACGGCCGATCCAACTACGCACAATTCCCTCCCCAGGAAAAAGTCCCGTCCCCTCCCCAGGTGACGGTCATGCAACGGACCCACGCTACTCCACCGCGAACGTTTTCGTGGCATTCGCCACAAACCACTCCCGGCCCCCGCGCTGTGCCACACTCGCGCGGTGCGTGGGGTGGAGGCTGCACGGGACTCCCGTGGTGACGCCGTGTGGGTCGTCGGGCTGCTCCTGGTCGCCCTGGCCGCGCTGGCCCGTGCCTGGGCGCTCTACGGCTCGTGGTTCTACACCGACGACCACCGGCTGGCCGGTGACGCACTGGCCTCCCGCTCCCCCGCCGACCTGCTGGAGCCGTTCGACTCCCAGCTGATGCCGCTGGGACGGGCGCTCGCGTGGGTGGTCACGGCATCGGGCCAGGAGAGCTGGACCGTGGCGGCGACCACCACCCTGGTCGCCTCGACGATCGCCGGGCTGACGTGCCTGGTCGCCCTGGTGGTCCTCTTCGGCGCTCGACCGGCCGTGCTCGGCCTCCTGGCCGTCTACCTCACCTCGGCGCTGACCCTGCCCGCGACGATGTGGTGGGCGGCGTCGCTCAACCAGCTCCCCCTGCAGGCGGTCCTCTGGGGCAGCGTGGCCACCTGGGTGACCTACCTGCGGACCGGGAGGCTGCGCTGGCTCGCCGCGACGGGCGCGGTGCTGGTCGTCGGCTTCGCGGCGTACGTCAAGACCGCGCTGGTGCTGATCCTGCTCGCGGCGCTGCTGGTCGGCTGGTTCACCGAGGGTGGGCCGGTGCGCCGGGTGCGCGAGGCGTTCGCCCGGGCGTGGCCGGCGGCCGTGGCGCTGGGCCTGGTGGCGGCGACGTACACCGGCTACTACGCCACGCAGGTGCCGCAGGTGGTCGAGGATGAGGTCGACTCCTCGGTCGCGGGCGACCTCGCCTGGCAGATGCTCGGGCGCACCCTGCCGACCATGCTGCTCGGCGGACCGTGGCGGTGGTCCAGCGACAACCCGCCGGTCAGCCGGGCCGACGCTCCCCTGGTGGCCGTCCTGCTCTCCTGGCTGGTGCTCGCCGGGCTGGCCGTCTGGCTGTGGCGCCGACGGACCCGCACCGGACGCTGCTGGCTGCTGCTGGGCGGCTACGCACTGCTGGCCTACCTCCTGGTGGCGACCAGCCGGGCGCAGGTGATCGGCGCGGTGATCGGCACCGAGCCGCGCTACCTCACTGACGTCGCGCCGGTCGCCGTGCTGGCGCTGGGCCTGGCCGCACTCGGCCTCCCCGGGGCGCCCGGGTCCTCCGCCTGCCGTGACGCGACGGCGACCGACCCGGTCCCTCGCCCTGTCGCCCGCCCTGTCGCCCGCGCGGCGACGCCGGTGCTCCTCGCAGCCGTGGTGCTCGGCGGGCTCCTCTCCTCGTGGCGCTACGTGCACGTGTGGCACACCGACAACCCGGGCCGGGACTACCTCACCACCGCCACCGACTCGCTGGCGGGCGCCGGACCCGTCGACGTCGCGGACACGGTGGTGCCCGACGAGGTCGTGCCCGGCTACCACTTCCCACGCAACACCACGGCCTACCTCCTGCCGTTGCTGGTCGACAACGCGCGGTTCCCCGCCGCCAGCGAGGACCTCCACGTGCTCGCCGACGACGGCCGCCTCGTGCCCGCCGACGTCGAGGGCGAGATCCGCTCCGGGGCGGGCCCCGAGGAGGGCTGCGGGTGGCGGGTGCGGTCGGGGTGGACGACCGTGCCGCTGTCCGGGGAGACGATCGACCTGGTCTGGTGGCTGCGCATCGGCTACCTCGCCTCGACCGGCACCGACGTGCTGGTGCAGGTCGACGGCGGAGACCCGGTGCGCGCACCGGTCGTGCAGGGACTGGGCGAGGTGCTGGTGCGCGTCGAGGGCGGCTTCGACAGCGTGCGGTTGGGCGGACTGCCCGAGGGCGAGACACTGTGCGTCGACGAGGTCGTCGTCGGGGAGCTGGAGGTGGCGCGATGAGCACGGTGGACCGGGCGCTCACCCCCGCGGTCGAGACGCCGCCGGAGACGGCCACGACCTTCCCGCACGTCGACACGCTCCGCGCGGTCGGAGCGCTGGCCGTGCTGACCACGCACGTGGGCTTCTGGTCGGCGTCCTACGGCACCAACGGCACCGTCGGCGCCCTCCTCGCGCGCCTCGACGTGGGCGTCGCGCTGTTCTTCACCCTCAGCGGGTTCCTGCTCTCGCGCGCCTGGCTGAGCCGGGCGGCTGATGGCCGTGCCGCTCCCCGGACGGGCCACTACCTGTGGAAGCGCGCCCTGCGCATCCTGCCGGTGTACGTCGTGACCGTGACCCTCGCGCTCGCCCTCATCGACGCCAACAGCGGGCTGGGCTGGGGCGACCGACTGGCGACGTACCTCATGGCCTCGACGCTGGTCGACGCGACGTTCCCGGCCGGGCTCACGCACATGTGGAGTCTCGCGGTCGAGCTGCACTTCTACCTCCTGCTGCCGCTGCTGATGCTGCTCGGCGTCGGCCGCACCCTGCGACCGGCCCGCGTCGTCGCACTGCTGGTCGTGCTCACCGCGCTGAGCACCTGGTGGCACCTCCACGGCGCGGCGTGGGCGCTCGGCGACAGCCTGGTGGCGACCCCGCAGTGGCTCGTCGGCTACCTCGACTGGTTCGCCGTCGGCATCGGTCTCGCGCTCGCCTCCGTGCTGCACGAGCACGGTCGGGGCGGCCGTGTCGTCGCCGGACTGCGCTCGCTGGCGGCGCAGCCGGGGGTGTGCTGGCTGCTGGCCGGCTCCCTGATGCTGGTCGCGACCACGCCGCTGGCGGGCCCGCTGGTCCTCGACCCGCCCACGGACGCCGAGGCGCTCACCAAGAACCTGCTCTTCGCCGCCGTCGGCGGCCTCGTCGTGCTGCCGGCCGTCATGCGCGAGGTGCCGGCCACCCCCACGACCTACGACCGGGTCCTGCTGCACCCGGCGGCCCGGCACCTCGGCTTCACGTCGTACGGGCTGTTCTGCCTGCACGTACCGGTGCTGCACCTGCTCACCGCGACCACGGCGTGGGAGCCGTTCCAGGTCGACTTCTGGCCGCTGTGGATCGCCACCCTGGTCGTCAGCCTCGTCGCGGCCGAGCTGGCCTACCGGCTCGTGGAGCGACCCGCGCTGCGTCTGAAGGGCCGCCACCCGCTGGCCCGTCGCCGGGAGGAGTCGGCCGCCATCGCGAGCGCCCCGAGCACCGGCACCAGCGCCAGGTAGGACGGCCAGGCCAGCGCCCCCGCCCAGCCGGCGGGTTCGCCCCACGGCCGGACGGCGTACGCCGCCCCCACCGCCAGCAACGGGCCCGCCAGCACCCATGGGAGCGCCTCCGCCGCTGCCGGGACGCGACGCAGCAGCACGGGCACGAGCAGGCCGAGCACGGCACCGACGGCAGCACCGACGGTCCCGGCCAGCAGACCACCGACCAGCGTGGCGGTGAGCCCCGCCACGAACGGGCCGTGCCGTCGGGTGCCCAGCGCGGCCGGGCCGACGGGCTGCGCCCGGCGGCCTCGACGCCAGGTGGCGACGAGGGTCCCGAGGAGCAGCAGGACCAGGGTCAGCGCCCCCAGGCCGAGCCCGGCGCGGTAGGGCAGGTCCGGGCCGAACGTGGCCACGACCCGGGTGTCCTCGGCGGGGGGCGCCGGCACCAGCCACGCCTGCTGCCAGCCGTCGACGGTCAGGTCACCCAGGCTCCCGCCCACGCCGCCCACTGCGCCGTCCGAGGGGGCCTCGAGCTCGGCGGACCAGCCGGGGTTGGCGTTCTCGCGGGAGACCAGGGCCCCGCTGCGTCCTTCCGGCAGGTCGAAGACCCGGGTCGCCGGCTCCTCGGCGACGGCGACCGGGGCCGGGTCCGGGCCGGAGGGCAGCGACCCGAGGACCACCGACACCGCCTCGACCGCGGCGGTGTCGGTCATCCGGATGCGCGTCTCCCCCGCCGTGAGCACGAGGGCGGGCTCGCGGCGCACGTCCCGACCGCACGCGCGCAGCTCCACGTCGTCGCCGGCCAGCAGCGTGGCGGGCGCGGCCACCAGGCGTGTCGGCACGACCCGGTCCCCCACCTCGAGGTCGGGGCCGGTGCCGCAGGAGAACCGACGGGGCTCCAACGACGGCTTCAGCGGCTCGTAGGGCACCCCGAGCAGGCGCAGCTCGCTGATGCCGGCGCCGACCGGGCGGCCGACACCGTCGAAGCCGAGGTCGCGGGTGGGTTCGGTGCCGAGCACCTGCAGTCGCAGGCGGTCGGTCGTCACCGGGTCCTCGGACAGGTCCGCCCGACCCTCGACCAGGTCGACGTCGCGGGTGCCGCCGGGCCAGGTGAGCCGGAGCGCGATCGGCCGGGACGCTGCGGTGTCGGGGTCGAGGCGGACGCGCAGGCCGGCGACGTCGCGCTCCTCCAGCCACGACACCTCGAGCGACGGGAAGTCCTCGGCGGGGTCCGCCACCCAGGTGGTCCCGGGGTCGCCGTCGATGGCGGCGAGCGCCCCAGCCCGGGGGTCCTCGACCGCGGTGGACGAGACGCGCGCCGCGATGGCCCGTCCCTCGACCACGAGGGAGTCGAGCGCGGCCCCGGCGTGGGGTCGACCTCGCAGCGTCACCTCGTCGTACGTCGCCTCCGCGGGCAGCGTCACCACCCGGTCCAGGCCGTCGGGCTCCTCGTCCTCGACGGCTCGGCGTGAGTCGCAGCGGGTCTCCTCGCGGGTGCGTCGCAGGTCGGAGGCGACCACGCAGCCGGTCCGGGGATCACGGTCGGCCCGCAGGGCGATGACGTCGGGCTGGTCCCACACGGAGAGCCAGGACTCGGGGACGGCGGGCAGCACCCACGGACGACGCACGTCCAGGTCGGGGACCTCGACCTCCGCGAGGTGCAGCGGCCGGTCCGGCACGGCCGACTCGACCCGCAGCGTCGTCGTGGGCCCGCCGTCGAGGAGGACCGCGCGGGTCTGACCGGGTCCGAGCGCGAGCTCCTCGGTCACTCCCGAGTCGGTGACGACCCGGACCCGCTGGTCCTCGAGCGCCTCGGGTCCACCGGTGATCGTCAGCCGCTCGAGTTCGCGCTCCTCCTCGAGGGTCACCTCCCACCACTGGGTGCCGGCGGCGAAGGGGCCGGTGCGGAAGGCGGTGCGCGGGTCCCCGTCCAGGGCCGCCCAGGGCTGCGCGCCACGGCGTACCGGACCCAGCGAGCTGGTCCAGGCGTCGGAGGAGGACGCGTCGAGCGCGGCGACCCCCTCGAGCCGCGCGGTGGTGCGCCAGCGCGCGTCCTGTGCCGGGTCCCCGATCTCGTAGTCGCGGGTGGGGTTGCCGTTGCGGCGCGGCGCTCCCGGCTCCAGGACCGGGCTGTCGGAGTCATGGGTGCGCGCGAACGCGTGCTCGCGCAGCCGGAGCCCGTCGGTGAGCACCAGCGGGCCCAGGACCGAGCGGAGGTCGTCGGCACTGGCGGACCCGAGGTCCTCGGGAAGGTCGACCGCCAGCACGCCGGGCCGCTCGTCCACGGCGCCGAGGTCCGCGAGGTCCGCGAGGTCCTCGGGCCCACCCACGACCACCGGAAGGTCCTCGGCCAGGACCGCCCGCTCGGCCCCGTCCACGGCCCACACCTCCACGGCACGGTAGCGGGTCTGCCAGCCGCCGCCGACCACGACGCGCTCGCCCCCGGCGCCCTCGAGGCGCGCCTCGCCACCGAGGACCGGGCCGAAGGTCTCGGCCACCACGAGTCCCGGGGAGTCCTGCAGGGCCTGGCGCACCAGCAACGGGTCGGGCACGTCGTCCGCGCGGGTCAGGTCGTTGCGCACCACCACGTAGCGCACCCCCGCCCGGGCCAGGGCGTCGGCGAGGCCGGGCGACCCGCGGCCCTCGGCCAGGCGCCTCTCGATGCCATCGAGCGTCCGGACCTGCCCGGCCGGGACGAGGGGCACGACGTTGCGCACCGCCCAGCGGGAGTCCGCCAGCCACTGCAACGGCTCGTCGTCCGGCGACCCCCACTGGTAGCGACCGAACCCCGAGCCGGGCACCAGCAGCGCGGTCGCATCCCCCTCGGCGGCGTCCTGCTCCTCCAGCCACTGTGCGGTCGCGGACCAGTAGCCCGGCACGGCCACCACCGGCTCCC
>Ga0208056_100127_pt1 | contig 23906 bp, 21 predicted proteins | sample DeeseametaMP2052_FD_184178 | JGI IMG/M metagenome (GOLD analysis project Ga0208056, IMG submission 184178) | Marine microbial communities from the Deep Pacific Ocean - MP2052 (SPAdes) | ecosystem: Environmental > Aquatic > Marine > Oceanic | place: West of Cabo San Lucas, Mexico, North Pacific...
AAGGATCACCCGGTGGCCGTCTCTACGTCGGTAGGGACTCACTCACCGGGGCTGCTCGTACACCACTCTGCTGGACTCCACTCCGAGACTAGCCAGTGAAGTACTCGGCACTCTCGCCCCGAGAGCGTGTGAGCCGCGCCTCGCAGCCTGGGCATGCCCAGGGAGGCAGGTGACAGTGCGAGCACAACGCCATCACGCAGTCGGACAGGTGTTCGAGGCCCACGGGAGCCCGACAGTCGAAGCAGAGTAGACCGCCGATCTCTTGTCGAACCCATGCTGTCTGTTGCCACCACTCCGGCGAAGGGATTCTCCACCGATTATGGCGGATTGCGTCTGGCCAGTTGGCCAAGGCATGCCCAAGAACCTCCAGCGGCCTGACGGGGAGCCGCTCCATGGCATGCGACGCCGGAGCCAGTTCACGCAGAATTCCCATGACCTCGTACAGATGCCGCGCGGGCACCTCCGGCATGAGGAGTGACCGCGCATCTGGCAGGCAGTCACCCAACGAGAAGCTCTCGTCGTAGAGGCACTCGTCACACACCCGCTCGTCGTCCACGAACAACCATGCGGGCCGCCAATCCGCGCACTCCATGCACTCCCGGTCCTGGGCTTGCAGCGCCTGTATAGCGCGCACCTCATGCTCCTCTAGGCCGGGCATCAACTGGCGCAGCCGGTCATACCTCGCGTCGCCGCCTGGCAGGTCCTCAACCACCCACCGTAGTTCCGCCCAGTCGAGCGCGTTGCGATGCAACCAGTCGTCGGCGAGGGCTTGTGCCAGCCCCTTGTACCTCATGGTCTCGCACAAGGCGTTGCAGCTGATCGGGCAGGCCGCGCCCTCATTATCGGCCACGCACCCGATTGGACAGGGCTCGCGACACCACCACTCCCACCACTCACCCTGCTGCGGACAGTTCGGATGCCACCGACGCAGCAGGGTGGTGACAAGCGGATCATCGCCAAGCAGACCCAATTGCATCAGCCCCCGTAGACAGGTCACGAGCATGAGCGCGTCGTCATCGCTCATCCACGACCAACCCGACACGCGGCCCACGGCGTATTCTTCGGTCCACTCGGGCATGAACTCAGCCAACATACGGATCACTCCTCTCCACCTCGATGCGGCCGCCACGAACACGCATCACGTGCACCGGCCTGCTGTCGGCGACTTTCTGCAGCTCCCGATGCAGCTGCGCCACCGTCAGCTCATCCGGTCGCAGCGTCGCCCGCTCTGCCTCGGTGTCGATGAGCTTGTTAGACGTAACCTGCTCGAACGCCTTGCCGCGGTACCCGGAACGGCGGCGACGAGCTGGCGCGGCCTTCTTGGCCACCCGGCTCACCACGGGAAATCATCCTCTTCGTGGTCGGCGAGGCGGCACTGGTGGCAACCCGGGCAGACGCTCGGCGCGGTGTGGGCCAGGCGGTTTGCCGCGTTCTCGTATACGTCACGCAATACCAGCCGCCCCTCGGCGGTCAGCTCAATCTCCACATCCTCATTGCCGGGAAAATGCCAGCAGGTCAACCAACCGAGAGCCACGGCGCACAGCAGTTTGAGTTCCACCGCATCCTCTTGCCTGCCTCGGGTATTGGGTGCCGGTTCGTCGATCGAGCCGAGCGGGGTGATCAGCTGACTGCTCAGCGTCATCCCGTGCTCCGCAGCTGGGAGCAGTGCCTTGGCCATGTCCTCGACGACCGTCAGGTCCCCACCAAGGGCTTGCAGTCGGTTGAGCAGATGCGGCACATCGGTCGTCCCCAGGTCTGCAGGCGTCACGCGCAGGTTTGGACACATCACGTCAGCGCCTCCGCCCTGCCGAGGAGCCGGCCGCGCCCCGAGGGACTCTGCTCCGCACCCGCGGAGCCGGAGCTACCGTCTGCAGTTCCGCAACTCGTTGCCGTAGCGTCTCGCACTCCGCTTCGACCACTGCCTGCGCTGAAGCACTCAACGCCAGCTCGCGGACTGTCTTTTCCGCCAGTTGCAGCTGCTTCTCTGCCGCCCGCAGTTCGCGGCGCGCGGCCTTCTCCTGCTTCTCCTTCTGCCCAGCCAGCCAACGCTTGCGCCACACGGTGTCGTGCCGCTTGCGCAGCGTAGGGTGCCTGGTCGGGCGCATGAATGCATCCACCGGGCCCAGCCGGTAGTCCCGTTCGGGAATGCCGTAGTCCAGCGTGACTTCGTCTCCCTCATCGAGATCTGCCAGTGCATACGCCTCTACCTTGAACTCGGAGAGGTGCTTGCGCAGGTCGGCGGTCGGTGTGCCGGAGTGCCGGTACACGCCGATGAGGCCGTGAGCCAGAGCCCGTGTCACCACAGGAAGCTCCGGGTGCTGGACGTCCCGCTCGTCCGGTACCTCCCACGCGAACGCCGTCGCGTGCACGGCGTGGACTGACCCGGCGGGCTCCGGCCCGTAGATCGGCGTGACCGGAGCGACCTCGATGACCTCGCCTGCCTTGATCGCCTCGGCCGCAATGACTCTCGGACGTAGGACCTCACGGCCCTTCGCGTCCTGCCCCTCGCTGATCCAGTCAGCGACTGTGCGTCCTACCTTCATGTGATCTCCTCTCTGGAGACCACCCGCGCGCCACGGTTACTTACATTCCAGCATCTTCATCCTGCGGGTGATCGTCACCCTGACGCCGACTCCTTGCCGGCTCTGAGACAAGATTAACGGTTCACAATAAAGATCACATGACACAAATGGGTCAATCGAATCCTAGTTTACGGCTAGATTGTCCAGTCACTTCGCGTAGTCAACGTGAACCATAAACATTGACACCCAAAAAATAGTCAAGTGGCGCCCCGCTCGCTGACCAGTCGTCATTCAGCGCGTCGGCGCAGACTTCAAGCGCAGTACCGGATGAGTCACGAGACCTTCTGCTTGGCGCTGCCCGCACGGCCGCTGCTGGCACACCGAACAGGGCCGCAACGATCGCCGCGAGGACCACCCGTACGGCGCGAATCATGTCGTTTCACCACCGACGTAGTGGATCCACAGCGTGTTGACGAAGTCCCAGCCACGGGAGGCGGCGTCGGCGTCGCGGGATGAAACAAACTCCCCCCGGACCGGCATGCTCCCGATGTCGATCGGCACCGGGACGGCCGCGTGGAACTCCTCACCGTCAGTTGGGTTCCGATCGAAGTGACCATTGCCAAACATGTAGAGCGACGGCGGTTCGTCTGGATCCACTGACCCTCGCGTGAAAGCCGGTGGCGAAGTACATAGAACCGCGGTCTCACGAAGTGGAATCGCGACTGAAAGCCGGCCGGACCAGGCCGACGGAAGCTCATCAACTGCTCGACTCAGCACTCGGCCAGACTGTCCCCAGGTGCTCTGCAGGAGCCCGAGTTCATCAAGATGAACGCTGACAAAGGTGGCCTCGCCGCTCGCAAGTGCAGCAACCGAGCGAGCGATCCAATCGCGAAGAGTCATCGTGGAATCACCCAGCCATTCGCTTCCAGCCACTTCGACTGATCGTTGGTCAGTGTCGTGCCGCCGTGCTTCCACGTGCCATCCATGTTGAGGGCAGATCCATCGTTGAGATGGATGTGGGTCTGTTCGCCGGGAATCTTGCCTCGATCGACTCGCCTCAACCCAGCCGGCGCATTTCCGCGTTGGATTGCCTGGTTCATCTGGTTTGGGCTGAGAGGACCACCGCCCGGCAGTCGAATAGAACCGCGCTCATCCCGGACCCGCGGCGGTTTGGTCTTTGCGGCGATGCGGGCGCGGTCGGTGGTCTTAATCGCGGCCTTGACCAGGACTCCGCCTACAACCACTGTCGTCGACGTATAGAGGGCCCCGCTGGCGAGGCCCAGGTAGTCTCCTTGGTCCTTTTGCAAATTGAGGTGGTAGAAGGGCGTAACGAGCTCATGGACCCCTGCCTTGGCGGTGTCCAACGGATTCATCACCATCGAACCGACCCCCTTGACTGTCCCGACGGGATCCGTGGCCGTGTTCCACAGGGAGCTAAACACTGACGACACGTCGTCCCGAGCGTTAAGGAGCCCGGTCGAGACTCCGCTGTGCGGGGGCGACGGGGGCGCTACGGGGGGGACGTACGGCGTGTATGGGTAGTAGGGGACGCCTGCGTTGTTGGTGAGTCCCGAGCCTGAGTACTCGGTCGCCGGACAGGCGGGTCCCATGCACAAACCGGTGGGATCGCTCCCCGCGCTCGGATTGGACCTCGCGTACGTGTAGGGGTTGAAGTTGAGCGGGTCGGTCGTGATCAGGATGGGGTCGGGGCTGGTGAACAGTCCGCTGCCGGCGTTGAAGGTGCGGTGGTCGAGGCGGATGTCGCCGGTGGCGTCGTGGGTTTTGCCGAGGTAGCCCTTGTCGCCGGGGGTGTCCACTGGCGTGGTGAGGGGGTCGCCGTAGGGGGTGTAGTTCTGGGCGGTGACAACGGGGGTGGCGGTGTTGGCGACTGCGGTGGCGGTGAGCCTGATGCTTCCTTGGGTGTCGGCGACGAGCCAGGTGAGGTCGTTGCCGTCTTGGGAGGCGAGCGCGAACCCGCCGTCGGTGTGGTCGCGTCTGGCGGATTCGGTGATGTAAGCGGTCGCGCTTCCGGCCTTGGTGGCGGTGATCTCTAGGCCGCTGGGTAGGTAGAGGGTCAGCGTGTCGTCGCCGTCTTCTTCGGTGAGGGCGGCGAGGCGGATGCCGTCGGCGGCGTAGGCGTTGGTGACGGTGGGCCCGCCGGCCAGCGCGGTGGTGACGAGTCGGCGTTGGTGGTCGTAGGTGTAGGTGTCGGCTCCGGTGCTCTGGGTGCTGGAGTCCAGGTGCCCGGCTGCGTTCCACTGCTGGGTCCGGGTGGCAGGTAGCCGCTCGGCGTCGGCTGCCGAGGGCGTGCCGGAGTGCGTGATCTCGGCGAGCTGGTGCTGTGCTTCGTCGGTGGGGTACGCGTAGTCGGCGGTGACAGGTGTCCCGGCCACAGCCGAGGTGACGCTGAAGAGCCGGTCGCCCTTGCTGCCGTAGTCGTATGTGTAGTCGTAGTCGCGGGTCACGTCCGCGGCCACCGTGGGGCGGCAGGCGGACAGACTGGTCACGTCGGTCTTGGTGGACTCGGCGGCGGTGAGGAGCCGGTTCAGGGCGTCGTAGGCGAAGCATGCCTTGCTGGCGCTGAGCTGGTCGCTCTTCACGCCCCCGGAGCCGTTGGGCTCGTTGGTGCGGGTGGTGCGAGAGATGCGGGTGGGGTTGTCGACGTCGTCGTAGGTGTAGGCGAGGTCGAGCCGGTCCGTGGTGGTCGAGTTGGTGATGGTGTCGACATCGATGGCGGCCAGGCGTCCCAGCGCGGTCTCGTAGGTGTAGGCGCGCTTGAGGTTGGCGTTGCCGGGGCTGGTGCCGGCCCCGGAGTTGACCTTCTTGACTTGCCCGATGTTGGTGTAGTTGTAGGTGGCCAGGAGGTAGTCGGTGGTCCCGGCGCCGGTGGCGAGGCTTGCGGTCAGCGCTGCGGGGTCGCCGGTGGCGGTCCAGTTGTAGTCCAGGGTGGTCGCCGCCATGGTGGCGTTGCCGCTCGATACCGCGGGATAGGTCACCTCCGCGACGTCGCCGTCCCAGCCGTAGGCGTAGCTGGTGGTCTTCGACACCGTCCCGCTGGAGGCTTCGCCGGTCAGCTTCGCGGGGTAGGTCTCCTTGACGGCTTCGGGGTTGCCGTCGATGTCGTATCCGGTGACCTCGGTGATGAAGTCTCCGGCGACGCCGAGGTCGGTGAAGGCGTCGTGGACGGTGGTCTTGGCCAGCTGTCCCAGCCCGTTGCTCATTCCGGCCGCGGTGCTGTCGTAGTCCCAGCTGACCAGCAGCGTGTCGCCACTGGTGAGGTCTCGGCGCTGGATGGGTCGCCCCAGCTGGTCGTTGATGGTCGCGATGGTGTGCGCCTGGCTGGTGCCCGCGGCGGTGGTGACCGTGACGGTCGTGGTGCGATCGCTGGCTGCGGTCGCGCCGGTCTCGAAGTAGCTGGTGGTGGTGGTGCCGGTGTCGGGGTCGACGGCCTCGATGGTGCGGCCGAGCCAGTCGTAGTCCCACGACCACACCATCGATGAGCTCGCCGGGTTCTCGGGGTCAGCGGGGTGCGGGGTCTTGCTGACCTTGGTGAGCTGCTTGCGGTCGTCGTATTCGTAGGTGGCGGAGTCGATGACGGTGCCGGTGGTGTCGCGCAATTGGATCTTGGTGGTCTGGCCGCCGGGGTCGAGCAGGGTCTTGGTGGGCCCGGCGTCGGAGGTGGCCGGTGGGGTGACCACCGTGGAGTCGCCGTGATAGGCCGTGGTGGTGGCGCGGACCTCGGTGCCGCCGGTCATGTCCTGGACCTTGGTGGGTCGTCCGACGGCGTCGTAGGTGGTCTGCGACCACTGGGAGAGATCCTCGATGTTCGGGTTGGCCGGGCCGCCGAACAGGTTGCCGTTGGTGACCTGGCTGGGCACGGCGGGTGCGCTGATGTAGGGCAGGCCCTGCTCGTCGTAGCCGGTCACGGACACGATGCGCTTGTCGGTCGTCTCGGGGGTCTGGGTCTGAGACTCGATCAACCGGCCCCAGCCGTCGTAGAAGTCGTAGCTGTCGCGGAAACCCTCGCTGCCGTCGCCGAAGCGCACAGAAGTCCTGACGCGGTTGGGGTTGGAGTCGGTGTCGAGGTAGTCGAAGGTCATCGAGGACCAGTTGCCGTTGTGGGCTGTCACCAAGGAGGGGAGCTGGACTTTGGTGAGCCTGCCGAGCGCGTCGTAACCCAGCTTGGTGTCGTGGCCGTTGGCGTCGGTGATGCTGTAGGGCAGCCCACGACGGTTGTCCAGGTCCTGGGTGGTCGTCATGCCGCCCGGGGCGGTGACGCGGACCTCGGTGAGCAGGTCGCCGGTACTCGAGGACGGGTTGTACTCGGTGGTCGTCACATTCCCCGTGTTGGGGACGTCGGTCATGCCGCTGGTGTGGCTGGTGACCCGGCCATAGCTGTCGTAGCCGAACTTCTCGCCGTGATACTCGACGCCAGCCTTGTCCAGCAGCACCCGGGATTCGGTCAGCGAGCCCTTGCTGATCTGGCTGGCGTCGCTGTTCCCGTCGTACCAGTGCTGTTGCCGCGAGAGCATCTTGCTGTCGCTCTGGGGATCGACGCACTGCTGGCCCCAGGTCGTCGTCTCGCGGGGCCGGCGGACGTAGAGGGAGTTGCTGCGTGCGTAGTCGGTGCGGGTGCAGGTGGTGTAGGTGTCGGCGTCTCCGGACCGCATCTCGCGGGTCTCCACCGAGGTGACAGCACCCACGCGCACATCGGAGTTGTTGGCGCCGTCGCTTCCGAACACGTCGGTCACGGTCTCCCGCAGGAACGCAGCACCGTCGGTGGGCGTGCGGAGCAGCTGGTAGCGGGGGTAGATGACCTTGGCGTTGATGCCATCGGGGTCCTCAGCGGTAGCCGTGGCGCTGTACTCGGTGTACGTGCGCTCGATGAGATCGCCGTTGCCGGTCAACTTCTCAACCTCGGCGACCCGCCCGGCGAACCACGTCTGGTCCTTCTGCTCGTTGGTGTTGTTGCTGATCTCGTTGGTGTCGATCTGCAGACCGCTTTGAGGCACGTTGGGTGCGGAGATGGTCTGGTTCAGGCCGCGGAAGCGGACCGTGCGGGTGATCGAGATCGTGCCGCCCGAGACACCCGAGTTGTCATCGCGGGCCTGGCGCAGGTGGACCAGGGACTCCCCGTAGCCGCGCCAATCGTTCCACGTTTCCTTCGAGGTCGGCAGGTGACGGGAGTCGTTGAACCGCCACGCGGGGGTGCCGCGGTACTCGTAGTCGTAGACCCTCAGCGTGCCCAGGTCGGTGTCATCGGCGACGCCGAGCTTGAACCCGAGGGCGGCATCGCCCAGGGCGATCCGGGTGACCACGTACTTGTGGAACCACTCCCAATCCGAGGTGCCGTTGGGGTCGGCGTACTGCTGGGCGAAGCACTCCTTGGTGGAGTCCCAGCGGTCTCGGCCGCTGACGTAGGTCGGGGTGCATTCCTTGTTGTCGTCGTGGCCATAGGTCACATCGATCTGACCACCAGCTTCGTTGCGGATCCCGCCGATCCGGAACTTCTTCAACGTCCGCTCGTTGCCGGTGGCTACCACCCGGTTCTGCAGCGCCGCAGTGGCGAAGAACCGCACCGGCGGCAGCGTGATGTCGGGGTCGCTGCCCCCGGTGCCGGTGCGGTCGATGCGCGAGAGCCACAGGTCCGGCTGATCGGGATTCGAGGCGCCGTCGGGGTCGGGCAGGGTGTGGGAGAACTCGTAGGTGTCAACCGTGCGGGAGGTGGAGCTGGACCCGTCACCCTTCACGGCGTTGGTCACCACTCCGGCGTAGCGCTGGGTGGTGAAGAAGGTCGGCGACCCCACCAGGCAGGTCTGGCTAGGGGTGCAGATCAGGTCCGAGGGGACGTCGGGCCACAGCTCGGGCTTGTTCGTGGGGCCGTCGTTGTTCGTGCAGGTCCCGCCCTCGAGCTCGGTCGTGCAGCGCTTGCCCAGGTTGATGTTGACGACCTGGTGGGCGATCGAGTTGCCGTAGCCGTATTCGATCTTCGACAGCAACGCCGCGCGGTCGTACTGCTCGGTGTTGGAGGTGTTGCCCCACTTGGCGTAGTAGTTGATCTCCTCGTTGTAGAAGTACACCGCCTTGTTGCCGTGCACGTCTTGGACCTTCTGCAGGTTCCACTGGTAGGCCTGCGTGCACCAGCGGCCCGAGGTGGTGCCGGCCTTGCCGTAGCACGGCTCGTTCTCGTCGTTGCCGAACACCGGCACGACCTGCGTAGAACCCGCAGTGCGACCGAACCAGTACTGGGTGCCGTCGGTGTCGGTGACCAGGAACTGCTCGTTGTTGTTGTCGCCGTTGGAGTTGGCCGACGTGCCGTCGAGGAGCTCGACCTTCCACGAAGGGTCCTGCTCCAGGCGGAACTGCTTGGTGTTGCCGATCCGGACGAGCCGCGAGGAGCGACCATTGAGGACGATCGTGAAGTCATCGATCAACTTGTCGTTCTTCGTGGTCCAACACAAGTCACCCTTGGCGGAGTGACCGTCATCGGCACACGAACCGAACTGCCGGGCGATATAGGACGTCGACAGGGTCCACCCCAGACCAGCCGGGTCGGCCTGGCCGTTCTCGACCAAGCTCATCGCGTCCACACCGCCGGAGGAGTAGTTCAACGACAACCCCGGCGTGCTGCCCGCCAACGCCTTCGGCAACGCGATGTCGTGGCTGTAGGTGAACTCACCCGAACCCGTTCCGACCTGCCAGCCCATCGACGGCGCCAAAGGAGTGGCCGCGTAGTTGCCACCACTGCCGTTGACCGAATACACCGCGCCGCCAGACGAGGACGGCAACGCAGCACCAGCCAACGCGCCGGCCACGGACATGGTCTTGAACCCACCAACACGGAACAGCGACCTGGTCGCCGCCGACGAGGCGGAACCAACCCTCGCGCCGCCTGCAGGCGCACCCGCGGCACCCGAAGCCGACGGCCCCGACGCACTGGGCTCCGACGTGCTCGGCTCCGGCGTGCTGGGCTCAGCCGGAGCCGTGGCGCTACCGGTGGGCTCTCCTGCACGGGGGTCCACCCCGGCATCAGTCTCCGCATCGGCGTCGGGGTCGAAGGAGTCGTCGGCACTCGTGCCGTCGTCCTCGGGTGCGTCGAAGATCGAATCGTCGACCGTGGTGAACGTGATCGTCTCGCGGTCCACGTCGTTCTCGATCGGCAGCGGAACTCCGGTAGCGCACTCCGCCAGTTCGGGGGTCACCGCGAAACACGCCGGATAGGCCACCACCTGGATCCGCTCGTCCCACGTCCCGCCGTATGCCTCACCGAAATCGGCATAGGTCAACCGTGCCTTCAGACGTTGACCTGGCGCATCGGCGAACCCGTTGACAGCGCCGTCGGTGCTGAACTTCAGCAGCATGCTGCGCCGCTTGGACTCCGACGGTCGGCGCACATCGACCGACACCGACTGCCCACGCCCACCAGTGACCTCCGCCTCCTGCGTGGACTCAGCCGAAGGCGACGCCGATGCCGCATCCGTGGGGGTCGAAGAGGCAGAGGATTCGGGCTGAACAGGCGCCTCCGGCGACGCCGTAGCCGTCAGGGACGGCTCCGCCGGAGGCGTGGCAATCGGATCAGGAGCGGGCGTATCGGCTCCCTCGTCGAGCGGGACCTCGTCGGTGCGCAGCTCTAGCGGCAGACCAGGAACCGTCGTCCACCGCGAGGACCCATCCAACTGCACAGACTGCTTCTGCGCGGCCGGGATCGCGCGCTTCTCCCGCGGCAGCGCATCGATCGCAGCAGCCGGGTCCTTCTCGACGGGCAAGTCACCCAGCGGCTGAGAGTCCACGAAAGGCGGTTCCCCGGTCGCGGCCTGACCCTCGCTCGCCACCGACGGCACCAGTCCAGCGGCTGGCGCGGGGTTCATCGCGGGCGCAACCAACAAGCCAGCAGTGACCGTGAGGGCCACCATCGACGCCCCTCGACCACCCCGCCGCGGCCTCGCCTTGACTCGTCCCCAGAGCTGGCTCGAAACCCGCACGCCCACAACCGCCTGTCCCTACGATGAATCTCTGACTCAACCCAGGACACGCACCGCAGCGACGCATACCCCCCTCAGCAAACCTGAAGGAAACCTGAGAATCGGTCGCCGACCCTACACAGGTCCACTCCCCAGCGCACCTCGTCAGCCACCCTTGGATCGTCAACAACCAGACAGGTAAGGGGATTCGCCCGACCCACTCGCCGCGATGGGGCCTCTGAGGCCCGCGATGCCCCCGTACGGCGCCCGACGGGCTCACGGCGCGCTCTCGTACGCCCGTGCCATTTCCCGGCCCTCAGATCGCAGCAGCCGTGAAGCCGGCGATCGCAGCATCGAGGCGTTCCTCGGCCGTCCCTAGCTCCACCTCGGCGTCGGTCACGTCCAGCACTTCGCCCCGACGAGCCACGTGAACGGCGTAGTCGCTCAGATCGACCCAAGCCTCCCGAGCCGCATCCCGGGCCCGCCAAGCGGCATCGATCTCAGGGACCTCCCGCAACCGCACGACGGACTCGCCAGCCCCGACCTCTCGCTGCCGTGCCATCACGCTCCGCCAGCTGTCAGCCCGCAAGGCCTCACTGACGGTCCGCCACTCTCCACACAGGTTCTCGTACGACCCGTCATCGAGCTCCATCAGCGGCACCGCGACTCCCAGCTTCCGCGGCACGGGCCGGTACAGCCCGGCCTCCGCCAGCACCTTGAGGCACCTCGACAGCGTGCCGCGGTTGCCGACCCCCAGGTCCGTCGCCAGCGCGCCCAGCGACTCGACCCGCCACACCGCAGCCCACACGTCGCGATGCACCCACCCCACCGCGGCCCAGAGCGGCTCGAGGATCGGTACCGCAGCGACCGGCTCGGCTGTCACCCCGTCCGGCATGACCAGCCTCCACCGCGTCCAGTCCTCCTCGCCCACCTCTCGACGGGTCAGGTCCGGTCGCCGCGCCTCGGTGAGCAGCAGGCCCTGCGCGCGCAGCCAGTCGCGAGCGTGCTCAACGCCGGACCGCGACAGCCCGGCCACGGCCGCCATCCCCCGCAACGCCTGCCGGAACTCGACACCTCGTTCGGCGCCCAGTCGTGCCAGGCCCTCCACCAACGCCCGTACGTTCGCCGCCGCGTCGACCCTCAGCACCTTCGTCGCCCGAGCCAGGTCCAGCACCTCGTGCGCGGCGCCGACCCAAGCCCCGACCTCGGCGGGCACACGCACCTCCCCGGAGATGAGCCGCACGGCCTTCGCGCCAGCCAGCGGCCGGACCCCCTTGGCCCACGCCCGGTCCCACTCGGCCGCAGCTACGGCTCCGAGGTCGGCCCCCTTGTGACCGCGGAGCACGGCGTAACCGGCGAGCTCCGGCCAGCTCGTGACTCGGGCGCACCATGCCTCCCCACTCCACCCGGCCTCGATGACCGCGCACACCACGGCCCAAGCACCCCGGCTCCGATCCCCCGAGTGATGCACGCCGGCCCGAGCCAGCTCCGCCACGGGCGCCGGGACCGCATCCGGAGACAGCATGAACTGCCGCTGCACCGGCCATCGCCGCACCGGGAAGGCCGCCTCTGCAAGCTCCTTCTGTGCCGCGGGCAACCCTGTTGGAGCCCCCTCTGTATCCCCGTCTCCCGCGGGGCGCCCGCGTGGATCACCCTCGTTCGTCTCAGTTGTGAACATTGAGAGATCCCGGGGGAGCCCCAGGTACTCCAGGAGGGCAGTCCAGGCGGCAGGCTCGGAGGGGCCGGTCAGCCAGTCAGACAGGCGCGCGGCGGGGTTCGGGCCGAGCAGCCGACGGTGGTGCAGCTCGGAATCGCCAGGCCGGGGCTTGCAGACCGAGCCGGGCATCGTGAGCATCGCCGCGGCGCCAGACATCACTGCCGGGTCGATAGTCGGGTAGCGGCGTCGCAGCTCGGTCTGCAGCACTCGCAGCTCCGCCCGCGGACGGCGCCGGTCCAGCCGGACCAGTACATGAACCCCGCCCGAGGTAGACAGGTCCGCGATCCAACTCAACCCGCAACGCTCCAGGAACTGGGTCAGCTCGGCAGCCTGCAGCGCCACGTCGGCAGCGTCGTACGACCCACGGGCGTCGAGGTCCAGGCAGAGCACCGCCGCCGTCTCGGCGGCGTCGTACAGATGCACTGCCGTCGGGCAACGCCGGCTCGCCCGAGACACGGCGTTCCAGGCGCCGTCGCGGTACCGCCGGTAAGGAGCAGTGGCATGGCGCGGGCCGGACTGAGCCACGACGGCAGTCACCAGCTCCTGAACTGTCTCGGGCGCGGGCGCGTCGTCTGCCTCCGCGAACAGCAGCAAGTGCCAGAAGGCCCGGTCAACCGGGTCATCTCCAAGGAATGGTGATACCTCACGGGCTATTCTCGTCATTAGCGTCTGAACGCCCGGGGAATTCCGCCAAGAATTCAAACCCCGGGCGTTCGTCCTTTCTGGGAGAGGGGCGAACGGGTAGTTGGAGTAATAGCAGCGGTCGCCCGTGGTCTCCGCGGATCGTTAGTCTCACCGCCACTACGTTCGCGCGCGTGCAGGAAGAGAGTTGGACGCCCTAGCTGCCCGCGAGAGCCCCCTACGGCGCCCGAAACCGCCCGCGCGCTCGCTCGTACGTCCGAGCTCATCGCGGCGCCTTAGAGCTGAAAGCGAGTAGAACTTGCTTGCGGCAGGATGCAGGCATACCGCGTCGCATCCGCATTGAGTTGTCCGAAGATGTCCCAACACCACGTACGCCCATGTCGTGAAGCAAGTCGGCGGCTCGCTGAGGAAGGTTGAACCCAGTGACTGCGACGTGCGCACCGACTCGAAGATCGCGAGCAACGTGAAGCGGAACGCCTCGGACGGCTCAGCCAGGGGTTAGCCCGCCTCCGACTACTGGACCTGCTCGCCGTTTACGGGAAGGCCTACCCGCACTGCGACGTCGTTGCCAATGGCCAAGGTGATGGCACTGGTGACGTCGAATCGGTGCCGCGTGAGCTCCTCCGTGAAACTCGTGATGGCGTCCAACACCATGGGGTAGATGAGACCGAGCAGTCGCTCGTAGTCGCTCATCTCGGTGATCCAGTTAGCGGTGTCGAGCCGATGCCTAAGCGACGGTACGCAGATGTGCAGCCAAGACTCGGCCTCGTCGGCGAGCACCTTTAGCACGTTCACGGAAAGCGTTGGGCGGTCCTGCATCTCATTCTCCTTGCGGCCCGTCGCCGACTGCGGGTTGATCGCGGTAGTTAGCCCAGATCGGCTCGAGGAGCGCCGCCAGCTGCGCGACGTCAGGCTCATGCACGCCCTGAGCGATGCGGGCGGCACGCACCTGCTGTACTCGCTCGGGGCTGGGCATTGGGTTCCTCGCTGGGCTCGTTGGAGACACCAGGTTGAGGGCCCAGACGCCCGACTCTTGATGAAGTGCTTGCGTTGGCGTTATCGAAACGTCGCTATGACCACGCTGCCCTGGACCGAGGACGGCGACGTGCGCGACATGGGCACCAACCTCCGGCTCGTCGGCGGCCTCGACAACGGCTACGCCGACGGGGTCCTCGAGGCACTCGCACAGGCCGGCGTCGGGGACGACCCGGTCCTCGTCGTCGGGCACAGCCAGGGCGGCATGCTCGCCGCCGACCTGCTGGCCTCGGCGGCCGAGCACGGCGTGCCGATCAGCCACGCGGTGACGTTGGGCTCACCGACCGGGCAGCTCGACGGGTTCCCCGCAGGGAGTCACGTGCTGTCGCTGGAGCACCGGGGTGACGTCGTACCCCTGCTGGACGGGGTGGCCAACCCGGACTCCGTCGAGCAGGTCACCGTCACCTTCGAGAGCCGTGCCGGCGGCGAGGGGGTCGCCGCCCACCACGGCTTCGAGGCGTACGCCGAGGGCGCGGCCCTGGTCGACGCCAGCACCGACCCCTCGGTGCACGCGGCGGTCCGCGAGCTGCACCGCGCGGGCTTCCTCGGTGCCGCCGAGGGCACCGAGGTCACCAGCAGGGTCTTCCAGGTGGTGCGGGAGCCTCAGCCGTGACCGGGCTGGTCCTGGGGCAGGTCGGCGACGTAGGAGCGCTGGATGAAGCCGTTGCGCACCCGCTGCGGGTGGTAGCCGACGTCGGTCGTCCGCACGATCTTGGCCTTGCGGTAGGAGATCTTGGAGACCGTGTCGGAGCCCGACCACGAGATGTAGCAGTGCTTGCCGTTCCACGACTGGGTGACCCAGTAGGGCTTGAGGCCGCCCTTGAGCAGCTTCGAGCGCTTCATCCTCGGGTAGGACACGACGGTCGCGTAGTCCGACATCGTCCCGGCGACGCAGATGTGCTTGCCGGTGGGATCCATCGAGATCCCGTGGTGCGCGGAGTCGAGGAGGTAGAGCTCACGCGGGGTGTCGGGGATGAGGTTCGGCAGTCGCTTGACCTTGGTGATCCTCCCGGTCCTCCGGTCCATCACCACGAAGCCGTGGAAGAAGGAGAGCTGGAAGACGAACGTGTCGTCGTCGGGGGTGTGGGTCAGCGGGCGCACGGCGGTCGAGACGTCCTCGAGGCCGGCCTCGTCCAGCGCCGCGCGCAGGTCGTAGCGACGGATGATCTCGAAGGTGTCGGCGTCGACGAGCTGCAGCACCCGCTCCTGCTTGGTGGCGTCGAGCGCGGGGTCGTCGAGCGGGCTGTAGACCATGCCGATGCTGGCGTGCAGGATCGTCTCGCCGTCGTCGAGGTAGACCGACTCGTGCGGTGAGCCGCCCGACTCGAAGCCGCCGACCTCCTCACCGGTCTCGACGTCCAGGGCGTGCACGACGTTGCCGGTCGACGCCGACACCACGACGGTCTCCCCATCGGGCGAGAGCGCCATGTGGTCCGAGCGCACCCCGTCGACGGCGAAGCGCCACACGATCTCCCCGGTCGCCAGGTCGAGGGCGACCACGTCGGCGAAGGAGGGGCGCGAGACGATCAGCAGCCGACCGTCGTTGGAGGAGTACATGTCGTCCACGAGCTGGTCGTGGCCCTCCCCGATGAGCTGCTGGATGGCGAGGTAGTAGACCAGCCGGTAGGGGTTGAGGCTGATCTCGGCGATCCGCTCGTCGTAGTCCGGGACGATGTCGAGCCGGCCGATCCGCTTGAAGCTGCCGGGGAGCAGGACGTCGGCGGTGCCGTCCCAGTTGTTGCCGACGTACACCACGCGGCGCAGGTCCTTGCCCTTCGTCCTCCCCGGGGCAGCAGCGAGCACCTGGGGACCAGGAGCAGCGGCGACGACCGGCGCGGGCGCCGCCGAGGCGGACGTCGTCACCGGGGCGGCGGCACCCAGCGCGAGGGCAGCACCGACGCCCGTGGCGAGCGCGGAGCGGACGAGGCGGGACATGGGACCTCCCAAGACGTGAACACGTTTCAGGTATTCAACGACGTCGTGCGACGACCGTCACGCCCCGTCCGGGTGGCAGGACAGAGGCTCGGTCAGAGCACCTGGTGCACGAAGTCGGTGAGCTGGGTCAGGTTGCGGCACTCGACCATCGGCATCGCGGCGGCGTAGCGCGAGGCCGCGGAGTCGCCGGTGTCCCAGTGCCGCTGGTGCTCGGGGTTGAGCCACCAGGCGTGCCGGCACTGGTCGACCAGCTCCGCGAGCGTGTCGACAGCGAGGTCGGAGTAGTTGGAGCGGGCGTCACCCAGCACCAGCAGGGCGGTGCGCGGGCCGATGGCGTCGGCGTGCTTCTCCGCGAAGGTCGTGAGCGCCCGGCCGTAGTTGGTGCGCCCCCACAGCGCCGCCTGGGCGGTGCTGGCGGCGAGCTCGGTCATCACGTCGACGACGTCCGCGCCGGGCTTGAAGTGGTGGGTGACCTCGTGGACGTGGTCGATGAAGGTGAACGCGCGGACCTTCGTGAACTGGTCGCGCAGCGCGAAGACCAGCAGCAGCGTGAACTGCGCGAAGTTCGCCACCGACCCGCTCACGTCGCACAGCACGACCAGCTCGCTGCGGTGCGGTCGCTTCGGCCTGTGGTGGGTGGTCAGCGGCACGCCGCCGGTGGACACCGAGGCACGAACGGTGCGGCGGAAGTCCAGCGGTCCGCGGCGGTGGGCGTGGTGCTGCTGGGTCAGTCGGGTCGCGAGCCGGCGGGCCAGCGGCTGGATCTCGCGCCGCATCTCCTCCAGGTCGCTGCGCCGCATGGACAGGAAGTCGAGCCGGTCGATGGTCGGTCGCAGCGCGGCCTGGGCGACGTGGTCGGGGCCCTTCTCCTCGCCGATGCGTCGCCGCGCGTCGGCCTCGACCTGACGCGTGAACCCGCCGATGCGGCGGCCGGCCAGCCGGTCGGCCTCCTCCTCGGTGCGCCCGTCGGCCATCAGGCCCTGCACGATCTGGTCGACGAGCTCACCGGGGGCGACGCGCTGCAGGGCGGTGTACGCCGACCACGAGGACAGCCCCGGGCCACGCCCCGGCATCGCGCCGAACCGGCCGACCATCTCGACCGCCAGCGCGTCCAGGGCCTCCTGGTCGCCGTCGAGCAGCGCCTGCTCGAGCCGCTCGCGGAGCTCCGCGAGCGCCGCCCCGTTGTCTCGGGCCCCCGCCGGTGCCTCCTGGTCCTCGCTGCTCCCACCGGCCTCGCCCGCCTCGCCCTCGACGCCCTCGGCCGCGGGGTCCAGCCGCCCGCCGGCGCCCTCGCCGATCATCCGCGGGAAGTAGAGGTCGAAGAGCGCGTCGAAGGTCGGCCGCCACTGGTGCCGCTTGACCAGCGTGGCGGCGTACCCCTCCTTCAGCGTCGCGCGGTCGGCCCAGTCCAGGGCCTGCAGCACCGACACGGCGTCGAGGTCCTCGGAGATGGACACAGGCAGGCCGGCCGCGCGCAGCGCCTCCAGGAAGGCGATGTGGCGGTCCAGCAGGCCGGAACGGGTGCTCATGGCGATGACGACGTCGGGGTCGGCGCGGGTCAGGCGCGGGCCAGGCGCAGCTCCTTGACCGCGCGCTCGGTGTCGGTGACGTGCTTGAGGACCACCCCGAGGGTGGCGGTCACGGCGGCGTCGTCGAGGTCCTTGATCTCCAGCGCCAGCAGGGTGCGCGCCCAGTCGATCGACTCCGCGATCGAGGGAGCCTTCTTCAGCTCCAGCTCGCGCAGCCGACCGACGAGGGTGACCAGCTGGGTGGCCACGCCCTCCTCCAGCTCGGGCACCTGGGAGAGCACGATGTCGCGCTCGCGGTCGGCGTCGGGGTACTCCAGGTGGAGGTAGAGGCAGCGCCGCTTGACCGCCTCGGACAGCTCACGGGTGGCGTTGGAGGTGAGCACGACGTACGGGCGGCGCACCGCCGCGATCGTCCCCATCTCCGGGATGGTGACCTGGAAGTCGCTGAGCACCTCCAGCAGCAGCCCCTCGACCTCGACGTCGGTCTTGTCGACCTCGTCGATCAGCAGCACCGTCGGCTGCTCGCGACGGATCGCGGTCAGGAGCGGGCGGGTCAGCAGGAACTCGTCGGTGAAGATGTCGTCGTGGGTCTCGTCCCAGGTCTGGCCCTGGCTGGCCTGGATGCGCAGCAGCTGCTTCTTGTAGTTCCACTCGTAGAGGGCGCGCGCCTCGTCCAGCCCCTCGTAGCACTGCAGGCGCACCAGCTCGGCTCCCGTGGAGCGGGCGACCGCCTTGGCCAGCTCGGTCTTGCCGACACCCGCCGGCCCCTCCAGCAGCAGCGGCTTCTCCAGCGCGCCGGTGAGGTAGGTCGTGGTCGCCGTCGCGGTGTCCGCGAGGTAGCCGGTGGCGGTGAGCCGCTCGGCGGCGTCGGTCGGTGAGGAGAACCAGGTCACCGAGCCATCCTGGCCCATCGGTGCACAACGAGCGGGGGTGGCTCGGGTCACACCGGTCCGTACCGGCGTGACCAGGCGGCTCGCGGCCTCGTTGTGGCGGCATGCCCGACTCCCCCACCGAGCGCCTCGCGCGGCCCACCCCTCCCCGGGTCGTGCTCCGTGCGCTCGACGTGGTCAAGGGGTTGGTGCTGGGCGCGGTCGTCTCCATCGGACTCGCGTCCCACGTCCAGGCCGAGCCCGCGGCCCCTCCCTCCGCGGCCACGCCTGTCGACGCGCAGCTCGCACGGCTCATGACGGACCACCGCTGCTCCACCACCGGCTTCGCCGACGGCTCCATCCCAGCGGCCTCCCTCATCCGTACGCCGGCCGGCGAGCTGCGCGTCGTCTCCTTCGCCCGCGGCTGGGCCGCCCACGAGGGCGTCTCGCCCGGTGAGCTGGTCGCGGTCTGCCTCGGCTCGCGCGGCGAGCTGCGCTAGGTCCACCGCTCCTCGACCGGTCGGCCGTGCCGGCCCTCGCCGGCCACGAACCGCTGCGCGCCCTCGACGGCCTCGGTGAGCGAGACCAGTCCGTGCCGGTGCTCGACCTCGAGCGCCTCCTCCTCGGTCAGCCCCTCCGACTCCAGCACCGAGAGCCGGTCGTGGACCAGGCAGGTCTGCGGCAGCCCGGCGAGCTGCCGGGCCAGGCCCTCCGCCTCGACCCGGGCCTGACCGACCGGCACGACCCGGTTGACCAGGCCCATCCGCTCGGCCTCCCAGGCGTCGACGGGTCGCCCGGTGAGGATGAGGTCCATCGCGCGGCTGGTCCCGATCAGCTGCGGCAGCCGCACCGTCCCGCCGTCGATCAGCGGCACGCCCCACCGACGGCAGAAGACCCCGAGCACCGCGTCGCCGGCGGCCACCCGCAGGTCGCACCAGGTCGCGAGCTCCAGGCCACCGGCCACCGCGTGGCCCTCGATGGCGGCGATCACCGGCTTGGACAGGCGCATCCGGGTGGGCCCCATCGGCCCGTCGGCGGGGAGGGGATCGACGACGTTGCCCTCCGGCGTACCGATGGCCTTGAGGTCGGCGCCGGCGCAGAACGTGCCGCCGTCCCCGTAGAGGACCGCGACCCGCTGCTCGGGGTCGGCGTCGAAGGAGCGGAACGCCTCGGCCAGCGCCGCGGCCGTCGGGCCGTCGACGGCGTTGCGGGCGTGGGGCCGGTCGATGACGACGGTGGTCACCGGGCCGTCGCGCTCCACACGCACCGACGGCCCCAGGGACTCGGAGGACACGCTCGGGAGAGACATGCCTCCGACCCTAGGGCCGTCGGTCGGGTTCAGCGGGGTCGGTCAGCGGCGCTGCGTCAGCGGGGGTCGCCCCAGAACTGCCAGTCACCCGAGCCGCTGCGGGCGGTGATCACCCAGCGGTAGGTCCCGTTGGCGACCGAGCGGCTGATCTCCTCCTCCGACCCGGCGGTGCTGCTGGTCGCGAGGTCGCTCCAGGAGCACCACAGCAGGCCGCAGGAGCGCTGCTGCAGGGTCAGGTCGAAGTCCGCGGCGGCGGGCCCGCGCAGCCAGCCCTTCAGGGAGCCGCTGGCGGTGAAGCCGGCGGAGCCGGCCGGGTAGGCGGTGCCGCCGGCGGCGAGGGTGCCGGAGTACTCCGTGCAACCGGTGCAGGGCACCGAGCTCGGGTCGAACGGCGCGACCTGGCCGGTGGTGCTGGCGCTCTGGCCGGCGGTGTCGGTCACGGTCAGGGTCACGGTGCGGGCGCCGCCGTCGGCGTAGGAGTGCGCGGGGCGCACCCCGGAGGCGGAGGTACCGTCGCCGAAGGTCCAGGCGTACGACGCGATGCCCTTGTCATCCCGCGAGCCGCTGGCGTCGAAGGAGCAGGTGAGGCCGTCGCAGCTGCTGGTGAACGCGGCGCTGGGTGCCCGGTCGATGCTCGGGTCGTCGACCGCGACGCCTGACCACAGCAGCTTGTTGGGGGAGCCGGTGCCCGGGTTGGTGACCTTGGCGGCGGTGGACCCGTCGACGACGACGTCCTGCGCCGCGGTGGCGGACAGCCCCGGGTCGATCGAGCGGACCAAAGCGAGGACGCCGGCGACGTGCGGGCTGGCCATCGACGTACCGCTCAGCACGGTCGACCCGGTGGTGCTGCGGTGGTCGGCGGCGGTGATGCTGCTGCCCGGCGCGAACAGGTCGACGCAGGTGCCGTAGTTGGAGAACGACGACCGGGCGTCGGTGCGCTCGGTCGAGCCGGTGGTCAGGACGGCCGGCGCCGCGGCCGGGGACGTGGTGCAGGCGTCCTTGTTGTCGTTGCCCGCAGCGACGGCCACGGCGACGCCGGACTGCACGAGTGCGGTGACGGCGTTGTCGACGTCGGCCGAACGGCTCACGGTGCCGAGCGAGAGGTTCGCGACCGACTGGGGCTCGGCGTTCTGGGCGACCCAGTCGATGCCGGCGATGATGGCGGCGCCGCTGCCGGAGCCCTGGCAGTTGAGCACGCGGACGGCGTGGACGGTCGCCTCCTTGGCGATGCCCCACGTGGTGCCGGCGGCCGTGCTGGTGACGTGGGTGCCGTGGCCGTTGCAGTCCTCCCAGGCGGTCGGGTCGACGCTGCCGAGGCCGAGGAAGCCGCCCGCGATGAAGTTGCGGCCCTCGCCGACGCGGCCGGTGAACTCGGCGTGGTCGGGGTTGAGACCGGTGTCGATGACGTAGACGTGGGCGTCGCGGCCGGCGTCGTCGGCGTAGGAGTAGGTGGAGTCCAGCGGGAGCGAGCGCTGGTCGCTTCGGTCGATGCCCCACGTGGCGTCGGCCTGCTCGCCGGTGGCGAACGCCTCCACGTCCGCGCGGACGGTCTCCACGGCGGGCAGGGCGCGCAGGGCGGGGGCCGCCACGGCCGGCAGCCGCACGGCGAAGCCGTTGAGCACCTCGTCGTAGGTGAACAGCACGGTGCCGCCCAGCGGCTTGGTCAGCTCCCGCGCGAGGCGCGGCACGACGTCGAGCGCCGGGTCGACGGTGACGACGTAGTCACGCAGCTCGGCCAAGCCGGCGACGCCGCCGAGCAGCGAGGACGTCGGCTCGGCGGCCGGGGCCGCTGCGGTGGCCGGCTGTGCGGCGGCCACACCACCGGCGACGAGGCCGAGCGTGGCGGCCAGGCCGGCGGCGGCGCGGCCGGTCGAGCGGATGGTCGGACGTACGGGGGTACGACGGGATGACGACATCAGGCTCCCTCCCCAGGGACTCGAGAATTTCGGATGCTCTCGGTCCGCGCAACGTCGCGATGTGACCCGGGTTACGCCCAGGGGTATCTCTTTGCCTGGTGGTCTAGACCAGCGGCTCGGTCGTCCGTGCTGTCCGCCTGTGGCGGTCGGCGAGGTCGCGGTAGTACTCCGCGTTGGAGTCGATCCACAGCTGGGAGCTGGTGCCCTCGACCGGCTTGAGCGGCTTGCAGGGGATGCCCGTGGCGACCATGCCACCGGGCAGCTCGGTGCCCGGCGTGACCACCGAGCCCGCCCCGACCAGGGTCCCCGGACCCACGACCGAGTCGTCCAGGAGAGTGCTGCCGTTGCCGACCAGCGCCTTCTCGCCGACGTCGCGGCCGTGCACGGTGCACGAGTGCCCGACGGTGGCGTCCGGCCCCACGGTGAGCGTGTGGCCCGGTGCGGCGTGCAGCACGGAGTTGTCCTGGATGTTGGAGCCCTCGCGCACCACGATCGTGCAGATGTCGCCTCGCAGGACCGCGCCGTACCAGACGCTGGCGCCCTTCTCGACGGTCACGTCGCCGATCAGGGTGGCGGTCTCGGCGACGAAGGCCTCGGGATGGACGCGGGGGCGCTTGCCCTCGAACTCGACGATGATCACGCGGGCCATCCTCGGGCATCGTCGCCGCCGGGGAACCGACAGCCCGGGGGAACCGGCCTCCCGGCCGCGTCGTCTGAGGAACATGACCGGGACCGCCGTACGCCGCCTGCTCGTCGCTGTCATCGCCGGCGGCCTCTGCGCGGGGCTGCCCGTCCTCACCGCCGGCCCGGCCGCCGCCCTGTCCTGCGTCGCGCCCGCGACGGTGCTGCGCGGCGCCGAGCAGGTGTTCACCGCACGGTTCGTGTCCGTGGACCTGGCGACCGACGAGGCCGTCGTCGAGGTCGAGGACGTCTGGTGGGGCGGGCCGGTGGACGACACCCTCACCCTGGTCCTCGGTCTGCCGGGCTGGTGGGACGGCACCGTCGCCTCCGGCGAACCGGACACCGAGTGGCTGTGGGTGATGGCGCCCGTCATGGAGCGGGGCAGGCCGAGCGTCAACCCCTGCACGGCGTGGAGCCCCGAGACCCCCGGGGTCGGGCGGTTCGACCCCGGGACCGTCACACCACCGACGTCGGCCGGCACCACCACCGGCACCACCACCGGGCCCATCACCTGGTGGTCGGCACTCCTGGCGGGCCTGCGAGCGTCGCTGCGGGTCTGAGCCGCAGGCTCAGAGCTTCTCCATCTTGGCGAACGGCGAAGTGATGCGCAGCGTCTGGGCGCCGAAGTCGACACTCACGCCGTAGGAGTCGACCGCCACGACGGACCCGAGCCCGTGGATGTCGTGGGAGACCCGGTCGCCGGCCTCGAAGATCTCGACCACCCGCTCCGGCTCGGGCTGGAAGGGACTGCTGGGGAGGTGGCGGCGACTCGACCGCGAAGAGGACGTCATGTTCTGTCGAGTATGCGCCCCGGCGGCCCCGTGGGCCAGACCGGGCACACGCCGGGGCACACTGACGTCATACCTCTCGCCCCGCGCACGCCGCTGCTTCAGACCACTGGGGCGAGGGCGAGGCCCCAGCGTCGACCGCCTGGCTACCGTCCTGGGCCTGCAGGCCCTGCCTCAGCCCGCGTGCACACCGAGCTCGACGAGCAGGACACCGACGATGATGAGCGCCAGTCCGGCGCCCATGAGCGGGGTCAGCGGCTCGTCGAAGAGCAGGCGGGAGCCCACCGCGGTCAGCGCGACACCGGTCGCGGCCCACACGCCGTAGGCGACACCGAGCCCCAGCCCGCCGGCGAGGGCCAGGCCGAGGAGCGAGAACGCGGCGACGTACGCCGTGAAGACCAGGAGGTACCAGCCCCGACGTCCCGTCGCCGCCACCCGGAGGGACAGCGTGCCCCCGACCTCGCAGAGGATGGCACCGGCCAGCAGCAGCCACGCCATCAGTCGGCCTCCCTGGCACTCTGGGCGCGCTCGGACCCGAGCTCGACGGTGAGGACGCCGCCGACGATCAGCACCAGCCCGAGCACGACGAGCGCGGTGAACGGCTCACCCAGCACGAGCGCCGACAGCACGGCGGTGAGCGCGACGCCCGAGGCACCCCAGATGCCGTAGGCCACCCCCAGCGGCATGCCACGGCGCAGCACCATCGCCAGCAGCGCGAAGGACGAGGTGTAGCCGACGACCACGACGGAGTAGAGCCAGCGGTGATCCAGGGCGAGCTTCAGGGACAGCGAGCCGGACACCTCGCAGAGCACCGCGCCGGCGAGGAGCAGCCAGGTCCGCACCCCGACAGCGTCGCAGACGGCGAGAGCCCCGGGACCGTGGGGTCTCCGGGGCTCTCGCGATGCTGGCGGTGGCGGTGGGATTTGAACCCACGGTGGGTTTGACCCCACACATCATTTCGAGTGATGCACCTTCGGCCTCTCGGACACGCCACCGCAGGTG
>Ga0208056_100129_pt1 | contig 23355 bp, 24 predicted proteins | sample DeeseametaMP2052_FD_184178 | JGI IMG/M metagenome (GOLD analysis project Ga0208056, IMG submission 184178) | Marine microbial communities from the Deep Pacific Ocean - MP2052 (SPAdes) | ecosystem: Environmental > Aquatic > Marine > Oceanic | place: West of Cabo San Lucas, Mexico, North Pacific...
GAGACCCTCGAGCAGGGCCGTCTCCTCGCCGCAGATGTAGGCACCCGCACCGGCGTGCACCACGATGTCGAGGTCGTAGCCGGAGCCGTGGATGTCTGTGCCGAGGTGGCCGGCGGCGTACGCCTCGGCGACCGCGGCCTGCACCCGCCGGATCACGTGGAGGACCTCGCCGCGGATGTAGATGAAGGCCTTGTTGGCGCGGATGGCGAAGCTGCTGATGATGACGCCCTCGACCAGCGTGTGCGGGCTGGCCATCATCAGCGGGATGTCCTTGCAGGTGCCCGGCTCGGACTCGTCGGCGTTGACGACGAGGTACTTCGGCTTCCGCCCCGCTTCGGTTTCGGGGTCCTGCGGGATGAAGGACCACTTCATGCCGGTGGGGAAGCCGGCGCCACCACGGCCGCGGAGACCGGAGTCCTTGACCGCGGAGATGACGTCGTCGGGCGCCATGCCCAGCGCCTTCCTCAGCGCGGCGTATCCGCCGTGCTGCTCGTAGGACTCCAGGGTCCACGAGCGCTCGGCGCCCCAGTTGGCGGTCAGGACCGGGGTCAGCGTGTCGATCGCGTTGTCGCTCACTGGGCGTCCTTCTTCTCGGCTGCCTCCGTGTCGGTGGGGGCGTCGGCCTCCACCGCGGCGGACTCGGCCTCCTGCGAGGCGTCGGTCGCGGCGGCTGCGGCCTGCGGGGAGGCAGGCACGGCCGCCGGGGAGCCGTCGGCACCGGCAGGGGCCGACCACCCCTTCTCCCGGGCGATCTCCAGGCCGCGCAGCGACGCCGGCCCGGCGCCCGGACCCTCGTCGGCCCGACCGTCGGGGAACCCGGCGAGCACCCGCTCCGCCTCGCGCCAGCTGCACAGGCGCGGCCCGCGGGTGGAGCTGACCTCCTTGCCGGCGCGCAGGTCGTCGACCAGCGTGACCGCCGACTCGGGGGTCATGTTGTCCATGAACTCCCAGTTGACCATCATCACCGGCGCGTAGTCGCAGGCCGCGTTGCACTCGACGTGCTCGAGCGTGATCGACCTCTTGCCGGGCTCGTCCTCGGTCGTCTCGTCGTTGCCGACGTCGAGGTGGTCCTTGAGGCGGGTGAAGATCTCGTCGCCGCCCATCACCGCGCACAACGTGTTGGTGCAGACACCGACGTGGTAGTCGCCGACCGGGCGACGCTTGTACATCGTGTAGAAGGTCGCGACACCGCTGACCTCGGCCGGGGTGATCTCCAGGATCTCCGCGCACGCCTCGATGCCGGCCGGGGTCACCCGGCCCTCGACCGACTGCACGAGGTGCAGCATCGGCAGCAGGCCGGAGCGCTTCTCGGGGTAGCGCGCCGCGATCTCCTGCAGCTCTGCGTAGGTCTTCTCGTCGATGCCGCTCACCGGTCGACGCCTCCCATCACGGGGTCGATCGAGGCGATGGCCACGATGACGTCGGCGACCTGGCCGCCCTCGCTCATGACGCTGGTCGCCTGCAGGTTGTGGAAGGACGGGTCGCGGAAGTGCGCCCGGAACGGGCGGGTGCCGCCGTCGGAGACCACGTGGGCCCCCAGCTCCCCGCGAGGGGACTCGACCGGCACGTACGCCTGGCCGGCCGGCACGCGGAAGCCCTCGGTCACCAGCTTGAAGTGGTGGATCAGCGCCTCCATTGACTCGCCCATGATGTGCTTGATGTGGTCGAGGCTGTTGCCCATGCCGTCGGAGCCGATCGAGAGCTGGCTGGGCCAGCCGATCTTCTTGTCCGCGACCATCACCGGTGCGCCCTCGAGGCCGGCCAGCCGGTCCGCGGCCTGCTCGACGATGCGCAGCGACTCCCACATCTCGGCCAGGCGGACGCGGAAGCGGCCGTAGGCGTCGGCGGTGTCCCAGGTCTGGACGTCGAACTCGTAGTCCTCGTAGCCGCAGTACGGCTGGGTCTTGCGCAGGTCCCACGGGTAGCCGGTCGAGCGCAGCACCGGACCGGTGAGGCCAAGGGCGGTGCAGCCCTCGAGGTCGAGGTGGCCCACGCCCTCCAGCCGCGCCTTGAAGATCGGGTTGGCGTTGCAGAGCGAGGCGTACTCGGGCAGGCGCTTCTTCATCAGCGCGATGAAGGAGCGGATCTCCTCCAGGGCGCCGACGGGGAGGTCCTGGGCCACGCCGCCGGGACGGATGAAGGCGTGGTTCATCCGCAGGCCGGTGATCAGCTCGAAGAGGTCGAGGACCAGCTCGCGCTCGCGGAAGCCCACGGTCATGACCGTCAGCGCGCCGATCTCCATGCCGCCGGTCGCGATGGCGACCAGGTGGGAGGAGAGGCGGTTGAGCTCCATGAGCAGGACCCGCATGACCTGGGCCTTCTCGGGCACGTCGTCCTCGATGTCGAGCAGCCGCTCGACGCCGAGCACGTAGGTCGCCTCGTTGTAGAACGGGGAGAGGTAGTCCATCCGGGTGCAGAACGTGACGCCCTGCGTCCAGGTGCGGAACTCCATGTTCTTCTCGATGCCGGTGTGGAGGTAGCCGATGCCGCAGCGGGCGTCGGTGACCGTCTCACCCTCCAGCTCGAGGATCAGGCGCAGCACCCCGTGCGTGGAGGGGTGCTGGGGGCCCATGTTGACGACGACCCGCTCCTCGGCCTCCTCGGCGAGGCCCTCGCTGATCGCGTCCCAGTCCTGGCCGGTGACGGTGAAGACCCGCCCCTCGGTGGTCTCGCTGGCGCCGGCGTACATGTCCTGATCGGTCGACATCAGTTGTAGCTCCTGCGCTGGTCCGGCGGCGGCACGGTCCCGCCCTTGTACTCCACGGGGATTCCTCCGAGGGGGTAGTCCTTGCGCTGCGGGTGACCCGGCCAGTCGTCGGGCATCAGGATGCGGGTCAGCGCCGGGTGGCCGTCGAAGACGATCCCGAACATGTCCCAGGTCTCGCGCTCGTGCCAGTCCGCCGCGGGGTAGGTGTCGCTGACCGTCGGCACGTGCGGGTCGCTGTCGGGGGCGGTGACCTCCACGCGGATGCGTCGGTTCCAGGTCATCGAGCCGAGGTGGTAGACGACGTGCAGCTCGCGGCCGGTGTCGTCGGGGTAGTGCACGCCGCTGACCGAGGAGCAGAACTCGAAGCGCAGGGCCGGGTCGTCGCGCAGCACCCGCGCGACGGCGCCGATGTCCTCGCGACGGACGTGGAAGGTGATCTCACCGCGGTGGATCACGACGTCGCCGAGGGCGTGCTCGAGGCCGGCCGCGCGGGTCGCGGTCTCCAGGGCGTCGGCGACCTCGTCGAACCAGCCGCCGAAGGGCCGCTGGGCGGGCGCCGGGAAGGTGACGGCGCTGACCAGGCCGCCGTAGCCGGAGGTGTCGCCGGTGCCGCTGACGCCGAACATGCCCTGGCGGACGCCGACCTGGCCGACCTCGCCGGTGGGTGCCGGGACGTTCTCCGGCATCTTGTCGGTGCTGTCGGGGCTGCCGGGACCGCCGGGGCTGCCGGGCTTGTCGGGGGTCTGGTCGCTCATCGCAGCAGGCCCTTCATCTCCGAGGTCGGCAGCGCCTTGAGGGCTGCGTTCTCCAGCTCCTCGATCTGAGCGGCACGGTTGGCACCGAACTTGGTCGTCTGGACCTGGTCGTGGAGCTTGAGGATCGCGTCGATGAGCATCTCCGGGCGCGGCGGGCAGCCGGGGAGGTACATGTCGACGGGCACGACGTGGTCGACGCCCTGGACGATGGCGTAGTTGTTGAACATGCCGCCGGAGCTGGCGCACACGCCCATGGCGAGCACCCACTTGGGCTCGGCCATCTGGTCGTAGATCTGGCGCAGGACCGGGGCCATCTTCTGGCTGACCCGGCCGGCGACGATCATCAGGTCCGCCTGGCGCGGGGAGGCGCGGAAGACCTCCATGCCGAAGCGGGCCAGGTCGTACTTGGGGCCACCGGTCGTCATCATCTCGATGGCGCAGCAGGCCAGGCCGAAGGTGGCCGGCCAGAACGACGCCTTGCGGAAGTAGCCGGCCACGCCCTCCACGGTCGTCAGCAGGACGCCGCTGGGAAGCTTCTCTTCAATGCCCACGGGGGTCTCCTTCTGCTCCGGTCAGTCCCAGTCGAGGCCGCCGCGACGCCACTCGTAGGCGTAGGCGACGGTCAGATTGACCAGGAAGAGGACGACGGCGACGAGCCCGAAGCCGCCCAGGGCGTCGAAGTGCACGGCCCACGGGACGAGGAACATGATCTCGACGTCGAAGACGATGAAGGTCATCGCGACGGTGTAGTACTTCACGGGGAACCGGCCACCACCGACCGGCTGCGGAGTGGGCTCGATGCCGCACTCGTAGGAGTCGACCTTGGCGCGGTTGTAGCGGCCCGGGCCGGTGAGGGTGCTCACCGCCACCGAGAAGATCGCGAAACCCGCGGCCAGGGCCGCGAGGAACAGGACCGGTGTGTAGAGCTCCATCTGAGCCGACTCTCCTCTCCGGCGCCCCGTGGTCGGATGCGCGTCCAGGCCGGTCCGAGGACGTGGCGCGGGCCGCGTCTCGTGACCTTGTGAACCGAATCACTAGGTGGCGCAGCCCACATCTTGCCACTGCTCGCGAGGTCGGTACAGCCGGGGGGTCGCTCCGGTCCGGACCGACCCCGCGACCGGGCCGCACCGGCCCTGACCTGGGCATTTACGACACTCAGACGTTGCCTAATTCAGGGTGCTTGGGGGCGCGGTCGCTCCGGCTCGTGTGGTCCAGCGCGGTCCATAGAGCGCGCTGGGACACACGAGGCGGCTGCCGGGCGTGCCCCGCCGTCGGGCTCAGGCGTGGCCGCGGTGGAGGGCGACGATGCCGCCGGAGAGGTTGCGCCACTCGACGCCGGACCAGCCGGCCTCCTGAAGCAGCGTCGCCAGGCCGGCCTGGTCGGGCCAGGCGCGGATCGACTCCGCGAGGTAGACGTAGGCGTCCGGGCTGCTGGAGACCGCGCGCGCGACCGGGGGCAGCGCCTTCATGAGGTACTCGACGTAGACGGTGCGGAACGGCGCCCAGGTGGGGTGGCTGAACTCGCAGACCACGAGGCGGCCGCCCGGCCTGGTCACCCGGCGCATCTCGCGCAGGCCGGCGACCGGGTCGACGATGTTGCGCAGCCCGAAGGAGATCGTCACCGCGTCGAAGGTGGCGTCCGCGAACGGCAGCCGGGTGCCGTCGCCGGCGGTGAAGGGCAGGTGCGGGCGGGCCTGCTTGCCCACCTGGAGCATGCCCAGGGAGAAGTCGCACGGGACGACCGTCGCGCCCTTGTCGTGGAAGGGGACGCTCGAGGTGCCGGTGCCGGCGGCCAGGTCGAGGATGCGCTCCCCCGCCACCGGCGCGACGGCGTCGACGACGTGGGTGCGCCAGCGTCGGTCCTGGCCCAGCGAGAGCACGTCGTTGGTGACGTCGTAGCGCTTGGCCACCGCGTCGAACATGCGACGGACGTCGGTCGGCTGCTTGTCCAGGTCTGCACGGGCCACGGGCGAAGACTAGGCGGTGGCCCCTGGCCCGCTCTCGCTCGACCCGTCCCGCCCGCACCGGCACACGTCGCCGGCGCGGTGATCCCCGCCACGCGATGTCCGGGAAGCGGACGGCGGTGAGTAGTCTCGACGGCGTGACGAGCAGCAGTCCGGGTGAGCTGGGCACTCCCGCCCCCGCCCTGGTGGCCCGCACGGTCGAGATCGACCCGGCGCGGGTCGAGGACCTCCTCGCGCTGCTGCCCACCGACGACCCGGTCAGCTGGGTGCGCCGCGACGAGGGCCTGGTCGGCTGGGGACGGGCCGCCGAGCTGCGCACCTCCGGGGCCGCGCGCTTCGAGGACGCCGCCGCCTGGTGGAGCGAGCTCACCTCCCGCGCGGTGGTGCGCGACGAGGTGACCGAGCCGGGGACCGGCCTGGTCTGCTTCGGCACCTTCGCCTTCGCCGACTCCCCCGGCGAGTCCGTCCTGGTCGTGCCCTCGGTCGTGGTCGGCCGGCGCGGTGAGCGCGCCTGGCTCACGACCGTCGGTCGCGGCCTGGAGCACCTCGACCACGCGCTGGTCGCCGCCGAGGCGCCCCGCGCCCCCGAGGGGATCGCGTTCACCGACGGCGCCCTCGACGGCGAGGCCTGGATGTCGGCGGTCGCCGACGCCGTCTCCCGGATCGAGCGCGGCGACCTCGAGAAGGTCGTGCTGGCGCGGGACCTGGTGGCGCGCGCCGACGGTGACGTCGACGTCCGGTGGCCCCTGCGACAGCTGTCGGCGGCGTACCCGATGTGCTGGACGTTCCACGTCGACGGGATGGTCGGCGCGACCCCGGAGATGCTGGTGCGCCGCGAGCGCGGCCTGGTCACCTCGCGCGTGCTCGCCGGCACCATCCGCCGCACCGGCGACGACGAGCGCGACCTCGCCCTGGCGGCGGCGCTGGCGCGGTCCTCGAAGGACCTCGAGGAGCACGAGTACGCCGTCCGGTCGGTCGCCGACGCGCTCGACCCTCACTGCTCGTCGATGAACGTCCCCGAGGCACCGTTCGTGCTGCACCTGCCCAACGTGATGCACCTGGCCACCGACGTCGCCGGCGTCGCCCGGGACGCCCGCACGTCCCTGGAGCTCGCCGCCGCGCTGCACCCCTCGGCCGCCGTGGGCGGCACCCCGACGACCGCGGCCGTGGCCCTGATCGCCGAGATCGAGCAGATGGACCGGGGCCGCTACGCCGGGCCCGTCGGCTGGATGGACGCCAGCGGCGACGGCGAGTGGGGCATCGCGCTGCGCTCGGCGTCGGTCTCCGGCGACACCGTGCGGCTCTTCGCCGGCTGCGGCATCGTCGCCGACTCCGACCCCGAGGCGGAGCTGGCGGAGGCGCAGGCGAAGTTCGTGCCGGTCCGCGACGCGCTCGGCGGCTGACCCGGACCGCCGAGCCGTCACTCGCGCACGCTCGAGGCGTCACCGACGCACGTCCGGCCGTGCGCCAGCGACCCCTCGGCCGTGCGCCAGCGACCCCTCGGCCGTGCATGAGCGACCTCTCGGCAGGCGGTGTGGGTCAGGGGAGGTCGGCGCCGTCGGGGAGGCGGAGGTACTCCTGCTCGCGCGGGGTGAGGAAGGTCGAGAGGTGGGTGTCGGCCATGCCGAGCGCGAGGTCGGAGTAGACCTTGTCGTGGATGGCGAGGTTGCGCGGCGCGCCGACGGACAGGGCGAAGTCGATCGCCTCGCTGATCTTCATCCACGGCGCGGAGACCGGCGCGAGGAGCAGGTCGACCGGGCGACCCGGGCCGTCGAGGCTGTCGCCGGGGTGGAAGACCGAGGTGCCGCCGACGTCGAGGAGGAAGCCGGAGTTGTCGGGGCGTGGGTAGTCGGGGTGGATGACGGCGTGCTTGTCGTTGACCACCTCGACGTCGATCGCCCCCGCGGCGAACCGCTCCCCCGGTGCCACGACGGTGACCCGCTCGAGCAGGTCCGGCGCCTGCTCGGCGACCGCGTCGGCCACCTGGGCGATCGTGCGCACCGGGGCGTCGGCCCTGCGCAGCTGGTCGGGCGTCCAGTGGTCCGGGTGCAGGTGCGTCACCAGCACCAGGTCGGCCCCGTCGACCGCCTCGGGCTCGGTGAAGGCACCCGGGTCGAGCACCACCGTGGTGCCCTCGTGCTCGATGCGGACGCAGGAGTGACCGAACTTCGTCAGGCGCATGGCCCCACCGTAATCAGGTGGCCCGCCGCCCGGTGCTGCGCCAGGATGCGCGGGTGCTCGAGGTGGTCGTCTCCGGTCTCGTGACCGGTCTGGCCATTGCGGTGCCGATCGGCGCGGTCGGCGCCTTCCTGGTCACCCTCACCGCCCGCACGTCGTGGCGGGTCGGCTCCGCGGCAGCGCTGGGGGTCGCCACCGTCGACGGGGTGTACGCCGCCGTCGCGGTCGTGGGCGGGGCGGCCCTGGCCGGGCTGGTCGGGACGGTCGCCGACCCACTGCGCGTGGTGTCCGGCCTGGTGCTGCTCGGCATCGCCGCGCTCACGGCCCTGCACGCCCTCCGCGGCTGGTCGCGGCGGGCCGCCCCGGAGCGGTCGGGGCGGTCCGGGCGGTCGGGGCGGGTGGTGGGGCCGCGGGCGGCGTACGTGCTGTTCGTGGGGATCACGGCGGTGAACCCGACGACGGTCGTCTACTTCGCGGCCGTGGTGCTCGGCAACCGCGACCTGGTGGACGGGCCGGTGGAGGGGCTCGTGTTCGTGACGGCGGCCTTCGCGGCCTCGGCGCTGTGGCAGCTCGGGCTGGCGCTCGCGGGCGCCGGCCTGGGGCGGACCGTCACCGGACCGCGCGGTCGGCTGGTCACCGGCCTGGTGTCCGCCGTGGTCGTGGCGGGCCTGGCGGTCCGGACGATCCTGGGCTGAGCGGCGCGTCCTGACCCTCACCAGGGGCGTCGCAGACTGGGGTCATGGAGCACCAGCGCACCGTCGCGATCACCGGCGTCACCGGGGCCATCGGCGGGGAGGTGGTCCGGCTGCTGGCCGGCGCCGACCTCCGCCTCGACCTGCGCCTGCTGGCCCGCGACCCGTCCCGGGCACCCGACGTCGACACCGACGTACGACGCTGCGACTACGCCGACCACGCCTCGGGCGTGGAGGCCCTGCGCGGCGTGGACACCCTGCTCATGGTCTCGGCGTCCGAGTCGGCCGACCGCCGGGGCCAGCACCGCACCTTCGTCGAGGCAGCGGCGGAGGCCGGGGTGCGACGGATCGTCTACACCTCGTTCGCGGGCGCCGCGGAGGACGCGACCTTCACGCTCGGCCGCGACCACCACGACACCGAGGCCGCGATCCACGCGAGCGGGATGGAGCACACCGTCCTGCGGGACAACTTCTACCTCGACGTGCTGCCGCTCTTCGCCGACCACGAGGGCCTGATCCGCGGGCCCGCCGGGGACGGGCGGGTGGCCGCGGTCGCCCGCGCGGACGTGGCGGCGGTGGCCGCCGCCGTCCTGCGCGACCCGGCTCCGCACGCGGGCGCCGCCTACGAGCTCAGCGGGCCGGAGGCCCTCACCATGAGCGAGGTCGCCGAGCGGGCCGGGCGGGTGCTCGGGCGCGACCTGCGGTTCGTCGACGAGACCGTCGAGGAGGCCTGGGCGTCGCGGCGGGCGGCGTACCCCGACGCCCCCGACTGGCAGCTGGAGGCCTGGGTCAGCACCTACACCGCGATCGCCGACGGCTCGTGCGCCCAGGTCACCGACGCGGTCGAGCGGGTCACCGGGCGCCCCGCGCGGACGCTCGAGCAGACGCTGGACCGGACGCTGGGCGGCTGACCCGCGGCGCTGGGGGTTCAGGGACGCAGCGCGCGGATCCGGGCGTCGAGGTCGCGCCGGTTGTCGCGGCGCACCCGCACCTCGACCACCTCGATGCCCCCGTTGGGCGAGGCGAGCGCCTGCTCGAGCTCGGGCAGCGACTCGACGCGCCAGTGCGGGGTGCGGGTGGCGGCGCAGAGCGACGCCAGGTCGACGTGGTGGGGGGTGCCGAAGACCCGGTCGAAGCGGTCCGCGTGCACCGGGTCGCCCTGCTCCAGGGTCGCGAAGATCGAGCCGCCGTCGTCGTTGACCACGACGATCGTGAGGTCCGGCTCGGGCTCGTCGGGCCCGAGCCGGAGGCCGTTGGCGTCGTGCAGGAAGGTGACGTCGCCGAGCAGCGCGATCGCGCGTGAGGAGTGCGGACGGCCCAGTGCCGCACCCACCGCCGTGGACACCACCCCGTCGATGCCGGCCAGCCCGCGGTTGGCCAGCACCTTGCGCCGGTCGCCCACGGCCCAGCCGCGGATCATCAGGTCCAGGTCGCGGACCGGGTTGGAGGCGCCGACGAGCAGCAGCCCCCCAGGAGGTACGGCGGCGGCGACCGCCCCCGCGACCTCGTGGGGCGTCAGGTCCGGCTCGGCCGCGAGCAGCCGGTCGAGCTGGGCTGCGACCGAGCGGTCGGCGGCCTGCCACTCCTCGAGCCAGGCCGGGTCGCACGCGGCCTGGTCGGGGTACGGCTCGCCCCAGCCGATCTCGTGGTCGACGGCGAACGGGCGCTCGCTCCACACCCCGGGCGTCGGCGCCGACAGCACCTCGACGTCGGGCCGGGCGAGCAGCGCCTGCACCGGCCGCGACAGCGTGGGGTGGCCCATGACGACGACCCGCTCGACCCGCTCGGCGAGCGACGAGCCCAGCAGCAGGCGGTAGGTCCGCAGCGGCGTGCGTCCGGTGCGGCAGCCGGCGCTGGGCTCGGCCAGCAGCGGCCAGCCGGCGCGCTCGGCCAGCACCCGGGCCGGGGGCCCGGCGTCGTCACCGGCCACGACGACCGTCCGCTTCGCGGGGTCGATCGGCTCGAGGTGCCGACCGCGCCACGGGTGCTGCTCGTGCGGCCGGTCGGCGACCTCGGGCAGGTCCGTCCAGGCCGCCTCCGGCACCAGCGGGTCGTCGAACCGGACGTTGAGGTGGGTGGGCCCGCCCTCCACGAGCGGGGGCACGGGGTCGTCGGGCCCGAGGTCGAGGGTCGGCACCAGCGGTCCGAACACCCCGACCTGGTCGGTGGTCTGGTTGGCGCCGGTGCCGCGCAGCCGGGCCGGCCGGTCGGCGGTCACCGCGACGACCTCGACGCCCGCGTGGGCGGCCTCGAGCAGCGCAGGGTGCAGGTTGGCGACGGCGGTGCCCGACGTGCAGACGACCGCCGCCCGGGCACCGACCTTGGTCAGCCCGAGCGCGAGGAACGCGGCGGAGCGCTCGTCGATGCGGGTGTGCAGGCGCAGCAGACCGGCGCGGGCGGCGTCGAAGAGCGCGAAGGAGAGCGGGGCGTTGCGCGACCCGGGCGCGACCACGGCCTCGCGGACGCCGGCCTCCAGCAGCGCCGTGACGATGGCGCGGGCGGTGGCGGTCGAGGGGGTCACGAGCGGCGATCCTGCCGCAGGGCCCGCACCTCGGCCAGCCGGGCCTCCCAGTGCGCGACCCGCTCCGGGGCGGCAGCCAGTCGGTCGAACGCCGCCGGGTCGACGGTCGGGCGGCCGACCGGCAGGGCACCGTCGACGGGCAGCAGCGGCTCGGCCGCGAGGTCGTCGGTCAGCAGCGCCACGGTCGCCAGGCCGCAGGCGTGCGGCAGCTCGGGCAGCGAGGCGGCCAGCGCGACGCCCGCCGCGATGCCCACCGAGGTCTCCAACGCCGACGAGACCACCACGGGCAGGCCGATGTCCTCCGCGATCCGCAGGCAGGCCCGGACCCCGCCGAGCGGCTGCACCTTCAGCACCGCGACGTCGGCGGCCTCCAGGTCGCGGACGCGGTAGGGGTCGGCCGCCCGGCGGATGGACTCGTCGGCGGCCACGGGCACGTGCTGCCGGCGGCGTACGACGGCGAGGTCCTCGACCTGCGCGACCGGCTGCTCGACGTACTCCAGGCCGCCGGCGGCGCGGTCCAGCACCGGTAGCCGAATCAGCGCGGTGTCGACGTCCCAGAGCCCGTTGACGTCGATGCGCACCAGCCCGTCGGGGCCCAGCGCGTCGCGCACCGCCTCGAGGCGGGCCTCGTCCTCGGCCTCGTCCTGCCCGGGCTCGGCGACCTTGACCTTGGCGGTGCGGCAGCCGGAGCGCGCCACGATGTCGTGCGCCCGCTCGGGGCCGACCGCGGGGACGGTGACGTTGACCGGCACGCGGTCGCGCAGCGGCGCCGGCCAGTCCCCCGCCGCGGCCTCCTCGGCGCAGCGCAACCACGGCTCGGCGACGGCCGGGTCGTACTCCAGGAACGGGCTCCACTCACCCCAGCCGCCCGGTCCCTCGAGCAGCACGCCCTCGCGGACGGTGATGCCGCGGAAGCGGGTCGTCATCGGCACCGACCACACGTGGGGGCTCACGCCGGCTCCCCGACCAGTCGCCCGAGGGCCAGGCGGTCCGGCTTGCCGTTGGCCAGCAGCGGGATCTCCCGCACCGCCACCACCTGGCGCGGGGCCCACGAGCGCGGCCGCTCGGCGGCCACCCAGTCGCGCAGCTCCTGCGTGGAGGGGGCGGCACCGTCGCGCGGCACCACGAACGCCACCAACCGACGCCCCCACTCCTCGTCGGGGACCCCGAGCACCTCCGCGGCGGCGAGGTCCGGGTGCTCGCGCAGCCGCGCCGCCACCGCCGGGCCCGGGACGTTGATCCCGCCGGTGACGACCACGTCGTCGACCCGACCGAGCACCTGCAGCCGACCGTCCTCGTCGAGGCGGCCGGCGTCGGCGGTGTGGAACCAGCCGTCGACCAGCACCTCGGCGGTCAGCCCGGGGTCGCCGTCGTACCCGTCGAAGATCGTGGGCCCGGCCAGCCGGATGCGACCCGAGGGCCCGAGCGCGACCGCCACGCCGTCGAGCGGGACGCCGTCGTAGACGCAGCCGCCCGCGGTCTCGGCAGCGCCGTACGTCGCGACCACGCGCACCCCGGCCGCCTCGGCGCGGGCACGCAGCGCGGGGTCGACCGGCCCTCCGCCGAGGAGCACGGTGTGGAAGGTCCGCAGCGCCCAGGTGTCGTCGGAGGTGCCTCCCCGGCCGTCCCCCGCCGACAGCATCCGGTGCAGCTGGGTGGGGACGAGCGAGGTGAAGCGCGGCACCGTCGGGTGCTCGCGCAGCATCGCCGCGGTCGCCTCCGCGAAGCCCGTGTGGTCCTCGGCGCGCACCGGTCGGTGGCCGGCGAGCCAGGACCGGCACACGACCTGCGCGCCCGCGACGTAGGTCGGCGGCAGGGTCAGCAGCCACGCCCCCTCCGCGCCGAGCCGCGAACGGGTCGCCCGCGCCGACGCGAGCACGGCCCCACGGCTCAGGACGACCCGCTTCGGTCGACCGGTCGAGCCGGAGGTCGTCACGACCAGCGGCTCGTCGTCGTCGCGCTCCAACCACCCGGTGAGGGTGCGCACGGCGTCGGCAGCGCTGCCCTCGAGGTCCATGGCGACGAGGCTAGCCGCGACGTCCGGGTCGGCCCGTGCCGGGACGCCGTGCTCCACCGTGTTGAATGGCTGCTCGTGGCAACCCCAGGACAGTGGCTCGCCGGCTCCCGGCCCCGCACCCTCCCGGCCGCGGTCTCACCGGTGCTCGCGGGCACGGCCGTGGCGGCGTACGTCGACGAGCCGGTGTGGTGGAAGGCGGCCCTGGCCCTCGTGGTCAGCCTGGCGCTGCAGGTGGGCGTCAACTACGCCAACGACTACTCCGACGGCATCCGCGGCACCGACGAGGACCGCGTCGGCCCGATGCGCCTGGTCGGCTCCGGCGCCGCGCCCGCGGGAGCCGTGAAGCGCGCCGCGTTCCTGGCCTTCGGCGTGGCCGGCGTGGCCGGGCTGGGGCTCGCCGCCGCGACCGCGTGGTGGCTGCTGGCCGTCGGCGCGGTCTGCGTGCTGGCCGCCTGGTTCTACACCGGCGGGTCCAGGCCCTACGGCTACCTCGGGCTCGGCGAGGTGATGGTCTTCGTCTTCTTCGGTCTGGTCGCCGTCGTGGGCACGACCTACGTCCAGACCCGCACCTGGGAGCCCGCCGCGCTCTGGGCCGCGGTCGGCATCGGGGCGCTGGCCTGCGCGATCCTCGTCGTCAACAACCTGCGCGACATCCCCACCGACACCCTCGCCGGCAAGCGCACGCTCGCGGTCAAGCTCGGCGACCGCGGCACCCGCACGTTGTACGCCGGCCTGGTGGCCGCGGCCGCGCTCGCCGTCGTGGCCGTGGCCGCGACGACCACGTGGTGGGCGCTGCTGGGCCTGGGCTTCCTGCTGCCCTCGGTGGCCGGCCTGCGGACCGTCCTCGGTGGCGCGACGGGCCCCGCGCTGGTGCCGGTCCTCCAGTCGACCGGGGTCGCGCAGCTGGTGTGGGCGGTGCTCAGCGGCGTACCGCTGTTCTGGGCCTGAGCCGGGGCGCCGGTCTCAGTCCGCGTCCTCCTTGGACTTCATCTCCTCGAAGCGGCTCGTGGCCGCCCGGGCCCGCTCGTCGACCTTGCGGGCCAGCGCCTCGCGGGGGCCGTTGAGCAGCACGTAGGAGCCGATGCCGCTGATCAGCAGGGCGATGACGAAGCCCGCCAGCAGGTTGGCCTCACCGGCGATGAGCACCCACAGCCCGAGCACGACGCCGAGGGCGGCGAGGAAGAGCAGGATGCGCAGACCGGTGTAGACGAGGAACTCCTTCACGTCGTTCAGGGTAGGCGGTCACCACCGCCGACCTAGAGTGGAGGTGTGCTGAAGTTCCTGCTGGTGGTGGCGCTGGTCGCGGTCGCGGTCTACCTCGTCGTCCGTGCCGCCCAGCGCGGCACCCTCCGACCGTCCCGCCCGGCGCCCAAGCCTCGTCCGCGCCAGATCGCGCCCGACGACGACGAGGACTTCCTGCGCGACCTCGACCGGCGCAAGCCGCACGGCGAGGACGAGGACCCGGACACCCCGACCCGCTGACCGACCGCCCCCGCCGACCGGGGGCTCAGGCCGCAGCGGGCAGCCGCACGGTGAACCGCGTGCCGACCCCCTCGGGGCCGTCGTCGACACGGATCGCACCGCCGTGGCGCTGCACGATCGTGCGGCAGATCGACAGGCCCATCCCGGTGCCGCCGAGCCCGGTGCCCGGCACCCGCTCGAAGCGCTGGAAGACCTGCTCGCGCATCCCGGCGGGGATGCCGATGCCGTTGTCGGTGACCGTCACGGTCACCTCCGGGCCGTCGAGCCGTCCCCCGATCACCACGTGGGGCTCGACGCCGGCGGCCACGAACTTCACCGCGTTGCCCACCAGGTTGTCCATGAGGTGCTGGAGCATCGGCGCGTCACCGCTCACCTTCGGGACCTCGAGCAGCTCGACCCAGCGGCGTACGTCCCGGGCGTCGGCGACCTCCTCCACGACGGCGGCCAGGTCCACCGGTGCGGGGTGCAGCGTGCGGTCGCGGCAGGTGGCGTGGAGCAGCAGGTTGGCGACCATCCGGTCCAGGCGCTGGGCACCGTGGTGCAGCCGCGACACGAGCGCGGCGACCTCCACGGGGTCGGTGTCCGGCCCGTCGAGCAGGCGGTCCAGGGCGGTCTCCGACCAGCCGACCATCGCCGCGATCGGGCCCCGCAGGTCGTGGGCGACCACCCCGGCGAAGGCCGAGAGCGCGTCGACCTGCTCGCGCTCGTCGGTGACGTCGCGCAGCACCAGCACCGTGCGCCCGGCCGCGGCCAGCCGGGTCGCGCTCACCGACACCACGACCTGACCCGCGTCCAGGGGGAGCAGCACGTCGGCGACCAGCCGCTCCCCGTGCGCGGCCCGCTGCGCCTCCAGCCAGCGGTGCGCGAGCGCGCCGGGCAGGCTGCGGAACGGCTGCAGCCCGTAGGACTCCCGCGCGGCCCGGTTCGCCTGCAGCACCAGCCCGGTCGCCGACACCACCACGAGCCCGTCGACCAGCGCGTCCAGCGGCTGGTCGACCGGCGCTCCGGTCAGGGGGTCGGGACCGGTGGGGGCACCGGTCCCCGGTGTGGGGGCGTGCTGGGACATGACGGGCGAGGTCCTCCTCACCCCTCCTGTCGGCCGTCGACCCCGCGGCTGTAGGGATCCGCGCGCTGGTCTGGTCGAGCCGGCGTGTTGATACGCCGGCTCGGCGGGACGGACGACTAGGAGCCGGGGTGGAGCGGGGAGACTGCCGGCGCGTCGGCGTAGGAGTGCATGGAGGAGGTCGAGAAGTAGTTGATCCCGATGAAGTTGAACCACAGCGTCGCCATGCCCAGCAGCGCGAGCAGCGCGGCGTTGCGGCCCTTCCAGCCGGCCGTGGCGCGGGCGTGGAGGTAGGCGGCGTAGACGACCCAGGTGATGAAGGCCCAGACCTCCTTGGGGTCCCAGGACCAGTACGACGCCCACGCCTCGTGCGCCCAGATCGGCCCGGTGATGAGCACCGCGAAGGTCCACACCGGGAAGCCGAAGGCATGCATCCGGTAGGACACCCGGTCCAGGGCCGCGGGGCTGGGGACCCGGCCGAGGTAGCCGCCGGTGCGTCCCTTGCGCTCGGCGCGCTCCTTGAGCAGGAACAGCGCCGAGGCGATGCCGCCGAGGGTGAAGGCACCGGTGGCGATGATCGCGGAGACCACGTGGATGACGAGCCAGTAGGAGTTCAGCGCCTCACGCAGCGGGCCGACGGGCTGGTAGAGCCAGATGACGGCCACCATCAGCAGGCTGAGCACGACCGCGACCACGATCGGCGCCATCCACGCCAACCCGAAGCGGCGGCGCAGCAGGAGGTAGAGCGCGGCGACCACGAAGGTGCCGGACAGCGTGAACTCGTACATGTTGCCCCAGGGCACACGGTGCGGCTCGGCGGCCATGCCGCGCGCGACGAGCGCCACCAGGTGCACCGCGGCGGCCAGGCAGGTGAGCAGGAAGCCCAGTCGACCGGCCGTCTCCACGCGCTCGGTGGTGCGGTCGTCGACCTCCGGCTCGGGCGCCGGCGGCGCACCGGCACCGACCGTGACCGCCTCGCGGGCGGTCGCCTGGCCGCGCTGGCCGGCCACCGGGACCGAGCGCAGCAGTGCCCACTCGGCCAGGTGCGAGAGCAGGGCGAGGAAGTAGACGACGCCGGCCGCTGCGACGGCCTGGTTCGAGAGCGCCTCCCAGGCGGTCTGGCTCACGGTGTGTCCTCCTGAGGATGGTCGAGCGCCTCCACGATAGCCAGGCGCAGGTCGTCGACGACGGCTGCGGTGTCACCGCCGCCGGAGCGGTCCAGGGCGGCGAGCTCCACGCGCGACCCCTCCCCCTCGTCGGCGGGCACGACGCGCAGCCACACGCGACGCGGCCGGATGAACAGCGACCCGCAGAGCCCGATCAGCGCCAGCACGACGCCGCCCAGGGCGATCTGCTTGCCCGGGGTCTGGCTGACCTGGACGCGCACCCACGGCTCGACGCCCTCGAAGGTCACCGAGCCGAGCCCGTCGGGCAGACGTGCGGTGTCACCGACGGCCAGGTCGAGCCGCAGCGGGCGGCCCTCGTCGTTCTCCAGCTGGGTCGCGTCCTCCTTGTCGAGGATGTAGACCGACTGGGACTCGCCGTCCTCGAGGCCGAGGTCGCCGACGTAGACGTTGGTCGAGAGCACCGGGTTGCCGTCGCGGCCCATCACGTTGAACGGGTCGCCGTCGATGCTGGCGAAGAAGGGGTAGAAGAAGCCCTCCAGGCCGATCGCCTCCGGCTCGGCGGCGAGCGCCTTGACCACGCCGAAGGAGAAGAACGAGGCGTCCTGCGGCAGGAACACCGTCGGCCCGGAGTAGGCGACCTCGCCGTCGCCGCCGCGCACGGTGACGATCGGCGCGTAACCGTGCCCGACCAGGAAGACCTCGCTGTCGCCGATGCGCAGCGGGTGGTTGACCCGCAGGTCGTAGGTCTGCTCCGGCTCGCCGGGCGCGGTGCGGTAGGTCAGGCCGGCCTCGAAGGCGCGCGCCATCCCCTGACCCGGGCCCTCCTCGAGCCACTCCACGTCGAAGGAGTCGACGTCGAAGGAGAAGGGCTCGAGCTCGTCGGCGGAGAAGAACGAGCCCGGCACGAAGTCGTCGTACTGCGTGAGGTTGTTGGCGAAGCCGGCGCCCTGCACGACGATGACGCCGCCCTTGTAGCCGAGAAGCCCGCCCATCGCGAAGCCGACCAGCACCACGATCACCGAGAGGTGGAAGAGCAGGTTGCCGGCCTCGCGCAGGTAGCCCCGCTCGGCGGCGACCGTGCCGGCCTCCCGCTCCACGGCGGCACCCTCGGTGGGGGCGGGACGCAGCCGGTAGCGCCGACGGCGCAGCTCGGCGCGGGCGACCTCGAGCACCTGCTCGGGGCTCGCGCCGACGTCGTACGCCGCATGGTCGGGCAGCCGGGTCAGGTGGCGGGGTGCCGCGGGCGGGACGGCGCGGGCGGCGGTCCAGTAGTGCTTGGTGCGGGGCAGGATGCAGCCGACGAGGCTGACCATGAGCAGCACGTAGACCGCGGCGAACCACACCGACCCGTAGACGTCGAAGAGGCCGAGCGCCTCGTAGATCGGGGTCAGGGACTCGTGCTGGTCCTTCCACTGCCGGGCACCGAAGGAGTCGACGCTCTCCTGCGGGATGACCGACCCCGGGACGGCGGCGAGCGCGAGCAGGAGCAGCAGCACCAGGGCGGTGCGCATCGAGGTCAGCTGGCGCCAGACGAAGCGGCCCAGCTCCCGGGCGGTGAGCTCGCCCGGACGCCGGGTGGGCTGCTGGGTGGGCTGCTGCTGGCCGGACTGCTCGCTCACACCGCCACCTCGAAGTCGCTGACCAGCTGGATCTGGATCCACGTGACGGCCTGGTCCCACAGCCCGGTGACCAGCAGGACGCCGACCAGCACGAGCATGCCGCCGCCGGCGCGGGTGACCCACTGCTGGTGGCGCCGCACCCAGGCCAGTGCGGTGAGCGCCCGACGCCAGGCCAGCCCGGCCAGCACGAACGGCACCCCGAGGCCGAGGGAGTAGAAGCCGAGCAGCAGGGCGGCGCGACCGGCGGTGCCCTCGTCGTACCCGAGCCCGAGGATCACTCCGAGCGTCGGGCCGATGCAGGGGGTCCAGCCCAGGCCGAACAGGAAGCCGAGGACGGGGGCGGCGGCCAGGCCGACGGCGGGCACCTTGTGCACGCGCAGGTCGCGCTGGAGCCACGGGACGGCGCGGGCGAAGAGGCCCATGAACGCCAGGCCGAGGACGATCGAGAAGATGCCCAGCCCGATGTCGAGGGCCTGCTTGTTGACCAGGAGCCACGTGCGCATGCCGCCCACCGCGGCGCCGAGGATGACGAAGACGACCGTGAAGCCGAGCACGAAGAGCACCGAGCCGGCGAGCATGCGTCCGCGGCGCACGTCACCGGCGGCGATGTCGGCGCCCGACAGCCCGGTGGCGTAGGAGAGGTATCCCGGCAGCAGCGGCAGCACGCACGGGGAGAAGAAGGAGACCAGGCCCGCGAGCACGGCGACGGGCACGGCCAGCACCAGCGACCCGGACAGGGTGGTCGCCTCGAGCCAGTCACCCATCGGCGGGCTCGCCCTCGGTGGGCTCGGGGGGCGCGGGGGCCGGCGGACCGCCGGCGTCCTCGACGAGGTTCGTCAGCGTCGTGCGCGACGGGATCTCGCCGTTGATCAGGGAGACCACGACACCGGACTCGTCGAGCACGAGCGTGGTCGGCGTCGAGCGCGGCGAGGTGCGGCCGGTGAAGGCGAGCAGCGCGTCGCCGTCGGGGGCGTAGATCGAGGGGTAGTCCACGCCGCGGTCGAGCTCGAAGGACCGGGCGTTGGCGGCGCTGGTGTCGCGGATGTTGATGCCGAGGAAGTCCACGTCGCCGTCGTACGCCGCGTAGAGCTCAGTCAGCATCGGCATCTCCTTGATGCAGGGCCCGCAGCCGCTCCACCACACGTTGACGACCGTGACCGTGCCCGGGGTGAACGTGTAGTCCTCCCCCGTCGTCGTCTCCCCTGAGAGCTCCACCGGCGGCTGCTGGTCACCGAACGCGAACTCCACGACGCCGCCGTTGCCGGGGACGTAGTCGAGGTCGCCGGTGCCGGTCAGGTTCGAGCAGCCGGCGAGCAGCACCGACAGCAGCACCGCGGGGAGCAGGGAGGCGGGCCGCCGCAGGGGACGGGTCGCCCGGGAGGAGCGGGACATGTCAGGGACGGCGCTCCTCGGGGGCGCCGCCGGCCGAGAACGGGGCCGCCTTGTCACCGGCGGGGATCAGGTCGCCGGCGGGCTCGGAGTAGGCGATGGCGGTGACCCGGTCGCCGCTGAAGTGGATCGAGGTCAGCGAGCACAGCGTGCACTGGCGCTTGCGCGGGTCGTGGAGGAAGGAGCGCCCCTCGAGGCTGAGCCGGGTGATCCAGATCGGCAGCTGGTGGGACACGATCACGGCCTCGTGGCCGGCGGCGGCCTCCCGCGCGTCGTGGATCGCCTCGGTCATCCGTGCGACGACCTGCTTGTAGGGCTCGCCCCACGAGGGCTTGAACGGGTTCCACAGGTGACGCCACGACGAGGGCCGGGTGAGCACGTTGCGCTTGCCGCCGAAGGTCTCGCCCTCGAAGACGTTGGTCGACTCGATGACCCGCTGGTCGGGGTGCACCTCGAGCTCGCGGGCCGCGGCGAGCGGCGCGATGGTCTCGCGGGTGCGGTCGAGGGGGGAGGCAACGAGGTGGACGATGTCGCGGTCGCTGATGGTGTCGGCGACCCGCTGGGCCATGGTCCGGCCCAGCTCGGAGAGGTGGAACCCGTCGCGACGGCCGTAGAGCACGCCGTCGGGGTTGTGGACCTCGCCGTGGCGCAGCAGGTGGACGATCGTCTGCTCGCTCATGCGGCACCCCCCGCAGCGGCGGCGGCGCGCGCGGCGGCGGGCAGCGCGTCGAGCACGGTCTGCACCGCCTCGTCGTCGTGCGCGGAGGACAGGAACCACGCCTCGTACGCCGACGGCGGGAGGTAGACACCGGCGTCGAGCATCGCGTGGAAGAAGGCGGCGTACGCCGCGGCGTCGGTGCGCGAGGCGTCGGTGAAGTCGCGCACCGGCCCCTCGGCCAGGAAGACCGAGAACATCGTGCCGGTCGACTGCACGGTGTGGGCCACGCCCGCGGCCGTCAGTGCCTCGGAGGCCGCCTGCTTGAGCGTGTCGGCGGCGGCGCCGATGTGGTCGTAGACCTCGTGGGTCGCCAGCCGCAGCGTGGTGAGCCCCGCGGTGGTCGCGATCGGGTTCCCCGACAGCGTGCCGGCCTGGTAGACCGGCCCCTCCGGCGCCAGGTGGCCCATCACGTCGGCACGGCCGCCGAAGGCCGCGGCGGGGAAGCCGCCGCCCATCACCTTGCCGAAGGTGACCAGGTCGGGGCGCCAGCCCTCGGCCTTCCCGTCCAGGCCCCACTGGCCCTCGCGGGTGACGCGGAAGCCGGTCATCACCTCGTCGGAGACGAACAGCGCACCGTGCTTCGCGCAGGTCTCGGCCAGGAAGGCGTTGAAGCCCGGCTCCGGCGGGACGACGCCCATGTTGCCGGGGGCGGCCTCGGTGATCAGGCAGGCGATCCGGTCGCCGTGCTCGGCGAAGGCGGCCTCGACCGCGGCACGGTCGTTGTAGGGCAGCACCAGCGTCAGCTCGGTCGAGGAGGTGGGGACGCCGGGGGTCCCGGGCAGCGCGAAGGTGACCAGCCCGGAGCCGGCCGAGGCCAGCAGGGAGTCGACATGCCCGTGGTAGCAGCCGGCGAACTTCACCACGACGTCGCGACCGGTGAAGCCGCGGGCCAGCCGGATCGCCGACATGGTCGCCTCGGTGCCGGAGGAGACGAAGCGGACGCGGTCGACCGGCGTCCGGTCGACGATCTCCTCGGCCAGCTCGACCTCGGGCTCGGTGGGCGTGCCGTACGACGTGCCGCGCGCGACCGCGGCCTGGACGGCGGCCTGCACCTCGGGGTGCGCGTGCCCGAGCAGCATCGGGCCCCAGGAGCAGATCAGGTCGACGTACCGCTTCCCGTCGACGTCGGTCAGCCATGGTCCCTGCGCGGACCGGATGAACCGCGGCGTGCCGCCGACGGCGTTGAACGCCCGCACCGGGGAGTTCACGCCCCCCGGGGTCACGGCGTGGGCGCGCTGCATGAGTGCGCGCGAGTGGGGTCCGGCGTCGAGCCGCTCGTCGGTCTCCGGCGTGGTGCTCACCTCGTCATTGTCCCCGAGACGGCCAACCGCTCCCCGCGGGGGCGGGCGCCTGCGGGGGTGACGTGGTCCAGACCACGGCGTGCGACAGTGGGACGCCGGCTGTTTCAGCGTCATGACCCGGGGGGAGGCTCGTCGTCCGGGTAGCAGACATGCAGGACACGCGTAACCCAGCCGTGACACCATTCGTTAGGTCAGTCACACGTGCTTGAGGGAGCGCGACACACGCACGAAGACAACTGGGAGATTCATCATGGCAGGACACCGATCCGGACGCTGGCAGCGGGGCGTGACCCTGGTGCCCCTCGCGCTCGTGTCGGCGGCATGGACGGCGAGCGTGGTCTCTGCCCCTGCCGTGAGCACCGTCGCAGCCGGCACCGACGAGGCCCCCGCGGTGGCACTGCCCGACGGCACCTCGGTGCCCGCCCAGGCCATCGACGCCCCCGCCTCGGTCTCCACCGGAGCACTCGCCGCCGGCATCGGTGACAAGAACCCCACCCAGGTCGTCGCCACCTCCTCGACCTCCGGCATCCCCGCCGCCGCGCTCGCCGCCTACCAGCGCGCCGAGACCGTCATCAACGCCGCCGACAAGACCTGCAACCTCACCTGGCAGCTCGTCGCCGCCATCGGCCGCGTGGAGTCCAACCACGGCCGCTTCGGCGGCTCGGTCCTCGATGACGACGGCGTCGCCACCCCCGGCATCTACGGCCTGCCCCTCAACGGCACGAAGGGCACCGCCGCCATCTCCGACACCGACGGCGGCCAGCTCGACAACGACTCCCGCTGGGACCGCGCCGTCGGCCCCATGCAGTTCATCCCCTCCACCTGGTCCGTGGTCGGCGTCGACGCCGACGGCGACGCCCAGCGCAACCCCCAGGACATCGACGACGCCGCCCTGGCCACCGCGGTCTACCTCTGCTCCGGCGACGACGACCTCTCCACCACCACCGGCCAGGAGAAGGCGGTCTACCGCTACAACCACTCCTGGTCCTACGTCGACCTCGTCCTGCAGGTGATGGACGCCTACGCCTCCGGCGACTACACCTCCATCCCCACCAGCGTCTCCGCGGCCGGCGCCATCAGCCCCGACCCGAAGTACACCCCCGCCCCGGTCAAGACCGCCAAGCCCGACAAGGGCGGCGACACCGCCGTGGCCCCCGCACCGCAGCCCAGCCAGCAGCCCGCCCAGCCCCAGCCCACCACCGGCACCGGCGGCGACGGCGGCACCAAGGACGACGACAAGCCCAAGGGCGGCCTCGGCATCCCCGGCGCCCCCACCGTCACCCTGCCCACCCTGCCCACCACCGGCGTCACCGTGGTCGACGAGACCCTCTCCTACGCCCAAGCCGTGCTGCAGTGCACCCTCGACGGCTACATCGACAACATCCTCAAGAACGACGACCCGTTCGACCAGTGCGTCGAGGACTACATGAACGGCGACAAGAAGAAGGGCTGACCACCGCCCACCACCAGACAGCCCGAGGGGGCAGGACGCTCGACGTCCTGCCCCTTCGGTGCGTCTGGGGGTGCCTGGGTGCCGGGGTGCCTGGGGATGCCACACGTTGCATTGCCGGCACGGGGCGGCGGGGACGGCCGGACGCGGCGGCGCGCCCCCGGCGGAGGGTGGATGGGCCTGGCCCCCCTGGAGCGACGAAGGAGCGGAAGGGGTGGTTCCCCTCCGCCGTGGGGTGGCGGCGGGACGGCAGGAGGAGGCGCGGGCGCCGGGGACGGCCGGACGCGGCGGCGCACCCCCGGCGGAGGGTGGATGGGCCTGGCCCCCCTGGAGCGACGAAGGAGCGGAAGGGGTGGTTCCCCTCCGCCGTGG
>Ga0208056_100130_pt1 | contig 23241 bp, 17 predicted proteins | sample DeeseametaMP2052_FD_184178 | JGI IMG/M metagenome (GOLD analysis project Ga0208056, IMG submission 184178) | Marine microbial communities from the Deep Pacific Ocean - MP2052 (SPAdes) | ecosystem: Environmental > Aquatic > Marine > Oceanic | place: West of Cabo San Lucas, Mexico, North Pacific...
CGTGCGTCAGCGGCCGCCACCGCACCCGCGCGAGCGGCCCGACCTGCGGCATGGCGAGGCCGGCGAGCGCGGCGATGAGGACGGTCGTGGTGGTCGAGCCGCCGACCTGCGCGACCAGCGCGACGAGGCCGGCCGCGCCGAGCAGCGATTGGACGAGCACGACGGGGCGCTGCCCGACGCGGTCGGCGAGGCCCCCGGCGACGGGGGCGCCGAGCGCGTTGGCGACGGCGAGGGCGCCGGCGGCGAGGCCGCCGAGGCCGTAGCTGCCGGTGGCGGTCGAGACGAGCAGCAGGGTGCCGAGCTGGCTCATGGCCAGCGGCAGCCGGCCGAGGAAGGCGACGAGGACGTAGCCGGGGCCGGCGAGGTCGAAGAGTCGCTTGTAGGAGGCGAGGGGGCTCACAGGGGTCCTTGGGTGCGGTCGAGTCCGCGCCGTACCCACCACCAAGTGCGCGTGTGACCCTGTGCTTCTTCGATTGTGTCCATCATGTTACGCGGCAGCCGGTGGGGTCAGCACATCCGCGCGGGTGGCCCTGCCGCGCGCGGCCCGGCACGCATCCGTACGCCGCTCGGCGGGGTCTCACGGCGACCGGAGGGTCTGTCGTGGACCCCTCTCACGGCACGCCCTCCGGTCTGCTCAGCCCAGCGCTGCCGAGACCACCGCGCGCGCCTCCTCCTGCACCTGCGCGAGGTGGTCGGGGCCTCGGAAGGACTCGGCATAGATCTTGTAGACGTCCTCGGTGCCCGAGGGGCGGGCGGCGAACCACGCCGACTCCGTGGTCACCTTCAGCCCGCCGATCGCCGCACCGTTGCCCGGCGCCTCGGTCAGTCGGCCGGTGATCTCCTCGCCGGCCAGCGTCGTCGCGGTGACGGCCGACGGCGACAGCGCCGAGAGGGCGGCCTTCTGCTCGCGGGTGGCGGGGGCGTCGACGCGGGCGTACGCCGGCTCCCCGTGCTCGGCGACCAGGTCGGCGTAGTGCTGCGAGGGCGAGCGCCCGGTCCGGGCGATGATCTCGGAGGCCAGCAGGCACAGCAGCAGACCGTCCTTGTCGGTCGTCCACGCGGTGCCGTCCATCCGCAGGAACGACGCGCCGGCCGACTCCTCGCCGCCGAACCCGAACGAGCCGTCGATCAGCCCGGGCACGAACCACTTGAAGCCCACCGGCACCTCGACCAGCGGCTTGCCCAGCCCCGCCGCGACCCGGTCGATCATCGCGCTGGAGACCAGCGTCTTGCCGATCCGCGCGGTGTCCGGCCAGTCGGGACGGGCGCCGCCGAAGAGGTGCTGGATCGCGACGGCCAGGAAGTGGTTGGGGTTCATCAGCCCGGCGTCGGGCGTGACGATGCCGTGCCGGTCGGCGTCGGCGTCGTTGCCCGTCGCGACGTCGTAGGACGACCCTCCGCCGGTCATGGGCGCGATCAGCGACGCCATCGCCGACGGGGAGGAGCAGTCCATCCGGATCTTCCCGTCCCAGTCCAGCGTCATGAAGCGCCAGGTGGGGTCGACGAGGGGGTTCACCACCGTCAGGTCGAGCCCGTGCCGGTCGGCGATCTCGCCCCAGTAGTGCACCGCCGCTCCGCCCATCGGGTCCGCACCGATGCGCACCCCGGCCTCGCGGATCGCGGCCACGTCGACGACCGAGGGCAGGTCGTCGACGTACGTGCCGAGGAAGTCGTACGCCGACGCGGCCGCCCGCGCCCGCGCGAAGGGCACCCGGCGCACCCCGTCGAGGCCCGCGCGCAGCAGCTCGTTGGCGCGCGCGGCGATGACCTTGGTCGCGTCGGAGTCCGCGGGCCCGCCGTGGGGCGGGTTGTACTTGAAGCCGCCGTCGGCCGGCGGGTTGTGCGAGGGCGTGACGACGATGCCGTCGGCGAGGACGGTGCCGGCCGTCCGGCCGCCGTTGGCCCGCAGGATCGCGTGGGAGACCGCGGGGGTCGGTGTGTAGCCGTCGCGGGAGTCGACGAGCACGGTCACGTCGTTGGCGGCGAGCACCTCGAGCGCGGACACCCAGGCCGGCTCGGAGAGCGCGTGGGTGTCGCGGCCGAGGAAGAGCGGGCCGTCGATGCCCTGGGAGGCGCGGTACTCGCAGATCGCCTGGGTCGTGGCAAGGATGTGTGCTTCGTTGAACGAGCGGTTCAGGGCCGACCCGCGGTGGCCGCTGGTGCCGAAGGCGACCTGCTGGTCGACCTCGGTGGGGTCGGGCTCGTCGGTGAAGTAGGCCGTCACCAGGTGGGCGACGTCGACGAGGTCCCCGGGCTCCGCGGGCTGTCCGGCACGTGGGTGGCTCATGGGTCGATCATGCCGTCTGCGCGCGGCCTGTGGGGGTGGGAGAATGCACCGCATGTCCTCACCGCTCGAGAGCCGAGACAACTCCCACGTGACCTGCACCGTGATCGACGGCGTCGCCCACGTGCGGCTGGCGCGCCCCGAGAAGCTCAACGCGCTGACGCTGCAGATCCTCGACGACCTGGCCGCCACCGCGCGCACGCTGCGGCGCGACCGGACCCTGCGGGCCGTCGTCCTCTCCGGTGAGGGCGACGCGTTCTGCGCCGGTCTCGACTTCGCCCACGTCCTGAAGCAGCCGGCCCGCGTGGTGACCTCGTTCGTCCCGCGGCCCTGGCGTGGCACCAACACCTTCCAGGAGGCCTGCTGGGCCTGGCGCCGGCTGCCCGTCCCGGTGATCGCCGCGGTCCACGGCCACTGCCTCGGCGGCGGCCTGCAGATCGCGCTGGCGGCCGACTTCCGGGTCGCCACCCCCGACTCGCAGTGGTCGGTGCTCGAGGGCAAGTGGGGGATCATCCCCGACATGTCGGGCGTCCGCTCGCTCAAGGAGCTCGTCGGCATCGACGTCGCCAAGAAGCTCACGATGACCGCCGAGGTCGTCTCCGGCAAGGAGGCCCAGGACCTGGGCCTGGTCACCAGCCTCGACTCCGACCCCGTCGCCGCCGCGCTCGAGATGGCCGAGCAGCTCAAGGGCCGCTCGCCCGACCAGCTCGCCGCCGCCAAGCGGCTCTTCGACGACACCTGGACCGCCGGCCCGCGCTACACCTTCTTCCGTGAGCGGGTCGAGCAGGCCTGGCTGCTGGCCGCCCGCAACACCGCGGTCGCGCGCAAGGCCGCCTTCGCCCGCGTGGTGCCCGAGTTCGGTCCGCGGGGGCGCTGACGCCCGTGCGCTGGACCCGAGCGGCCGCCTGGGCGGTGGTCGCGGCGCTGTGGCTCGCCATCGGGCCGCTCGTGCTGCTCGCGGCGGTCCTCACGCTGGCGCACCCCCGGACCCGTGGCCTGCTGCGGGTCGGCCGACCGGGCCGGCGTACGGCGCTGGTGGGGGTGGGCGTGCTCGCGCTGGTCCTCGGGGCAGTGTGGCTGGTCCCGGACGGCCGGCTGCCGGTGCCGCCGGGCGGTGGCGCCTGGGTGACCCCGGGCTACACCGGCCGGCCGTTCAGTCCCCACCCGCTGCCCGGCGACCCCGACCGGCCGGGCCCGCTGGGGCTGTCGGTCGAGGTCGACTCCGGCTGGTACGGCGCCGAGCACTGCGGCCACCTCCTGCCCGACACCCACGAGCGGCTGCTCGCGCTGTGCACCAGCCGCTCCGGGGCCCGGCTCAAGGTGCTGGACCCGCGCACCCTCCGGCCCGTCGCCACCGCCTCGTTGCCCGACCCGTGCGCCGACGTGCGTCCCGCGGCGGGGGCCGACGAGGAGTTCGTGGTCGCCACCGGTGACCGTCGGCTGCTGCACGTCACCACCACCGACGGTGCCGACGAGCCGGCCGTGGTCACCCAGCGGGCGGTCGACCTGGCCCGGGTCCTGCCCGCGGGCGCCTGCGTGGTGTCGGTGGCCGTGGACCCGGTCGGGCGCACGTGGTTCGTGACGGAGGCGGGCGACGTCGGGGTCGTCGCCGAGGAGGGCGAGCCGGCCGTGCTCGCGCTCGAGGAGCCGGTGAGCCAGCCGCTGGCGGTCGACCGGGACGGTGCCTACGTGACCACGGTCGAGGCGGTCCACCGGGTCGTCACCCGCGCGGGTGCACCCCTGGAGACCTGGCGGGCGGCGTACGAGACGGGGAGCGGGCGCAAGCCCGGGCAGGTCGACGCGGGCAGCGGCAGCGGCGTGACCCTGCTCGACCCGTCATCGGGGGAGCGGCTGCTCGCGCTGACCGACAACGCCAACCCGCGGATGCACGTCGTGGTGCTGCGCGCCGTGGACGGGTCGCAGGTCTGCCGGCAGGAGGTGTTCGGTGACGACGCGTCGGCGACCGAGGCGGCGCTGACCGCGGTCGGCGGCACGGGGGTGGTCGTGACCAACGGGCACGGCTGGACCGGCCCGTGGCGCGGCGTCCTCGGCCGGAGGCCGCCCGGCGGGATCACGCGGGTCGACGTCGTCGACGGCTCGTGCGCCACGACGTGGACCTCCGAGGAGGCCGCCCCCACCTCCGGGACGACGGTGTCGCATGCGACCGGGCTGGTCTACGCCTGGACCAAGCGCCGCAGCTGGCTCGGTGTCGACGCGTGGTACCTCACCGCCCTCGACGCCCGCACCGGCCGCACAGCCTTCGCCGCCCGCGGTGGCACGGGTCCGTGGGCCGGGAACGCCGGTTCGCCGGTCACCATCGGACCGGCCGGCACCGCCTTCGTCGCCACGCGCGCCGGGCTGGTCCGCGTCGTCGACGGCACCCGCGGCCTGCGCGACTGAGCTGCGCGGCGGGACGCGTGGGTCAAGGCCCCGGACACCTCACCGGGTCTCGTCACGCCGGTCGCGACCTCGTCCCTCGGTCGCGCGGCTCGCTCGACCACCAACAGCGAGTCCGCTGACGCGTCCTCGCTAGGGGTACCTGATGCCGGTCGTCTGCTCCGAGAGCTCCCAGAGTCGGGCGGCGGCGTCCTCGTCACGGGCCAGGCTGGTCATCAAGGTGACCTGGGGACGGCCTGCGAACTCGCCGAGACCGCCGGGGCCGCAGTAGGTGCCGCCGGGCAGCTCGGCGGTGGCCGCCATCAGGGACGGCTGGGCGCCGGCGGCTGCCGACTGCGAGACCGCGCGGATCGTGGCGTCGAGGATCGAGGCGACGCCGCCCGACGAGCGGCCGTACTGCCCGTTGGCGGCCAGGTGCGTGCCCGCGAAGCCGGGGTGCGCGGCCAGCGCCTTCACCGGCACCTCGGCGCGCCGGCAGCGGCGGTCGAGCTCGAGGGTGAAGAGCAGGTTGGCGAGCTTGGACCGGGCGTACGCCGCCCACGGCCGGTGCCGACCGCCCTCGGCGCGCGGGTCCTCCAGCGGGGCACGGCGGGCCACGCGGTGGAAGTGCGAGGAGACGGTGACGACCCGGCCCGCGCCGCTCTCGACGAGCTGCGGCATCAGCAGCCCGGTGAGCAGGAACGGCCCGAAGTGGTTGGTGGCCATGGTGAGCTCGAGGCCGTCGAAGGTGCGCTGCTCGGCCACGCCCATGACGCCGGCGTTGTTGACCAGCACGTGGATCGGGCCGATCGCCTTGGCTCCCTCACCCGCCGAGCGGACCGAGGCCAGGTCGGAGAGGTCCACGACCAGCGGCGAGACGTCGGCTCCCGGCACCTCGCCCGCGATGGCGACCGCGGTCTCGTCGAGCTTGCGCGGGGTGCGACCGGCCAGCACCACCTGGGCCCCGCGCCGGGCGAGCTCCAGCGCCGTGTGGTGGCCGAGGCCGCCGAGCGTGGGTCCGGTGACGACGACGGTCCTGCCGGACTGGTCGGGGATGTCGGCGGGCTGCCAGCTGTCCATGTCTACGGTGGCTACGGGGTGGCTACGGCGTGGTCGCCATCGAGTCGACGATCCGCTGGCCGAGGGCCTCGTCGCCCTCGATCCGCACGGCGCCGGGTGCGGGGCGACGGCCGCCGGCGAGGCAGACGAAGCTCTCGCGGTCCATCGCGAGGCGTACGTCGGGCTCGGCCGGGACCTCGGGCAGGGCCTTGCCGCGGCGGTCCTCGCCGACCTCGAAGGCGAACGGCTCGCTGCCGGCCATCTCCAGCACCAGCGTGGTGCCGGGCTCGGCACCGACCTTCTTGGCCAGCACGAAGCCGAGGGACTCGGCGAGGTACTCGGCGGTGTGCTTGGCGGGGACGGTGTCCATGCCGCCGGGGCGGCCGACCGCGCGACGGACGTCCTGCTCGTGCATCCACACGTCCAGCGGTCGGTTGCGCAGCAGCACCCGCCAGCTCCAGGGGACGCCGCCGAAGATCCGCTCGGGCTGGGCGTCGGCGTCGGTGGGCGGGTCGGCGAGCAGGGCGGTGCGGCGCGCCGTCGCGGCCTCGCGGATCTCGTTGATGAGCGCGTCGGGGGCGGCGTCGCGGCGGTTCACGACGCCGATCTCGGTGTAGTGGCCCATCAGGGAGGTGATGTGGTCGGGCACGGGGTCGCCGAGGTCGGCGGTCTCCTCCTGGCCGGTGGCCAGCACCTTCTCCAGGTGGGCGATGTGCGCGGCCACGGCCCGGACGTCCCACCCCGGGAGGTCGGTGGGCCGGTCCCAGTCCTCGGGCTCGAGGGTCTCCAGCAGCCCGGTGAAGTCGTCGATGGCCTGCCACCACACGTCGGCGTACCCCGCCAGCAGCTCCTGGTCGCTCATGGCCGGGACTCTAGCGAGGATCAGCCGAAGCGGACCGCCAGGACCGCCACGTCGTCGGCCAGGTCGCCGTCGTGGAGGTCGTGCAGCACCTCGTCCAGGAAACCCTCGGGCGGCAGCCCGGCGTGGGTGACGGCGCTGTCGCGCAGCCGCATCAGGCCCTGGTCGAGGTCCTCCCCACGGCGCTCGACGAGACCGTCGGTGTAGAGCATGAGCAACGAGCCACGGGGGATGTCGGCGCGGTTGTCGGTGCGGTGCGCGTCCGGCAGCACCCCGAGCATCAGGTCGCCGGCGTGGTCCTCGAGGTAGCGCACCTGACCGGAGGGGCAGACCAGCAGCGGCGGCGGGTGACCGGCGTTGGTCCACCGCAGCACCCGGCTGCCCGTCGCGTCGGGCTCCTCGATCCGGCCGTAGACGAGCGTGGCCATCCCCTCGACCCCCAGGTCGAGCATGGCCTCCTCCAGCCGCAGCACCTGGCGCGACGGCGGGTCGTCGACCGCCCATGCCAGGGCGCGCAGGGTGGTGCGCATCTGGCCCATGGTCGCGGCGGCGCCGATGTCGTGGCCCACGACGTCGCCGATCATCAGGCTGGTGGCGCCCGAGGGCATCACGACGGCGTCGTACCAGTCGCCGCCGACCTGTCCGCGGGCCGTCGCCGGCCGGTAGCGGGCGGCCATCTCGAGGTCGCCGGTGTCGGGCAGTCGCGGCAGCAGGGCGCTCTGCAGGATGACCAGGGCGTCGGACTGCTCCTGGAGGAGCAGGGCGCGGCTCAGCGCCTGGGAGGTGTACGACGCCAGGGCCGTCATGGTCGCCAGCTCGTCGCCGGTCAGCTCCTTGGCGTGGTCCCAGATGATCGCCATCGCGCCGAGCGTCTGCCCCGCGTAGGACAGCGGCAGGAACGCCCGGGCCTCGCCGATCTGGGCGCGCAGGTCGAGGTGGCCGTAGATCTCGTTCTGCTCCTCCCGGTCGCGGAACCACACCGGGCGCTGGCTCAGCAGCGCCTCGCCGAGCGGGTTGGACTCGTCGGCCATCAGCACGCGGTTGAGCTGGGCGGAGTGCCAGGTGTCGGTGACCTGGGGGATGTAGTTGAGCCGGCCCGCCTCGAAGGCGCGGATCGGCAGGTCGGCGGCCCGACTGGGGGAGCCGTCGTCGGTGAGCCACAGGCCGGCGCGCAGGCACCCGAGGTGCTCGACGGCGACGGACTCGACGGCCACCGCGACCTCCACCAGGCTGCGCGCGTTGGAGAGGCTCTGGGAGAGCGCCAGCAGCAGGGCCGAGCGCCGGCTGAGCGCCTCGGCCTCCACGGCCGTGCGGTCGGCCAGGCTGCGCATGCTGCGCTGGGAGATCTCGGTCGAGCAGGCTGCCGCGAGGTCGCCCAGCACCTGCAACGAGGCCTCGTCCCACTCGCGGGGCTCGGAGTCGATCGCGCACAACGAGCCGATGATGCGGCCGGTGTGGTCGCGCAGCGGGTGACCGGCGTACGCGACGACGCCGAGGTCGGGGATCGCGAGGTTGTCGCGCAGCCGCTCGTCGAGGCGGGCGTCGGCGGTGACGACCGGGGCCTGGTCGTGGACGACCCACTGGCAGAAGGAGTGGGTCAGCGGCGTCTGTCGGGCCTCCTGGTAGGCCGGTTCGAGGCCCACCGCGCCGACGAAGACCTGCCGGTCGCGCTCGACCAGGCTCACCAGCGCGACGGGGACGTCGAGGGCGCGTCGCACGATGCGGGCGTAGCGGTCGAAGGACTCGTCGACGCCGACGTCACCGGATCCGAGGTCCACCCTCAGCATGTCTGCGGCCCTCCGTCCGTCAGGCGCACGGTAACCCGCCGACGGTCACCCCAAGCACGCTTCGCTGATTGTCTGTCCACTGGGGTGAGCGGAGAGAATCCGCGGGTGAGCACGACCCCCTCGTCCGGCCCCTCTGGCCCCGCCGCACCCCGGCGCCAGCCCGTCCGCGCCCCCGAGCTCGTCGGCCGCGGCTGGCTCAACACCGACGGCCCGCTGAGCATGGCGGGCCTGCGCGGACGCTTCGTGCTGCTGGACTTCTGGACCTTCTGCTGCGTCAACTGCCTGCACGTGCTCGACGAGCTGCGACCGGTGGAGGCGGAGCACGCCGAGGAGCTGGTCGTCGTCGGGGTGCACTCCCCGAAGTTCGTCCACGAGGCCGACCCGGTCGCCCTCGCCGCGGCCGTCGAGCGCTACGGCGTGCACCACCCCGTGCTCGACGACCCCGACCTGGTCACGTGGCAGGCCTACACCGCCCGCGCCTGGCCGACGCTGGTCCTGGTCGACCCGGAGGGCTACGTCGTCGCGCAGTACGCCGGTGAGGGGCACGCCCACGCGATCGCGGCCCTGCTCGCCGAGCTGGTGCCCGTCCACCGCGAGCGCGGCACCCTGCAGCCGGGCGACTCGCCGTACGTGCCGCCCGTGGTCGAGCCGACCGACCTGCGCTTCCCGGCCTCGGCGGTGCCGCTGTCCGGGTCGATGGCGGGGTCGGGCGGGGTGCTGGTCGCCGACGCCGGGCACGACGAGGTCGTCGAGCTCTCGGCCGACGGTGACGTGGTGCGCCGCATCGGCGGGTTCAAGGAGCCCAACGGGCTGTGCCTGCTGCCGGCCGACGTCGCCGTCGCGGTGGGGTACGACGTCGTGGTGGCCGACACCGTGGGACACCGGGTCGCGGGGCTCCGCCTCGAGGACGGCTCGGTCCGCACGCTGGCCGGCGACGGGACCCAGTGGTTTCGAGACGCCTCGTCCCTCGGCTCCTCAACCCAAGGGATGCCTGACGGCGACGACACCTCCCGCCTGTCCTCGCCGTGGGACGTGGCGTGGTGGGGCGACCGGGTCTGGATCGCGATGGCCGGCATCCACCAGCTGTGGACCCTCGACCCGCTGACCGGGGCGGTCGAGGTGGCCGGCGGCACGACCAACGAGGGGCTCCTCGACGGCCCGCTCGAGCAGGCGTGGTTCGCCCAGACCTCCCGGCTCGCGCCCGCGGGGGACCGGTTGTGGCTCGCCGACTCCGAGACCTCGGCGCTGCGCTACGTGCAGGAGGGCTCGGTGACGACCGTCGTCGGCACGGGGCTCTTCGACTTCGGGTTCCGCGACGGTCCGGCCGACGAGGCGCTCATGCAGCACCCGCTCGGGGTCACCGCGCTGCCGGACGGTTCGGTGGCGGTCTGCGACACCTACAACGGCGCCGTGCGCCGCTACGACCCGGCGACCGGCCACGTGTCCACGATCGCGCAGGGCCTGTCCGAGCCGTCGTCGGCGTACGTGGAGGTGGGGCAGGACGACGAGCCGTTGCTCGTGGTCGTGGAGTCCACCGCGCACCGGCTGACCCGGGTGCCGCTGGCGGGCGTCGTGGCCGTGGACGGGTTCGCGCACTCCACGCAGCGGCCGGTCACGCCGGTGGCGGCGTCGGTGTCGCTGGAGGTCACCTTCACCCCGCCGCCGGGGCAGAAGGTCGACGACCGGTTCGGCCCGCCCTCGCAGCTGGTCGTCGAGTCCACCCCGCCTGGCCTGATCCGCTCCGGCGGCGGCCGCGACACCGCGCTGACCCGGGTGCTCGAGCTCGACCCGCACGTGGGCGACGGGGTGCTCCACGTCGCCGCCCGGGCCGCGTCCTGCGACGCCGACGGCGGCGAGGGCGCTGCGTGCCGGATGCACCAGCAGGACTGGGGCATCCCCGTGCGGATCGAGGACGGGGCGCCAGCCGAGCTGCGACTGCCGCTGGGGGGTGTGTGAGGTTCAGCGGGGCGCCGCTGTCGCTCACGGTGCGCCGCTGAAGCTGCGCCCTCTTGCCGTGAGGTTCAGCGGGGCGCCGATGCTTCTTCGCGCAACAGGTGCCGGCCTCACGGTCCCCCGATGAAGCTGCAGCGGGGACCCGTGAGGTTTATCGGGGCCCCGATGAACCTCACCCCCGCGCCAGCTTCACCGCGATCAGCAGCATCGTCACGCCGATCAGCACGTCGAGCACCTGCCACGCGCGGGGACGGGCGAAGAGCGGGGAGGCCAAGCGGGCGCCGTACCCGAGCCCGGTGAACCACACCACCGACCCGAGCACCGCGCCGACGGCGAACCACCACGGCCGTCCCGAGCCGTTGGCCAGCGAGCCGAGCAGCAGGACCGTGTCGAGGTAGACGTGCGGGTTGAGCCAGGTGAGCGCCACGGCCGTGCTCACCGCTGCGGCCGCCGAACCGACCGGCCCGCCGCCCGCCGAGAGCTTCTCCCCGCCCTGCCAGGCGCGGCGGAACGACAGCAGGGCGTACGCCGACAGGAACACCACTCCGGCCCAGCGCACCACGTCCAGGACGACCGGCGCGCGGGTCACGATGGTGCCGATCCCGGCTACCCCGGCGCTGATCAGCACGGCGTCGGACACCGCGCACACGAGCACCACCGGCCCGACGTGGTGGCGGGCGAGCCCGCAGCGCAGGACGAACGCGTTCTGGCTGCCGATGGCGACGATGAGCGTGAGGCCGGCGGCGAAGCCGGTCAGGGCGGTGGTGAGCACGCGACGACGCTAGGCAGCGCAGCGCCACAAGGGAAGCGAAAGAATCTGCGGGTCCCTTAGCATCGCTTCATGGAACTCCCCGCCCCGCAGCTCGCCGCCCTGGTGGCGGTGGTCGACCACGGCACCTTCGAGGCGGCCGCGCGGGAGCTGCACGTCACGGCCAGCGCGGTCAGCCAGCGCATCCGGGCGCTGGAGTCGGCCGTCGGGCAGGTGCTGGTCCGCCGCGCGAGCCCCTGCACCGCGACGCCGGCCGGCGCGACCCTCGTCCGGCTGGGCCGGGCCCAGGCGCTGCTGCAGGCCGAGGCGCGCACCGCGCTGGAGCCCGACGAGGGCCGCCGGACCGAGCTGGGCCTGGCGGTCAACGCCGACTCGTTGGCCACCTGGTTCCGCGACGTCCTCGCCGAGGCCGCGACCTGGGACGACACGGTGCTCCGGCTCGAGGTCGAGGACCAGGCGCACTCCCACGAGCTGCTGCGTCGCGGGGAGACGCTCGCCGCGGTCACCAGTGACCCGGAGCCGGTGCAGGGCTGCTCGGTCGAGCCGCTGGGGACGATGCGCTACCTGGCGGCTGCCGCGCCTGCACTCCTCGAGCGCTCCGGGTCGCGGGAGCCCGACTGGAGCCGGATGCCGGTGGTCGTCTTCAACGCCAAGGACACCCTCCAGCACGACCTGCTGGCCGAGGTCGGAGTGGCCACCGGACACGAGCCGTCCACCCACCGTGTGCCCACGTCCACCGACTTCCTCGAGGCGGTCGTGCTCGGCCTGGGCTGGGGGATGGTGCCCGAGACGCAGCTGCTGCCCCTGGAGGCCGCCGGGCGGCTGGTGCGGCTGCGGCCCGACCGGCCCGTCGACGTACCCCTGCACTGGCAGCGCTGGCGTTTGGATTCCTTGCTCCTGGGCAGGGTCACCGAGGCGGTGCGACGGGCGGCCTCCGCCCACCTGCGTCGCTGATCCACCGCCCTCTCGGGAGCCCACGTGATCCGGATGCCGTCGGTCGGCGACTCCTTCGGTCGCTACGACCTGCTGCGGGTGCTCGGCCACGGCGGCATGGGGGTCGTGTACGCCGCCCGCGACACCGCCCTGGACCGCGAGGTCGCCCTCAAGATCATCACTCCGCAGCTCGCAGCCGACGAGGACTACCGAGCCCGCTTCCGCCGCGAGGCGCAGGCGCTCTCCCGCGTCGAGAGCCCGCACGTGGTGGCCGTGCACGACCATGGCGAGCTCGAGGGCTGCCTCTACCTCGTGACCGGCCTGGTGCCCGACGGCGACCTGTTCGCCCGGGTGCGGGACACCGGTGCGCCGGAGCCGCGGGTCGCCGTCGACCTGGTCCTGCAGGTGCTCGACGGGCTCGAGGACGCCCACCGCGCCGGGGTCGTGCACCGCGACGTGAAGCCGAGCAACGTCCTGCTGCGCCAGCGCGGCGACCGGCTCGAGGCGGTGCTGTGCGACTTCGGCATCGCGACGCTGCCCGGGGCCGAGGTGACCCGCACCGGCGGCCTGGTCGGCTCCTACCCCTACATGGCGCCCGAGCGGCACCAGGGCCGCCAGACCGGCGTGGCCGGCGACGTCTACTCCACCGGGTGCCTGCTCTGGCACGTGCTGACCGGCGCTGCGCCGTACTCCGGCACCGACGTGGAGATCGCCCTGGCCCACCTGCAGGCGCCGGTGCCGCAGCTGCCCGAGGTCGACGCCACCACCGCCGACCTCAACCGGGTGCTCGCCCGGGCGATGGCCAAGGCCCCGGGCGAGCGCTACCCCTCGGCCCGCGCGATGCGCCTCGAGCTGGCCGCCGTCCTCGACCGCGCGCCCACGGCCCTGGCGCTGCCCGCCGCCACGTCGGTGCGGCACTCCGTGCTGCCGCAGGTCGCGGCAGCCTCGGCGGCTCCAGCCGCCCCTCGGCGAGGTCGCCGCGCCGCGGCCCTGGCCGGTACGGCGGTGGGTGCCGTGCTCGTGGCCGCGATCGGTGCCTACGCCGGGCTCAGCGCCCGCGAGGGCACGGTGCGCACCGTGGCCGGCCCGGAGGGGCCGACGTTCACCACGACCGTGACCGCCCAGCCGGTGGCCGTCGTGCCCGGGGCGACCCTCTCGACCCGGGAACCCCCTCGCACCCGGCCCACCCCGCGCACCGGCACCCTGCTGCTGCCCGAGGAGGCAGGCGACCCGACCAGTGCCGCTCCTGGCGCCTCCGGCAGCGACGGCCCGCGCGGCGGAGGTGGCGGGCGGGGCGGGCCGAAGGTCGCTCCGGTCAGCCCGTCCGCCGGACCCAGCGGTCGCCCCACCACGAAGGCGAGCCCCACGAAGGAGCCCTCGCCGAAGGCCGACTTCCACTGCTGGGACGGCAGCGAGGTCGTCGGCGGCGCGAGCGCCTGCCCGGAGGGTCCGACGGGCGCGACCGGCCTGCGGTGGATGTTCACCACCAATGCCTCGTGCACCTCCAAGGGCACCACCGCCGAGCAGGTCAGCGCGATGGACTGCACGATCTCCACGCCGCACGGCGCGGGGCAGCTGCGGCTCATCGAGTGGGTCGACGTGCCCACGATGAAGAAGCAGATCAAGGCCTACAACGGCGGGAAGGACCCGTTCCGCTGGACCTACGGGCAGGCCTGGGCGCGCCAGACCAAGCAGGCGCCGAAGACGCCCTACCTGCGCACCAACGCCTACGGCGACAAGCGGTTCAGCATCAACCTCTACGGCGCCACCCAGAAGGCGCGCACGTGGCTGATCAGCAACACCGGCTACCGGGTGCCCTCGCAGTACCGCGGGTACCCGCTCGACTGAGGCAGTCCGACTGAGCACGGCCGGGTTCGTCGGCTGGCCGACAGACCCGGAAGTGGGACGACAAAGGTCCGTCGTCTGACTCCCGGGTTCATCGGCTGGCCGACAAACCCGGCGACGAGACGACAAACCCGGCCACCACGCGCAACGGCCCGCCACCCCAGCAGGGGCAGCGGGCCGTCGTACGCCGGATCAGGCGCTGAGGCTGCGGATCAGAAGGACGCCTCGTCGATCTCCATCAGCGACAGGTCGGTCGCCTCGGCGATCGCGCGCTCGGCGGCGAGCTTGGGCAGCACGTTCTGGGCGAAGAACTGGGCCGCAGCGACCTTGCCCTCGTAGAACGCCTTGTCCTTGCCGCCGCCGTCGGGGCCACCGAGCTTCTCCAGGGCCACCTCGGCGCCGCGCAGCAGCAGCCAGGCGCAGACCACGTCACCGAGCGTCATCAGCAGACGCGAGGTGTTGAGGCCGACCTTGTAGATGTTGCGGATCTCCTCCTGCGCCGACATCAGGTCGTTGATCAAGTGACCGACCATGGCGTTGGCGTCGTCGAGCGCGGTGGCCAGCAGGGCGCGCTCGTTCTTCAGGCGGCCGTTGCCGCCCTCGGCGTCGAGGAACGCCTGGATCTCGCCGGCGAGGTGGCCCAGCGCCTTGCCCTGGTCCTTGACGATCTTGCGGAAGAAGAAGTCCTGGCCCTGGATCGCGGTGGTGCCCTCGTAGAGGGTGTCGATCTTGGCGTCGCGGACGTACTGCTCGATGGGGTACTCCTGCAGGAAGCCGGAGCCACCGAAGGTCTGCAGGGACTCGGTGCCCAGCAGGGTCCAGGAGCGCTCGGAGCCGTAGCCCTTCACGATCGGGAGCAGCAGGTCGTTGACGGCCTCGGCCAGCTTGTCCTCCTCGCCGTTGTGCTCGGCGATGGCGACCCGGTCCTGCCAGGACGCGGTGTAGAGGACCAGTGAGCGCATCGCCTCGGCGTAGGCCTTCTGCGTCATCAGCGAGCGGCGCACGTCGGGGTGGTGGGTGATCGTCACGCGCGGGGCGGTCTTGTCACCGGACTGGGTCAGGTCGGCACCCTGGACGCGGGACTTCGCGAACTCCAGCGCGTTGAGGTAGCCGGTCGACAGCGTCGCGATGGCCTTGGTGCCGACCATCATGCGGGCGTTCTCGATGACCTGGAACATCTGGGCGATGCCGTCGTGGACCTCGCCGAGCAGCCAGCCGCGGGCCGGCTCGCCGCCGCCGACGGCGGGGTCGCCGAAGGTGACCTCGCAGGTGTTGGAGACCTTGATGCCCATCTTGTGCTCGACGTTGGTGACGTAGGCGCCGTTGCGCTCGCCCAGCTCACCGGTCTCGAGGTCGAAGTGGAACTTCGGGACGATGAAGAGCGAGAGGCCCTTGGTGCCCGGGCCGCCGGCGCCCTCGACGCCCGAGGGGCGCGCGAGCACGAGGTGGATGACGTTGTCGGAGAGGTCGGACTCCGCGGAGGTGATGAACCGCTTGACGCCCTCGATGTTCCAGGTGCCGTCCTCGTTGGGGGTGGCCTTGGTGCGGCCCGCGCCCACGTCGGAGCCGGCGTCGGGCTCGGTGAGCACCATGGTGGCGACCCAGCCCTTGTCGATCATCATCTGCGCGATCTTCTTGTCACGCTCGATGCCGTTGCGGTGCAGCACGCCCGCGAACATCGGGCCGGCGCCGTACATCCAGATGGCGGGGTTGGCGCCGAGCACGAGCTCGCCGATGCCCCACGAGATGGTCGGGGGCGCGGGGGTGCCACCGAGCTCGGCGAAGGTCTGCAGGCGCCAGAACTCGGCGTCCATCCAGGCCTGGTAGGACTTCTTGAACGACTCCGGGAGCGGAGCGGTGTTGGTGGCCGGGTCGAAGACCGGCGGGTTGCGGTCGGCGTCGACGAACGACGCGGCGAGGTCCTCGCGGGCGAGGCGCTCGACCTCGGCCAGCACCTCGCGGGCGGTCTCGCCGTCCACCTCGGCGAACGGACCGGTGCCGAGGACCTCGTCGCGGCCCAGCACCTCGAAGAGGTTGAACTCGATGTCGCGCAGGTTGCTCTTGTAGTGGCTCACGGGGGCCCACCTTCTGTTCTCGGGAACCGGCTTCGCATGCAGGGCAGTACGTCGGCGTACTACTGGCCGGTAACTTAATGATACGCGTGGGTAACTTAGCGTGCAACCACTTCGGGGTGGTCCGGATCGCCTGTGTGGTAACGCGATCGCGCTGCCCATCGCGCCGCCCGCGCACCAAGTCCATGAAGTCGAGTGATCTGATCGACTCGTCTGACACACTGGACCCATGCGTGTGTCCGCCAAGTCCGACTACGCGCTGCGAGCCCTCATCGAGATGGCCACCCGCGCCGACCGGGCGGCGGTGAGCGCCGAGGAGCTCGGCAAGCTGCAGGACATCCCGCGCAACTTCCTCCAGGCGATCCTGGCGGACCTGCGTCGCGCCGGCGTGGTCATCAGCCAGCGCGGCCAGTCCGGCGGCTGGAAGCTGGCTCGGGCGGCGGGCGACGTCACGGTCGCCGACGTCATCCGTGCCGTCGACGGGCCGCTGGTCTCGGTCTACGGCCTGCGGCCCGAGGCGGTCGAGTACAACGACCGGGCCGAGCCGCTGCAGCAGGTGTGGATCGCCGCGCGCCGCTCGCTGCGCGACGTCTTCGAGCACGTCTCGATCCAGGAGCTGGCCGACCAGCGGCTCCCGGAGTGCGTGAGGCGGCGTACGGCGGACGAGGACGCCTGGGCGCCGCACTGATTCCTTGAGGCCGCCGGGCCGTTACATGTGACGTTGGTCCATGGCCACGACCCGGGAGCGAGTGCGCGAGCACCGCCAACGCATGCGCGAGCAGGGGCTCCGGCCCGTGCAGATCTGGGTGCCCGACGTGCGAGCCCCGGAGTTCGTCGCGGAGGCCCATCGGCAGTCCGCGGCTGTCGCCGCCTCCGAGCAGGAGGCGGCCGACCAGGAGTTCGTCGACGCCCTGAGTGGACTGGGACGACGAGGCGGACCTCGACGCGTGAGGCGCGGCGACATCTGCGTCGCGGCGGCGCGTGGTGCCTACACCGGGAAGCCCCGGCCCCTCGTGATCGTGCAGGACGACCGTTTCGACGCGACCGCCTCGGTCACCGTCTGCCCGCTGACCACCAACGACCTCGACGCCCCGCTGCTGCGCATCCCCGTCGAGCCGACGGACACGAGCGGCATCCGGCAGCCCAGTCGCATCATGGTCGACAAGGTCACCACGATGCCGCGTGCCTATCTCGGGGAGCGGGTGGGCCGCCTCGCCGACGCCGACCTCGTGCGGCTCGATCGTGCCCTGCTGGTGTTCCTCGGACTCGCCGACTAGCCCCTCAGCCCTCGGCGAGCGCCGCAGCGAGCCGGGTCCGGAGCTTGGCCTTCTTCCGCTCCAGCTTGGCGTTGCGCTTCTCCAGCTCCTCGGCGCGCTCGCGGGTGCGGGCCAGCTCGACGAGCAGGTCGGCCAGGGCGTCCGTGGTGCTGGCGAGGCGCTCCTCGAGCGTCGGGTCGGCCGGCGCCGCGACCGGCGCGGCGGCGGGCAGCAGGTCCGAGGCGTCACCGGTGACGGCGTACCCGCCCTCGGCCAGCGCCTTGCCCCACGCCTCGGCGAGCTCGGTGAGCTCCTCCTGCAGGTCGGCGGGGACGGCGGCGGGGGCGTCGGTGCTGCGGACGAGGTGGGCCTCGACGAGCTGGCGCTGGGTACGCCGGTCCGCGCGGCCGTCGACGGAGGCGTTCACGTCGCGGAGCACGGCCAGCGAGGCCGCGTCGGGTGCGGTGGCGGTCGCGGTCACGGGCAGCGCGTCCGCGTCGGCCCCGACCAGCCGCGCGATCGTGGCCCAGCCGGCACGCGCGGGGTCCTGCTCGGTGCCGGGGACGACGACGTGGACGCGGTCCGGGCGCCGCAGCTCGGCGGCCCAGCGGTCCAGGACCGCCGGCACGTCTTGGTCGGCCCAGAAGGTGGCCGCCTCGTCGAGACGGCGATCGGGGTCCAGCACCCGCCGGGCGTAGCGGCGCAGCTCCAGCTCGGAGCCGGCGCGCACCGCGTCGGTCCAGGCGGCGGCCAGCTGTCGGGCGGGGTCGGCGAGGACGGCGACCACGTGGACCTCGAAGCCGGCCAGGCTGTCCAGCAGCAGGGCTATCTGCTCGGGGCTGGCCCCGGCGAGCAGGTCGTCGGAGACGACGACCGCGTCGTGCGACTTCGCCCCCTCCTTGCGGGCCCGCTTGCACAGCAGCGCCCAGGTGCCCTCGACCTCCTTGCGCTTGAAGCCGTAGGTCGAGTGCAGTCGTCGCAGCTCCAGGGCGGCACGGCGCGCCTCGTCGGCGCTGCGCGCGGGGACGCGGACGCCGACCTCGGCCAGGGCGGCGGCGTGGTCGCTCAGCGCCCCGGCGAGGGAGCCTCCGCCCGCGTGGGGGAGGCCGATGTGGATCACGAACCTGCGCTTGGCCATGCCCGCAGGGTGACCGGCGCAGGGAAGCGGCAGGTGAACGGCCGGTGGAGGCCCGGCCGTCGCGCGGTCTAAGCCTTGGTGAAGGTGGCCATCGTCCGCTCGGGCTCCCAGAAGGCCTTCATGGAGGCGACCCGGCCGTCGGCGTGGACGACGTAGACCATGATCAGGTCGGTCGTCGTGTGCGAGCCGTCGGGGAAGGACGTGCGGATCGAGCCGATGTTGGCGCAGGTGTTGCTGCCCGGGTTGGCGAAGGAGTCGGTGATCGTGAACTCGAAGGTCGCGATCGGTGCGATGGCCAGCTCCCAGAAGGCCTTGATCCCCTCGTGGCCGTGGTGGCCCCGGCCCTCGGGGTCGAACATGGAGGGGCCGACCGGGTCCTCGAGCACCGCGTCCTCGGCGTACACCGTCAGCCACTCCGCGAGGTCGCCCTTCGCGACCGCGGAGTAGGAGCGCATCGACGCCATCCGGGCCGGGTGCTCGTCGGTGGCGGCGCGCCAGTCGATGGCGTCGGAGGTGATCGCGGCGGGACGGGAGGCGTCGGTCGAGGTGCTCACCCGCGGGATCGTACGCCGGAACTGGAACGTGTTCTAGTGCGCGGAACGTGCGCCGCTCAGTCCTGGACGTGCCGCTGGACCCACTCCACGAACGGGCGCAGCGTGCGCCAGTCCTCACGCACCAGGTCCAGCGCCTCGGGGGTGTGGATCACCGGCTCGAAGCCGTGCTGCCGGCCGAGCGTGAGGGCCTTGTGCCGCAGCAGCCCGATGCGCGGGTGGTCGGCGTCGAAGCCGCGCGGCTGGGTCTTGAGGGTGTCGCCGCCGATCTCGAACCCGGCCTGCTCCAGCTCGGCGACCAGGGCCTCCAGCTCGGGCCCGAACGTGTCGTGGGCGACGGCCTCGCGGAACGCGGCCAGCCGGGTGCCCGAGGCCTCGTAGAAGCCGGCGCCGGTGCGCAGGCCCCGCGGGCTGATCTCGACGTACCACCCGGTCGCGGGGCCGACGCCGACGTAGGCGCCCTGGTGGGTCTTGTAGGGAGTCTTGTCCTTCGCGAACCGGACGTCGCGGTAGGGGCGGAAGATCTTGGCCTTGCCGAACTCCGGCTCGAGCGCCGCGCACAGGGCCGTCATCGGCGCCTTCACCGACTCGGCGTACACGTGCTTGTGCGCCTCCCAGAACGACTTGGTGTTGTCGACCTCGAGGTCGTCGTAGAAGTCGAGCGCGGCGACGGGAAAGCCTTGGAACTCCACGGGCCCGAGCCTAGGCGGCTGCCTTGGGACGTCGTACGTCCGGAGGGAGGGGACGTCCTGTCCGTATGACGTCCCGGGGATTCGAGGGTGTGGAGCGGATGACGAGACTCGAACTCGCGACATCGACCTTGGGAAGGTCGCGCTCTACCAACTGAGCTACATCCGCACGGCCGGTGTGACCAGCCGCGCACATGCTAGACGATCAGGTGGTGGTCCGGTGCGGCGGCCGCGCCAGGGTGGGCCAGCGGGGGTCGAGGCCGTCGCCGGAGGAGCGGCCGGTGAGGCGGCGGTGCACCCAGGGCGCGGCGGAGTCACGGACCCAGGCGGCGTGCTGGCGCCACTGCTCGCGACGGGCGAGCTCGGTGATCTCGCGCGGGTCGGGGACGGGCACGTCGTGCTCCACGCCGAGGGAGTCGAGGACGGCGACGGCCATCCGCTGGTGCCCGGCGGGGCCCATGTGCATGCGGTCCTCGTCCCAGTAGCCCCAGTGGCGGTACTCCCGCATCCGCCAGAAGTCCACGACGGTCGCGCCGTGCCGGTCGGCGGCCTCGCGGACCAGCTCGTTGTAGAGCGCGAAGCGGCCGCGCAGGAGGCGGTACGTCGCGGAGCCGCCCGGGTCGAAGGCGGTGAAGACGACCACCCGGGCACCGGTCGAAGCCAGGCGCGCCAACCCGTCGTCGTACGCCGCGACGAGCATGTCGACGTCGACGCTGGGCCGCAGGATGTCGTTGGCACCGGCGTAGACGGTCACGAGGTCGGGCTCGAGGGCCAGGGCCGGCTCGAGCTGCTCGGCGAGGATCGGCAGCAGCTTGCGACCGCGGATCGCCAGGTTGGCGTAGCCGAAGTCGGGCTCGCGCTCGGCGAGCACCTCGGCGACGCGGTCGGCCCAGCCGCGTACGCCGTTGGGTCGGGTCGGGTCGGGGTCGCCGACGCCCTCGGTGAAGGAGTCGCCGAGGGCGACGTAGCGCTGGAAGCTCACGACCCCATCGTGCCCGGGCGGTCCTCGCGCCCGAACGCCGAGGTGGCCGCGGTGACCTCGGCGGTGACCTCGGCGACCAGGGCCGAGAGCCGTGCGCGGTCCGCGTCCGGTGCCTGCGCCTCGAGCGCCGCGCAGGCCTCGGAGAGGCGCATCGCCCCGACGGAGGCCGAGGCGCTCTTCATGGCGTGCCCGATGCCCGAGGCGGTCGCGCCGTCGTGCGCGGCCACCGCGGTGGCCAGTCGCTGCACCGACTCGGCCGCGTCGCGTCCCCACGCGGAGACCAGTCGCTCGCGGACCTCCGCGCCGGCGGCGCCCATCGCGGAGACCAATCCGTCGAGCACGGCCGGGTCGACCACGGCTGTGCGGGAAGTGGCAGGCGGGAGTGCGGCGTCCGGAGCGCGCGGCGGTGCCGGTGGAGCGGACGCCGGGGCGGTCCCGGCGCCGTCCACGACAGCACCGGCGCGCTGCAGCACGGCCACGAGGTCCTCGGGCCGCACCGGCTTGGCGAGGTGGTCGTCCATCCCTGCCTCCAGCGACTCGGTCCGGTGCTCGACCAGCGCGTTGGCGGTCATCGCCACGATCCGCGGTTGGCGCTCGGCGGGGAGCTCGGTGCGGATGCGGCGGGTGGCCTCGAGCCCGTCCATGACCGGCATCTGCACGTCCATGAGGACCAGGTCGTAGTCGGTGCGCCGGACGGCCTCGAGCGCCTCCTGGCCGTTGGCGACGATGTCGGGGCGCTGGCCGAGCCGGCCGAGCATGAGGCCGGCGACCTTCTGGTTGACCTCGTTGTCCTCGGCCACGAGCAGGCGCAGCGGTGCGAGGTCGGAGGCGTCCCCGGCGGCGCGCCCGCGGCGCGGCGACGAGGCGGCGCCGAGGGCGTCGGCGAGCGCGTCGCGCAGCGCGGCGGCCTTGACCGGCTTCGTCAGCTGCAGCATCTCCAGCGCGCGGACCGCCTCGACCTTCTCGCCGAGGGAGGTCAGCAGGACCAGCGGCACCCGGCCCCACCCGTGCGCCTCGCGCAGCCCCTTGGCGAGGGCCGCGCCGTCCATGCCCGGCATGTGCATGTCGAGGACAGCGATGTCGGCCTCCAGGCCCTCGGTCAGGACCTCCAGCAGCGCCTCGCGCGGGTCGCCGTGGTCGACGACCTCCATGCCCCATCCCTCGAGCTGGGCGCGCAGGATGCGGCGGTTGGTCTCGTTGTCGTCGACGACCAGCGCACGCGTGCCGGGCAGCTGGGCGGGGACGGGGGCGGGGCGGTCCTGCTCGGCACTGCGACCCAGGCGCGCGGTGACGGTGAACGTCGACCCGGCTCCCGGGGTGCTCTCGACGGTGATGTCGCCGCCCATCGCCTCGGCCAGGCGACGGCTGATCGCCAGACCGAGCCCGGTGCCGCCGTACATCCGGGTGGTGCTGGAGTCGACTTGGCTGAAGGAGCGGAAGAGCCGGTCGATCCGCTCGGGCGGGATGCCGATGCCGGTGTCGCGCACCGCCAGCGAGATCAACGGCCGCGCGGGGTCGTCCTCGGCCACCCGGACCGACACCTGCACCTCGCCGGCGGGGGTGAACTTCACGGCGTTGCCCACGAGGTTGACCAGGACCTGCCGCAGGCGGGTGACGTCGCCGACGACCATGCGGGGCACGTCGGGGGCGACGTCGGCGATGAGGTCGAGGTCCTTGGCGCCCGCGACGGCGGCCAGCAGGTCGAGGGTGGTGTCCACGGCCTCGGGGAGGGAGAACACGGTCTCCTCGAGGTCGAGCTGGCCGGACTCGATCTTCGAGAAGTCCAGGATGTCGTTGATGATCGAGAGGAGCGTGTCGCTGGAGGAGCGGATGGTCTCGGCGTAGTCGCGCTGCTCGGGCGTGAGGTCGCTGTCCAGCAGCAGCCCCGACATGCCGACCACGGCGTTCATCGGGGTGCGGATCTCGTGGCTCATCGTGGCGAGGAACGCCGACTTCGCGGCGTTGGCGGACTCGGCGTCCTGGCGGGCCTCGACGAGGTGCTGCTCGCGGAGCATGACGGCCTCGGCCAGCGCGTCCAGCCCCTCCCCGATGGAGCGCAGCTCGCGCGGCTCGGTGACCTCGCTGCGGGCGCGCAGGTCGCCCTGTCGCAGCCGGCTGATCGTCGCCAGCAGGGAGGCCACGGGTCGCACGACGAGGTCCTGGAGGCCGCGGCGTTGCCGCTGGACCAGCAGGAGGGCGATCGCGAGCATGGCCGCCTCGAGGGCGAACACCACCCGCATCAGCCGGCTCTGGGTCCGCTCGTCGGCCGTGATCTGTGCATCGACGGCGTCCCGCAGGGCGCTCTGCTGCTCGCGGTAGTCGTCGAAGAGCCGCTTTCCGCGGAGCACGAACGACGTGGTCTCCGACGCCGCCGGGCGGTTGGAGATGGTCGCGCCGAGGGACAGGGCGGTGCCGGCCCAGCGCAGCCGCCAGGCGTCGATGGACTCCTGCGTGCGGTCCAGCGCGACCTGGATCCCGGGCTGCTCCAGCAGCCCTCGGGCCCGGGGCAGCTGGGTGCGCACGGCGGCCGTGCCGTCGCGGTAGGGCTCGAGGAAGACCGACTCCCCGGTCACGAGGTAGGCACGCAGAGCGGTCTCCTGGTCGAGCATGCCGCGGTGCGCGAGGCTCACCGCCCGGCTCCCGTCCTGGAGGCGCTGCTGACGCGGCTCGAGGACGGTCGCGAGCACG
>Ga0208056_100131_pt1 | contig 23068 bp, 21 predicted proteins | sample DeeseametaMP2052_FD_184178 | JGI IMG/M metagenome (GOLD analysis project Ga0208056, IMG submission 184178) | Marine microbial communities from the Deep Pacific Ocean - MP2052 (SPAdes) | ecosystem: Environmental > Aquatic > Marine > Oceanic | place: West of Cabo San Lucas, Mexico, North Pacific...
AGACCTCGACCTCTATCCCGGTACCGACGCGCCGACCCCAGCCGCGTCGTCCGCTACACCCTCATCTGCGAAGAGCCCGTTTGGTGGCCGAGCTCCGTGGGATGGGGATCCCTCCGTCGGCGTACAACGACCCAGCCCTGTCCTGGTACCGCGGCGGCCGCTTGGCGGACATGGACCATGAGTTCCGACAATCGATCGACGAGTGCCGGATGATTGCCGACCTCGGTCTCGACCTCGACCGTGCACTCAACGTCTGGGACGACGCCCTGGCTGCCGAGCAAGCCACCACTCCCGTCAGGTCCTGGTACCACGGCGACCTGCTCGCGGAGAACCTGCTGATTCGCAATGGCGAGCTTGCCGCGGTGCTCGACTTCGGAGGTCTCGCGGTAGGTGATCCCGCGGTGGACCTCATCGTCGCCTGGGAGGTCCTCGACCGAGAGGGTCGGCAGACCTTCAAGCAAGCGATCAGCGTCGACGACGCCGCATGGGCGAAGGGGATGGGCTGGGCATTGCTGATCGCGATGATCACCTTCCCCTACTACTGGCACACCATGCCGGGACGCTGCGCCGCTCGGAAGTCGATGGCTGCCGCAGTGCTCGCCGAGATCTGATCTCAGTTGACAATCCCCGCGCCGGGAACATTGACGGGCGGCCGCCAGCAGGCGCGCTACGCCGAGGTCCCCGTCGGTCGGGTCGGGAGGGTGGAGCGTTCAGGATGCCTTTGTGATGCGGCAGCCGACCTCGTCGGGCGACGGCACATAGTCGTCTACGCCGACCTCCCATTCAGCCCCGTCGCGAGCGCGATGGGGACCGTCGTGGAAGTCGCGCAACGTGCAGTCCTTGACCGACACGTTGCCGTCGACCCGGAGCCGCAGGTACGCGTCGCAAAACGGCGAGCGGAAACCGTAGGGGTCGGGTGGGTCGCGGAAGCCCTTACCGTCCGCGACAAGCGCGGCGCACCGAGGGCACTGCCCAGCCCCCGACGGGTCGTCGGCGGGCACGAACTCGTCTCCGAGGACGGCACGCATGTGCGTCCAGCCACAGGCGGCGGTAGGCCCGCTGTTGATTGAGCCGTCGAAGAAGTGGACAGCAGCAGGAACGACCTCGCCCCGCCACGGATCCCCATCTCGCGTGCCGGCGGCGTCGATCGCGTGGACGGGGCCCGGATCGGCCAGCAGGGCCTTCACTCGCATCCCGTTCGGAAGCCGTGTCCCGGTAACTCGGGCGTGGGCGACCCGCATGACATGGGGCATGGGCTTGCGGACGGCACGAGAGGCAGTCGGCGCGGCGTCCGTCTCGGCAGTGAAGGTGGGCGGCGGCTTCGGACGCGCGGCCCGGATCTTGTTGCCGAACTCCGCTTCGAAGCGCTCGACCGTCGGCGTCGGCAAGGCGGTTTCCGGCTTGTCCTGCCTGAATCCGATCTTGGCGAGCGCGCGCACCATGAACGCGTCGCTCACGCCGTAGTGCTCGGCCACCTCGTGGACGGTAATCATCGGCATCACCTCGAACGTGTGTTCACAGGCTAAGGGCGGGCTCCGACAGAAGGGGAGACGCGCGGCCGACGCACCGTGCGCGTGACTCGTTCACCAGCCGTCGGGTGCGAATCCTCTCGACGTCTGGGGCGTGCCTTAGACTCCCCCTGTGGCGATCCGCGTAGTGCAGTGGTGGTGGCCGACCGAGTAGGCGGCCACCGAACGTTACGACCCATCGAGCCGCCCTTGGGCGGCTCGTGTGCTTTGCGGATCAACTTCGTGCACGCCCGAGGGCAAGACCCTAGGAGCAGTCATGACCACCACCGTTGATGCAGCGATGAGCCGCAGCCGAGAAATTTCGGCTTCCATCGCCACGCACCCGAGCCGACACCGGATGCTCACCGGAGACCGACCCACGGGCGATCTTCACGTCGGCCACTACCTGAGTAGCCTTCGCAATCGGGTGACACTCCAAGAGCAGGGAGTCGACTCGTTCGTGTTGATCGCGGATTACCAAGTGATCACCGATCGTGACTCGGTGGGCCAGATCAAGGCCAACACGCTGTCGCTGCTGGCGGACTATCTCGCAGCGGGAATCGATCCTGACCGGTCGACGATCTTCGCGCACTCTGCGGTGCCGGCGCTCAACCAGCTGATGCTGCCCTTCCTGAGTCTGGTGACGCAGGCAGAGCTGCAGCGGAATCCCACGGTCAAGGATGAGCTGAAAGCCAGCCAGCGACCACTCTCGGGGCTCCTGCTCACCTATCCGGTCCACCAGGCGGCGGACATCCTCTTCTGCAAGGCTGACGTGGTTCCAGTGGGCAGGGATCAACTGCCCCACGTCGAGCAGACGCGAGTGGTCGCCCGGCGCTTCAACACCCGGTTCGCGAACGGCGCGCAGGTGTTCCCCGAGCCAACTGCCCTGGTCAATGATCAGCAACTGATCCTGGGTGTCGATGGTCAGAAGATGTCGAAGAGCCGCGGGAATGTCATCCGCCTCCGCGCCACGCCAGATGAGACGGCAGCAATCATCCGCAAAGCGCGTACCGACTCAGAAGCAGTGATCACCTACGAGCCGGAGCGACGACCGGAGGTGGCGAACCTGCTGAACATCGCGTCGGGATTCATGGCTGCCGCACCGGAGGAACTCGCGGCAACCTTGGGGACTGGCGGCGGCAGAGCTCTCAAAGAGCTAGTCACCGAGGCAGTCAACGACGGCCTGCGTGAGCACCGAGAGCGGCGGAGGCGCTACGCCGCCGATCCCGCCCAATTGACACAGATCCTGCGCGCAGGAAATGCCCGCGCGGCGTCGGTGGCCGACAACACCCTCGCTGAGGTCCGCCAGGTCATGGCCATGGACTACTGAACATCGAGCGCCCGTCGACATCTTGGCGCGATCGCCCAATCTTGACGAGGGCCGCCCGGATAGCCGAGTTCGTCAAAGTTGTCGGTGTGGAAATCGCCAGTCTTCCGTGCATCTCGACAGCCGCCGCTGTCGTAGCCGGACGGACCGAACCGGTGTGTCGAGCGGTCCGATGAGTCGGAGGCGGCGGACGGCAGCACGTTTCGGTCCGTCCGGCTCCGGGCCGCTCGACCACGGGGCACACTGCGAGGTGTGAGCCGCTTCGGACGCCGCGACGAGCCCGGTACGCCGCTGGGCGCGGGTCGCCTGGCCGACATCTCCGACCCCGCCGTACCCGACTCGCTACGGCGCATCGTCCGCCCGGCCGGTGGCCGGGCGCACCCGCACGTGCTGCGGATGGCCGGGGACCACCCCCGGGTGCTGGTGGCGGCACGTCCGGAGGCACTGGTCCACGTCAGCTTCGCCGACCAGGGCGACGTCGAGGCCTCCGCGGCCTGGTCGGTGGCGTTCGTGCCGTGGGCGCAGGTCGAGGAGATCCGGGTGACCGGGGTGTCGATCACCTTCCGCTGGCCCGGGCACAGCGTCTCGGTGGACATGACCACCCACGAGGAGGCGCTGCAGACGGTGCTGTTCTTCCTCGACGTGCCCCAGGGTTGAGCTGCGGTGCTGGGGGACGTGGTCTCGACGCCCGCTCCTCGGCGGCGCTCGTCGCTGCTCGACCACCGGAGGGTGGCCTGCGGCGCTCATCGGCGGGGGCGCCCCTCGACCGACAGCGTCAGGTAGGACCGCGACCTGTGCTTGCGCCCGTGCTTCAGCACGGTCACCAGCCCGCCGAGCAGGTGCTGGGTGAACCGGTCGTCGTAGTACATCGTGATCTCGTGGCCGAGCGCGGTGTACCAGGACCGCCCGCGCCCCACGCGGTGCGTCCAGGCCATCGGGTGGTCGCCCATGACCCCGCTGACGCCGGGGTAGGTGGGGAACGGGTTCTCCGGGCCGGTCGGCAGGTTCGAGGTGTTGGGGTCCTGCAGGTAGCTGGACTCGTCGATCGACAGCAGCACCCGTGACCGGCCGCGGACGCTGGAGGTGAAGGAGTAGAACTCCTCGATCGGGATCAGCCACTGCTCGGGCAGGTGCCGGGTCGAGCGGTGCGTGGCGCTCTCGGTCACCATCAGGCCCGGCTGCTCCAGCGGGTGCGCCAGGAACCGGCCGCCGGCCAGCAGCCGGGTGTAGAACGGGTTGGAGTACTCCGTGTCCGCCGCCGAGTGGACCCCGGCCCAGCCGCCGCCGCGGCGTACGAACCTCTTCAGGGCGGTGCGCTGGGCGCCCTCGAGCACGTCGCCGGTGGTGTTGACGAAGGCGATCGCGTCGTAGGCGTCCAGGCCGCGGTGGGTGAAGGCGGTCGGGTCCTCGGTCGCGTCGACGTCGAAGCCGTGGACGGCGCCGAGGTCGATGATCGTCGCGACCGCGGTCTCGATGGACATGTGCCGGAAGCCGGTCGTCCTGCTGAAGACCAGCAGCCGCGGCCGCTCGATCCCCGCCCAGGTCGGGGGTGCCGAGAGCACCAGGGGCGCGACCGGCGCCGCCAGGGCGGCACCCAGCAGGGCGCGCCGGCTCGGGGTGCGGCCGGTGCCGGAGGAGCCGGAGCAGGTGGAGTCGGTGCACATGGGGGTCTCCTGGAGCGGCTCAGACGGCCGAGCCGTCGGCGATGCCGCGGGCGATGCGGATCGAGTTGGCCATGATCGTGAGCGTCGGGTTGAAGCCGGGGAAGGTCGGGAACGTCGAGGCGTCGGCGACGAAGACGTTGTCGACGTCGTGCAGGCGTCCCGAGGAGGCGCACACCGAGGTGCGCGGGTCGTCGCCCATGCGGGCGGTGCCGGCCAGGTGCGCGGTGTAGGTGATGCCGGCGTTGATCAGCGGGAACGGCAGCACGATCGCGCCGATCGACTCCGGGGTCGCCTGGTGGGCGGCGAGCATCTGCGCCCCGAGGTAGGCCGCGGCCGCCTGCTCGTGCCGGTGCGGGGAGTAGGTGATCCGCGCCGCCGGGTTGCCGAGGAAGTCGGTGACGTCGGGGTCGAGGTCGACCCGGTTCTCGGCCTGCGGCAGGTCCTGGTGGACCAGCTGCGAGCCGGCCACGCCCGCGTGCGGACCCACCCGCATCGCCGCCTTGTGGGCCGCCCCGTAGCCGGCGAAGCCCGCCATCAGCTGCGCCCCGTTGATCGGCGGGCCGCCCGAGCCGAGCTGGATGATGCCGCCGGTCAGGTACGGCACCCCCAGCGCGCTCACCTCCGGCCCGGTGAACGGGCCCACGAGGTCGTCGATCTGCAGCGTCGTGGACTGCGCCCGCAGCGGGTGCACCGTGAAGGGGAAGAAGGCGGCGGCGATCGTGAAGTTGTGGAACATCATGTTCCGGCCGACCTGGTCCGAGCGGTTGCCCAGCCCGGTCGGGTGGGCACGGTTGGCCGACATCAGCAGCAGCCGTGCGGTGTTGATCGGGCTGCCGGCCAGCACCACGGTCGAGGCGGGGATGCGGTGCACCTTCCCCCGGACGTCGCGGTAGCGCACGGCCCGCGCCCGACGGCCGTTGCGCGTGGTCTCCACCCGGTCCACGAACGCCCGCTCGATCACCCGCACCCGACCGGTCCGCATCGCGGGGTTGAGGAACGACACCAGCGCGTCGCCCCGGGCGTTGATCGGGCAGCCGAAGCCCGAGCACATCCCGCAGGAGTTGCACGCCGGGCGGCCCTTGCGGGGCTCGGAGTTCACCGCCGCCGGGTAGGGGTAGGGCTCCATCCCGACCAGGCGCGCCCCCTGGGCGAGCAGGTCGGCGGCGTACCCCGTCGGGTTGGGCGGCATCGGGAAGTCGCGCCGACGCGGGGACTGCTCGAGGGTGCGCGCCGGCATCGCTGCGCGGTCGCCCTGGACGCCGACCTGGCGCTCGACGAGGTCGTAGTACGGCGCGAGGTCGTCGTAGCCGATCGGCCAGTCCGCCACCTGGGCGCCGTCGATCGGCCCCCTGTCGGAGAGCAGCGAGAAGTCCTGCTTCCAGAAGCGAGGCGTCTTGGCGTTGTAGTGCAGGCTCGTGCCGCCCACGGCCGCACCCAGCTGGCCGAGCGCACCCTGCGCCGAGCGCGCCACCCCCGACGAGGCCTCGGCCTGGGTGCGCGTCGTGTAGGGCTCGAGATCGCCGTCGGGGAACCCGAAACCGCGGTAGCCCTTGACCTCGTCGGAGCCGTACTCCGTGCCGAGCCGACCGCTCGACCGCTTGCCCAGTCCCGGGCGGAGGTTGCGTCCACGCTCCAGGACCGTCACGTCCCACCCCCGGCGGGCCAGCTCCCACGCCGCCGCGGACCCGGCCGCGCCGGACCCGACGACCACCGCCTCCCGGCTCACAGCAGGTCCTCCACGTCCGCCAGCAGCGCACGGAGCCGCTCGGAGAGCACCCGGAGGTCGCCCTCGGCCTCGGCGAGCAGTCCCATCGCGGCCTCCGAGGTCGCCAGCGCCATCGCCGGTCCGTACGCCGCGAGCGCGCTGGTCACGTCGAGCAGCGGCAGCATCTCGATCTCGGGGTCGGTGACCTCCTCGTCGGTGTAGCCGCGCGGCTGCCGGTCGCCGTCGAAGCCGATGCCCTCCCAGCCCAGGCCGTCGCGGTTGCCGCCGTACTCCGGCGCGCCCCACGTGCCCTCGAAGGCGTGGGTCACCGCGACACCCATCATCGCGGCGACGTCGGGGTCCTGCGTGGTCTGCAGCGCCAGGTCGCGCAGCGGCCCGGGCAGGTCGGCGAAGCCGGGGACGCTCGCCGCGAGCGCGTCGAGGCCACGGGTGTAGACCTTCTGCAGCCGCCGCACCCGGCGCTTCCACGCCTTGCGCTCGTAGGCGTCCAGCGGCAGGAACCGCTCGAAGTCGTTGCGCCGCGCGCCGCCGCGGTCGGAGAACGGCCCACCGGCGTAGATCCGCGGCGGGTCGGTGCGGAAGGCGCCCAGCAGGGCGTCGATGCTCTCGTGCGCCCGGGCCGCCAGCGCCCCGGGGGTCCCGTCGTCCGCCGGCACCACCCGGTCGACGACCGCCGCCAGCGTGGCCAGCTGGTCCTCGTCGAGGTAGCGCGCCCGGTCACGGCCGACCGGGACGGCCACCGCCGGGAGACCGGGTACGGCGAGCAGCGCGACCGTGCCCGCGGCGCCGGCCAGGACGCCGCGCCGGGTCGGTTGAGCGGAGCGATCCGGCCGGGCGGGCCAGGGCAGGTCGATGGGGCCTGTGTCCGTCGTCACACCGACATCAACGCGCAGGACTGGAACTGGTTACACCTGCGGAGTCAGCGACCCCGGGAAGATCAAGTCTTCAACCAGTGTTGTCAGGGCATGACCAAGAAGATCGGCTTCCTGTCCTTCGGGCACTGGACGCCCTCCCCGCACTCGGCGGCCCGCTCGGCCTCCGACGTGCTGCTCCAGTCGATCGACCTCGCGGTCGCGGCGGAGGAGCTCGGCGTGGACGGTGCCTACTTCCGGGTGCACCACTTCGCCCGGCAGCTGGCGTCCCCGTTCCCGCTCCTGGCCGCCGTCGGCGCGCGCACCAGCCGGATCGAGATCGGCACCGGCGTCATCGACATGCGCTACGAGAACCCGCTCTACATGGCCGAGGACGCCGGCGCCGCCGACCTCATCAGCGGCGGGCGGCTCCAGCTCGGCATCAGCCGCGGCTCACCGGAGCAGGTCGTCGACGGCTACCGCTACTTCGGCTACGAGCCGGTCGACGGCGACCACGCCGCGATGGCGCGCCAGCACACCTCGGTGCTGCTCGACGTGCTGACCGGGAAGGGGTTCGCCGAGCCGAGCCCACGCCCGATGTTCCCGAACCCGCCGGGGCTGCTGCGCATCGAGCCGCACTCCGAGGGTCTGCGGGACCGGATCTGGTGGGGCGCCGGCTCGCGGTCGACCGCCGAGTGGGCCGCCGAGCAGGGCATGAACCTGATGAGCTCCACGCTGCTGACCGAGGACACCGGCGTACCGTTCCACGAGCTGCAGGCCGAGCAGATCGAGATGTTCCGCAAGGCCTGGGAGGCCGCCGGCCACGAGCGCACCCCGCGGGTGAGCGTGAGCCGCAGCATCTTCCCGCTCGTCGACGACCGCGACCGCGCCTACTTCGGCACCCAGTCCGAGAGCCGCGACCAGGTCGGGCACATCGACGGCGGCATCGCGCGCTTCGGCAAGACGTACGCCGGGGAGCCGGACCGCCTGGTCGAGGAGCTCGCCGCCGACGAGGCCGTCCGTGCCGCCGACACGCTGCTGCTCACCGTGCCCAACCAGCTCGGGGTGGACTACAACGCCCACGTGCTGGAGTCGGTGATGACCCACCTGGCGCCGGCGCTCGGCTGGCGCTGACCCCCTGGGTGCTGGGGGGCCGGAGGTCTCGACGCCCGCTCGCTGGCGCTCGCTGCTCGACCACCGGCCCCGCTGCACGTCTCCGGGCAGCCGCTCAGGACTCGTCGGTCTCCTCGACCGAGTCCGGGTGCGGCTCGTGCTCCACGGCCTGGGCGGGTGACTCGAGCACCTCGGCGAGGTGGACCACCGCGTCGCCGGAGGACACCAGGGGCGCCTCGGTGCGGCCGATGACGATGCCGTCGCGGTCGGCGTGGACCAGCCGCACGCGCTTGCCGAAGGAGTCGAAGAGCCCGCCGAGGCGCTCGCCCTTGGTGACCCGCTGGCCGAGCTCGGCTTCGAGGTGGAGCATCCCGGTGCCGCGGGCGCGGACCCAGCCCGAGCGCCACGACTCCAGCGTCGGGGCGGGCGGGTCCTCCTCGGGGGGCTCGATCATCCCGAGGTGGGCGAGCACGCGGCGTACGCCGCGCACGCCGGCGTCGACGGCCCAGCCGTCCATCCGCCACGCCTCGCCCGCCTCGTAGAGCAGCACCTTGGCGCCGGCCTCACGGGCCGCGGCGCGCAGCGACCCGTCGCGCAGCCGGGCGTGCATCATCACCGGTGCGCCGAAGGCCAGCGACAGCTCGCGGGTGCGCTCGTCCTCGAGGTCGGCGCGGATCTGCGGCAGGTTCGTGCGGCGGTCCGAGCCGGTGTGCAGGTCGATGCCGACCTCGCACTTGGCGACCACCTCGGTCATCATCAGGTGCGCGATCCGGGCCGCCAGCGAGCCGCGTCGCGAGCCGGGGAAGGACCGGTTGAGGTCGCGCCGGTCGGGCAGGTAGCGGTCGCCGTTCATGAAGCCGAGCACGTTGACGATCGGCACCGCGATCAGCGTGCCGCGCAGGGACTTGGCGTCGAGGTCGGCCAGCACCTGGCGCACGACCTCGACGCCCACGGCCTCGTCGCCGTGGATGGCGGCGTCGATCCAGACGGTCGGCCCGTCGTGGCGCCCGTGGACGACGCGGATCGGCAGGTCGACGTCGGCGCCGGTGACCAGGCGCGTGATCGGCAGCGCCAACGCCTGCTTGCGGCCGGCGCGGACCCGGACCGGACCGATCTCGAAGGAGTCGCGGGGCACGCTCACCGTCCCCGGTTGCGACGGCGTACGGCGACGGGCGGGCGGGGACCGAGGTAGGACCGGCCCGGGTCCACGGCGTAGCCCTGCCGCAGCGCCTCGCGCCCGACCAGCATCCGGAACCCCATCTCGTCACGCCGCGACAGCGTCATCTCCGCGGTCACCGTGCGCTCGAGCAGGGTGATCTCCATCGGGACGACGTAGCGCTCCTCGGCGTGACCGGAGGAGGAGCGGACCTCGCGCACGTCGATCACGGGGCAGCGGGCCGAGACGGCGTCCTCGTCGGTGCCCTGCCAGGGGTGGATGGAGAAGCTCACCCAGCGCTGCCCGTCCACCTCCTCCTCGACGAGGTCGAAGGCGTGGATGGCGCTGGTGCGTGCGCCGGTGTCGAGCTTGGCCTTGACCCAGGGCACCCCGAGGCCGGGGAGACTCACCCATTCACGCCAACCCGCGAGGGTGTAGGAAGGAACAGGGGTCTGGTCGCCCGTCGGCTCTGCTGGCACGCTGGCTCGTCCTCTCCATCGCTCGGCACCCGTCGGGCACATGGTGGTCCACACGTCCGGCACTCACACTCGGGTGGTCATGAAACTAGCGATCCTGTCCCGCGCGCCCCGCTCGTACAGTACGCAGCGGCTGCGCACGGCGGCCCTGGACCGGGGCCACACCGTCAAGGTCCTCAACACGCTGCGCTTCGGCATCGACCTCTCGGGCGACGAGCCGGACCTGCAGTTCCGTGGCAAGCAGCTCTCGCACTACGACGCGATCCTGCCGCGCATCGGCAACTCGATCACCTACTTCGGCACCGCCGTGGTGCGGCAGTTCGAGCAGATGGACGTCTACACGCCGAACACCTCGTGGGGGATCTCCAACAGCCGCGACAAGCTGCGTGCGACCCAGATCCTCTCCCGCCACCAGATCGGGATGCCGGCCACGACCTTCGTCCAGGGCCGCAACGACGTGATCCCCGCGATCGAGCGGGTCGGCGGCGCACCCGTCGTCATCAAGCTGCTCGAGGGCACCCAGGGCATCGGGGTGATCCTCGCCCCGACCATCAAGGTCGCCGAGGCGATCATCGAGACGCTGCAGTCGACCAAGCAGAACGTCCTGATCCAGCGCTTCGTCGAGGAGTCCAAGGGCCGCGACATCCGCGCCCTCGTCGTCGGCGACCGGGTGGTCGCCGCGATGCGACGCGTGGCCAAGGGCGACGAGTTCCGCTCCAACGTGCACCGCGGTGGGTCGGTCGAGCCGGTCCAGCTGGACCCGGCGTTCGAGCGTGCCGCGGTGCGCTCGGCGCAGATCATGGGCCTGCGGGTCGCCGGTGTCGACATGCTTGAGGGCAACGACGGGCCGCTGGTGATGGAGGTCAACTCCTCGCCGGGCCTGGAGGGCATCGAGCGGGCCACCGACCTCGACGTCGCCGGCGCGATCATCGACTACATCGACAACCAGGTCGCCTTCCCCGAGATCGACGTGCGTCAGCGGCTCACCGTCTCCACCGGCTACGGCGTCGCGGAGATCCTGGTCTTCGAGGCCTCGGACATGGTGGGCAAGACCCTGGGCGACTCCGGGCTCCGCGAGCGCGACATCACCGCCCTGACGCTGCACCGCGGCACCCAGGTCATCCCCAACCCCAACGCGCGCCACGTGCTGGAGGCTGGTGACCGGCTGCTCTGCTTCGGCAAGCTCGAGGAGATGCGCTCGATGATCCCGAGCCGTCGCAAGCGGATGCGCAAGCCGAAGAAGCTGCCGGCCGAGCCGATCCACGACGCCTGACCCCTGCGCCCGTTCGGCCCCGTTCGGCCCGGACCGGTCGCGGTGGGGCCGCGATGGGACGGCTCAGGGACGGCTCAGGCGGGCACGAGCTGGAAGCGCCGTCCGGTGACGGCCTCCGGCACGATCGCCACGACCTCCCACTTGGGCGTGGCCACCCACGGCACCAGTGGCAGGTCGTCGTACCGGTGCGCCTCGTCCTCGCCGAGCACCCGCGCGTGCCCGCGCACCAGCACCGACCAGGCGACCCTGCGGCCGTCGGCGAGCGACTCGACGGAGTCGATCTCCAGCGCGACGTCGGACTCCAGCGCGGCCGCCAGCAGCTTGTTGCCGGCGTCGGTGCGGATCAGCAGGGTGCGGTCGACGACCGCGTAGTTGACGGGCACGACGTGGACCTCGTCGACCAGGCGGTAGCCGATCCGGCCCAGCTCGTGGTCCTCGAGCAGCTCCCAGCACTCCTCGGCGGACAGGTGCCGCACGAGGGCGTCCGGCGGGTCGGTCGAGGAGCGGTCCGGGCCAGTGCGGGGTGCGGTCTCGTGGTCGGTGGGGTTCATGCGACCACGCTGCCCCGGTGTCCGCCCGGGGGGTAGGGACCGAGGTCCCAGCACCCCGGGACCCTCGCCCGGGTCGCCGGGCACGGCCGGGTGAGCACCGCGGTCGCGCGCCGGGGAAGGCTCGGGGCATGAGCTCGGAGGAGGAGTCCGTCGCGCTGGTCCTCGACGCAGGTGGGGCGCGCTCGGCGTACCAGGTCGGGGCGCTGGAGGTGCTGCTGCCGGCGCTGGCCGAGCGCGGCCACCGCCCCACGGTCCTGGTCGGCACGAGCGCGGGCGCGCTGATCTGCGGGGGGCTGGCCGGGGTCGCCGACCGTCCCGCCCCGGCCCAGGCTGCGGCGCTGCGCGACCTGCTCGACCAGGTCACCAAGCCGGCGGTGATCACGCCGCTGTGGCGCCAGGTCCCTGAGGTCGTCGCGAGGTACGCCTCGGAGACCCTCGGGCTGAGCCGGTTCCGCCTGCGCGGGCTCTTCGGCACCGACCCGCTGCGCCAGACCCTCGGATCGGCGCTGGACTGGGAGGCCGCGCACCGGCACCTCGCCGACGGCACCCTCGACGCGGTGGCGGTGACCGCCACGACGGTGCGCACCGGCGAGGTCACGATGTTCACCGAGGGCCGGGGCACCGGCCTGCCGCGCCCGGCGCCGGGGCAGCACCGTCGCTACGTCGAGGCCTCCCTGGACGTGGAGCACCTGATGGCCTCGGCCGCCATCCCCGCGCTCTTCCCCTCGGTCGAGGTGCACAGCCCCGAGGAGGCCGCCGGGTGGTACGTCGACGGCGCCACGCGTCGCCGGCACCCCCTGGTCCCCGCGCGGGAGCTCGGCGCCACCCACCTGGTGGCCGTCGGCACCGGCAGCCTGCGAGCGCCGGCCGTCGACCGCTCCGCGGACCGGGAGCCGGTCGACCTCGGCGACGGCGTGGCGACGCTGCTCGGCGCCGTCATGGACGACCCGATGCGCCACGACCTGCGGCGGCTGCGACAGACCAACCGCCTGCTGCAGGACCCCGGCACCGCCGAGGCCGTGCAGCGGATGCGCCGCGAGGACGGTGAACGGGACCTGCGGGTGGTGCCGCACGTCGCGGTCGCCCCCGATCGCGGGGACGAGCTCGCGGCCGCGGCGATGGAGGTCTTCGACCGCAACCACCGCACCCTGCTGGGGACGGCGGCCGACCCGGACCTGCAGGTCGTGCACCGGCTCCTGGGCGGGGACAGCCCGCTGCAGGGCGAGCTGCTGTCCTACCTGCTCTTCGACCGCGACTTCTTCGGAGCCGCCGCGGACCTCGGGCGCCGCGACGCCCGCCGGTGGGTCGAGGAGCACCCCGACCTCTGGGCCACGTGACCCACCGGGCTGACCCACCGGCGGACCGGGGCCGCTCGGCCTACTTGGTGCCGGCCGAGAGGCGGTAGCGACGCACCGAGAGCGGCACGAAGACGACCAGGATGATCGCGACCCACAACAGGGTGTAGAGCACCGGGTGCTGCATCGACCAGGCGTCGGGCACGGCACCGCGCGGGTCGACGTTGCCGAACAGCTCGCGGCTGGCCTGGGTGAGCGCGGAGACCGGGTTCCACTCGACCAACGTGCGCAGGAAGCCGTCGAAGGACTCCAGCGGCACGAAGGCGTTGGAGACGAAGGTCAGGGGCATGATCACGATGAACGAGGCGTTGTTGATGACCTCGACGCTCGGGACCATCAGCCCGACCCAGGCCATCACCCAGCTGACGGCGTAGGCGAAGAGCAGCAGCAGCGCGAAGCCGAGCACCGCGTCGAGGAAGCCCTCGCGGATGCGCCACCCGACCAGCAGCCCGGTCAGCGCCATGATCGCCAGGCTCAGCACGTTGTAGACGACGTCGGAGGTGGTGCGGCCGACCAGCACCGCGGCCTGCGACATCGGCAGCGACCGGAACCGGTCGATGATGCCCTTCTGCATGTCCTCGGCCAGGCCGGCGCCGGTGAACGTCGCGCCGAAGACGACGGTCTGGGCGAAGATGCCGGCGATGAGGAACTCGCGGTAGCCCACGCCGCCGGTGTCGATCGCACCGCCGAAGACGAAGGCGAAGAGCAGCACGAACATGATCGGGCTGATCAGCACGAAGACGAGCACCTCGGGCACCCGCTTGATCTTGATCAGGTTGCGCTTGGCGACGACCCAGCCGTCGGTCAGCGCTCGGACCACGCCGGTGGGGCGGGACTGCTCGAGGGTCGGGGCGGGCGTGCTCATCGGGTCACCTCGGCGGTCTCGGAGGAGTCGGTCGTGGGGTCGTCGGACTCGGTCGCGTGACCGGTCAGGCTGAGGAAGACGTCGTCGAGGGTCGGGCGGCGCAGACCGATGTCGAGCACGGCGACGGACTCGCGCTCGAGACCCTCGAGCACCCGGCGCAGCGCCCCGACGCCACCGTCGACGGCGGCGGTCAGCTCGCGGCCGTTCTCGCCGACGCCGACCTCGCCGCTGGCCACCTCGGCCAGCAGGGAGTGCACCCGGTCGCGGTCGGCCGGGTCGGCCAGGACGACCTCGACCCGCTCGCCGCCGGTCTGGGACTTCAGCTCGTCAGCGGTGCCGCGGGCGATCGCACGACCGTGGTCGATGACCAGGATGTCGTCGGCGAGGCGGTCGGCCTCCTCGAGGTACTGCGTGGTGAGCAGCAGCGTCGCACCCGAGGCGACCAGCTCGCGGATGACGTCCCACATCTGCACCCGGCTGCGCGGGTCGAGGCCGGTCGTCGGCTCGTCGAGCACCAGCACCGGCGGGGCCGCGACCAGTGCACCGGCCAGGTCGAGACGCCGGCGCATGCCGCCGGAGTAGGTCTTCGAGGGTCGGTCGCCGGCGTCGGCGAGGGCGAAGCGCTCGAGCAGCTCGCGCGCCCGGGCGCGGGCCTGGGTGCGGCCCATGCCGTAGAGCCGACCGACCATCTCGAGGTTCTCGAACCCGGTGAGGTGCTCGTCGACCGCGGCGTACTGGCCCGAGAGGCCGATGCGCGAGCGCACCCCGTCGGGGTCGGCCAGGATGTCCACGCCGGCGACGACCGCGGAGCCCGCGTCGGGCTTGAGCAGCGTCGTCAGCACGCGCACGGCCGTGGTCTTGCCGGCGCCGTTGGGGCCCAGCAGGGCCAGGACCGTGCCCTCGGGCACGGTGAGGTCGAGGCCGGCGAGGGCCTCCACCTCCTTGTAGCGCTTCACCAGGCCGGTTGCCGTGATCATGTCGGTCATCGCGTCCTCAGTCGTCGTGGGGTGGTCGTCGTCGGGGAGGTGGATCGAGGTGGCAGGGCATCGCCCGAGGATGCCGTCGCGACGCTACTGACCGCCACCGACATCCGAACTCATCGGATCCCGCACCGGAGTCCTCGTCGGTCGCCGTGTCCCCGGACGGGACCCTGGACAGCGCACGCGCGGTGCGCCAGCGTGACCCGCATGAGCATCGGGACGGTGACGTTCACACCACGCGGAGCCGACAGCTGGGCCGACCCCTGGGGTGAGTACGCCGCGCTGCGCGCCCACGACCCGGTGCACCACGTGGTCCCGGCCGAGCACCCGGAGCGCGACTACTACGTGCTGTCCCGGCACGCCGACATCCTCGCCGCGGCCGTGGACACGCAGACGTTCTCCTCCGCCCAGGGCCTGACGACGGCGTACGGCGAGATCGAGGCCATCGGGCTGGCCGAGCCGCCGCTGGTGATGCAGGACCCGCCGGCGCACACGGCGTTCCGCAAGCTGGTCGCGCGCGGGTTCACCCCGCGCCAGGTCGCCGACCTCGAGCCCGACGTCCGCGGGTTCGTGCGGGAGCGGCTGCCGGCGCTGGCCGACGGCGGGGACGTGGTCGAGAGCCTGTTCAAGCCGCTGCCGAGCATGGTGGTCGCGCACTACCTCGGGGTGCCCGCGGAGGACCGGGTCGCCTTCGACGGCTGGACCGAGGCGATCGTCGCGGCCGGCGGTTCCGGCGACGCACTGACCGCGGCCGACGCCGCCGGGGAGATGCTGGCCTACTTCGCGGCGCTGGTGGAGCGGCGGCGCCGCGAGCCGCTCGACGACCCCGGCCCCGACACGGTCGCCCACCTCGTCGCCGCCGGCCGGGCCGACGACCAGGACGGCCTGGTCGCGGTGCTCGGCTACGTCTTCACCATGGTCACCGGCGGCAACGACACCACCACCGGGCTGCTCGGCGGCGCGGTGCAGCTGCTGGCGGCCGACCCGGCCCAGCGGGCACGGCTGACCTCCGGCGAGGTGCCGGTCGAGGTGGCGCTCGAGGAGCTGCTCCGCCTGACCTCCCCGGTCCAGGGCCTCGCCCGGACCACCACCCGCGACGTCGAGCTGCACGGAGTGGAGGTCCCCGCCGGCCGCAAGGTCCTCCTGCTGTACGCCGCCGGCAACCGCGACCCCGAGCGCTACGGCCCCGACGCCGACTCGCTGGACGTCGGGCGGCGCCCCTCGCAGATCCTCACCTTCTCCCAGGGCAGCCACCACTGCCTCGGCGCGGCCGCCGCCCGGCTCCAGGGACGGGTCGCGCTGGAGGAGCTGCTGGCGGCGTACCCGGACTTCGAGGTCGACCCCGCCGGTGTCCGGTGGGCGCCCGGTCCCTACGTCCGGCGGCCCGCGTCGGTGCCGTTCGTGGGCCGCCCGTGAGGGGGACCCGTGTGGTGGTCGTCGGCGGCGTCAACGCCGACCTCAAGGCCCGCACGACAGCGCCTCTGGTCCCCGGGACCTCCAACCCCGGCACCGCCACGCTCACCCCGGGCGGGGTGGGACGCAACGTCGCCGAGAACCTCGCACACCTGGGCCGCCCGGTCGCCCTCGTCGGCGTGGTCGGCGACGACGACCTGGGCCGGCTGGTGCTGGACGCGACCGCCGCGGCCGGGGTCGACGTGTCCCACGTCCGCACCCACCCCGGGCCGACCGGCTCCTACACCGCCCTGCTGGACCACCGCGGCGAGCTGGTCGCGGGCGTCGCCGACATGGCCGCCGCCGACGCGCTGACGACCGCGGACGTGCGGGCCGCCGCCGACGTCGTGTCCGGGGCCGGGATGGTCGTGCTGGACGGCAACCTGCCCGTGGCGACCTTCGCCGCTGCCCGCGCCCTCGCGGTCGAGCACGGCGTTCCGGTCGTCGTCGACCCGGTGAGCGTCCCCAAGGCGGCCCGACTGGCCGAGGAGGTGCGGGACCTGCTGGCGGTCACACCCAGCCACGGCGAGCTCGAGGCCCTCGGCGGGGCCGCGGCGCTGCTCGGGCGCGGGGTCGCGCTGGTGTGGGAGCGGCGCGGGGCGTCCGGCTCGGTGCTGCACGCGGCGTCCGGCGCCGGCGCGGTCGAGCTGGCGGCCCCGGTGACCGAGGTCGTCGACGTCACCGGCGCCGGTGACGCGATGCTCGCGGCGTGGTGCCACGCGGTGCTCTCGGGCCGCGGCCACACCGAGGCGGCGGCGTACGCCCACGAGGCGGCGGCGCTCACCGTCGCCTCCCCGCTGACCGTCCGTCCCGACCTGGGGGAGATGCTGGCCCGATGACCGTGCACCCGATGCTGACCCTGACCGACGAGGTCGCCACCGCGCTGCGCGAGGGACGCCCGGTCGTCGCGCTGGAGTCGACGATCATCAGCCACGGCATGCCCTACCCCGACAACGTCGCGATGGCGCTCGAGGTCGAGTCGATCGTGCGAGCCGGCGGCGCGGTGCCGGCGACCGTCGCGGTGCTCGACGGGCGGCCGCGGGTGGGACTGTCGGCCGAGGACCTCGAGCTTCTCGCCAGCCACCCCGACGTGGTGAAGGCCAGCGTCCGCGACCTGCCGTACGTCGCGGCGCGCGGCCTGCACGGCGCGACCACCGTCGCCGCCACGATGCGACTGGCGTCGATGGCGGGCATCGAGGTGTTCGTGACCGGCGGGCTCGGGGGCGTGCACCGGGGCGCCGAGACCTCGATGGACCTCTCGGCCGACCTCACCGAGCTCTCCCGCACCCCGGTCGCGGTGATCAGCGCGGGGGTGAAGTCGATCCTCGACATCGGCCTGACCCTCGAGGTGCTCGAGACGCTGGGGGTGCCGGTGCTGGTGGAGGGGAGCGACGAGTTCCCGTCGTTCTACTCGCGGGCCAGCGGGTTCGCCGCGCCGATGCGCGTGGACGGTGCGGCCGAGGCCGCCGCGGTGGCGCGCGCGACGTGGGACCTGGGGCTGGAGTGCGGTGTCGCGCTCGCCCACCCCGTGCCCGTCGAGGACGAGATCCCCGCCGCGGAGATCGGAGTCGTGATCGACCGCGCCCTGACCGACATGGAAGCCCTCGGCATCACCGGCAAGGCGACCACGCCCTACCTGCTCGGACGCATCGTCGAGCTGACCGGCGGGTCGTCGCTGGCCACCAACATCGCGCTGGTGCGGGCGAATGCGGCGTACGGCGCCGCCGTGGCCGTCGCACTGGCCGGGGGGCGGTGAGTGGTCAACCTGTCCGGTCGGTCGATCGGTTGACGGCTCACCGCCGCTCGCGGCCGGCCGTGCGGGGCGGTGCGGGGTCAACCGTCCTGGCTGGGGAAGGCGTTGAGGACTCACCGCTCGACGCGGCGCCGGCCGGGGCGGTGAGTGGTGAAACGATCCGGGCGGACCGTCGGTTGAGTGTCCACGGCCGGCCGCGGCTGACGCCCAGCGGCGGTGGGTGGTCAACCGTGCCGGCTGGGGAGAGCGTTGGGGACTCACCGCCCACCCCGCGTCAGCGGGCCGAGGCCGTGACCCGGTAGCGGACGAACGACGGCACCACGAGGGCCGCGACCACGACGCCGACCACCACCAGCACGCCGCCACCGGCAGCCGCCGCACCGGCGCCGACGGCCGCGGCGGTGGCACCGTGCGCCACGTCGGCGACCCGTGGGCCGCCCGCGACGACCACGATGAACACGCCCTGGAGGCGACCGCGCACCTCGTCGGCCGCGGCGCTCTGCAGCATCGAGGAGCGGAACGCCGCCGAGGCCATGTCGGCCGCGCCGCCCACCACGAGCATCAGCAGGGCGGTGACGAGCATCGCCCGCTGCCAGCCCGCGCCGCCGGCGTCGGCCAGCAGCACCGCCACGCCGAAGCCGGTCATCGCCACGCCCCACACCACGATGCACACGACGACCGCCAGGCCCTGGCGCACGATGCGCGACACCCAACCGCTCAGCACGCCGCCGACCACCGCACCGGCCGGGATGCCGGCGAAGAGCAGCGCGAAGGTCAGGCCGCCCTCCTCGGGGCCACCGAAGTCCAGGTGCGCGATCTCGGGGAACAGCGCGCGCGGCATCCCGAAGACCATCGCGATGATGTCGACGACGAACGACATCAGCAGCACCGGCTGGTGCCGCAGGTAGGCGAAGCCGTCCACGACCGCCCGGACGCCGGGCACCGCGGCCGCCACGCCCTCGATGCGCAGCGATGGCAGCCGCACCACCGCCCACAGGGTCGTGAGCAGCGAGACGGTGTCGAGCGCGTAGAGCCAGCCGAACCCGGTGAACGGGATGAGGATGCCGGCGACCAGGGGGCCGGCGATCGCGCCGGCCTGCATGACGGTCATGTTGAGCGAGTTCGCCGCAGGCAGCTGCTCGGGCGGCACCAGCCGGGGGAGCAGGGCGCTGCGGGTCGGCTGGTTGACCGCGAAGAACGCCTGCTGGAGCGCGAACAGCCCCAGGAGCAGCCACACGTCGCCCACGCCCGCGAAGGCCTGCACGGCGAAGAGGCCGCTGGTGACGATGAGCCCGATCGTGGTGACCAGCAGGATCGTGCGGCGGTCGAAGACGTCGGCCAGCGCACCGCCGTACAGGCCGAAGACGACGAGGGGCACCAGCCCGAAGACGCCGGTCAGCCCGACGTACGCCGAGGAGCCGGTCATCGCGTAGATCTGCGCCGGCACCGCGACGACCGTGAGCTGCGCGCCGATGACCGTCACGATGTTGGCGGTCCACAGGCGCCGGAAGTGCGGCTCCTTCAGGGGCCGGGTGTCCGCGGTCAGCCCGCGCCACCGTCCGGCCGGCACCCCGGCCGTCGACCTGCCCGCCCTCGCCACGCGCCAGAACCTACGCCTGCCGGTCACCACGTCCTGCGCCGAGGGTCACGAGCCCACAACGAACCGGCGCCGACCGTTGCCCCGGCCGCACCCTTTACTGTCTGCTGGCCCACGGACAGGAGGTCATCAGGTGACGGTCGTCGATGCCGACGTCGACTTCGGGGAGCTGGACAGGCAGGGCGGCCTGGGCGTGCGCTGCCTGGGGGTCGTGCACCTCTACCGCACCTTCGAGGGCCACGACGTCGTCGCGCTGCAGGGGGTCGACCTGTCGATCCGGCCCGGCGAGCGGGTGGCGTTCCTCGGGCCGTCGGGCTCCGGCAAGTCCACGCTGCTGACGCTGCTCGGCGGCATCCAGCGCCCCAGCGCGGGCCGGATCCTCCTCGGCGACGCCGAGATCTCCCGGCTCCCGGAGCCCGAGCTGGCGCGACTGCGCTCCCGCCGCGTCAGCACCATGCTGCAGGGCGCGACGCGCAACCTGCTGCCCTACGCCACCGCCCGGCAGAACATCGCCTTCGCCCGGCTCGCCCTCTCCGGCTCAGAGCGCAAGCAGGCCGTGCCCGATCGCGACCTGCTCGCACGGGTGGGACTCTCCGCCGTCGCCGACCAGGTCGTCTCCACCATGTCCGGCGGCCAGCGCCAGCGGCTCGCGCTCGCGTGCGCCGTCTCGACGGGCCCTCAGCTGCTGCTCGCCGACGAGCCGACCAGCCAGCTCTCCCACGAGGACCGCGACGCCGTCATCGGCCTCATCCACGAGCTCGGCGACGAGCTCGGCACCACCATCATCGTGGTCACCCACCAGCCCGAGGTCGCCGCGACCTTCCCGCGCACCATCACCATGAAGGGTGGCCGGGTCGGTCTCGAGGGACGCGACGGGGCGGAGTACGTGGTCATCGGCGCCGAGGGCGTCGTCCACCTGCCCACCCACCTCGCCGAGCAGTGGCCGCAGGGCACGCTGGTGCGCATCGAGCCCGAGGACGCCGACCGGCTGCTGGTCTCCCGCTCGGCGGAAGCTGTCACGAGGGCGGTCGACGGAGAGGCCCCCACCGCGTGAGCGACCTGAGACTGAGCGGGGTGCGCTACGAGCTGACCCGCACGCTGCTGCACGACCTCGACCTGACCTTCGCGGCCGGCCGGATGACCGCGCTGTCCGGGCCGTCCGGCTCCGGCAAGACCACGCTGCTCTCCATCGCCGGCGGTCTCCTCCGTCCGACCGCCGGCGAGGCGACGTACGCCGGAGCGCCGATGTGGCGCGGCACCGGCGACCCGCGCCCGGAGGTCTCGTTCGTCCTGCAGGTCTACGGCCTGGTGCCGATCCTGTCGGCCCGGGAGAACGTCTCGGTCGCGCTGCGCGCCCGTGACGTCGACCCCGACGAGGCCGACGAGCGGGCCGCGCAGGCGCTGGCCCGCTTCCACATCGCCGACCTCGCCGACCGTCAGGTCGAGGAGCTCTCCGGAGGTCAGATGCAACGTGTGGCACTGGCCCGTGGCCTCTGCGTCGGGGCCGGCGTGCTGCTCGCCGACGAGCCGACCTCCGAGCTCGACGAGGGCAACCGCGGGCTGGTGCTGGCCGAGCTGCGCCGCGAGGCCGACCGTGGCGCCGTCGTCGTGGTCGCCACCCACGACCCCGCCGTCGTCGACGCCTGCGACGACCACCACGCCCTCGACGAGGGCCGCCTGGTCGACCACACCGAGCCGGTGCACCTGCCTGCGGAGGGGTCTCGTGGCTCGCTGCGCTCGCACCTCGACCAGCGGGACGCCGGCTCGCACCTCGACCAGCCGGACGTCCAGGTGGTCGAGCAGGGAGGAGCGCCAGCGACGAGCGGGCGTCGAGACCACCCGACCGACGCCCCCGACCAGCCGGGGTCTCGTGGCTCGCTGCGCTCGCACCTCGACCAGCAGGACGCCGGCTCGGACCTCGACCGGCCCGAGGACGACGACCCGTACGAGCTGTTCCGCCGACCCCCGGGGAGCCCGTGAGCGGCACGCGGCCGCGGCTGCGGTCCCGCACCCTGCAGGGGGCGTGGGCGCGCAGGGGCACGCTGCTGCCCCTGTTCCTGCTGACCGTCGTGGTCGTCGGGGGTGTCGTGGCCGTGGTCGGGTTCGCCGCCGCCGCGGGGACCTCGCGCCTGCTGGCCGTGCCGCTGCTGCTCGTCGGGGCCGTCGCGGTGCCGGCCACGGGCCGCGAGCTGGCTGCCGCCCGGCGTACCGAGATCGCCCTGGCCCGCCTCCGCGGCCTGGAGGGCGGCGAGCTGTTCACGCTGCTGCTCGTCGAGCCGCTGCTGGTGCTCCTGCTCGGCGCCGCAGCCGGCACCGGCGCCGGCCTCGTCGTCGCCGACCTGGCCGCCCGGGCCTGGGTCGGCGACCCGATGGGGACCCCGGGTGCCGACGTCGCCGCCGCCGTCGCGGTGGTGCTGGTCGTCGCGCTGGTCGCGGTGCTCGTCGGCATGGCCGCTGCCCTGCGCGAGCCGCTGGTCGCCCAGGTCCGCGGCGCCGCCCGCCCCCGGTCCTCGGGAGTGGCCTCGGTCTTCGCCCAGGTGCTCGTGGTGGTCGGTGCGGTGGTCGCGGTCTACCGCGCGCGGGTCGTCGACGGCACCCAGTCCGACCTGCTCGTCCTCGCCGGCCCGGCCCTCATCGGGCTCGCCGCCGGGCACGTCGCGCTGTGGCTGATGGGCACCCTCGCCCGCGTCGGGGTACGCCGGACCGGCCGGCGTGGTCTTCCGGCCTACCTCGCCACGCGGCGACTGGCACGCTCGGCCGATGCCGCAGCGCCCCTGCGGGTGCTGGTCGCGGCGGGCGTGGTGGCCGGGCTGGCGGTCACGGGCGCGGTGCAGGTGGCGGCCTGGGCCGACGAGACGGCTCGGCTGCAGGCCGGCGCCCCCCTGCGCTTCGACCTCGAGCGGGGCGCCGGTGGCGACGCGGCCTCGGTCTTGGCGCTGACCGAGCGGCTCGATCCCGAGGGTGCGTGGCTGATGGGCGCGGTGCTGGTGCCCGGTGAGGGCTCGGTGCCCGCTCGGCGCGCCTTCGTCGACGTGGACCGCTTCGACCGGGTGGTGGGCGACTTCTACGCCGGCACGAGCGCGGCGCGGATCGCGGGGTTCGCCGACCGGCTGGTGGACCCGGCCTCCGCGGCCGGCGTGCCGACGCCGGCGTCCCGGGTGCTGGTCGAGATCGCGGGGGTGAGCCCCCGGGAGGAGGGCCGGCTGCGGCCGCGGGTCGAGGTGGCGCTGCGCCGCACCTCGGGGCAGGAGCTGCGCGTGTGGGTGGACAGCGAGCTCGGGCTCGACGGTGCGTCCCGGACGGTCTCGACCCCGGTGGACTGCGTCGAGGGCTGCACGGTCGTCTCGATCACCCTCGCGCGCGCCGACGACGACCGCGCGCTGCCGTTCCTGGTGACCGACCTGCGGCTCGGGTCGACCTC
>Ga0208056_100135_pt1 | contig 21701 bp, 16 predicted proteins | sample DeeseametaMP2052_FD_184178 | JGI IMG/M metagenome (GOLD analysis project Ga0208056, IMG submission 184178) | Marine microbial communities from the Deep Pacific Ocean - MP2052 (SPAdes) | ecosystem: Environmental > Aquatic > Marine > Oceanic | place: West of Cabo San Lucas, Mexico, North Pacific...
GTCCCCGGCCGCTCGGTCGTCCTCGCCCTCGGCGACGACGCCACCCCCGCCGTCACCGACGCCTCCGGCGACGCCCGCCGCCAGGCCCCGGTCACCGGCGCCTCCCGCGTCACCAGCGTCTCGGCCACCTTCCCCGGCGACGACGTGTACGCCGGCAGCTCGGAGACCCTGAAGTTCTACGTCGGCGACGCGGCGGCCGAGCCGGCCCCGGTCGTCGCCACGCCCGTGCAGGGCAACGCCACCGGCCTGGTCGGCTGGCTCGGCGGACTGCTCGGCCCGGTGGTCACCGTCATCGAGACGATCGTCTCCCCGGTCGAGGACGCCGTCGGCGTCCCCGCCATCTCCGGCCTGCTCGAGGCACTCGTCCCGACCCTCCAGGACGGCGCCGGCACCCTCGGTGCCGGCGTCGACGAGGCGCTGGCCACCATCGACCGCGAGGTCCTCGGCCGTACCCCGCTCGCGGACCTGTCGAGCACCGCGCAGTACACCTGGCGCGCCGTGACCCTCGGTGAGGGCGACGTCGTCCGGCGCGAGGAGTTCGGGGCCGTCATCGGCGTACCCCAGCTGCTCGACGTGACCGGCGACGGCACCGCCGACCTGATCGCCAACATCCGCCTCGTCGGGGTCGGCGTCAGCAGCACCGACGGCTTCTCGGCCACCCCGCGGCTGGAGGTCGTGCGCATCGGCGACGTCAGCCAGGAGCTGCCGATGAGCCTGCAGGCCGTGCTCGACCTCGGCGGCGACGAGGAGTACCGCTTCGGCTACGACACCCGCGCCTCCAACGCCCCGCGCGACTTCGCGGCCGACCTCGTGCTCGCCGACGGTGGCGTGACCCTCGAGGTCGCCAGCTCCGGCGAGGACGCGCTCGACGTGACCGGCGCTGTCGTCCCGGCCGCCGCCGACGGACAGTCCGCCCCCACGCCGACCGAGCCCGCCGACCTCGAGGCCCCGCTCCCCGCGCCCCCGGCGCCGGCCGAGCAGCGCTTCGCCATCAGCTTCGACAGCGCCCCGTCCCAGGCCGCCCTCGGCCTCGACCTCGGGTCCGACTCCCGCCTGGCCGCCCGGTTCAGCACCGACCGGCCGACCGCGGTGTCGCTGTCGATGACCGACGACTCCGGCGCCGACCGGGTCTTCCTCGCCGACGGCCTCATCGACGACGTCGAGGGCGAGGTCGGCATCCTCGTCGACGGCGACACCGACAGCGGCCTGACCGCCGAGGTCACCAGCCCCACCGGGCTGGAGGAGCTGTCGCTGCGTGCCGTCGAGCTCGACGCGGGCCGCACCGCATCCGACGTGCGGCTCGCGCTCACCGACGTGCCCGATACCGTCAGCTTCGCCCTCGACGCCGCCGGCGCCGGGGCCCTGACCGCCAGCGGACCGATCGGCGTCTTCGAGGCCGGCTACGCGTCCGGTCGGGAGCTCGCGCTGCTCGACGACCCGGCGTACCTCCGTCTCGACGAGCAGGGCGACGCCTCGTCCGTCGCGCTGCGGCTGCCCGGCTTCGAGGGGCTCTCGCTCGACCTGACCGACGACCTCGCCATCGGCCTCACCACGGCGCCCACCCCGCTGCGCGCCCTGGCGAACCTCGACGGTCTCGAGCTCGACGCCCGCGTCCTCGACGCGCCGCGCCGGCTCGACCTGGCCCTCGGCCGTGACGGCGCCGTCCGCATCGCCGGCTCCGACCCGATCTCCGAGGTACTCGTCGACGCGCACGACGACGCCGGGATCTTCGACGGCTCCACCGACCTGTCCCTGCGGCTGGTCGACGTGCCGAGCCTGCTCGAGGTCGGCGTCACCGACGGCGGCGTCTCCTTCGGCACCGGCGGCGAGCCGATCGGCCTGCTGGAGGTCTTCGCCGACAGCGGTACGCCGGTGGACCTGCCGGCCGACGCCGACGGCCTGGTCCTGCGCAGCTCGCCCGCCGGCACCCAGGTCGCCGGGCGCGTCACCGGTCTGCGCACCATCTCGGCCTCCCTCGACGGGCTGCCCGAGGTGCTGCTCGACACGGTCGCCGGCAAGGTGTTCGGCATCGAGCTGGTCGAGACCGACGCCGGCGGCGCCGAGACCGGCCGCCTCACCGCGTCGATCGACCACCTGGTCCCCAACGTCCGGCTCGGCCTGGTCGACGACGGCTCCGGTGCGACACGTCTGCGGTACTCCGCGGACGAGCCCACCAACGCCCTCACCTTCGACCTCGGGGACCTGCGTGGCTCCATCAGCAACCCGCTGCCGCGGGCGCTGGAGGTCTGCCAGGCCGGCGACGAGGCGTGCCTGCCCGACGTGGGTCTCGCCGACCCGACGCTCGGCTCGGTGCGGCTGTGGGCCGACGAGACGACCACCCTCGACATCGTCGACCCGAGCGGGTCGATGAACGTCAACGGCCTGCGACTGCGGGTGCTCGACCTCACCGGCTCGATCGACGGCGACACCGGTGGCCCGTTGTACCTCAACACCACCGAGTACGGCGAGGGCTGCGAGACCGGCTGCGCCCGACCCATCGAGGGCGGCTCGATCACCTCCGACATGGACTCGGTGAAGCTGACCTTCGCCCCGGGCAACGGGTTCAACGCCGACCGGGCGCTGACGAACCTCAAGGTCGACAAGATCCTCGGCGTCCCGGTCGGGCTGTCGGGGCAGAGCGGGACCGGCGCGATCACCTGCGTGCCGGCCACCACGATCCAGGTCAGGGTGCTGGACCTGTTCAACGTGTCCATCAAGGACGCGCTGTGCAACGTGCCGCGCACCAACTGACCTGACGACCCGGCCCAGGCGTCGGGGTCCGGGACGGGCGGCTCCCTCCGCTCGCCCCGCACCCCGGCGTCTCGGTCGTGGGTGCTCGGCCTGTCCCACGCGTCACTGGTGTCACAGGGGTCGCACGGCGGGGTTACTCCGCATTCTTTTTCACCCTTACTGCGCAGTAAGGGTGAGATCGAATGCGTCGTATCCCGGTCCGGCCGCCCTCACGCAGCCGGCAGGCCCACCCGGAACCCAGCACCCCCGAGGGCCGACGTCTCGTAGTCGATGGTGCCGTCGTTGGCGGTGAGCAGGTCGCGGACGATGTAGAGCCCCAGGCCGGAGCCGCGCTGCTTGCTGGTGCGGGCCTCCTGGGAGCGGCTGTAGCGCTCGAAGAGCTGCGGCACGAAGCGGGCGGGCACCCCGGGGCCGTCGTCCTCGACGAGGATCCCCACCCGCCGGTCGTTGACTTGCGTGGTCACGCGGACGTGGTGGCCGCCGTACTTCCTGGCGTTGCCGATCAGGTTGGTCATCACCTGCTCCAGGTGCACCGGGTCGACCCAGGCGACGGCGGGGACCAGCCCGGACAGGTCGACGTCGAGCTCCTGCTCGTTCATCTCCGCCGCGCTCAGGGCCGCCTGCACCGCGGTGCCGACCGCCTCGCGCACGTCGACGGCGGTGGGTCGGGCGGTCAGCCGGCCGGAGTCGATCGACTCGGTGGTCAGCGCGTTCTCCAGCAGGTCCACGATCGTCGTGGAGGCACGCTCGATGCGCCGCGCGACCGAGGTGACCTCGTCGTGGTACGGCCCGGTCGACAGCAGCTGTGCGAACCCCGCGATGACCGCCGCGGGCGTGCGCAGGTCGTGGGCGAGCATCGCGGTGAAGTCCTGGAGCGCCTGCACCTGCTTCTTGTGCGCGGTGATGTCGAGGATCTGGGAGATGAAGTAGAGCGGCTGGTCGTCCTCGTCGCGCACCAGCGCCACCGACAGCAGCGCCCACACGGTGCGGCCGGTGCGGGTGAAGTAGCGCTTCTCCATCTGGTACGACGTGATCTCGCCGTCCAGCGTCTGCTGGAGCAGCCCGAGGTCGAGGTCGAGGTCCTCGGGGTGGGTGATGTCCTGGAAGGTCATCGCCAGCAGGTCGGCCTCGTCGTACTCCAGCATCTGCAGCAGGGCGCTGTTGACCTGCCTCCACGAGCCGTCGAGCTCGACGATGGCCTGCCCGATCGGGGCGTGGGCGAAGGTCAGCTCGTTGCGCGCCAGCTGCTCGCGCAGGGCGCGCTGGAAAGCACGGTCGGTCTGCTCGACGCTCATCCCGCTCCCCCTCGCTCGCCCGCCGGGCACGGGCGTGCCCTCCAGGATCGTAAAGGGGGGCTCCCGGCCCGTCCCGTGATCGGGGCGGCCTTCACTTTTGACCCCATCGTCATCCACGGGATCCGCGCGGACCTTAGGGTCGTGCCCATGCACCTTCTCGACTGCCCGACGCAGGACTACGCCTGGGGGACGGCCCAGGACATCCCGTTCTTCCTGGCGCGGCCCTCCACCGGCGCGCCGGTGGCCGAGGTGTGGATGGGCACCCACCCGCTGGGCCCGGCGATGGTCGACGGCGAGCACGGCAAGGTGCCGCTCTCCGACGTCGCCGGGGAGCTGCCGTTCATGATGAAGATCCTCTCCGCGGCCCGGCCGCTGTCGATCCAGGTTCACCCCAACGCCGAGCTGGCGCGCAAGGGCTTCGAGGCCGAGGAGGCCGCCGGGATCCCGCTGGACGCGCCGCACCGGCTCTACAAGGACGCCAACCCCAAGCCGGAGATGGTCTACGCGCTGACGCCGTTCGACACCCTGGTCGGGTTCCGGCCGACGGCGGAGATCCTGCGGATCCTCTCGCCGCTGGACCACCCGGTCGCCCAGCGGATGGTCGACCAGCTGACCCGCAACCCCGGCTTCCACGGCATCGTGCGGATGCTGGAGCGGCTGCTGATGGAGCCGCCGTCGGTGCACGAGGTGCACCAGGTCGTGGCGCTGTGCCACGCGCGCCTGGGCCTAGGTCTGGACATCAAGCGCGCCTACGCCTCGGTCGTGGAGATCGCGCCGCACTACCCCGGTGACGTCGGGGTGATCGTGTCGATGCTGCTCAACCGGCTCACGCTCCAGCCCGGTGAGGCCGCCTACCTCGGCGCCGGCATCATCCACGCCCACATGAGCGGCATGTGCGTGGAGGTGATGGTCAACTCCGACAACGTGCTGCGCGCCGGGTTGACCCCCAAGCACCTCGACCCCGCCGGGGTGGTGGCCAGCATCGACGCCGAGATGTCGCGCCTGGCGCGGGTCACCCCCGAGCTGGTCGGCACCAGCACCGACGTCTTCGAGCCCGGCGAGGGGGAGTTCGGGCTGGCGGTGTGCCAGACCTCGCAGGCCGACCGCGACGGCGTGGAGCTGCCCGAGATCGACGCCCGCATCCTGGTCTGCACCGGTGGCGAGGTCGAGCTGACCAACGCCCACGGGGAGACGCTGCGCCTCACGCGCGGGTCGGTGATGTACGCCGGCCCCGAGGACGGCGCCCTCCGCGTCCGTGGCACCGGCGAGGTCGCCCAGGCCTACCACCCCGCCCAGGAGGGCCGGCGCCGCAAGATGCTCGACCTGGTCTGAGGGCTACTCCGCCGGGGTGCTCGTGGCCTGGTCGTCGGCCACCCGCCGGGCGCGGCTGCGACCCAGCACCACCGCCGCGCACAACCCGCCGAGCACCAGCAGGTCGGCCCAGGTGAGGAACCGGTCCAGCGAGAGACTCTCGCGCAGGTCCATCAGCGCCGTGTGCCCGTTGACGAACATCAGGTAGCTGCCCAGGTAGTACGCCGCCAGCAGCGCGCCCAGCGCACCTGCGACGGCCCCCGTGCGCGCCCACGCGCCGTCGCGCCAGCGCTCCACGCAGACGATCGCGAGGGCGGCGTACACCAGCACGCGCGCGACCTCGTGGACGAAGTACTCCACCGGCATCCCGAGAACCATGGGCGTCACCCTGCCACGGAGCGCCGACGGTCTTGACGTGCGGTGTGAGCCTTGGCACAGTCTCCCTGTCCGACCGAGCGATCGCTCGGTCTCGGGAGGGACAGGAGGCTCGGGAGATGCAGACCGCACAGGGGAGTCTGGACGTCGGTCTGGACGCAGCGTGGCGCGCACGGGTGGTCGCGGCACCGCGCGGCGTCGCCGTGCTGCACGAGGACGTGGTGTGGTCCGCGGAGGAGCTCGACGCACGCGTGGACGCGATGGCCGTGGGCCTCGAGCGCGCCGGCATCGGCGGCGGCGACCGGGTGGGGCTGCTGCTCCAGAACGTCCCCGACGCGCTCACGACGCTGCTCGCCGCCTGGCGACGCGGCGCGACCGTGGCCCTGCTCAACCCGATGTACGCCGGTGAGGAGCTGCGGCACCTGCTGCGCGACTCCGGCGCCCGGCTCGTCGTCACCGACTCCTCGCTGTGCGCCCGCCTGGCCGAGGCGGCGACCGGCACCGACGTCGAGACCGTGTGGGCCACCACCGACACCGGCACCGCCGACCGCCCCGCGGTCCCGGCCGGGGTGACCGCCCTCGACGACGTCGTCGCCGAGCACGCCGGCAGCACCCCGAGCACGGTCACGACCGAGCCCGAGGACGTCGCCCTGCTGACCTACACCTCCGGCACGACCGGCCCGCCCAAGGGCGCGATGAACACCCACGCCAACGTCCTCGCCGTGGCGGCGGGCGTCCGCGAGCAGATGGGCCTGGGGGCCGAGGACCGCGTGCTGTGCGTGGCCCCGGTCTTCCACATCACCGGCGCGGTCATCACCACGGCCGCACCGCTGCTGGCCGGCTCCGCCGTCGTGCTCGTCGGGCGGACCTCCCCGGAGAAGATCGTCGAGGCCTGCCGCCGCAACGGCGTCACGACCACGACCGGCTCGATCACCGTCTACCACGGCCTCGCCCAGGCCGAGGGCGCCGACCGCGGCACCTTCGCGAGCATCCGGCACCTGTGGTCCGGCGGCGCGCCGGTGCCGCCGGCGACCGTGGACCGCTTCGCCGACTCCTTCGGGCTCTACATCCACAACATCTTTGGCATGACCGAGACCACCTCGGCCTGCATCGCCGTCCCGCTCGGGGAGCGGGCCCCCGTCGACCCGGTCACCGGCTCCCTGGCCATCGGCAAGCCCTACCCCGGCGTCGAGGTGCGGGTGCTGAACCCTGCCGGCGAGCCGCTCGGCCCGCGCGAGCACGGAGAGCTGGAGATCACCGGCCCGAGCATCGTGCCCGGTTACTGGCGCAACGAGGAGGCGACGGCGCGCACCATGCCCGGCGGCCGGCTGCGCACCGGTGACGGCGCGATGGTCGACGAGGACGGCTGGGTCTACATCGTCGACCGGCTCAAGGACCAGATCAACACCTCCGGCTACAAGGTGTGGCCGCGCGAGGTCGAGGACGTCCTCACCCGGCACGACGCGGTGCACCAGGTCGCGGTCGTCGGGGAGCCCGACGACTACCGCGGCGAGGCGGTCGTGGCGCACGTCGTGCTCGTGCCGGGCGGCTCGGCCGACCCCGAGGAGCTGGTCGCCTTCGCACGCGAGCGGCTGGCGGCGTACAAGGTGCCGCGGCGGGTGGTCCTCACCGACGCGCTCCCCACCACCGCCACCGGCAAGATCCAGCGTCGCGCGCTGCGCGGCACCTGACGCTCCGGCGGGCTCCCCCCCCGCCCACCCCGACCACCCCCTCTCGGACCTCTCGGACGCTCGACCCACCCCTCTCTCGGAAGGCTGCCCATGCTCTCCTCCCTGTCCCGACCCCTGAGCCGCTTCGTGGAGCGGTGGATACCCGGCCCGCTGGCGCTGGCGGTCCTGCTCACCGCCGTCGTGGCGGTGATGGCGCTGACCATGACCGACGCCTCCGCCGACGAGGTCGTGCTGGCCTGGGGCGACGGCCTCACCGGCCTGCTCGCCTTCATGACCCAGGTGGCGCTGGTGCTGCTGCTGGGCTACTCGCTGGCCAACGTCGGCCCCGCGCACAAGCTCCTGGTCAAGGTCGCGCAGCTGCCGCGCAGCCCCCGCCAGGCCTACGGGTACCTCGCGCTGGTCGGCGGCCTGGCCTCGCTGGTCAGCTTCGGCCTCGGGCTGATCGTCGCGGGCGTCATGGCGGTCGAGGTCTCGCGGGTCTTCCGCGACCGCGGCCGGCCGCTGCACTACCCGCTGCTGGTCGCGGCCGGCTACTCCGGCTTCGTGGTGTGGCACATGGGCTACTCCGGCTCGGGCCCGCTGAACGCCGCCACCGAGGGCGGTGCCTACACCGACCTGCCCGGCGGGCTGGTCCCCGTCGCGGAGACGACCTTCTCCTCCTGGAACATCATCGCCACGCTGGTCACGCTGGTCGTCATCACCGTCGCGATGATGGCGCTCGCCCCCTCGGACGAGAAGGACGTGATCGCCGCCCCCGACGCGGTGTACGACGAGGCGGCCGAGGCCCCGGCGGCGACGTCGGTCGACCACGAGACCCGGCCCTCGCCGGCGGACCGCATCGACACCTTCCGCGGCGTCACGCTGCTGGCCGGGGTCTTCATGTCGACGTACCTCGTGCTGTTCTTCTACGACAACGGGTTCACGCTCAACCTCGACCTGGTCAACTGGACCTTCCTGGCGCTGATCCTGCTGCTCGTCGGCAACGCCAAGGAGCTCGCCGAGCTGATCGCCCGCGGCGGCCGCACCGTCGGCGAGGTGCTGCTGCAGTACCCGCTCTACGCCGGCATCATCGGGATGATGGGCGCGACCGGCCTGGTCGAGATCATCAGCGAGTTCTTCATCGACGTCTCCAGCCCGGGCACGCTGGGCGTGCTGGCCTTCCTCTCCGCGGGGCTGCTCAACATGTTCGTGCCCTCCGGCGGCGGCCAGTTCGCACTGATGGCGCCCCTGTTCGCCGGGGCCGCCGACGCCCAGGGGGTCGACCAGTCGGTGGTGATCATGGCGATCGCGTACGGCGACCAGTGGACCAACATGATCCAGCCGTTCTGGGCGGTGCCGCTGCTGGCGGTCGCGGGCCTGCGGGTGCGCGACATCCTGGGCTACACCTTCGTGACGCTGGTGCTGTCCGGCATCGTCTTCGCAGGGACGCTGATGATCGTCGGCGCCGGCTGAGCCGACGCCGACGCCCCAGCACAGAGGCGCCGGGGTCGTCCGCGAGGACGGCCTCGGCGCCTCGGGCGTCGTACGGCGTGAGTGGCGCGGTCAGCTACGGGCGGCCTTGCGGGCGCGCGAGGCGATCTTGGCGCGCTCGTTCTGGTCGAGGATGACCTTGCGGATGCGGACGCTGTCGGGGGTGACCTCGACGCACTCGTCCTCGCGGCAGAACTCCAGGCACTGCTCCAGGCTGAGCTTGCGCGGCGGGATGAGCTTCTCGAAGTTGTCGGAGGTGGCGGACCGGATGTTGGTCTGCTGCTTCTCCTTGGTGATGTTGACGTCCATGTCGTCGGCGCGGGAGTTCTCGCCGACGATCATGCCCTCGTAGACCTCGGTGGTCGGCTCGACGAACATCGTGCCGCGCTCCTGGAGCGAGGTCATCGCGTACGCCGTCGCCGCACCCTTGCGGTCCGCGACCAGCGAGCCGGAGTTGCGCGAGCGGATCTCGCCGGCCCACGGCTCGTAGCCCTCGGAGATGTGGTGGGCGATGCCGGTGCCGCGGGTCTCGGTGAGGAACTCGGTGCGGAAGCCGATCAGGCCGCGCGCGGGGACGACGAACTCCATGCGCACCCAGCCGGTGCCGTGGTTGGTCATCTGCTCCATGCGGCCCTTGCGGGTGGCCAGCAGCTCGGTGATCGCGCCGAGGTACTCCTCGGGGGCGTCGATCGTGAGGCGCTCCATCGGCTCGTGGACCTTGCCGTCGACCTCCTTGGTGACCACCTGCGGCTTGCCGACGGTCAGCTCGTAGCCCTCGCGGCGCATCTGCTCCACGAGGATCGCCAGCGCCAGCTCGCCGCGGCCCTGGACCTCCCACGCGTCGGGGCGGTCGGTCGGGAGGATCTTGAGGGAGACGTTGCCGATCAGCTCGGAGTCCAGGCGGTCCTTGACCAGGCGGGCGGTGACCTTCGAGCCCTTCACCTTGCCCACGAGCGGGGAGGTGTTGGTGCCGATGGTCATCGAGATGGCCGGGTCGTCGACGTGGATCAGCGGCAGGGCGACCGGGTTCTCCGGGTCGGCCAGGGTCTCGCCGATGGTGATGTCGGGGATGCCGGCGATGGCGACGATGTCACCGGGGTGGGCGACCTCGCCGGGCTTGCGCTCCAGGCCCTCGGTGATGAGGAGCTCGGAGATGCGGACGTTCTTGACCTCGCCGCTGCGCTGCATCCAGGCCACGGTCTGGCCCTTCTTCAGCTCGCCCTGGTGGATGCGCAGCAGCGCCAGGCGACCCAGGAACGGGCTGGAGTCGAGGTTGGTGACGTGTGCCTGCAGGGGCGCGCCCTCGACGTACTTCGGGGCGGGGATGGTCTCGATGATCGTGCGGAACAGCGGCTCGAGGTCCTGGGAGTCACCGGGCAGGGTGCCGTCCTCGGGCTGCTCGAGGCTGGCGACGCCGGCCTTGCCCGAGGCGTAGACGACCGGGAAGTCCAGGGCGTCCTGGGAGTGCGACTCGTCGAGCAGGTCCATGAACAGCTCGTAGGTCTCGTCGACGACCTCGGAGATCCGGGCGTCGGACCGGTCGGTCTTGTTGACGACCAGGATCACCGGCATGTCGGCGTTCAGCGCCTTGCGCAGCACGAAGCGGGTCTGCGGTAGCGGGCCCTCGGAGGCGTCGACCAGCAGCACGATGCCGTCGACCATCGACAGGCCGCGCTCGACCTCGCCACCGAAGTCGGCGTGGCCGGGGGTGTCGATGATGTTGATGGTCATGCCGTCGGGCGCCGAGGGGCCGACGTACTTCACCGCGGTGTTCTTCGCGAGGATCGTGATGCCCTTCTCGCGCTCGAGGTCACCGGAGTCCATGACGCGCTCGGCGACGCCCTCGGCCTCGTGGGCGCTGAACGCGCCGGCCTGGTGGAGCATCGCGTCGACGAGGGTGGTCTTCCCGTGGTCGACGTGGGCGACGATGGCGACGTTGCGGAGCTGGGCGGAGCGGGTCTCTGGCACGGGCCACGAGTCTAGGTCCGGCGCGCGGATACGCCGATTCCTTGCCGCCGGGCGCCCCGCCGCCTCAGCCCGCCAGCGACCCCCCGAAGATCTGCCAGGCCAGGGCGCTCTTGGCGACCAGGCTCAGCACCAGGTACGCCTTCTCGCCGAAGCCGTAGCTCGCCCAGGGCCCCACGCCGCGGTACTGCAGCCACTGGTTGAGCCCGAAGCTGGAGAAGAACACGAACAGGCTCACGACGATCCCGTAGACGAAGCCCGGCACCTCCGGGGCGCCGACGGTGCTGACCACGATCGCCACCCACGGCGCCAGCCCGGCGACGGTGCCCGCCCAGAACGGCAGCATCGTGCGGGTCGGCTCGCCGGGCGGGTTCACGGCCTCCTGGACCCAGCCGAAGAGGATCATCGCGACGTTGGCGCCGGCGATCGCGATCACCGCGGAGACCTCCGTGATGCCGTTGTAGGAGGCGATGAGCAGGATCATCAGCGTGGCGCTGACGGAGTACTCCACCCAGCGGAACCGGTTGATCCCGGCCCGCAGGTCGCGCTCGTAGACCGCGCGCGCCACCGTCGCGGTCAGCCCGTGGTCGAGTGCGGCCAGCAGGAGGAACGCTGCGACGGCGTACCCGATCCGGACGTCGAAGAGTGCCTCGCCCTGCGGCGGCGTGGTGCCCGGCGGGCCCTCGGGGAAGGTCTCGACGACGCTGATCGCGAAGTCGCCGGCCAGCACCAGCACGAGCACCGCCTGGGCGGCGTGCAGGATCGTGAGGCCGAGGTTCCAGCGGCGCAGGGAGGCCAGGGCGGCGTCGTCGGTGCCGCTCGCGCGGGGAGGTGCGGAGGTGGAGGTGCTCATGCCTCCTCAGTATCCACTCGCGGCTGCTTCGTGCAGGTGGCCGCTTCACCCCCTTGTCCCTCGGGACGTCATCCGTCCCGCGGGAGCGGGGGTGCCCGGGAGATCCACAGCTCGGTCGAACTTCGGTAACGCGGGTCGTTGGGCCCTTCCCGGGCGGGTGCCGGCTCCCTACGCTCGGGCGGGTGACGTTGGCTGGGGGGCCGCGCGATCACGCGCGAGGACGACTCGCGTCGGCGGTGGCCGGCGCTTTGCTGGTGACCTCCGGGATCGCCTCGACGACCGTCGGTGCGGCGGTGCCCGCGGTGGCCGACGACCCGCCCGCGGCGACGGTCGAGCCGGAGTCGACCGAGCAGGAGTCGGCCGAGCCGGACGAGGCGGGGCCGAGCACGCTCGGGCCCATCGCCGTGGCGGTGAACAGCCGCGGGACGTCGTACGTCGGGTTCGAGCACGGGCGCGGGGTGGTGCGGCTGGGCGCCGACGGCACGCGGCGCAGGGCGCTGCCGGTGCCCGGCGGGCTGCCGGTCACCGGGCTCGCGGTCGACGGGCGCGACCAGCTGTGGGTCGACGACGGCGAGCGCGTCTCGCTGCTGGACCGGCGCGGACGGCTGGTGCGGACCTTCGCCCACCGGCCGGTGCTGAGCTGCCCCGTCGACGGCGGTGACGCGCGGAGGTACGGCGACCTCGCGCTCGGCCCGGGAGCGGTCTACGTCGCGGACCGCTGCCGCGGGACGGTCGCGGAGTACTCCCGCACCGGCGTGCTGCGCGCGACCGTCGTGCTGCCGGGAGGTACGCCGGCGGGCGGCCTGGCCTTCCTCCGCGCCGGCCAGGGGCGACCCGACCGGCTGCTGGCGACGGTGCCGGACCGCGCGCGGTTGCTGGTCTTCGACGCGGCCCGCTTCGGTGACGGTGCCCGGCCGCTGCAGGTGCGCAAGGTGCGTCGCGTGGGCGGCGGGAAGCGGCCTCGGCCGAGCGGCGTGGTGGCCGACCGGTTCGGCCAGGTGGTCGTCATCGACGCGGCCAACCAGGTGTTGCAGTTCCTCGACGGGGACAACGAGTTCTCGCTCTACCGGACCCGGGGCGTGCCGGGTCGAGGCGGCTCCGGGGTGGGTCGGCTGCGGGGCGCCGCGGCGCTGGCGCAGTTCGCCCAGGACGGCAGCGGCCTGGCGGGAAACCTCTGGATCGCCGACACCGGCAACCGTCGGGTGCAGCGCTTCGACTCCGGCACCTACACGTGGTTCGCCCGGACGGTGAGGGCGCCCGACGTCGACCCGCTGGCCGCCGAGCCCGAGCCGTGCGCCGGTCCGGTGTCGGTGCGGGTCAACGCCGGTGAGTCCTGGACGCGCACCCCGCAGGTGACGGTGCGGGTCGTCGCGCCCGCGGACGCCACGGGGCTGACGTTCGCCGCGCTGGGCGGTGGGTCGTCGGAGCCGGGGGAGCCGGTGTCGGTGGGGCTGCGCGAGGACTGCGACTACGACTGGCTCCTCTCGGCCGGGGACAGCGGTGTGCAGGTGCGCATCGACGGCGGTGCTCGCGACGGCGAGGTGCTGGCCGACCGGATCGGGCTCGACACCAGGGCCCCGCGCGTGAAGGCGGTGTCGGCGCGCTGGGTGCGGCGCGAGCAGCGGTGGGAGCTCCGGGTGCGTGCGGTGGACCGGGCCGGTCCCGCGGGTGCGGCCGGCGCGGCCGGTCGCTCGGGGGTCAGCGGGCCGCACACCGTCCTGCACGCGGGGCGGCGCAACGGGTCGGCCGGGACCGTGCGCGTGGTGGACGGCCGGGCCGTCGGGTACACGCGCAACGACCGGTTGCTGGACTGGGTCCGTGTGCTCGACCGGGCCGGCAACGCGAGCGACTGGGTGCGCGTGAAGCGCCGCTGACCGGCGTACGGCTGCGTGGGCTGCGTGGGCTGCGTGGGCGGGATGGGTCGAGCCGGCGTGTCGATACGCCGGTTCGGCGTGCGACGGCCCTGAGGGGTGGGTCGTCGGCGACGTACTGTCGAGGCCATGGCGAACCTCGCGACGGCCCGACGCGTCGACCTCAACGACCTGCTGCACTTCGTGCGGCCGCTGCACCACATGACGCTGGTGACCTTCCGGCGCGACGGGCGTCCCCAGATGTCGCCGGTCACCGGGGGAGTCGACGCCGACGGGAAGATCGTGATCTCGACCTACCCCGACCGCGCGAAGGCGGTGAACCTGCGGCGCGACCCGCGGTGCTCGGTGCTGGTGCACGGGCAGGAGTGGGACGACGCCTACGTGCAGGTCGACGGCGAGGCGGCCGTGCTCGACATGCCGTCGCAGGCCGCCGAGGACGGGCTGGTGGAGTACTTCCGCTGCATCTCCGGGGAGCACCCGGATTGGGAGGAGTACCGCGCCGCCATGCGCCGCCAGGGCAAGTCGCTGCTCCGGATCACCCCCACCTCGTGGGGCCCGATCGCCACCGGCGGCTTCCCGCCGGACCGCGCGCCGCAGGGCTGAGCCCGGCTGGTCCGGCTCGCCCCGCCGAGGTCTCAGGGGCCTCAGTCGTCACAGGGGTCGCGCGGCGGGGTTAGTCCGCACGAGATCTCACCCTCAACGCGAGTCGAGGGTGAGATCTCGTGCGGAGTAGCCCCGCGGAGCTTCAGCCCAGCGCGCGGTCGAGCGCGGCTTCGACGTGCAGGCTGGTGCAGGGGAAGACGGGGATGTCGGCGTCGGCCTGGCGGACGAGCAGCTCGAGCTCGGTGCAGCCGAGGATGACCCCGCCCGCGCCGGCGTCCCAGAGGTCGTCGATGAGGCTGACGACGGTACGCCGCGACTTGGTGACCACGCGGCCGTGCACGAGCTCGTCGTAGATGATCGTGTTGACCGTGTCGTGGTGGTCCGCGGGCGGCACGTGGACGGTCAGGCCGTGCGAGGAGAGCCGGTCGGTGAAGAAGGACCGCTCCATCGCGAACGTCGTGCCCAGGAAGCCGACCTGCGTGAGCCCCGCGGCCTTGCACGCCTCGGCGACCACGTCGGCCAGGTGCAGCACCGGGATGCCCACGGCGGCCTCGACCTGGTCGAAGACCCGGTGGAACGTGGTGGTGCACAGCAGCAGGAAGTCGGCGCCGGCGCGCTCCACGCCCTGCGCGGCCTCGACCAGGATGCGCGCGACGCCGTCCCAGTCCTCGGCCTCCTGCAGGCGCGTGACCTCGGCGAAGTCGACCGACGACATGATCGTCTTCGCCGACGACAGGTCGCCGACCCGCTTCTCGACACCGGTGTTGAGGAGTTCGTAGTAGGCGGCGCTGCTCTCCCAGCTCATCCCGCCGATGAGTCCGATCGTCTGCACGGCCCGCAGTCTTCCACGCGCCGTACGCCGGCGAGCCACCTGTCCGTGACCCGGCCGCGTCACGTTCGCCGAGCGCGGGCGCAACCATTCCGGGACCGACTCGGTCTCGACGCCCGTCGCGACCTCGTCCCTCGGTCGCGGGGCTCGCTCGACCTCCACCGGACCAGCCCTTCACTCCGCTCAGGGCTCCCGGTGGACCTTGTGCTGGGCGGCCTGGGCGCGGGGGCGGATGACCAGCTCGTCGATGTTGACGTGCGGCGGTCGGGTGACGACCCAGGAGATCGCGTCGGCGACGTCCTCGGCGACCAGCGGCTCGCGGACCCCGGCGTACACCGCGTCCGCCTTGTCCTGGTCCCCGCCGAAGCGGACCAGGGAGAACTCGTCGGTCCTCACCATGCCGGGCGCGACCTCGCACACCCGCACGGGCTGGTCGAAGAGCTCCAGGCGCAGCGTCTCGGTGACGACCTGGGTGCCGTGCTTCGCGGCCGTGTAGCCCGCGCCGCCCTCGTAGGCGATCCGGCCCGCGGTCGAGCCGACGTTGCAGATCACGCCGGCGCCCGAGGCCTTCAGTGCCGGCAGCAGGGCGCGGGTGACGAGCATCAGCCCGATGACGTTGACCTCGTACATCGCGCGCCACTGCTCGGCGTCGGCCTCCGCCACCGGGGCCGACCCGAACGCGCCGCCGGCGTTGTTGACCAGCACGTCGAGCCGGTCGCCGACGGTCGAGGCGAGCGCGGCGACGGAGTCCTCGGAGGTGACGTCGACGGTCACGGGGGTGCCGCCGATCTCCTCGGCCAGCTCGAAGACCCTCTCGGTGCGCCGGGCCGCGCAGTAGACGTGGAACCCCTCCGCGGCCAGGGCGCGCGCGGTGGCGGCGCCGATGCCGCTGCTGGCGCCGGTCACGACGGCGGTACGACGGGTGTCGGACTCGGTGTGGGAGGTCATGGCGTCATCGAACCACCCGGTCCGCGAGGGGACCCACAGGCGGGTGGGACGGCTCTGGTCCCGCGGTGCCCGGTGGTGCACGATGGGGCAGCGCTCGAGCCGGGTCGGGTGCGGCCGTCGTGGGGCGGCGTCGTGGGGCCGGACAGGTCCCCCAGGGAGCGTCGGGAGGGTTCGTTGCGCGTGCAGGTCGGGACCGTCGTCAGCGGCATCGGGGTGCTCGGGGCCGGGGCGTGGGTCGCACGCTGGGCCACCGACCTCGACCCGCTGCTGTGGGTGGGTGCCGCGCTGCTCACCGTCGTCGCCGTCGCCGCGGGCGCGGGGATGGTCAAGCCCGTCCCGCTTCGTGCGGTCGTCGGGGTCTGCCTGGCGCTGCTGTGCTGGTCGCTCGGCGCCGTCGCCGGGCTCGACGGCGACCCGATGCGCGCCGGCATCGCCGGCCTGGTGCTGTTGGTGGTCGTGCCGGTGGCGTGGGAACGGGTACGCCCGGTCGGGCCGAGGCGGGCGACCGGGTCCTCCGCGGCGCCCGCGCGGGCCGGGCGGACCGCCGCCAAGCGCGCGGCCCAGAAGCGGTCGGCGGAGAAGCGTCCCGGCAGCCACGCGCGTTGAGCCCGACGGGCGGGCGGCGCCCGCCGGCGTACCGGCCCACCACCCGTGGGGTGGGAATGCCCCGGGGTGGTCGGGTGTTCACTGGTGCTGAGCCCGACCCGACCGTCGTCCACCGTCGCTGACCCGTTCATCACCCGTCGATCACCCGTGAGGGAGCCTGTGAGTCCTGATGTCGCCCGGCCCGTGCGCCGTCTCGCGATGATCAGCCTGCACACCTCCCCGCTCGACCAACCGGGCACCGGTGATGCGGGCGGCATGAACGTCTACGTCATCGAGCTGGCCCGACGTCTGGCGCGGCAGGGCATCGAGGTCGACGTGTTCACCCGCGCCACCTCCTCCGCGCTGCCGCCGGTCGTCGAAGCCGCCGACGGGGTGCTGGTGCGCCACGTCCACGCCGGTCCCTACGAGGGCCTGGCCAAGGACGCGCTGCCCGGCCAGCTGTGCGTGTTCGCCCGCGAGGTGCTGCGCACCGAGGCCGCGCAGCCGCGGGGGCACTACGACGCCGTGCACTCGCACTACTGGCTGTCCGGCCAGGTCGGCGCGCTCGCCCGCGACCGGTGGGGCGTGCCGCTGGTGCACACCATGCACACGATGGCCCGGGTCAAGAACGAGTCGCTCGCCGAGGGCGACACCCCCGAGCCCGAGGCCCGCGTCATCGGCGAGCAGCAGGTGGTCGAGGCCGCCGACGTGCTGGTCGCCAACACCGACATCGAGGCCAAGCAGCTGATCAACCTCTACGACGCCGACCCCGGTCGCGTCGAGGTCGTCCACCCCGGCGTCGACCTCGAGGTCTTCCGGCCCGACTCCCAGGCCGCCGCCCGCGCCGCGCTGGGCCTGCCGGCCGACGCGCAGGTCGTGCTCTTCGCGGGCCGCATCCAGCCACTGAAGGCGCCCGACGTGCTGCTGCGCGCGGTCGCCGTGCTGCTCGAGCGCCAGCCCGCGCTGCGCTCGCGGCTCGTGGTCCCGGTCGTCGGCGGCCCCTCCGGGTCGGGCCTGGAGCACCCGGAGTCGCTCGCCGAGCTCGCGGTCACCCTCGGGCTCGACGACGTCGTGCGGTTCGTCCCGCCAGTGGCCCAGTCGCAGCTGGCGCAGTGGTACGCCGCCGCGACACTGGTCGCCGTGCCGAGCTACAACGAGTCGTTCGGGCTCGTCGCGGCGGAGGCGGGCGCGTGCGGTACGCCGGTGGTGGCTGCGGCCGTGGGCGGGCTGCCCACCGTCGTACGCCATGAGCGCAGCGGGCTGCTCGTCGACACCCACGACGACACCGACTGGGCGCGCGCGCTCGGGCGGGTGCTGACCGAGCCGGGCCTGCACGACCGGCTGGCGGCGGGCGCGGCGGCGCAGGCACGGGAGTTCAGCTGGGACGCGACGGCCGGCGCGATGCTGGAGACCTACGAGCGGGCCCGGCAGCTGATGAGGGCGGAGGTCACGGCGTGATCGAGCAGGAGCTGGACCCGAAGCGGGACGAGGGCCGCGACCAGGTCATCGAGGTCGTGCGCGGCTACCTCGCCGACAACGAGCTGGAGTCCGACGAGGTCGCCGACGGGGTGTTCTCGTTCGCGCTGCCCGGCGAGAAGAAGCTGCAGACCCCCGTGCGCCTCGACGTCGGGCCGCACGCCCTGGGCATCCACGCCTTCGTGTGCCGCCGCCCGGATGAGAACCACGAGCGCGTGTGGCGCTGGCTGCTCGAGCGCAACCTGAAGATGTACGCCGTCGCGTTCGCCTGCGACCACCACGGCGACATCTACCTCGATGCCCGGCTGCCGCTGGCCGTCGCCACCCCCGACGAGCTCGACCGGCTGCTCGGGTCGGTGCTGAGCTACGCCGACGAGTCGTTCAACGCGATCCTCGAGCTCGGCTTCGCCTCCTCGATCCGCAAGGAGTGGGAGTGGCGCAAGCTGCGCGGGGAGTCCACCCGCAACCTCGAGGCGTTCCGGGGCTGGCTGGAGGCCGAGGACGCCGCCGGCGGGGCCGGCGGTGCCGGCGGGGCCGGCGGGGCTGGCGGTGCCGGCGGGGCTGGCGGGGCTGGCGACGCGGCCGAGGGCTGAGTCCCAGGGGTCACTCGGGTCCCGTCGACGGGATACTCCGCACGAGTTCTCACCCTCGACTCGAGCTGGGGGTGAGAACTTGTGCGGACTAACCCGCTTCCCGTCAGCCCACCCGACCCGCCGCGCCGGAGCCCCCACCGAGGCTCAGCTCGTGGGCGGGGACGGGGCGCCCGAGGTGGTAGCCCTGGACCAGGCGGACCGAGAGGGTCCGCAGGATCGCGGCCTGGGCCTCGTTCTCGACCCCCTCGACGACGACCTCGACCGGGGCGGTCTCGAGCAGGCCGAGCACCGCGCGCAGCAGGTCGAGGTCGGCCGGGGAGTGGTCGATGCGGGCGACCAGCGAGCGGTCGACCTTGACGGTGTCCACGGGCAGGTCGAGCAGCTGGCCGATCGAGGACCAGCCGGCACCGAAGTCGTCGATGCCCAGCCGCACGCCCAGCGCCCGCAGGTCCTCCAGGGTCCGGCGCACCTCGCGGTCGCCGATCATCAGGTCGGTCTCGGTCAGCTCGAGCAGGAGCGCGGTCGGCGGGAGGTCGTGGAGGCTGAGCGCCCGCGCCACCGCGGCGGCGTACGCCGATGAGCGCAATTCGACAGGGCTGACGTTCACGTGGACCGTCACGTAGCGGTGCGACCGCCACCAGGCCGAGGCCTGCCGCAGGGCCCGGTCGAGCACCCACTGCCCCAGCGGGTGGATCAGCCCCGATGCCTCCGCGACCGCGATCGCGTCCGTCGGTGCGACCGGGCCGTGGACCGGGTGCCGCCACCGAAGGAGGGCCTCCACGGCGGTGATCCGCCCGGTGCGCAGGTCCCGCACGGGCTGGTAGGCCAGCGACAGCTGCTCGTCGGGACGGCCGAGGGTCTCGGCCAGGTCGCCGGTGAGGCTGAGGGCCCGGGCCGCCGGGTGCTCGGCTCCCTCGGGGTCGAACCACCGCACCCCGCCCGGCGAGCGGCGGTCGGTGTCGAACACCGTCCGGCGGGCCTCCTCCAGCGCCCGCTCGGGGGCCTGTCCGTCCAGGCCGCGCAGGCCGACGGTGACCACGGGCCAGACGCGGGCGTGGGTGGTCGTGACGAAACCCGCGCAGACCTCCTGCACGGCGTCACCGAGCGTCGCCCGGTCGGCGCGGTCGCAGACGATGGCTGCCAGCGCGCCACCCAACGGTGAGACCGCCAGCAGGTGCACCTCGTGCGCGAGCCCGAGCATCCGCTGGGCCAGGACCGAGGTGACCGTGCCGAGGACCTCGGCGCCGAGGACGTCAGCGATCTCGGTCGCGTTGCCCACCGACATCGCCACCAGCACCGAGGTGCGGTTGTGCCGGACGGCCTCCTCCTGCACGCGGCGTACCTGACGCAGCAGCGTGCGTCCGTGCCCGGGCACGGTGACGGCCCCGTCGTGCGGACGGGGCAGCGGCACGACCGGAGCGACGGCGGGGGCAGGGGCGGGGACAGCGGCGGTGGAGGGCGGGGCAGGCTGCGCGGGCGCGGCACGGTGCGCGCGGTTCGCCTCCATCTGGTGCCCCCATGCATCGACGTGTGGCATGACGGTCTCCCGAACGACCGGCGAGGGACACAGTGATGGACCCTCGGCGCCTCGTCAGCACTCGTCTAGACCGGGGTGAGGGATGTTTCAGGCGTGACGGGTGTGACGGACGTGAAAGATTTTGCTTAGACGTCCTGTCAGTTCCGGACCGCGCCGGACCCGAGCTCCGGGGTCGCGCCGGTCGGTCGGAGGGGCGGGTCAGGAGAGGCCGGTCAGGGAGAGGTACGCCGACGCGATCGGCTCGCCCGCGAAGACCCCAACCGCCGCGCCGAGCAGCATGAACGGCCCGTGCGGGAGGCGCTCCCCGCGCCGCAGCCGACCGGTCGAGAGCAGCAGGACGCCGACCAGCGCACCGAGCACGAAGCCGGCCATCAGGCCGACCAGCGCCGGGCCGAGCCCCAGCGCGCCCAGGGCTAGCCCGAGCACCGGGGCCAGCACCACGTCGCCCAGGCCCATGCCGCGGCCACCGGTGAGCAGCCAGGTGCCGGCGTACACCCCCACCCACGCCGCCAGCCCCGCCAGCAGCTGCCACAGCGGCGCGGCGGGGGACGACCCGAGCTGGTCGGCGAGGACACCGGGGAGGGCGAGGACGAGCGCGACGCCGGAGATCGCGAACGGCAGCCGCTGGTGCTCCAGGTCGATGAGCGCCAGCGCCACCCCCGCGGCGGCCACGGGCAGCACGGCCAGGACGAGCGCGACGTCCTGCAGGTGCAGGGCCACCGCGACCAGGAGCACGGCGGTGCCTGCCTCGACGAGGGGGTAGCGCACCGGGATCGGGGTGCGGCAGTCGCGACAGCGGCCACGCAGCAGCAGCCACGACAGCACCGGCACGTTGTCGCGCCCGCGCACCGGCTGGCGGCACTGCGGGCACGCCGACGGCGGGTGCACGACCGAGAGCCCCAGCGGCACCCGGTGCACCACCACGTTGAGGAACGACCCGATCGCCAGCCCCAGCGGGGCCACCAGCCCGACCACCAGCGGCCAGGGGAGTGCCGCGGTCACCGCGCCGTCACCCGACCAGCCCGGAGGGGGCCGGTCCGGCAGGGGCTGCTCCGGCAGGGGCCAGTCCGGAAGCAGCCAGTCGTTCGCGCTGGTCGGCGGGCAGCATGTCCAGCAGCGGGTCCGGCAGCGTGGTGGGGACCCCCACGTGGCCCACGCCGCCGCCGAGGTCGCCCAGGTCGGCGAGGTGGTCCAGCGGCGCCAGCAGCGCCCGCACGGAGCCCGCCGTGCGCACCAGGCCGAGCGCGGCCTCGCGGCAGGCGCGCAGGGCGGCCACCGGCTCGTCGTGCCGTACGCCGGAGACGGCTCGCGCCAGCTCCGCACCATGGGCCCCCAGGGCCGGTCGGAGCACCTGCAGGTCGGCGACCCACTGGGCCAGCACCGCGCCCGCGGGGTCGCCCGCGGCCGCGAGCTCGCGGGACAGCGCGACGTAGGCCGTGGAGGGGCCCGTCGGGGGCGCGGGCCAGCCGGCCGGGGCGGGAGCAGGCGCAACCGGGGAGGCCGGCTCCACCGGCTCGACCACCGGCGCCATCGCCTCGGCGGGCGGCT